>WNFY01001904.1_pt1 | contig 19828 bp, 17 predicted proteins | sample 5400091 | NCBI WGS metagenome assembly WNFY01 (sample SAMN13153364, study PRJNA577476) | soil metagenome | isolation source: 60 cm soil or saprolite under grassland replicate 1 | place: USA:California | collected 2016-06-15
TCGCGGACCAGCACCAGGATCGCCGCTTGGGGGACGACGAGGTAGCTCTTGTCCTCGAACGTGATCTCGACCGCGGCCTTGCGGAAGAACAACGCGTAATCGCCCACGCGCGCCTGGACCGGCAGATACTTCACTTCGGCGCTACGGATCTTCCACGGCTCCTCATCGAGCGTGGCGGGATCGCCCATCGGGGTTCCGGGACCCGTCGCGATGATCCGGCCGCCCTGCACCTGGCGGCCCTCGAGCGCCGTCGCCGGAAGGTAGAGCCCCACGGTGGTGCGCTCTTCGCCCTCGGCGGGGGCGATGAGCACGCGGTCGCCGACGACGATCAGGCGTTTGGGAGGGGGGGGCTCTTCAGGCACAATACTGGTCGAAGGCGGCGATGAGGTCCGCCGCGATGTCGTGGGGGCCGCGACCCTCGATGTTCCGGCGCTCCAGCATGTACACGAGCCGGCCGTCCCGGAACAACGCCATCGAGGGGGACGACGGGCCGTAGCCCGTGCAATACGAGCGGGCGCGGGCCGTCGCCTCGGCGTCCTGCCCGGCGAAGACGGTGTACAGCTTCGCGGGGCGCACCGTGTGGGCGAGCGCCAGCGTCGCCGCGGGGCGGGCATTCCGGGCCGCGCAGCCGCACACCGAGTTCACCACCACGAGCATCGGGGCGCGCTCCTGGGCGAGCGCGGCGTCCACCTCGGCAGGGGTGTGCAGCTCCGTGAAGCCGATGCGCGTCAGCTCCTCGCGCATCGGTCGCACGAGCGAAGGGTCGTAGAGGGGGACGTTGAGGCCGGCCATAAAAGAACGTTAGTCGCGTGCCTTCTTTTCCGCGAATCGCGCCAGAAAGACGACCGCGAGCACCCCGACCGCCACGCCCACCAGCCACCGCACTGCGAGCGCCATGCCGATGATTCCCACGACCAGGCCCAGCCCACCGAGCCAGGCCTTCACGCGGAACCACGGGATCGGCATCACTATTTCTTCAGGAACGCCTGCAACGCGGCGCGGAAATCCGGCGTGGTGCGGCTCACGGCGTTGACGTCGGCGGAGAGGCGGAGGCCCTCCGCGAACGGCACCCCCTCCAGCCGGTAGAACTGCTGTTTGGTGAGCGCGAGGGCGCTGGCGCTGATCGAGGTCAGCGTGCGCAGCAGGTCCGCGGCCTGCTCCTCGAAATCGGCGTCTTCGTAGACACGGGAGACGAGCCCGACGGCGGCCGCTTCGGTCGCGGTGAGGACGTGGCCAGTCGTGGCGAGGTCGAACGCGATCTTCTCGCCCACGCTGCGCTTCAGCAGGTTCATCACCAGCGCTGGCACGAAGCCGCGCTGCACCTCCGGGTACCCGAACTGCGCCGATTCGGCCGCCAGCACCAGGTCGCAGGCGGTGGCGAGCCCGCACCCGCCCGCGAGCGCGCGCCCGCGCACCAGCGCGACCACCGGCTTGGGCACCTGCCGCATCCGCAGGAAGATCTCGCCGAAGTGCAGCGCCGCCTCCCGGTTCTCGGCCACCGTCTGGTCCGCCGAGGCGAGCAGCTCGTTGAGATCCATCCCGGCGCAGAAGTCGACCCCGGCACCCTGGAGCGCGACGACGCGCACCTCGGCATCGAGGTCCGCGCGCTCGAGGAACGCCAGGAGCGCGTCGATCATCGCCGCATCGATGGCGTTGCGCTTCTCCGGACGGTTGAGCGTGCCCGTCAGCACGCCACCCTGGAGGGCCGTCAGCACCCGGTCGCTCACCGCGGCGCCTCCAGCATCATCCGGAGCAGCGCGGTCGAGAACACCTTGCCTTGCGCGTCGGTCTTGAGCGAGATCGTCCCGCCGCCGTCGAGCGCGCCGTGGAGAAGGAAGTTGAGGGCGTTGAGGTTGGGAAGCTCGAAGCGCTCCACGGGTCCCGTGATCAGGCCCTTGAAGTGGCGCGCCACGCGGGCCGCGGTCACGTGCTTGACGAGGTGGGGGTAGTACTCGGGTTTCCGCGCAATGAGCCCTACGTTGGCGGTGTCGCCCTTGTCACCGGATCGGGCATGAGCGAGGTCGAACAGCAGGACCTTGCCCTTCCGGTCCGACCGTCCGACCGTCCGACCGTCCGACGCTTTTTTCACACCGCGACCACGTCCACGCACGGCTGCACCTCCCGCTTGTCGATCAACGCCGGCCAGTAAGCGACGATCTCTTCGGGCTTCGGCCGCCCGCCCGCGAACCCCGTCACGCTGGGCGGACCGTTGAGAATAAGCGGCGCGATCTCCCGGGTGAACCGGTCCACCGGTCCCAGCTCGCGGGCGCGCACGCCGACGCGCAGCTGCACCTCAGGGAGGTCGGGCGACACCCCGTCGGGCGTGGCGAGCCGGCCGTGCGTCGCGTCCACGCCGATGAACTCGGTCACGATCGCCTCGAACGCGAGGCCCAGGTCCGTGAGCCGCTGGCGCAGCACCTGGTCGGCGCGGCGCGCCTTCTGGTAGGCGTCCGGCCACACGTACACGAGGGTGCCGACGGCCTTATACCCGTAGGCGTAGGCGATAGAGACTTTGAGCTTGTCGGTCGCCGGGCGCCCCTTGATCCCCGTGAAGCGCACGCGGTCCTTGCCCACCTGTTGGAGGCGAATCGTCGTGAAGTCGGCCACGCAGTCGGGCGTGATGTACTCGCGCGGGTCGCCCATCTCGTACACGAGCTGCTCGCTGACCCCGGCCACGGTCACGCGACCGCCCGTGCCCGGATGCTTCGTGATCTCGAAGCTACCGTCGGGAGACGCTTCCACGATCGGATATCCCACGTTGGCGAGGTCGGGGATGCGCTCCCAGTCGATGAGGCAGTTGCCGCCGCTGCACTGCGCGCCGCATTCGATCGTGTGTCCCGCCACCGTCCCGGCGGCGAGCAGATCCCACGCGTCGGCGCGCCACCCGAAGGCGTGCATCAAGGGCCCGAGGGTCAGTCCGGTGTCGGTCACGCGTCCCGTGATCACGATTCCGGCGCCGCGCCGCAGCGCCTCAACAACGGGTCCGGCGCCCAGGTACGCGTTCGCCGACTGCACGCGGTCGCGGACGTCGTCCAGGGGCCGGCCGGTATCGAGATTCTTCAAGCCGTGGCCACGCGCCAGCAGCTCGTCGATCCGGCCCAGCAGGTCGTCGCCGCTGACCACGCCGATCGTCAGCTTCCCCGCGAGGCTGAGCGCGCGGGCCGCCGCCGCGACCGCTTCCGCGCAAGCGCGGGGATTCACCCCGCCGGCATTGGTCGTGACCTTGATGCTGCGCTCCGCCAGGATCGGGAGGATCCGCTCCATCAGCGGCACGAAGTCCTTGGCGTAGCCGAGGCGGGGATCGCGGGACTTCTGCTTCTGCATGATGGACATCGTCACCTCGGCGAGGTAGTCCATCATCAGGTAGTCCACCGGCCCGCCCGACACTTGGCGGACCGGTGCCTCGAGCCAATCTCCCCAGAACCCCTGCCCGGCGGCGATCCGAACGGGCTCTGTCACGGATGCTCCAGCGGCGTCCGCAGGATCGCGGCTTCGCCGGCGGGCGGAGTCACCCGCACTTCCACCAGGGGCTGGAACCCGGCCGGCGCCTGCAGCGCGGGCGGCGCCAGGAGCTCGAGCGTGGTCCGCCCCCCGGCGACGACCGTTGCGTCCTTGCCCGCCTGGGCCGCCCGCGGCTCCTTGAGGAGGAAGCGCACGCGCACCGTGGCCTGCCATGACGGCGCGGGACCGACTTGGGCCGACGCGGGGAACAGCTCCACCGTGAGCGGCCGGCCGGCGAGCCCTTGGGGGACGTCGAAGCGCTGGCGGCCCACTGCGTAGTTCAATGGCCCCTCGCTGACCTGCTGCCCGCTTGAGTCGAACACCGTCACGCCGAAGTCCGTGAACCGGTTCCACTGTTCGCGCGCCATCTCCACGTCCACCTCGGCGCGCGCGGCCCAGGCCGGGACGCGCACGGTGAGCGACTCGGCGGGGAGCCCGCGTCCCGCCACCGGGAACGCGGCTTCCGCGCCGATCAGACGCGTCGTGACCCGGCCGCCCGTCGTCTCCGGGCCGACATCGCCCGCTTCCACGCCGCGGCCGGTCCGGGCCAGGGTCACGGGCGCGATGGCCGCGCGCACGTCGGCCGTGACCGTCGCCAGCGGCGGCGCGACGACATCGAGCTCGTATACGCCGGCGACGAGGTCCTCGGCCCGCACCACGACATCAGCGGTCCCCGCGTCGCCCCCGCCGACGTTGATATCGTCCGGGGCGTCGCGGAACGGCTGGCCATCCGGTTCGTACAGCTTCACGAACGCGTGCTGGGTGGAATCCGCGAGGGACACGGTCGCGCGCAGCGTGGAGCCCGCCGCGGGCACGCGCAGGAAGTAGCGCTGTACCCGCCCGGCGGCGACGGTTCGCTTCTGATCGGCCAGGGGTCGGGTCGTGAGATCGTACGGAACGGCGATCGTATTGACGAGCGCGAACAAGGCGCCCGCGAGCGTGTCGGTCGGATTGCGCGCCGTGACGGTGCCCACATAGACCCCCGGCGCGGTGAGCGCCGCCGCCCGGTAGGCGACGGTGACGTCCGTCGCCGGGGCTCCCGCGCGCATCTGCGGCGGGGCGCTGAGCCACGGCACGTTGCTGCGCAGCTCCAGCTGCGCGGCGCGGATGCCGAGGGCCGCCGTGACGTGGAACGCCTGCAGGGTGTCGCCGGAGCCCGCGAGCCCGTCGCGCCGGAACGCCGCCGACCCGCCCGCCGGCGTGCGCACGACGTAGACCGCCCCCTGGTGCCCCGCGACGAGCCAGCGATACGCCGCCTCGAGCTTGGGAACGCCCGCCCCCGCATCGAGCGCGGTCGCGCCCGCGACCGGAGTCGCCGAGATGCGGAGCGCCTGCATCACCTCGGCGGCTCCCGGGCGGCGGCCTTCCTGCGTCACGGCGGACATGAGGCACGCGGCCAATCCGCTGGCGTGCGGCGCGGCCATACTCGTCCCGCCCTTGATCTCGTCGCCGGTGTTCCAGCGCGGTACGGAAGAAAACGCGACGCCGGGCGCCAGCACGTCCGGCTTGTCGGTGTCGCCGCCCCGCGAGCTGAACCACGCCAGGACGTCGGGCGCCGGGGGGACGCCGGGCTGCGGGGCACGGGAGAAGACGCCCGGGTACAAGGCCCCCACCGAGAGCGCGAGATCGGCGGAGCCGGGGAAGCCCATCGTGGAGAGTCCCGGCCCGTCATTACCGGCGCTGATCGCGAACACGACGTCGGGATGGGCGACGAGGAAGGCGTCGACGAGCGAGTCGATGACGGCGCGTCCTTCCTGCTCGTTGCCCACGCCGAAGCTCATGTTGAGCACGAGCGGGAGGCCGCGCTGCGTCGCGAAACGCGCCGCGTATTCCATCGCGCGGACCATCGACCCATTCACCGAGATGCCGCCGCGTGCGTTGTTGGCGATCTTGAGGGCGAGCAGCTGCGCGCCCGGGGCCACGCCGTCGAATCCCTGCACGTTGTAGAGGTTGTGCCCCGCGGCGATGCCGGCCACGTGCGTGCCGTGGCCCGACGTGTCGAACACCAGGTCGAGCACCGGAGCGCCCGCGCCGTCCGTGAAGTTCGCCGCGATGGTCAGGGGGCGGCGGCCCAGGGCGATCGTTTCGCGTCCCTGGCGATAATCGTGGAGCGGCATCTCGTCTTCGAACGAGCCGTTCAGGTTCGAGTCGATGAACGCGACCCAGCCGTCGCTCGCCTTCACGACCACGACCGGGAACTCGTCGGTGTTGTCGCCGTCGCCGTTGACATCCGCCGCGGGCACCTTCCCGAGCGGCAGCTCGCGAAATACGCCGCCGTACCAGGCTCCCCCCGTCGCAAGCCGCGCGATGCGCCCGGCGCCGGCCACCTTCACCCCCGCGACGACGACCGAGCCGTCATTGGCGGGTGTGATGGGAGCGAGGACGACCCGGCCCTCCGCCGAGAAATCACGGACGTCGAGGAGCTTGGGCGCCCCGGTCGTGGTCGTGATCAGGCCCGGGACGCCCGGGTCCACCCCCGAGTCGAGGATGCCGATGATGACCCCGCGCCCATCGTAGGTCGGGTGCGCGATGCGGAATTGGTCCACGCCCGTCGCGGTGAGCGGCATCAGCCCCGCCAGGAGCGCGAGCGGCGGCGGCACGATCGGCTCGCCGGCTTCGGAATCGGTGCGGCTCCCGTCGGGGGAGACCGGCGGAGGCGCCGGAGTGCCCGGAGGTGCTTTCGGGGTCAGGGCGGCGGGGGGAGTGGTCCGACCGCCGCACGCGATGACTGACAGGCCGGCGCACACAATGAACGAACGACGCAGCGTCATGGATGACTCGGCAGGATGAACGGCCCGAGGTGGGGCCCTGGGAACTCGGTGGTCACGGCCAGCAGGAACGCGAGCACGTCGCGCGTCTCCTCCGGGAGCACGATGGCATCGACAAAGCCGCGGGCGCCCGCGTACCTGGCGTCCAGCTGGTGATCGTAGTCGGCGCGCATCGCTTCGACGGCCGCGGCGTTCTCGGGGTTCGCGGCGGTCTCCCCGAAGACGGCCTGAATCGCGGACTCGCCTTCCATCACCCCCATGCGCCCGGTGGGCCACGAGAGGATGAAGTCGGGATCGAACCCCTGCCCCGCCATCGCGTAGTAGCCAGCGCCGGAGGCGTGATTGACGGTGAGCACGAGCTTGGCGACGGTCGCGGTGGCCATCGCTTCGACGAAGCGGGCGCCCGCCCGGATGATCCCGGTATGCTCGGCCTCGACCCCGACCATGAACCCCGACACGTCCTGCACGAACAGCAGCGGGATGCGCTCGCGATCCGCGTTCTCGATGAAATACGCGACTTTCTCCGCGCTCTCGGTGTAGATGATCCCGCCGATCTTCGGCGGCTCGCCTTTCTTCCCCTTGATGACGCCGCGCGAGTTGGCGATCACCGCCACCGCGCGTCCGGCGATCGCGCCGTGCCCGCAGATCATCTCCGGCGCCACCGCCGGCTGGAACTCGTCGAGCGTCCCCGCGTCCAGGAGGCATTCGAGCACGGCGCGCGCGTCGTAGCTCATGCGATGGTCGCCCGGGAGCAGCGCGTACAGCTCCTTGGGATCGCGCTTGGGCGCCTGCGCCGCGGGCGCGGGACGCGCCGTGGCCGGGAGCCGCGCCACATACTCGCGGATCCGCTCCAGGCATGCCGCATCGTTCTTGGCGCGATAGTGGGCGACGGCGCTCGTGGAGGTGTGCGTCGCGGCCCCGCCCAACGTCTCGGCGTCCACCGACTGGCCGGTCGCGCCTTTGACGAGATTGGGCCCGCCGAGCCCCATGAACGACGTGCCCTCGACCATGAAGATGACGTCCGAGAGGGCGGGCAGGTACGCGCCGCCGGCGATGCACGGCCCCATCACGGCGGCGATCTGCGGCACGCGCAGATAGTGGCGCATCAGCGAGTTGTAGAAGAAAATCCGCGCCGCCCCGTACTGACCTGGGAACACGCCTCCCTGGTACGGGAGGTTGACGCCGGCCGAATCCACGAGGTAGACGATCGGGACGCGCTGGCGCATCGCCACTTCCTGGGCGCGCAGCATCTTGCGGATGGTTTCGGGCCACCACGAGCCCGCCTTGACCGTGGCGTCGTTGGCGACGATCACCACGGGACGCCCCGCCACCTTGCCCACGCCGGTGATGACGCCCGCCCCCGGGGCCTGACCGTCATACTGGTCATAGGCGACGAACAGGCCGAGCTCGAACCAGGCGCCGTTTTTGTCGAGGAGCTTCGCCACGCGCTCGCGCGCGGTGAGCTTCCCCTGGTCGTGCTGGCGTTTGATTTTGTCCGGCCCGCCGCCCTGCTCGAGGCGGGCGCGCAGCTCGCGCACGTCGGCGGCGAGTGTCTCGAGGCGCGTCATCCGGGGCTAGCGGTCAGGCCGCCACATGCTCGGCCGCCCACGCCTCGATGTACTTGACGAGCTCCGATGTTGGCGTTCCCGGGCCGAACAGCCTGCCGATGCCCCGCCCCTGCAGCGCTTCCATGTCCTCGGGTGGGATGATGCCACCGCCGGTGAGGAGGACGTCGACGCGCCCCGCCGCGTCGAGCAGCGCTTTGATGCGTGGAAACAGGGTCATGTGGGCCCCGGACAGGATGGAGAGCCCCACCACATCGGCGTCCTCCTGTATCGCCGCTTGGGCGATCATCTCCGGCGTCTGGTGGAGGCCGGTGTAGATCACCTCCATCCCGGCGTCGCGCAGCGCGGCGGCGACGACCTTGGCGCCGCGGTCGTGCCCGTCCAGCCCGGGCTTGGCGACGAGCACCCGGATCGGGCGTTTCCGCGCCCGTGGCATCGCGGTCATGGGCTAGAAGAACACCGGCTCGCGATAGGCGCCCCAGACGCGCTCCAGCGCGTGCCGAATCTCGAACAGCGTGCACTCGGCGCGGGCGCAGTCGAGCATCGGGGGGAGCACGTTCGCGTCGTGCTCGGCGGCCGACCGCAGGGCTGCGAGGCGCTGCTCCACGAGCGCCGCGTCGCGTTGCTCGCGCAGCCGGGCGAGGCGCTGGCGCTGGCCGGCCTCGGCGTCGTTGGAGATTTTGAGAATCTCCACGGGATGGTCGTTCTCGGTAATGAACTCGTTGACGCCGACGACGACGCGCTCCCCGGCCTCGGCCTGACGCTGGAACTCCGCCGCCGACCGGGCGATCTGGCGCTGGAACCAGCCGCTCTCGATCCCCTTCACCACGCCGCCCGTCGACTGGATCTCCGCGAACAGGGCATCGGCCTCGCGCTCCAGCTGATCGGTCAGCGCCTCGACGTAGTAGGAGCCGCCAAGGGGATCGACTACGTCGGCGACGCCGGTCTCGTGCGCGAGGATCTGCTGGGTGCGCAGCGCCACCTGCACCGCGGGCTCGGTCGGCAGCGCCAGGGTCTCGTCCAGCGAGTTGGTGTGCAACGACTGCGTGCCGCCGAGCACCGCCGCGAGCGCCTGGTACGCCACGCGCACGATGTTGTTGTGCGGTTGCTGGGCGGTCAGCGTCACGCCGGCGGTCTGGGAGTGAAAGCGCATCATCCACGAGCGGGGATTCCTCGCCCCGTACTGCGTCTTCATGTGCCGCGCCCAGATGCGTCGCGCCGCGCGCAGCTTCGCGATCTCCTCGAAGAAATCGTTGTGGATGTCCCAGAAGAACGACAGCCGCGGCGCGAAGCTGTCCACGTCCAGCCCGCGCGCGATCCCCCGCTCGACGTAGGTGAACCCGTTCGCCAGCGTGAAGGCGAGCTCCTGCGCGGCGGTGGCCCCCGCTTCGCGGATGTGATAGCCGCTGATCGAAATCGTGTTCCACTGCGGCGTGTGCCGGGGACACCACTCGAACATGTCGACGATGACCTTCAGCGCCGGCTCCACCGGGTAGACCCAGGCGTGCTGGGCCATGTACTCCTTGAGGATGTCGTTCTGGACCGTGCCGCGCAGCTTGGCGATGTCCACGCCCTGCCGCTCCGCCGCGACGACGTAGAAGCAGAACAGGATCGCCGCCGGCCCGTTGATCGTCATCGACGTCGAGACCTGGTCGAGCGGGATGCCGTGGAACAGATCCTCCATGTCCACCGCGCTGGAGATCGCCACGCCGCACTTGCCGACCTCGCCCTCGGCGCGGGGATGGTCGGAGTCGTAGCCCATCAACGTCGGGAAGTCGAACGCCACGGAGAGGCCGGTCTGGCCGCGCTCGAGGAGGAAGTGATAGCGCTCGTTGGTGTCGGCCGCCGTCCCGAACCCTGAGAATTGCCGCATCGTCCACAGGCGCCCGCGGTGCATCGTCTGATGGATGCCGCGCGTGAACGGATAGCGGCCCGGCTCGCCCAACCGCTCCGGCAGGTTCCCGGCCACATCGTCGGGGCCGTACACCGGCTTCTTCTCGATGCTCATCGAATCGCTCCGCTCCGCAGCTGATCCAGGATGTCGGCCGCGACGTCGTACGGGCTGCGCCGGCCTTCGGCCATCTCGTCCATGCGCTGGGCGAGGAGGTCCGGCGCCGGGGTGTCCTCCCATAACCACTGCCGCAGGCCTCGCTCCACCACAGCGCGCGTGCGCTCGGCGAGCCGCTCGCGACGGCGCGCGACGAGCCGGCCGCTGGACTCGAGGAAGGCGCGGTGGCGGTCGAGTGCGGCCACAAGTTCGGGGACGCCCTCGCCGGTGGTGGCCACCGTCGCCAGAACCGGTGGCTCCCAGGACTCGGCGGTCGGGCGGTCAGGCGGTCGGGCGGTCCCCTTACCCCTCCCGTCCGCCCGTCCGCCTGTCCGCCGTTCCGCCCCGGTGGAGGAGGTGTGGTGGGGAGCCACGTGTCGAAAGGCGTTCCCCTGACGCAGGCCGAGCATCACCTCGATCTCCTGGCGCAGCTTGTCGCCGCCGGGCCGATCGCTCTTGTTGATCACGAAGACGTCGGCGATTTCCATGACGCCGGCCTTGAGGGTCTGGATCGCGTCGCCGGACTCGGGCACGAGCACCAGCGCCGTGGATTCGGCGGTGCGCGCGATGTCGAGCTCCGTCTGCCCCACGCCGACCGTTTCGATCAGGATGCGATCGAAACCGAAGGCCTCGAGCACGTCCGCCGCTTCCTCCGTCGTGGTCGCCAGGCCCCCCTGCGAGCCGCGCGTCGCCATCGACCGGATGAAGACGCCGGGATCGAGACTCACCGACTCCATGCGGATGCGATCCCCGAGCAACGCCCCGCCCGTGAACGGGCTCGTCGGGTCGACGGCGATCACCGCCACCCGGAGCTCCTGCGCGCGGTAGTGCTGCACCAGACGCTCGGTGAGGGTGCTCTTCCCGGCCCCCGGCGGGCCCGTGAGGCCGATGCGGCGGGCGCCGCGCCGCCCCACGCGCGCATGCGCGTGGGTCAGCACCTGCTCGCAGCCGTCGCGGCGGTTCTCGACGAGACTGATGGCGCGGGCCAGCGCCGCGGTATCGCCGCGGTCGAGGGCCTCCACGAGCGAGCGGGTCGTCATGGGTTCGTACAAGTTATGCAGGGGCCGAAGCGGATGCATCCTCCGGGCGATCGAGCACGACGGCCTTGACCGGTCCGGGCCGTACGGCGACGCGCTCCACATGCGTCGCGGTGGCGGCCAGCACGTCGAACTCGAATCCGTGCAGGATGAATCGCTCGCCCGGCCGGGGAATCCGCCCCAGCGTCTGCACGAGAAAGCCGCCCACGGTCTGCGCCCCGCGGGCCGGCGGCGCCGTCCCGAACGTCTCGTCCAGCGCGGTGACGGGCGCGTTGCCCACGAATTCCATGATGCGGGCCGGCGCGGTCCCTGCCGGCGGCGGGGGAGGCTCGAACACCTCCGCAACCAGCGCGCGCAGCACGTCTTCGAAGGTGACCAGTCCCGCGGTGCCGCCGAACTCGTCGAGCACGACGGCGAGATGGCTCTCGCCGCGCTGCATGCCCAGCATCACGTCGCCGGTGCGCTGCGTCGCCGGGACCACGGTCACCGGGCGCACCGGCACCGGGTCCTCCGGCTGGAGGCGCAGCAGGTCGAAGGTGTGCGCGACGCCGATGATCTCGTCGAGGGAGCCGCGGTACACCGGATAGCGGCTGTAGCCCGACTGCGAAAACACATGGGCCATCTCGGCCGCGGCGAGGCCCTCGGGGATCGCGACGATCGCGGTACGCGGCGTCATCAACTCCCGCACCGGGCGATCGGAGAACGCGAGGACGCCGGACACGACTTCGATTTCGTCCGTGCCGGCGAGCGCTTCGGTGTCCACGCTGGAGAGGACCGCGGCGAGGGCCGTCTGCGTCGAGGGTTCGCGCCGCGGGATGAACGGCGCCAGGAGGTCGCCCGCGCGCTCCATCCACGGCAGCGCCCGCGCGACGATCGGCTCCGCCCAGCGGCGCCCGAGCACGCGCGGGACCAGATAGGCCGCGCTGACGAACAAGGGGATGATGACCGTCACGGTGAACACGCCGAGGAACGTCGGCGTCGTCTGGGCGAGCAGTGCCGGGACGGCGGCGGCGGCGATCACGACGCCCATCGTGGTGAGCGCGTTGGCGGTCGCGAGCACGCGGCCCGGATGCTCGAGCAGCCGCACCGCGGCCTCCGTCCCCCGCAGCTTGTAGTGCACCCAGCGCGTGAGCTCCACCTGCGACACCGCGGCCGCGGCGACGCCGATCGCTGCGGCGACGCCGGCGAGACCGAGTCCGACGACCAGGACGAGCAGGGACGCGATCATACTTTCTCGAAGACCACGCGCGTGACGCGGCGGCGATCCACCTGGTCCACGACCACGCGGAACCCGTCGAGCTTCAGCTCTTCGCCGGGACGCGGTACGCGGCCGAGCACCGAATACACCAGTCCCCCGACGGTCGAGACGTCGGGATGCTCGAAGGTCCGTCCCAGCGCGGCCGAGAGCTCGCCGAGCGAGGTGCGGCCGTCGACCCAGAAGCGGTTGCCGTCCTGTCGGATGGCCGGCGCGGCGTCGACGTCGTGTTCGTCGCGGATCTCCCCGACGACTTCCTCGAGAATGTCCTCGAGGGTGATGAGCCCGGAGGTGCCGCCGAATTCGTCCACGACGATGGCGAGGTGCGCGGGCCCGCGCTGGAAGTCCCGGAGCTGGGCGTCGAGCGTCTTCGACTCGGGCACGAACGCGGCGGGCTTGACCAGCTCTTGCCACCGTTTCTCCGCCTCGGGCCCGGGGAGCCCCATGACGAGCGGCACGAGGTCTTTCGCGAACAGCACGCCGACGACGTTGTCGGGCGTGCCGTCGTACACCGGCAGCCGCGTATACTCGTGCCGGCGGAACGTCTCCAGCACCGTCTCGAGCGGAGCGGCGACGTCCACGGCGATCATGTCGAGCCGCGGCGTCATCACTTCCACCACCGTGGCGTCGGCGAGGGTGAAGATCCCCAGCAGCATGTCGCGCTGGGCGGCGCCGAGCTCGGGCTGGAGCGGCTGCGTGGTGGTCACGAGGCCGTGCAGGCCGCGATCCACCCACGCGAGCAGCATGAGCAGCGGCGCGAACGGCATCAGCGTGCGCCGGGCGAGCGGCAGGGCCGCGTCGGCGAGCTCGGGGGCGAGGCGCGCCACGCTGCGCGGCAGCGCATCCCCCACGACGAACAGGAAGCCCGCCGCGACGAGCAGCACACCCACCCCCCCGGCCCAGGGGCGCTGCCACCAGCCCAGGGCGTGGGCGGCGGCGACGGCCCCGAGCACGAGCAGGGCGAGCCGGGCGACGTGGAGGGCGCGGTGCAGCGGCACCCGTCCGCGCACCGCCGTCGGCGGCGCGTCGCCCAGCGTATGCAGCATCTCCCCCACCGCCGCCTCTTCGCCCAGCGCCAGCAGGCCGGCCCACGCCACGGCCACGATCGCGGCGGCGACCCCCATCCAGGAGAGCGCGACGGCGCCGAAGCTCATCGGCCGTCTCCGGTGAGCCGCCGCACGTAGCGCTCCTGCCGGCGCCACATCGCCGACCGCGTGCGGCCGGGCCCCTCGGGGTGGTCGTAACCCAGGACGTGCAGGGTGCCGTGGACTGCGAGACGGATCATCTCGACGCGAAGGTCCTCTCCGGGCCACTGCTCGGCCACCGCGGGACAGAGGTAGACGTCTCCCACCACCGAGTCGTCGGCCTGAGGTAACGCGTAGGCGATGACGTCGGTCACCCCGCGCCGGCCCGTGGCGCGACGGTTCAAGCGCCGCATCGCGGGGGCACCGAGCAGCGTCAGCTCCACGCGCACGCGGCCGGCGCCCTCCCAGGCGAGCACTTGGCGGGCCACACGGGCCAGCGTCCGCTCAGAGGGCCGAGGCCTGCGGGGTCGGCTGCCAGTCTTTGCTGATGCCGCCACTGGACTCGGGGTAGTCGATGCGGTTGTGGTACATCCCGGACAAGACGCGGATGAACTCCGACTTCACGACGTCGATCTGCTGCAAGGTGAGCGGGGCGTCGTCCAGCTGGCCGGAGGCGAGCTTGGTGCGGACGATGTGGTTGATCGCTTCCTCGATCTTCTGCGGGGTGAGGTCATCCAGCACCCGCAGGGCGGCCTCGACCGAATCGGCCAGCATGGCGACGGCCGTCTCCACTGAGCGCGGCCGCGGTCCGGGGTAGCGGTAATCCTCGCGGCGCGCGTTCGCGTCGGCCTTCTTGGCCCGGTCGTAGAAGTACGTGATCTCGCTCGTGCCGTGGTGCTCCGGGATGAACGCGGTCACGACCGCGGGGAGGCCCGCTTCCTCGGCGAGGGCGAGCCCGTCGGTGACGTGACGCTTGATGATCTCCGCCGACTGCGCCGGCGGGATCTTGTCGTGCGGATTGCCGCCGCGCGTCTGGTTCTCGACGAAGTACAGCGGGTTGCTGAGCTTGCCGACGTCGTGGTAGTAGCAGCCCACGCGCCCCAGCAGCCCGTTGGCCCCGATGCGGTTGCACGCCGACTCGACGAGGTTCGCCATCGCCACGCTGTGCGCGTACGTGCCCGGCGCCTCGAGCGACAGGCGGCGCAGCAGCGGCCGGCTCGGGTCCGACAGCTCGAGCAGCGTCAGGTCCGTCGTGACGTGGGTGAAGCTCTCCGCCAGCGGCAGCAGCAGGATCGTCAGCGCGCCGCTCACCAGCCCGTTCGTGATGCCGAACACCGAGGTCCAGCCGATCTCTCCGATGCGCCAGCTGCCGGCGAGCCCCAGCGCGATCGCGCCCGCGAGGTAGCCCGCCCCGACGATGAGCACGGCCGTGTAGAGATGGCTGCGCCGCCGCAGCGAGCGCACCGACAGCGCCGCGGTGACGCCGCCGAGCAGGCACAGGAACAACGCCGGGGTGTCGTGGAACACGGGCTGCGTCCCGATCACGGCGGAGACGATCATCGCGCCGATCATCGACACGCGGCCGTTGAACAGCACCGTCAGCATCATCGCCTGGAACGGCAGGGGGATCAGCTCCGGGTGGCCGGGGCGCGTGTGCGCCACGGCGGCGGCGCCGAGCAGCGTCGCGGCGAACAGCAGGGCGACGATCGCCACCTGGCGCTGCTCGCGGTACGTCTCGCGTCGGTAGAACACCATCAACACCCAGAACACGCCGAGGATCAGCGCGTCGCGCAGCATCGGCCCGACGACCCCGCCGAGCGACGTGCTCGTCGCCGCGCCGCGGCGGACCAGCTCGTTGTGCAGCGCCAGGAGCTTCTCGTGCGCGGGTCCCGAAATGATCTCCCCCGCCGACGCCAGGCGATCGCCCTGGCGCACGACGTACTTGCTCGGATCCACGCTGCCCATCAGCTCGCTGCGCCGGCGCCGCGTCTCCGCCTCGTTGGGCACCAGGGTCGCGCGGAAGAAGCGGCGCACCAGCTTAAGGTAGACCACGTCCCCCACGCTCGAGCCTGGGTCGGGATGCACCCCGCGCGAGCGCAGCAGGTAGTCGTTGTAGCTCAGCACCTGGTCGCGGGCCACCGGCTGCTCCGACGCCCCGCGGCGCACGATCAGCTGCGTCGAGGTCTCCGCCTGGAGCACCCCCGGCGCCGTCACCCCCTGGGCCAGGGTCTGGGCGAACAAGTCCGTGAGCGCGCGCTCGAGGTTGCGGCGCTTGCCGCCCTTCTGCACGTAGCCCGCCTCGACGAGCGACAGCGGTAGCCCCGCGCGCCGGCCGACGCGGATGATCGCCTGCGGGCCCAGCCCGGCGGAGTCCCCGAGCGTCTGGAAGAAGACGTGCAGGTCCGCCGCCGTGCTGTCGTACGCGCGCTGCTGGAACTGGTAGAGCGGCTTGGCGCTCGCGGCGAGGTCCTCCGCTTCGCGCGCCAGCTCCTCGTCGGTCTTGGTCACCACGAAATCGAACGGCGCCACGACGTCGCGCTCGGCCTTCGCCCCCGGCTCGAGGAGCGGCGCCAAGTCCGTCGCGCTCGACGGGAAGGCCAGATAGGCGAGCACCGCGAGCACGAGGACCCACGCCCACCGGGTCCCGTGGTATCGCACTTCCTCCCAGCTCGGTCGTTTCATGTCAGCCTTGGGCATCCTCGGCGTAGGCCCGGATGATGTCCCGCACCAGCCGGTGGCGGACCACGTCCGTTTCGGTGAGGTAGCAGAAGCCGATCCCTTCGATCCCCGGCAGGATGCGCTCGATCTGCAAGAGCCCGGAGTCCTCGCGGTTGCCCAAATCGATCTGCGTCTTGTCGCCCGTGATGACGGCCCGCGAGTTCACCCCCAGCCGGGTGAGGAACATCTTCATTTGCATGCCCGTCGCGTTCTGCGCCTCGTCGAGGATCACGAACGCGTCGGCCAAGGTGCGGCCGCGCATGTACGCGAGCGGGGCGATCTCGATCGTCCGCGACTCGATCGCCTTTTGCACGCGATCGCGCGGCATCATGTCCTCGAGCGCGTCATACAGGGGCCGCAGGTAGGGATCCACCTTCTCGTGGAGGTCGCCGGGGAGGAAGCCGAGACTTTCTCCCGCCTCCACGGCCGGCCGCGCAAGGACGATGCGCCGCACGCGTTTGCGCGCCAGGGCGTCCACCGCCGCCGCGACCGCGAGATACGTCTTGCCCGTGCCCGCCGGTCCGATCCCCACGACGATGTCGTTCTGCGCGATCAGCTGGAGATAGTCCCGCTGCCCGGCGCTCTTGGGCCCGATCACGCGCCGCAGGCCGGGGAGGATGATCTTGAGCTCCTGTTGAGCGCCGGGCTCGGAGAGACTCCCACTCGCGCCATCGAGCACCAGCCGTTCCACGTCGTGCACGTCCAACTCCTCCCCCATGCGGGCCAGGTCGATCATCGCCTGGACCACGGGCGCGGCGCGCTCCACCGCCGCTCCCGGCCCCTGCAGCGTCAGACTGTCCCCGCGCAGCGACACACGCACGCCGAGGCGCCTGCTCAGCTCGATCAGGTTCGCGTCGTTGACGCCGGCGAGCGCCAGCGGATCCACGCCTTCGACGGTGACGCGTTGGGTGAGGTCGTCGCTCATGGCACCACTTTGAGGTGGAGGGTCGCCAGGTCTTCGGCGCGCGCTGGGGTGGGCGCGCCCTCGAAGAGCGCCCGTGCCGCCGTCGTCTTGGGAAACGCGATGACGTCCCGCAACGATCCCGCGCCGGCCGCGAGCATCACCACGCGGTCGAAGCCGATCGCGAAGCCACCGTGGGGCGGGGCACCGGCCGCCAGGCCCTGCAGCAAGAACCCGAAGCGCTCGGCGATGTCCTGATCGGAGAGCCCGAGATGCCGGAACACCGTGCGCTGCACCGCCGCATCGGTGATGCGGATCGATCCGGAGCCGAGCTCGTTGCCGTTGTAGACCGCGTCGTAGTGCTGGGCGCGACACGCCAACGGGTCGGACTCGAGCTTCCCCACGTCGTCGGGATGCGGCGCCGTGAACGGGTGGTGCGCGAACACCGGCTTCCCCGTGCCGGCGTCCGGCTCGAACAGCGGGAAGTCCACGACCCAGCAGAAGGCGTGCGCCGCCAGCGGCGTGGGCGTGAGACGCCGGATTACTTCCTGACGCACGCGATCGAGCACCGGGGACGTTACGCGGTCGGGACCGATGGTCATCAGGGCGGCGTCGCCGTCGCCCACGCCCAGGCGCCCCAGCGCTTCCGCCGTGAAGTGCTTCGCCACCGAGCCGGAGATCTGGTCGCCCTGGCGCTTGACCCACGCGAGCCCCGCGCCGCCCAGCTGTTTCGCCGCCTCGGCGAGCTGATCCGCGTCCTTGCGCGACAACGCGCCCCCGCCCTTGACCGCGAGACCGCGCACCCGTGCCCCGTTCTGCCGCGCGCTTTGGAAGAAGGGCACGGCAAGCGGCTCCACCGCCGTCGTCCAGTCGTGGATCGCGAGCTCATAGCGCAGGTCGGGCTTGTCGGTGCCGAACCGCTCCATCGCGTCCTGCCAGCGGAGGCGGGGAAACGGACGCGTCACCGCGTGCCCCGCTTCCTCCCACAGGGCGACGAGCACCGCTTCGACGTACCCCAGCACGTCCTCCATCTCGACGAACGACGCCTCGAGATCGATCTGGGTGAACTCGGGCTGGCGGTCGTTGCGCAAGTCCTCGTCCCGGAAACAGCGTGCGAGCTGGAAGTAACGGTCGAAGCCCGCGACCATGAGCAGCTGCTTGTAGATCTGCGGGGACTGGGGCAGCGCGTAAAACTCGCCGGGGTGCACGCGCGACGGTACGAGATAGTCGCGCGCGCCTTCGGGCGTGGGCTTGGTGAGCACCGGCGTCTCGATCTCGAGAAACTCGAGGTCGGAGAGGGTGCGCCGCGCGCGCTGCAGCAGCCGGTGTCGCAGCATCAGGTAGGCCTGCAGCTCCGCGCGCCGCAGATCGAGGTGGCGATGCTTGAGGCGCAGCTCTTCGGCGGGCAGCGCCTCGTTCTTGGCGCGGGCCACGGGAATGGCGGGTGTCGCCGCGACGCCGACGACCTCGAGGCGCCGGGCGTGCACCTCCACGTCGCCCGTCGCCAGCTCGGCGTTCTTCATGTTCGCCGGCCGGGCCACGACGGCGCCTTCCACGACGACCACCGTCTCCGCGCCGAGTGTCCCGGCGCGCGCCAGCACGTCGGGCGGCGCCCAGGCGGGGCCGACCGCCACCTGCACAATACCGTCGCGGTCGCGCAGATCGAGAAACACGATGCCCCCGAGATCGCGCCGGCGGTGCACCCACCCGCCGAGGCGCACCTCGGTCCCCACGTGCTCCTGGCGCAACGCCCCGCACCGGTGCGTCCGCTGGCTCGTGCGACTCGCGCTCACGCTTGGTTCAAGTCCCCTCTGCTTCGCACAACGAGCGGTAGAACTCGTCCGGCGTGCGCGCCGCGAGCAGCCGCGCGCGCACCGGCTCCTGACGGACGAGGCGGGAGATCCGGCTGATCGCCTTCACGTGCGCCCCCGCCTGCGACTCCGGCCCGGCCAGCAGGAAAAACAGTCGCACCGGCTGGCCGTCGACCGTTTCGTACGGCACCGGTTGCTGTGTGGTCCCCGCGACCACCACGAGGTTCGGTACGATCGGGGTCTTGCCATGCGGCACCGCGACTCCATAACCGATCCCGGTCGGGAACTGGCGCTCCCGTTCGAGAATCGCCCCGAGCACCTCTTCGGCCTGGGGGCCGTCACCGGCCAGGGCCATTCCCACCAGCTCACGCAGCACCCCCTCTTTGTCCCCCGCTTTCAGGGGAACGCGGATGTGGTCAGGCGTGAGCAGCTCGGACAGGCGCACGGCGTCTCGAAGTGGTGTAAGCGATTGAATCTAGTTAAGTTGAGCCGTCCACGCCACGCCGCGCGCGCGTCCCTGCCATGCAACGTTTTGTCCTTATGCTGGTTGCCCTCCGCCCCGCCGTCCTCGGGGCACAGCAGGCCGCCGGCGCGGAGCTGTGGCGGCTCGCCGGCGTGACGGTCGCCGTCCCCACAGCGCTGGCCCGCGACGGGGCGGCCGCGTTCTGGAACCCGGCGCAGGAAGGCGACGGCGCGCGCACCCTCGCCAGCGTCGAAGCGATCCAGACGCCGGAGATCGTGGGCGCCTCGGGGCTCCTCACGTCACTGCGCGTGCGGGTGCGGGGGGTGGGCCGGGTCGGCCTGCTCTACGGCCGCATGGAGCTCGGCGGCCTGGTGCGCACCACGTTCGCTCCCGACGCGGTCGCCGGCACGATTCCTTACTACACGCACACCGCCGGCCTCACTTGGGCGCGCAGCTTCGGTTCCACGACGCTGGGCGCCACGGCGGGGTATCACGACACCCGGCTCGACGATCTCCACGACGGCCACTGGACGTTCGACGTGGGCGCGGTGCATCGGGTCAACGACGTGCTGCGGGTCGCCGCCGCGACGCATTTCTTCTCCCGGTTTCAAACCGCCGACAACGTGCAGGACCTCTTCGGCGGCGCCGAGCTGCGCGTGTTCCGCGGTCCGCTGTGGGACAGCAGCGCCGTCGCGACCGTGCGCGCCCGGTACGGGGTGACCGTGACCCGAGCGGGC
>WNFY01003703.1_pt1 | contig 19827 bp, 26 predicted proteins | sample 5400091 | NCBI WGS metagenome assembly WNFY01 (sample SAMN13153364, study PRJNA577476) | soil metagenome | isolation source: 60 cm soil or saprolite under grassland replicate 1 | place: USA:California | collected 2016-06-15
GTGTTCTTGGCTGGAACCAGGTCGGCATGTACGGTGGCCTATTCCAAGTCGATTGGGCGAAGGACCTTGGCGTCCAGTGGCTCTGGCAGACGTTCGCGTGGAGTTACTCCCACTGGTCGATTTATGCTCATCAGCGGATAGAGCAGTATCGTAATCATGTCGCACTAGGTTCCGGTATTGTTGATCTCGATCGCGCTCTGACTGAAGACTATGGTCAGTGGCCGTACGTAAAGGAGATTTCGATGGCTGACGCACAGGACATTCTCAACGCGCTTTCGTCGCTTCGTAGGGACCTGGTGGTGTACGGCCAGTCCGGGCTGGACAGCACCACTGAGTGGTTCGCAGCCAAGGAGCGTGATACGAACAAGAAGGTGAATGACTTCGGTATCCGTCTTGACAGTGTGGAGAAGAAGCTTGATCTGCTCGCGCAGGCGGTTGCCAATCAGAAGGTCACGCTCACACAGGAACAGCTTGATGAGTTGAAGTCCGCTGCGACGCTTGAAGGAACTTCGACGATCCAGCTCACGACCAGACCTACCTCTACCAGTGGCTGAGAAACTTGATCTCGGACATGATCATACTTTCAGATTCGTAGGATGGTCTCCTGATCGGAGATTGAACCCGAAGTACGCTGACCTGCCGGATGTGGAAAAGGTTGGCGCCATCATCGCGCACAAGAAGCCTGATGGCTCATGGTGTGAGGGCAGCATCCTGTTCGACAGTGAAGTGTCGAGAAGAGTGTTTCCAAATCGCCCGAGATGGACAGTGGAGTCTTGGGAGCCTCTGACACTGTCCCCGTCCATATTGGACTCGTGTGGTGATCACGGATTTATCCGTGAAGGCCGGTGGGTACCGGCGTAAGAACAAAAGCTCAGCTTGCTGAGGCTCGTTTCGAAGTTCGTACTTTACCGTTGCTTGTTACCTTTGCGGTACGTTGTCTGCGGGCTTTAGGAACGTTCCTAGGAGGCCGGGGTTTGACCGGTTTGGCATGTGTGTACCCGTTGTGCCGAGAACAGTATAGGAGTTCGATCTCGCCGTCTTCGAGCATGTCTCGTATCCAAGAAGGCGTACCTTCTGGAAGAGAGATGGCAGTGATGGCGACCCAATCGTGATTGCAGAAATCGTCTTCCCCGAGCTTCCCAAGTTCTTCGTCGAGTTCTTGTGTGTACTTTTCGATCCGATCACCGAAGTAATAGTCCCCGTACACGAATGAGATGTGTGTACGGAGAAAATAGCAGCAGATACAGTCAACGGTCTTCTCTGTCAGAACTTCTCCTTCTCTGAAGACATGGACGAGCTGTCTCCTAGAGAATCCTGTGGCTGCTGACATGCTCCGAACGATCTCATGCTGCTTCATGCCGAATGTCGAGTGGTGATTTGCAATAGCTTCGGCCAGAGGTCCGGCTGGATACGTTCGGGGCATGGCGATCCTCCTCGGAGCAGAGGTGTTGTGGCCTACTGCTTCTTCTTGGAACGCTTCTTCATCTTCCTGAGGTGTTCTAACCTGGGATCCTTCTCTTTCACCGGCTGGGTGGAGAGCAATGGCCTGACCTGTTTTCTTACCTGATTGAGAGCATTTTCTGATACAGATAAGGAAGCTTCTCCGTTGTTCATGTGTCGCCACATGATAAGAGCGAATTCCTCAGCTTCACTCTCCATGACCTGGCGTGAGGTGCCGGCCGTGCTCGGGTGTGAGTAGACGACCTGGATGTAACAGAGTTTGATGAAGTCTAGAGCCCGGTCGCTGGCTGCTTTTGACGTCATGCCCCCTCCCTTAGTTCAGAGATTTCTGAACGTCCTGCGTATTGAGAACATCGCTGCGAAATATCCTATGAACAAGCTGATAACAGATGCGAGGATGATGATGAGCATCCAGAACCACCAGGGCATGATTGCTCCCGTTATTCTGATTGGCAAGCGAAATGCCAGATCTCGATATGTGTTACGACTTCTGGTTGGTATGTGGTATAAGTCTTATATCTAGTATCTCGTACAGGTTCATTTTGCCATTTCCAACAGACGGGTTCGTCTTCGAGGATGAGTTTAGAACATCGTGAACAACGTATCTGTCCCCACGGTGTGTAGTTGTTGACTTCGTAGTGTCTGAAAGGTATTCGAGATCTATTAATTTGTTCTCGCACATCGGAGAGCATGAGGTTTGGTGGATTCGCCATCTTTGCCATTTTCAGTCATTTCCTCTCAAGAAATATCGTTGTTGTGGCCAGTCATAGATTTTCCTGTAGGAATATGTTACTTGGAGCCTGAGATCTTTCCAGATCTTCGGAGTGACGAATGACCATCCATCAGATCTGGTGGTCCTCCACTGGTTGTCAACAAGTTCTTGAACTACGAGTCCTGAACTGTTGAGACCGATCCGAGATGTTGCGAGATCGGGCCAGTGAGGATAGTAAACAGCGCCTCTCTGTCTCGCTTCACGATACCAGTGGCAAGCATGGAGGTCTCCAACTGCCTGCCGAGCTCGGCGACCATAGCCTTCCGGTGTCGGATCTCCTGAATCCGAACGGGTCGCTGTAATACTGCGACCTGCGACTCGGAAAGTTTCTGACGTTCTTCCCTGCTGACGATCGCTTGCGCCATCTTCATCAGAATGAACGCGTCGGCGATGTTGTCGTTTCTTAGGTTCTCTCCCCATATCTTCCGAACGCCTTCTCGTACAAGAACCTTCTTGGCATTGCCCTTGACGCCGGCAAACATCTTCACGTGTTGTGGTAGCACCATTGTATAGGGCACGGCGTTCACGTAACATAGGAACTGTGCTAACCAGTTCACACCAGCGATGTTCTTGGTCTGGTTGCCATGGGCTGAGTAAGCGAGAGATTCTATAGCGACGAGATCACACTCTTTGATGATCTCTTGCAGGTAGAATGCCAGATATGTGAACTGTTCTATCGAGAACAAATCGTTTTCACTACCGAGATCTTCCGGAGATTTGATGACACCTCGGATCTCACCGGTCTTGCCCCATCGCTTTGAATAGCCGGTGTTCATCGGAGCCACGTCAAGACCGGCCACGGTGTGTGCGTGATTCTTCTGCTTGCTCGGCACGGATGACTATTCCTTTATCTGGATATGGACTGTTGCCCGTTGTCCTTCGGGCCCCTTTATGAGGTACGAGCACTTGTACGTTCCGCCGAGAAATGTGACCTTGGCATCTTCCATCTTGTTGATCTGATCATTTAGAAACTTCGCCACTATGAACTTGAAGTTTTCAGGTAATTCTTCCTGTAGCTCTGGCATCTTCGCTCCTACGTGTGACTTCTCTACTCACACCGTCCCGATAGGCAACGAATCCTTCTTTGATCCCCCGCAACATCAGCACTTCAGCCTCTACCAGCACCTTCTGTTCGGCCCATTGCTTGACTTCGGGTATCTGATTGACTTCACCTTCGAGATCGCCCTTGAGTCTGTCTCTGGGGTTGTCCGGAGCGCGGCGGTAGAGCCAGTACGAGCGCCGTTCTTCTAGCTTGTGCTTGCAGTAGGCCAGCCTGCTCTCTGCATCGGCCAGGACGTAGAGCGTGTAGCCGAGATGGGCGGTGTAAAGGGAAAGCAGGTGGCCGAGCCGCCGTGGCCCGACCTTCGTGATGTCAGTAGGATACTGATCTTCTTCTGAAAGCTGATCCACCCGATGTGGTGTGTTGACGGAACGTCGTTCTAGAAGTTCCTTGTACGAGATCGTGAAGTCTCGCAGTTCTCGCCTGACGGTCAGCCGTTTCTTCTCGACCATGAATCCAAGTTCAGGTTGTTCGGGTTGACATCGGGTATCTGAATCTTGCGAAGCGTGTGTTGCTTTCTGATCTCAGGCATGATCTCTTCGAGAGATTTCCGCATGAGCTCCATGTACTTCGCCTGGATGACCACTTCATGTATGCTGAGTTCCTCAATCAGAATCTTTTGAAAAGTTCCTACCATGACCCTCATTGAGGTCTGCGGGTCGAGCTGTGCGCCCATTCCTGCAAGTTCTTTCTCTATTTCTTCGATCTTGGCTTTGTTCTCTTCCAGCTCTTCTTTCAGAGCTTCGAGGTATTCTGGTGGATACTGTGGCACTAGTCCTCCTCTGGGTCAGGGAAGCAATAGTTCTTCAAGCGGCAGAGCTTGCCTTCGTACTCACCCGCCTTGCATTCTCTCGGGATATCTGGAACTGTTCCAGCTCTGACGGATGATACCTTTACGAATTTTCTCTGCCTTGAGATAGATTACGATCTGTCGAACATGACCAGTCAGTGCCCCCGTCTTTGAGAGATTCGAGAAGTACCAAGGGTTCATGCTCTTGAAATCAACCACGAAGGTTTCTTGACCTACTCTGATCTTGTGGTCGAGCGTGCCACGAACCCACCAGCCAGGGATGTTCACTTCTTGTTCAAATCCTAGTGATTCTAGTGGAATGTCGGGATCTTCTGACATCCAGAGAAGATATGAGTGCCAGCGGAGATGGAGTAGATAGCCGTTGTCGAAGTAGCGTTGGCTTCTCGGGGTGATGTTTCTCGGAGCCTCCACCCCGTTGAACAACAGCACGCCTTTGCGCTGGCATCCTCCGGCGGTGCTCGCTGCGAATCTGCCTTTTGTTGACCATCTCGTGGTCGATCTTCTCGTGTACTCCAAGACCTTAGGGTGGAGATATGGTCGATCTTCACCTTTCATCATCCACTGATTGAGCAGTGGCTCGATCACCGAAGTCGTTGATGACCTCAGCTTGAGTAGGTCAATCAGTGTGTTGTTCGGCATCTCGTAAGCCGATCGTCTTCAGAAACTCGTCACAATCATTCAGGAACCTTCGTGCCAGTTCCTGTTCTTTCTCTGGGAGATGCTTCAGCCAGCGTTCGGTGATCTTCTTGAATCCCGAGACGAGGGTGACGAAAGCTAATACGGCCTCAGTTGCGAGCGCCTGTTGTTGGCTCTTGTTCACAGAACAAACTGCTTCAGGTCAACATCGCTCAGCATCTCATAGGTTCGGAGACGCATCTTGAAGTACCCGTTCACTCCCCAGCCAGGACCCCATGAATTGGCATACGTGATGACGCTGCTGTAGAAGTCATGAGTATTGACTTCGATACCCAAGGCTTCGACTTCGTGTCCACCGACCATTCCGCTTGTCTGCCACCCGTACCTGTCAATGAAGCCGCCGAAATCAGGTTCGAAGAATTGGTGATACCACGGCATCCCTTGGAGGACAGGTGCTTTCATGAGCAGTTTCGCGAAACCGTGTGCCGTCCTTGCCCACCGGTACTTCCTGATCACCTTGCGTTGGTTCAGAACTTTACAGATAGCTAATCCTGAGCTACCGGTGTCTTCTGGTGGATATGTTCCTGGATACCCGTCGACAACGGTGGCATCTTTGTAGAGCTCTATTGCGTAGTTTTCATCAAGTGCGACCTGGCTCGGCCATTCCAGGTCTGTATAGAACGGTTCAGTGCCTAGAGCTCCCGTGCCGGCGTTACCGGTGCAGCTACCGAGATTACCCTGATCAAGAATCGGAATCCGACGTTCCCAAAACCTGCTCGTGACAGGCAAGTTCATTTCATGGATATCGTTTTCGACCATATAGTAGAGAGAACGACCGTCAAGCCAAAGATGTCTTCCGAGTCTTGTCTTCTCTCCTGAGGTATCTTCAAACTTCTTGTAGAGAAGCGTTTCGCCACTGATCAAGTTCACGTTTTCTTCTTTCCTTGTGTGTCATAGAGTTCGGCTAGAACTCTGAGCTTTTTCGGGACAGGAAGTTCCCGCATCAGGAGCCGACTCTGAAGACGTCTGAGAGCTTTTGCTTTCTTGCCTCTCATCTTCACCCCTCTGGCATCACTGATGTTTGTCGCGTTTGTCATAGTGAGCGTCGATCTTTCGGAGAACCACTAGGATAATGAACAAGATGCCGAGCATTATTCCTGGCAGTGCATCTTTCATAATTCCATGTCCCGTTCTTCTCTTACAACCAGGACCAGATCCTTTCCGCCAGGAGCTGCTCCGGAGAAGGTGATCGTCCATTGAGGAGTACGACCTTCCGCCACTGCTGCGGCCCGAGTTGTAAGAAAATCTTTTGCTGATAAGCGAAATGAGCCGGCGGAGGTCCACTTCGTTTGTTCAAGAATTTCTCCAGGAAGTCGTATATCTTCCTTTCTTCCTGGGAGGTTCCCTGACCCGGGTTGAAGTCGGCCGCCGAGTCTTTTGGCACGGTTCTTTTCATGTTCCCGCCCTTGCTGTTGGGGGTTCAGCCAAGGGAATAATGTGACGCCGTCTTGGTCAGACATCAGAACAGGGTTGCGCCGTAGCCGGGCACGATACTGCGGGGTTTGACGCTCGTCGGCCAATTGGGGCCACGAGGTCCTGTCACCTGGATAACACCGATCCTTGAAGACGGGGCAGTCGCGCGTCCCGTACCGCCCCAGGACTGAACGGGGTCGCGATGCCCAGGAGCGCCCCAGATGGGCGAGGGACCAGCGATGCTGCCAAGGCTACTAATAGCCCGGATTCCTCTTGCACGGTTAGCCAATGATTGTCATCTCCTAATCTTGTTCAGAGATATTTGTTTCTTCTCAGGAGTGGTACCAGTTCCAGATTGCATCCATGCAATGATCACACGGCCAGCTTGACGAGCACGGTTGTTGGCAAATCGTGCAGTGCCACGAAGCCCAATCATTGTCACTTGTCGGTTCGGTTGGGATGTGTTCTTTCAGCGCCTTTTCTTCCTCCTTTTTGATCTCTTCCTCGTCGGCAGTGATTTGTAGCTCTTGGTCTTGTGCGCCCACTTTCTGGCGAATGATTGACCTGTTACGAACGCCCATCATAATCGCCATTGTCGCTTCGAGCGAAATGGCATCATATCACCCCCTTGACGTAGCGAAGAGCTTTTCTGAGCCCGGCCACGTCATCTCCAAGAACTCCCAATGCCGAATTGCAGGAACGACATAGCAAACCTCGGACTATTCCTGTCTTATGATTGTGATCCACTCCTAGAGATCTTCGTTTGCCGTACTGCACGATTTTCTCAGGTTTGTCACAAAGAGCGCACTTTCCCTTCTGCTTCTTGTATAATTTCCTGTAATCGGTTTCTGTGAAACCGTTGTATTGACCATTCAATAGATGGCGACAACCTATGCATCGTTTTTGTGCTGAACTTGTGGGTTTATATTTTTTCTTACACGTGACACAGATCTTAGGATTCAGTCCTCTTTTGACTCGAGTAGATTTGTAATAGGCATTCCACCATAATGTAGAGCATCGAGGAGTACAGAACCTACGCACCCTTCCATGAGTTCTAGATGGTATTTTTGTTCCACATCGTTCGCACTTCTTGAATGCTGATGTTCCCAATGTAGGTCCTATATTGTTTCTTGCTCCTGAAGGGGGACACTATCGCCTCCTTCTTCTCGTCGTACGTCTCCGGGTTGTTCTCTTTCTGCTCGTCGTGCGACGGCGCTTGCCGATACTCGGGTATTTCCTTCTGACGGCTGCTCGTACCCTTGCTTTTTCAGAAGATGAACCGTGTTGCGAAACTCGCGCAAGAGCATTTCTTGCCCTGTTCTTTGTGTCGAGCGGGTACTTCCGTTTCTTCTTGAGTGCGAACTTGCTGCTCGGGAGTCTTTTCCGTGCTCGGTAGGTGAGGCGTGCCATATTGCCACCTCCTCTCTACGTGCTCTCCCCACCTTTCATCATACCAGTGATCTCCTCCTCGAGCTGTTCCGCATAGAGAGCTTTTTCACTCAACAGCTTCTTGAAGTTGTCACGCCCGACCGCTGAGATGTTGCTGTAGGAGAACGTGTTGCCCTTCTTCTTGACGAGACCGTACTTCATGCCGAGATTGAAGAGCATATCGGATGTGTCGAAATCCTGTTCACGATATCTGAAGACCATGCTACTGGTGTCGTGTCGTTTTGCTCCACCCGTCTTGTTCTTTTCGACGACGAGACCTATTCTGTGGCCGGTCTTGATCTCTTTTTGGACGTACTGCCCCTTCTTGTCGTCGTAAACCTCTCGTGTCTCCTTCAGAGTCTCAACCTGGTTCATACGTAGCCGTACACCAGCGTAGAACCCCATCGCCTTGCCACCTGGTGTCGTGGTAGAGTCTCCGTACATGACACCGATCTTCTCGCGTGTCTGGTTGATAAAGCCTAGAACCGTCTGCTTGTTCGCGGCTGTGAGCTTCCTCAAACCTTTTGACATCAGTCTTGCTTGTGTGCCCGGCATCAGGTTGCTCGTTGGCTTCTCATCTTCCTGCTGAGGGTAGAGCGACGCGATGCTGTCGCAGATGCCGACTCCGAATTCCCCACTTCGCAGAAAGGCATGAGCGACGTCGAAGTAATGGTCCCCGAAATCCAGGTCCTGTACGACAAACAAGTTCTCGAGATCAACTCCGCAGCGCTGTGCCCATTCCGGGTCGAAGCTCTTCTCAGGATCTAGCCAGAAACAAGTAAGTTGTTGTGCCTGAGCATTTGCAATAAGTCGTAGGCAGAGGGTTGTCTTGCCAATAGAGAACCCTCCATAAACTTCAAAATATCTTCCGCGAGCAAAGCCGCCTCCAAGCAGTTCATCAACTGCGAGTATGCCAGTAGGAATTCTCTTGATGGCGAACTTGGGATGGGAAGCATAGTTGAGAACATCGTATCCGAACTTCGCATTCACGACCTCCAGAAGCTGGTCGGGGGATAGAGTCTCTCGTGACCGCTCAGGCTTTTTCTTCATTTGTCCAGCCTTACGAGCTTGTTGAGAACCAGACTTTTCCCGTCCCATCTACCCGCGACGAGCACGACCGCTCCTTCAGGACACTTTCTCCTGATTTCCTCGTACTGATCGGCGAACACCACGACCTTTGTCTGTTCACCATAGAGGTCTATCTCTAAGAAGCACATCTGTCGGCCGCGTTTGTCTTTCCACGGTTTCTTTCTTGCTACCAGACCTCCGAGAATTCTACCGCTTCCCTTTGAACTAGAGTGCTTCTTTATGATCTTCTCATACGCATCGACAGGGTGATGGGAAACGTAGGTGTCGAGGTACTCCATTTCCAGACTAGCTGGCTTTCCATCGGGCCGCAGGCCAATAGATCGACACGCACCGGCTTGGATGAGCGCGTTTGCGGCTTGAGCGTTGCCGCAGGCTTCATCGAGACTCACTCTCCCCTTGATAGGTCCGTTTTCCGCGATCCACTTGAAAATCTTTTCACACCTGCTCTGTCCGACGTACTTGATGCTGTTGAGCCCCATCCTGATACTGTCGTTCTCAACGGTGTAGAGGGGTTCTGAGCGCTGAATATCAGGTGGCAGTACCACCAAGCCCAGCGCGCGACATTCACGGTGATATCGTGCCCGATCTTCCTTGTCAGTCGTAGCGAGCAGAGCGGTCATGTACTCAAGCGGATAGTGGTACTTCAACCATGCTGTCTGATAGGTGATCAGGGAATATGAGACCGCGTGAGCCCTGTTGTACATATAGCCGGCGGCGAGTCTGATCTTTCCCCAGAGCGCAGTGGCATCTTCCAAGCTCATTCTTGAGTGTTCTTGACATCCTGAGATGAATTTCGGTTCCATGGCAGCCATCCGGGCAGGGTCCTTGGCTTTGATGGTTTCTTTGATCTCGTCCACCAGGGAGGCGTCAAACCCCGCAATTCGACCACCAATTTCCATGGCTTGTTCTTGATATACGATGACTCCGAAGGTCTTCTCAAGGATATTACGCATTCCAGGATGCGAGTAGACCACTGTCGAGGGTTCTTTGCGTCCACGCAAAAAGTCGCCGATGAAACGGTCTGGACCAGGCCGATAGAGAGCCGTGATAGCGACAATGTCCTCGAACTCCCGCACTCCCACTTCTCGACATCCCACTTCACAGGCGCTGCCTTCCATCTGGAAAACGCCTGCGACGTAACCACTCGCGAGCATGCGGTAAACCTTCCGAGAATCTGAGCTGTACGGGTCAAGTTCGTCTGGGTCAATTTCTTCCCCATGTCGTTCTTTGATGTACTTCAAGGAGAGATCAATAGTATCGAGCGTTCTCAAGCCCAGGACATCGATCTTGAGGAGCCCCATCTTCTCGGTCATATACATGTCGTATTGACTGACCTGAGTTTTGCTGCTTGTTCGCATCGTCGGCAGGGCTTCGCGCAATGGAGTGGTTTCATCCCCGATGAGCACTCCGCCGGCGTGCGTGCCCATAGACTTCTTCAGCCCTTGGAGCCGGGCTGCCACTGGAAAAAGTTCTGGATGCTCCCTCGCTGCTCCCGCAAGTACCTCGTTGTGTAGAAATTCCGGAGATCTAATCCAGGATTCCAGGTGCTCAGCTTCAGGTATTTCTGCGGTGATTCTGTTTGCTGTTCCGTAGTCAACTCGTAGAGAAGATGCCACTGATTTAACAGCGGTTCGGGCTCCCATCCTTCCAAAAGTTCCGATATGGATCGTGTGTCGGGATCCGTACGTATCTTCGATATCTTGAATGACTCTGTCACGGTCGGCCTTGCTAAAGTCAACATCAATATCAGGGAGCTTCGGTCGTGCAGGGGAAAGAAAGCGATCAAAGAGCAGGTCGTACGTAATCGGGTCAACCTTTGTGATTCCGATTGCCCAGGCGACTGCGCTTCCAGCGACGCTGCCACGCGCAATACCGACACGTGTCCCGCTGCTACGTGCCCGAACAATGATGTCACGCACGATAAGGAGGTACGCGGCCACTCCTGCTTCTGCAATGACATCCAGCTCGTGCCGAAGTCTTCTCTTATAAGTAGCGTCAAGTCGTTTCTTCTTCGTGAATCTGGAAACGAGCTTCTCCAGATGTCTTTGGGGTTCTGGTACGCGGCCATTTTCCCTCCACTGCGGTATGCGCCACACCCGCTTGTCCAAGAGAGGAAACGCGGTGTCGATACTATGAGCAATCTCGACGCTGTTGTCCAGGGCTTGGGTGCCGGCGCTACCCAGGTAGGCGATATCTCGTTCTAGAACGCTCCTGGGCTTGACATGAAAACCTGATCCTTGAAATGAGAATCTCTCGGGATCGTCTTTAGAAGCTCCCGTCTGGATCGCGAGCAAATGGCTGTGAATCTCGGCGTCGTTCTTGTTGAGATAGTGGGCATCCCCCGTCATGACGAGAGGTATTTCCGTCATCCGGTTGATCTTGACAAGGACCTCGTTGAGCGCTCTGTCTTCTTGTGTGTGGTGGTCCTGAATTTCCAAGTAGAAACTTGGGAAGATATCCGCGTACCACCGTGCCGCTTTCAGAGCTGATTTGGCTTTCTTGTTCCTGATCTTGAAGCTGACTTCACCCTGCCAGCAACCAGAAAGACAAACGAGATTCTCTGCTTCGTTCCCTAGTTCCGAGAGCACCTGCTTGTCTATTCGTGGCTTGTAGTAGAAATTTTCGAGCCTGTGTGATTCTGTTGAGAGACGCACCAGCGTCTTATAGCCTTCGTAATTCCTGGCGAGAAGCACAAGGTGCCAGTACTGTCGCTCAATAGCGGGGTCGATCACCTTGTCCGTATGCGGATCTTTTGCCGGTCGTGCTGATCTTTGTGCTACGTAGAACTCTTCGCCAATGATCGGCATGACGTCATGCTTTTTGCACTCGAAATAGAACTCCGGTGCTCCCGACAGTACACCGTGGTCGGTGACGGCACCGGCCTGCATGCCGAGTCGTTTCAGTTTCTGCACGTACTCGGGTATGCGGATCATGCCGTCAAGGAGACTTGATTCGGTATGTAGGTGAAGATGGCAGAAACTCTTCATTCTTCTCCAGTGATGAGCGGCTTCTTCCGTTTGAAGATCAAGCCCATAAGACCAGAATTGGTTGCCGTTGTGAACACTGAGAACACTGAGACCAGCTCCCACTCATACTTCTCTGACATCATGTCAAGAAACTCCTGCATGACTTCTAGAGTGGCAAAGCTCTTGTAGATGCAGCGGTGTTCCCAACCGGTCGGAAGTTTCGGTTTCTTTGCAGTCACTTAGATCCATCCTCGGAAGATTTCAAGAGCCAAAGCACCTAGATCCGGGTCTGTGGTCCACGTCTGTGCGTAGTTGTTGATGAAGGCGCATTGCTGTCGCTGTGCCTGAACATTCGGGATGTTCGCCTCTTCGTCTAGTTTGTTCCAGACTGACAAGAGGTCAGCGAACTTGACGATACGAACTTCGAGGGTGTTGAAGGTTTCTTGAGCCGACAGGCTTCGGAAAGTTGCTTTCCGCACTGGCTCTGGAAGCTGTGGCAGAAGTTCAGCAACAGCTTGATCTTCAAGTTTCCTGTACGCTTCCCTGAACTCAGTACTGGAGTACTTCACTGGTCTGATCATGTCACCAGTGAAACATTCTGCGAAATCATGGACAATTGCGAGTTCGTAGATGATCTTCCAGTCCAGTTGCAGAATTGATTCCTCGCCCATGATCTTGTCGTCTTCAGATTCGAGCCAGTGGCCGATCTGCATCGCGTTCCAGGCAACCCAGAAGTTGTGTTCGGCCACGTTCTCAGGTTCGTGCAGGGGGAGGCTGCTGTATCTCCAAATGCGACTGAGGTTCCGAACAGGGCCGTTGAGCAGAAAAGGTTCTTCGTTCATGCATTGTTCCTCTCGCGCAGTTTTCTGACCCCTACGTGTTTCGCATGAACATCGTCGTCCCACAGCCAACCGCTTGGGGACTGGTCTTGTACGAATTCTGCTACTTCTTTCTCGAGCTGGCTGCTCTCAAACTCCTCTTTGTGATACCGCCAGTTCCAGAAGTTCTTCAAGAGAAGGACGTTGAAAGGGAAGGGAACATCTGAAGTGACGATATCAAAAGCCGTTTGATCCTCGTGCTCTTTAAATGTTCTATACGCTCTGAAGACCTGAAAATACGGTCGCCAATAGGAATGCATTGTTGATATTGGTTCACGATCAAGAGCTACAAAATCCCCTTGGATCAGTTTGTCCAGATTGTAAGCCAACCAGTTAGGGTTCGTATCAGATGGCATTCTGCTCTCATAAAAAACACACCGCTTCTTGTCATAGCACGCAGTGTAGGGATCCCACTCTTTGACTTCAGAAGCTTCTTCCAGTTGGTGTTCGTAGACGTGTAGACTGTTGATGTGGAAGGTCAAGGTGCCGATCGGTACCTGAAGCTGAGCGGCGGCGTACTGAAGCACGTGAGACCACTGCACCAGATTGTACGGTGTTCCCCACATGACGTCATTGCTGCGCATGGTCTGGATCAGGTTGAGCCTGCCGTCCCTCAGTAAGAAGTGGCTCGTGGTGTTGCACGGTCGGTCTTTGGTTTCCCTGTCTGCTCCGTCTCGGTAGAGATCCGTGTATGACATCACGGCCTGTCTAGTCATCGGGTCCCTACCGAGCTTTATGATTACGTCATTTAACTGATCGTAACCCTCGATCACGTTGCCGAGAGGGTCTTCGTTGCCGGCGTTTGTTCCCCAATGCCGCATTCTGTGACCGTAGGCGGCATTGAACACTTCACCGTCATCAGAATATTCTTTGATCTGCTTGTTGAAATAGCTCACCATCTCTACGTCACGACGCCCGGACAAGATCCAGATAACCTCTGCCATTGCAAAGGCCAGGTTGATCATACGGCCATAGGTGAACGTGAAAGGATACTCAGGGTTCTTGTACTGAATCATAACATTGTTCAGTTCCTTGGTAGTCAGTCCTCGAGGACTGATGATACTACCGTTCTCAACGGTTTTGGAGATAGCTCTTGGAAGAACGGAGTTCGGGACTCCCGTGAGGAGAAGGGGGGGGTTCAAAGATCTCTGCCTCCTATGGTCTGTCGACATAGAGCAGTCGTATCCTTTTCCTGAACGAGCCTCGTTCGACACTTCGGCGATATCTGTGGTGTTCCAGATCTTGTGGGACAGCGTCAATGAGATCGGCCAGAGCGTAAAGCACTTCGAGAACATCTGCGAACTCGTCCAGTGTTTCGAAGTTCGGTTGTATTCCTGATTTCCTGAGTTCATCAACTTCTTCTTGGAGCTTCTTTAAGAGAATCTCACAGAAAGAGCTGTCGAACGGGTATTGTTCCCAATACGGTCGTTGGCCGTTCTTCTGGATAATGTACGGTATTCTGTCCCGAACCAGCTTGTCATAATGTTCTCGCATGTAGGGACCTGTTCCTAGCAGACAAAGAGCAAGGCAGCCCGGTGGTTGGCTGCCGTTGTGCATTGTACGTGCAGGAATGTTCTATTTTGTTCTGAATCTTCTCGTCCTCGCTGAAGTTCTCCTGCCGTCCGCCTTCACCCCTGTCCGGACTCTGAAGTATTTGGAAGCTTCGCACAGCGAGTGTTCGATATTGCGTAGACTCAGTTCTACTTCCCGACCATCGACCATCAGGAAGGGGAAGTCGAGTGAGAACATTCGGAAAAAATCTCGCTGATGAACCCGTAGCTCTCGAAGGTATTTCTCAGCTTGTTTCTTATCAGTCTTGGCTCCGAAGATGTACCTGATGCCCTCAAGACAGCCGGGGCCGATGTTCACAAAGTCATCTTCGGAAAACCTGGTGAGCCAGTAGTTGAGGTCGATGGTGATCTCGTAAGCCAGAAAAGCACCGAATCCAGGTAGCTGTTCTATGAGCTTGAAGACTTTCTCCATAGAGGAAGCTCTTCGTACCTGTTGCGCATATTCAGAAACCCGATCTTGGAGAGTATCGATAAGATAACAGATATTCCAGACTTTGCTGTCGTAGTTGCCGAACTTACTGCCCGTGACTGTGAAGGCATCTGTGAAAACTTTTTGTTCGGTATCTTGATATTTCTCTAGAAGTTGAGCTTTTTCACTGAAATGCCATTTTCCGTGAGGTGTGAAACCCAGGTACTCGAACGTTTCGATTCTATTGAACAACCTATAGATCAGGGTGTTGAAGATCAAGTCGTTGAGAGAAGCATCTTCTTCATGCCCGCGAATGACCTGCTGGAAGTAGTAGATCGTTCCCTTGTCGAGCTGTCGGTAGACATTTGTGAAGAAGTACTGATTAAGAATCGGGTCGCCTGTCCAGGGAGGGGACATACCGTCGAGAACTCTTCTGTTCCAGATGTGGTGGCGCTCGCACACAAAGTTCCAGAAAAGATAGAGCTGTTTGGTGTTCCAGCCTCTATCCCTGATGTTTTCCAGGGTCATTCTTGTCATCGTGTACACCTAGAGTTCTATCTTACTTGGTTTCGGCAGACGCGGCTCGCTTGCTCTTCGGCTGAGCGGGAGGAGTTCTGTCGACAAAGCCTTCCTCAGGGTTCCACTTGATGGCCTCATCACGAACATTGCGCGAAGCCTTGAACCTCATAACAGTCTTGGGGCCTGCCATCATTGCGGTCAGTTTATAAGGATTCTGACTCCACCTCGTTGGCAGTGTTCTCTTGTAGAATATTCCGAGACGAGGAACTCCAACACGATCATATTTCTCGACCAGTGTCGGAAGCACTTTGATGAAGGCGAGCAGAACGCGCTTGGTCATGGACTTCGTGATACCGGCCTCTTTGGCCACCTCTTCTACGATGAGGTCGAACAACATGCACTCCTATCTGTTGTACTTCTTGACGAGAGAAAAGAATTTGTCGTATGCTACTTCGAGCCCACTATCAGCTTCGAGCTTTCTGCGTTGGTTGATAACGGAAGATTCTCGCATCTCGTAATCTGTGCTCAACAGACGAATTCGTTCACGTGCCTCGGCAGGGGAGGCCACCATGTTCGGTCTCCAAGTAAATTCTCTTGCATCTCTCATTTCATCTGGTGTGACAATGGCGCATCCAGCGGCTGTCGCCTCCCGTGTTCTTGAGGTAATGTGACCGACCAGTGCGTAGTGCGGTGGAGCAATGTGGATCGTTGCGACAGACCTGTTGTAGAACTTCTCAGTCTTGGCCGCCGGCACCTGGTCACCTATGTGCATAGCATAAGGTTCCAAGTATTCTGAGGTCCACTCAGGTGCCTTCTTCAGCCAGTCTCCGTAGATATAGGTGTGCGGCCCACTAGCGCCGAGCGCGTACCATTTCATCATCCACGGCCGGCGCATGTAGTCGTTGCCGATGTAGGTGACGAGACGCTTCGGGGATTTCCTGATAAGGAGCTCACGCCGTCTGTCGTAGATCGGAAGAAAAGTCTCGAGGTTCGAGAAATACTTGCTCGGCGGTACGTTCCTGCACTGGTGCAAGATAACGATGTCTTGAAGAACATCGGCTTGTTTCGGACTCAGAAACCGTTCGTATGAGAACCTGTACTTTGATGTGCTCCCGCCCGTCAGCCCGTAGTCACTTCTGTACCGGAACCGCATGTCCGTGTCAAAGAGGAAGACAGGAACGCCTTGCTTGAGAAACGTTAAGGCGATAGTTGAGACGCAGGCGATATTTTCGGGCCCGACGTCCATGAAGTTGATCCAGGCAGAGTCGATATCAGGGAAGCTGACCTTCTTCGTGGCATGATGCACGGTCCAGGCGCACCTGTACCTGGTCTTGCTGATATTGTCATCCCCGGGAAATGTTCTGTTCTGTGGTGCTTCTCTGAAGATATCCTTGATTCTCCTGATGTGTGAGTAGCACGTATGAACTTTGGTCTGATCCCCAGGGGTGTAGTGCGTGCTCGGTCTGTTGCTGTACCAGTAAACTCGGTGGCCGTCTTGTGTCAACATCTCCACAAGAGGGATGATGGTTCTGACACTGCCTCCCAGAGCACTGGCCTGTTCGTAGTCCAGTGCGCCACCGGAAAGAGAGACGAATGCGAACTTCAAAGGACCTTCTTCATTCTCATCGTTTCATGTACTGAGGGATCAGGACAGATCTTGGGTAACATCCTCGTTATGACTGAGCTTTCATCGACGTCATAGGAAGATTGGGGGTTGTTGAGTCCTCTCATGAACTGATCTCGCAGATCTTGGAGGGAAGCTATTGCGCTTCCTACGAACCTGCCGAGATGGAATGCTGTTCTGAACATCACCACTTCAGTCTCCAGCTTGAGGCGTGACTCAAGGCTGTCACGACGTCGCTATGTATTTCGTTCGCAGTTCTGTCCGTGATAGTTATCTCGTACATGCTTTCAGGATGAGCCTGGATAGCAGCTTTGGTAAGGTCTCCATAAGCTGCGCTCAAGGCGTGATCATAGGGAGACTGGTACTGACCACTTTGTTGAGATTCTCCGAAAGTGCCTACGAAGAACAGTATCAGTTCAGGCTGAAAGCCCTTTGTAGCTGCCAGTTCCAAGCTCAGGAATGATCTGGAGCTGATTTTCTGAGAAAGTTCTCCCGCACAGAAGTTGTAGGCGTAGGCTGACCACCAGAACCTGTCCCACAAGACCTGTGACTCTTGCTGAAAATGCGGTTTGAAGAGCTTGTAGCTTTCGGCGTGAGCAGCCAGATGAAGAGCCCAGAGCGTGAGCGGGTCGGTAAAAGAGAGTTCTCTTTTGAGCGCTTTCCATTCGTCTTCTGAATCGTACTGTGGCAGTGCCAGTTGCATGCCCGGAATTGATTCTAGGCCACTTGATGGTTGGTGTGCTGCCCAGAACTGGCCTGGGTAACGGCGTTGCAACATCTTGATCTGTGTCGACTTCCCCGAGCCGTCCAAGCCTTCGAACACGACGAAGCCTGGTGTCCGCTTCCCGGACTTCATGGCAAGAGACAGATCCATCACTGATGCCAGTTTCTGGCTCAACCTGCACCTGCTCTCCCGGTGGTTCTGGTCTCTGGTCAGCATTGAGCTTATCTGCTCGAACGGTTGGTTCTCCGCAGGTCGGACATTCTCGCATGACCCTCTTTGTCTCTCTCGTCACGCCTTGAATGAAGTGGCCGGGTTGTTTACCGCACACCAGGTGATATGGCCACTCTCCTAGCTCCACTTCTTCAGAAGCTTCGACCCTGGCTTTCTGTAGCAGGGCATAAGCCTGGGCGGCGTCTCCCGCTGAGAGCTTTCTATTGGCTTCGTGATACGTATCGCTGCTGGAGATGCTGCTCACCCCCGCTTCTTACGTGTCGCTGCCTTCTTCTTCACTATCTGGCGTACTGGCGGTTCTTCTTCCTCATCCTCTTCATCTTCTTCATCCAGTTCCTCTTCGTCTTCTTCGAGATCCTCTTCATCTCCTTCCTCATCTTCCTCGTCCTCATCTTCATCCTCGTCTTCTTCCTCTAGTACTTCTTCCTCATCAAGATCCGAGTCTTCTAGATCTTCTTCTGAAACTTTCTGGCCGCTCTGCTCTTTCACCTGCCGTGCCAGAAGCTCCGGAATGACTTCGAACTTCATGCCGACCAAGGTGCCGAGCTTTTCGTGTTTGGTCAGGAGTCGCTGAAGCAGATCGTTGCCAGCGCGCATGACCTGAAGGCGCTTGTCTTCGATATTCCAGGTCAGAGCCCACATCTTCAGTGAGGACTTGAAACCGCGCTTGCAGTAGACGCACCTGCCCTGCTTCTGCGTGCAGACCTTGTGTTCCCATTTCCCCTTGCCTGACTCGAAATCGTGCATTGGGAACGCGATGAGACCGTGGTCTTCGACTCCAACGGGGAAGTACACGACGAGGCGAGTGCCGTCTTCTGTGAATCCTATGAACTTGCCCTTGCTGCTGGCCCTCTTGCTGGCCTTCTTGAGCTCTTCGATGCCAGTGACGAGCTCAGTACCTGAGTTGTCAGACCTGCGCTGGCCGTCGGAGCGCGATGACGTTGCCTTCTTCTTGCTCTTCACTACCATCCTCTGTCTCCTCTATCTGGCCGTGTCTGGCAAAAACTTCGTGCGGGAGCTCTGTCATGCCTTTGGTGTAGACCCTGTAGTCGTCGCCTGCTTGAACGATGACGAGAAACGGTAGGCGACGGAGATCCTCAAGCATTCTTCTCAGAAGGAACGTCATATTGCCCTCGTCATCATTCGCAGTCCCTGGTAGAGTTCAAGGTCGTATGATAGCTCTTCTGTAACTTCGTAGATCTGATCTATGTCGATATCGTAGACCTCGGCTATGTCCCAGACGTCCATGCCGAGCGCCAGGGACATGCACACCAACATCTGTGTCTCGTTCAAGTGCTTCAGTGAACGTATCAGCAGTGAGATGCCGGCGTCATCTAGTTCCGCATGGTAGGTTTCGACGACTTCCTCAGTAAAGTCTTCGTGGTCCATGGAGATCTTCTTGACGTCCGGCCCGTGCATCTTCGCGGCGAGGGACCGCTTCATTTTCGAGATCTGGTTCCTCCATATCTGCTGGAGAAACGTGTTGAAGCGAGCTCCCTTAGTTGGGTCGTAGTGCTGGCAGGCGGTCCACAGTCCCTGCCACAGAAGCTGCTCTATATCCTCTCTAGAGTAGATCACGTCATTGAGATGAACGTTTCTTGCATATGTCTTCAGTTTCTTCCCATATGCTTGTGAAGCTAGGAGGAAGCGCTGATTGACCGTGCGGTTCGGAAGCATGACACCTTCTTTCAGAACTGCTGTTTCCAGGCGACATATGGTACCGCTCGGCTGACCATGAGCTTTAGGTGATGTGGCCGTACCTCACTCGGGTCATTCGCATACCTCGGGTATCGGGCCACCCTGACAAGGATCTTCTTGTACAGTTCCTCCGCGATCTGTACCGTGGCGTTTGCTCCCGTTTTGTCCTTGTCCGCCATGATGATCACTTCTGAGGCTTCTCGCATGAGCTGGAGCTGCCGTGTGCTGGCGAAGCTTCCGAGGAGAGCACAAGCCGGCAGTCCTGTCTGGTGCAGCCAGATGGCATCAAAACTTCCTTCTACTACGATAAGCGATCGCTGGCTTACATTATATGCCGCAACTGCCTTCCGCCACAAGCCGAAGCCGTAGAGCAGTTCGGATCTGTGAAACTCTTCGGAATACAGATATCGGGTTCTGGCGTTTTCTCTCAGGTTTCTGTACACGTAGCCCCAGAGAACAGCGTGTTCGTCGTACACT
>WNFY01001905.1_pt1 | contig 19825 bp, 15 predicted proteins | sample 5400091 | NCBI WGS metagenome assembly WNFY01 (sample SAMN13153364, study PRJNA577476) | soil metagenome | isolation source: 60 cm soil or saprolite under grassland replicate 1 | place: USA:California | collected 2016-06-15
CACCACACCATCAGCGACGCGGGACTGATTGGCGGCGGCGCGGTGCCGCGGCCGGGCGAGGTTTCGCTGGCGCACAACGGCGTGCTCTTCCTGGACGAGCTGCCGGAGTTTCCTCGCAACGTTCTGGAGGTGATGCGTCAGCCGCTGGAGGACGGAACGGTCTCGATCGCGCGCGCCGCGATGTCGCTGACCTTTCCCGCACGCTTCATGCTGGCCGCGGCAATGAACCCGTGCCCATGCGGCTTCTTCAACGACCGCGCGCGCGAGTGCCGCTGCACGCCGCCGATGATTCAGAGATACATCTCAAAGATCAGCGGGCCGCTGCTCGACCGAATCGACATTCACATCGATGTGCCGGCGGTGAACTACAAAGAGCTGCGCTCGAAGGTGCAGGCCGAGCCCTCGGCGGCGATCCGCGAGCGCATCCTGCGCGCGCGCGAACGGCAGCTGCAGCGCTTCCGCGCCGCCGGAGAGAAGATCTTCGCCAACGCGCAGATGGGCTCGCGGCAGATCCGCACCCACTGCGAGCTCTCCGCCGAGTGCGAACGGCTGCTCGAACGCGCGATGACCCAGCAGGGACTGAGCGCCCGCGCCCACGACCGCATCCTGAAGGTCGCGCGCACCGTCGCGGACTTGGAGGGCGCGGAGCAACTCGAGACAAAGCACATCGCTGAGGCGATCCAGTACCGCACGCTGGACCGGACGTATTGGGCGTGAGTGTGGCTACTTATCGGTGGCGATTATCGGGCGGGCTATCCCGCTCCGTGCCTTTCAATGCAATGCTTACCAGCCGAGTTGCTCTAGACTTCAGTGCAAATTATTACGAAATCGAGCAACGTTTTCCAGGTACCAAGCGATCCTAGAACTTGCGTGCTGGGGATTGTTGTCGCGTCTTATTTTGGCAGCATCTTTGTCCGCCACCACGCCCACCGAAAAGCACGACATCCGAGTTTGTTCCCGCTTCTAGAACCGGAGACAGTCGTTAACACTCGCGCGCAGGAGGCACAAATGAAACACGCTGGTTGGTTGTTGCTAGGTGTCTTGAGTTCGGCGACGTTGCTGTTCGCCGCAGACAAGGGTAAAGAAATGACGGGTACGATCTGCAACTCCGCTTGCGTCGTGACGCAGTCCGGCCTCTCGACCTGTGATCCTGCATGCACTGCCACAAGCGGAGATACCGTGCTTGTTGGTGACAAAGGCCACGTCATGAAGGTTGAGAATCCAAAAATGGCGATGCCGCACATGGGGAAACATGTAAAAGTGATGGCAAAAGTGATGGAACCAACGGAAAAGCAAAGGGAGGAATCGATCCGCATCATGGAACTCTACGAGCAAGCCCCATGAAGTCACATATAGTCACCGACCTTTAGGAAGTTCGATGTGCTCACTCTCATGCTTCATGGCGACGAGGATCAGATTGTGCCGATCGGTGCGGCGACTCTGATATCGGCGAAGAGTGTGAAGAACGCCACGCTGAAGGTAGCCCAGGTTTTCCACGGGTGGCCCATTCAAGCCTTCTGTTGGCTTGAGTGGGCCAGTTCTCCGTGCGGGCTGTGCATCTTCCCGCAGGTGAGGATGCATCGACAGCCGCGATTCCTGAACTGCCCGGCGTGATGTGCTACGGTGCCACGAAGGAAGAAGCCGAAGTTCTGGTGCAGGCGCTGGCGCTTCAGGTGATCGCCGAGCAGACGAAAGACCAGGATGACTGCTCCCCCGTCCATCCGCTTCGTTCCCGCGTGAGCCAGTGGCCTAGCGCGAAGGCGTCCCGCGTTTTTCGCGCGCTCTTGAAGATTGGTTGGACGCTGAAATCCACTGCCTCCAGCGGCTCGCAGCGAACACTGATCCGGCCTGGCTATCCTCCCTACACTTGGGCGTTTCACGATTCCAATGATCGGGCTGAAGATGCTTGCGCGCGTTGCCAAGCACACCGGACGTCGGCCTTTCGGATTTGTAAGGGCGGGGAAACGCGCTTGTCAGAACCTCTGTAGCGCTTCAGTTCACATCCTCGCCCAGCTCCCGCAGTACTTCTCTGAGCTCGGTGAGCTCGGGTTCGAGCTCCTCGATGTCGATGCGCAGGGCCGCTGAGCCGGAGTAATGCGCCATCCAATTTACAATGGTGTCGTACGCCTTCCGCGCGTTGGCCTGGTTGCGAACTCTTCTGTCTGAATCATCCTTCGAGTCCATAGCGACCTTGGCGAAGGTCAGACCTGTCGCGACCTCAGTCCTCAGAAACGAGAGGTTCGTCTTCCTCGTATCGCGCCCCAGCTCTCTCGCATGGCGCCCGAGCTCCGCGCTCTTTGCCACCGTGTCCTGAAACGAGGAGTGGCTCTCCTGGTCCGCCATCACTTTGTCCCCTATGAATTTTTTTGATGCAAAGGGCTTTGCCGGGGAGCGATCTCAGCGCGATTTGCGTGGTTGTGTGCCGCGATAAAGTCCCAAAACTCTGGGCGAACCGATACGGATTTTCAGCACGCACTGCACTGCGCAGGTATCTCACACAAACGTAAGGATCAACAGTTGCAGTGGTGGACCAACGCCGCTGTTTCGTGCAGCGTGACAGCCCGGCGAGCGCGGAAAATGCGCGACTCCGCGCGGGCAGCTGGTGTACACTGGAGTGGAACTCTGATCAGCCCGCGACGTTGCGGGCCTTTTTAGGGCCGGTCGAAGGCTCCGCGAACCCGGAGCGCGGCCGTGTGCGCGCGAAATTCATATTTTTCAAGATCATAACTTGCAGGACAGATGCCCCCTCCCGCATTGAAAGTTGAATATTACTGGCAGGCTGGAGCATCCATTACTTATCTTAGATTCTTAGCGGCGCACATTTTTACGGAGAACGAACTCATACTATGAAGCGTATCTACATCGCTGCTTTTCATCAATCCAAGTTCGGCAAGCTCATGGGGATGACCGTCCCGGAGATTGCGCAGAACGCCATCCTGGACGTGTGCAAGGAGATCAACACCGATCCCTCCTTGCTGGACGTGGGTGCGGTGGGATCAGCGTGCAACATGACTCTGAACGAGCAGGGACTGGTCTCAGCTTTGGTGGCGTCGGTTCCGGGGCTGGAGCACAAGCCGATCGAGAGCGTGGAGAACGCCTGCGCCTCCGGCGGACAGGCGGTCCTCTCGACGATCCTGAAGCTACAGGCGGGCTGGGGAGACGTGGGCTTTGCCCTTGGCTACGAGAAGATGCGCGACTCGGAAGGCAAGATGGACGGCAAACTCATCGGCCACGCGCTGGGGGTCTACTCGCATCCGGACGAGCGCCCAGGCAGAGTGTATGTGTTCCCGCACCTCTTCGCCCAGGTCCAGGAATGCTACATGAAGCGCCACAAGGTGAGCGAGGCCGACCTGGCCGCTATTGCCGTACAGGAGTATGCCAACGGCAATCTGAACGCGCTGGCGCAGATGAACAAGGTGAAGGTCACGCTGCACGACGTGGTCACCATCAGCGAGCGCAATCGCTACATCATCGATGGCCTGCCGCTGAAGACCTATGAGTGCTCGCAGATTACCGACGGCTACGCGACGATGATTCTGGCGACCGAAGAGGGACTGAAGAAGCTGGGCGTGAGCAAGGCTGACACGGTCGAGATCGCCGGTTACGCGCAGGCCACCGACCCGCTGATGACGCAGGGACGCGATGTGCTGCATCCCGCGGGCGCTTATTGCGCGATGAAGAGGGCCTACCAGATGGCCGGCGTGAGCCCGAAGGACGTGAAGGTGGCGGAGGTGCACGACTGCTTCACCGTCATGGGCGCCATTGCCACCGAGGTCATCGGCAAGGCAAAGCCCGGCGAAGGCGCAAAATACTGGGTGGAGGGCAAGGCCGCTCCGGGCGGAAAAGGCGAGTGCGCCATCAACCCTTCAGGCGGACTGATCGCAAAGGGCCATCCCGTGGGAGCAACTGGCGTCGCTATGCTGGGGACCTGCTTCAAGCAGTTGATGCAGCGCTCCACGCCCGGCCTGCAGGTTCCGGATGCCGAGGTCGCCGCGACCTTCAACGTGGGCGGCACGGCCGTGGCTTCGGTCTGCACGGTGCTCAAGCGGCCCTAGTAATCGAAACTGAGTGAGGCTGGCCGGCGAATATCGCCGGCCTTTTTGCGTGGGTCGAACACCCTCCCACCTTAACCGCACCAGCAGCGGCGAAGGTGGGCACCCGCGACTCTATTCGGGATGACGTGAGGTGACGATGCGGCCTTCGCCGGGGATCAGATCGGCCGTGGAGTAGTCTTCGAGCTCGTGGCAGTGCGGGCACTCGAAGCGTCCCACGGCAGTGTTGTGGGCCAGCGCAGCCGTGCTTTTGCCTGCCACGTGCTCACGCGGCAGCAGGGCAAAGCGCTGTGCGCAGATTTTGCATTCCGCCAGCCAGACCAGGGCCATGGAGCAATGTTACTTTGCTGCGCCCACCTCAGCCGCAAAAATCGCGGCGGGAGGTGGGGCACCCCAGGTTTCTTGCTCTCGACTACCCGATGCGCTCGAACTGATAGCCCGCGCCGGCCAACGCGGCGAGCAGATTTGCCACGTGCTCGTTGCCGCGCGTCTCCATGGTGAGGTCGATGGCGGAGTAGCCGAGGTCGACGCCGAACTTGCGGTCGTAGGCGGTCTCGACGATGTTGGCGCGGTGCTCGGCGAGCACTCCGGTCAGCGTGTGCAGCGCGCCGGGGTAGTCGGGCAGGTGGATGCGGAGGCGGATAAGGCGTCCATCTTTGGCCAGGCCGCGCTCGATGATGCGCGAGAGGATGCCGACATCGATGTTGCCGCCGCTGATGACCGCCGCGATGCGTTTGCCGCTGCATTGGACCTTCTGATGCACCAGGGCAGCGACGGCCGCCGCGCCCGCGCCTTCGGCGACGGTCTTCTCGCGCTCGAGCAGCAGCAGGATGGCGCTGGCAATCTCTTCCTCCTCGACCGTGACGATCTCGTCCACGTATTTGCGCACCATGGGCAGCGTGCGTTCACCGGCGCGGCGGACGGCAATCCCGTCGGCCAGGGTTGAGGCGACGGGCAGCGTCACCAGGTGCCCTGCCTCAAGCGCCGCCTTCATCGAGGGCAGGCGCGCGGACTGTACACCGATCACCTGGATCTGCGGGTTGATCTCCTTCAGCGCGCAAGCCATGCCGCTGATGAGCCCTCCGCCGCCGACAGAGACCACGACGACGTCGATATCGGGAGTCTGGCTGAGCAACTCCAGCCCCAGCGAGCCCTGTCCGGCGATCACCGCGTCGTCGTCGAAGGCATGAATAAAGGTCAGCCCCGATTCTTCGGAGCGGCGCCGGGCCTCCTCGCACGCCTCGTCGTAGTTGGCGCCGTGCAGCACCACTTCGCCCCCGAAGCGCCGCGTCGCCATTACCTTGTTCAGCGGCGTTGCGAGCGGCATGACGATCTGCGCATGGATGCCGCGCTTGCTGGCGTGGTAGCTGACCGCCTGGGCGTGGTTGCCGGCCGAGGCCGCGATTAGCCCGCGCTCCCGCTCTTCGCGAGTGAGTTCGAGAATTTTGTTCAGCGCGCCGCGTTCCTTATAGGCGCCGGTCATTTGGTGGTTTTCCAGCTTGAGAAAGACCTGGTTGCCGGAGAGCTGCGAAAAAGTTTCCGAGTGCGAGCAGGGCGAAAGGAGGATTGCGTCGCGAATTCGCGCGTGCGCCTTTCTTACGTCGTCAACTGTCACCATGGCGGTCGCCGCATCTGCGGACATGAGTCTTCCTGTTCGCGCTAAACTTTTTTGACCTGCACGCCAACGACAGTCGCGCAGGGGCCCCGCTTTTGCCCCGCGCACAACGCCCCGCGCACAACGCCTACATGCAACAGGTCGCGCTGGGGATCACATCCCTTGCCCGGCGGCCGACAAAAAAGCGTTCCTGAGCAACACCCGACTTAGCCCGGGAGTAAGCGGCCCCGAGAATAGCACTCAGTATAAGCGATTCCATTGCGGCCGCTGGATTTCCGGCTGAAATATCCATCCAGGGTCAACGCCATAGCAAGCCCTTGCATCTACTTACCCTGAACCTTTGCAGGACCGCACCTCGCGTTGCTCAAGATTGAGCTGCGAGTTGCGGCAGAGGACGGGGAATGGGCAAGAAGAATTCAGAGGTTCGGTCCATCGTGATTTTTGGGGGCGCTGGCTTTATCGGCTCCAACTGGACCGAGCGGTTGCTGAAGACCACAGCGGCCAAAGTGCATGTGTTTGACAATCTTTCCCGCACGGGCGCGCGCCACAATCTTGAAGAACTGCAGAAGATGGCCCGAGGCAGCGGACGTTTGCAGGTCACCATTGGCGACGTGCGCGACGCCGCGCTGGTCAACAGCGTGGTCGCGCATGCGGGCGAGATCTACCACTTTGCCGCGCAGGTTGCGGTGACCACATCGCTGCTGGATCCCAGGCTCGACTTCGACGTGAACCTGGGCGGGACCTTCAACATTCTGGAAGCAGCCCGGCAGCATGGCCGCAAGCCCTTCATGCTGTTTACCTCGACCAACAAAGTGTACGGCGACTCGGTCGGAGGCCGGTTGACGGTCGAGGGCGGACGGTATGTGGCCGCCGATGGGCGCGGCTCGAACGAGCGCCAGCCTCTGGATTTTTACTCTCCTTACGGCTGCTCCAAGGGGGCGGCCGACCAGTATGTGCGCGACTACGCGCGCATCTTTGGCCTGCGCTCGGTGGTCTTCCGCATGTCGTGCATCGCCGGGCCGCGCCAGTTCGGCTCGGCCGACCAGGGATGGGTGGCGCATTTCCTCTATTCGGCGCTGGAAGGCCGGCCACTGACGATCTACGGCGATGGGCGCCAGGTGCGCGACGTTCTCTACGTCGGCGACCTGCTCGATGCCTTTGAAGCGGCCTACGCCAACCGCGAGGCGACCGCCGGCCAGATCTACAATATCGGAGGCGGCGCGGAGAACACGGTCTCGCTGCTGGAGCTGATCGAGCAGGTGGCCAAGCTCACCGGCGAGCGGCTGGTCTATGACTTCGATGGACAGCGCGCGGGCGACCAGCTCTTCTATGTCACCGACCACGGCAAGTTCTCGCGCGATACCGGTTGGCAGCCCCAGACGGGGGTGGACGGGATTCTGGCGAACATCTACCGTTGGTACCGCACCCACCGCCATCTGATCGCCTCTCCTGCGGCGGAGGTCGGGGCGGAGCAGGCGGAATGGCTGGCAACCGCGCCGAGGACTGCTTGATGAAGTTGGAGCTCCAGAATCGCGCGGCCCGCTACGCGCTTGTCAATCCTAACTGGGACTTCACCGGCTCGACCTACTTCGGGTGCCGCGATCCTCACACTCCGATTGAGCTGCTCTTCGCCGCGCAGAAGATCGCAGGCCGGGGGCACGACTCGCTGCTGGTCGATGCACAGACCGACGCGCTGACGCTCGAGGAGACGCGCCGGCGAGTGTTGCACTACGATCCGGATTTCCTCGTCATCCCCTCGGCTCCGTCCTATCTGTTCTGGCGCTGTCCGCCACCGGAGCTGCGCGTTCCGCGCGAGTGGTTCGAGGGAATTGCCGGCCTTTGCGGAGAACGGCACGGGACGCGCGCGAGCAGGCTCAGGGAAACCGGGCTCCGGGCAACCAAGGTCCTGGTGGGCCCGCACGGCTCGGCCACGCCGGCAGCGGCGCTGTACAAGAGCGGCGCCGATGCGCTCATCCGCGGCGAATGCGAAGAGGCGCTGGCCGCAATGGCCAACGAACCCTGGGAGCTGATCGACGGCCTCTGCTACCGCAACGATGACGGACGTGAGCACTACAGCACCGGGCTGGCGGTGGTGGACATGCAGACGCTCCCTGCGCTCGACTATGCAAACTACAACGTCGAGAAGCACTGGCATCGTCACCACGTCTTTCACCAGGGGGAGGGCATAGGAGCGGAGGTAGAGTTTGCCCGCGGCTGCCCGTGGAACTGCACCTTCTGTAACAAGCAGCTCTTCCGCAACAAATTCCGCGAGCGCCCGGTGGCGGCCGTGCTGCTCGAGATCGACCGGCTGATTGCGCGCGGAGTGGACTACATCTATTTCATCGACGAGATCTTCGGCGTGGGCAAAAACGTGCTGCGCCTGCTGGAGGAAATCGCGCGGCGCGACGTGCACATCGGTTTCCAGACGCGCATCGACCTCTGGGACGAAGAAAAGCTCGACCTGCTCGGCCGCGCGCACACCATCTCCATCGAGTGCGGGATCGAGTCCATCACCGAAGCCGGGCGCGAGGAGCTGAACAAGAACTGCCGCATGAGCACCGATCGCATCAGCGAGCTTCTGACCTATGCGCGCAGGCGCATCCCCTGGGTGCAGGCGAACCTGATCCTCACCGAGCACGACGACCGCGACCAGATCCGGCGCTGGCAGGAGCGGCTCAAGGCCGAAGGCGTCTGGGTCAGCGAGCCGGTGCCGATGTACCCCTTCCCGGGCTCGCCGCTTTATGTGCAGACCTTCGGCGCGCAGCCAGACGACTGGGCCTGGGAGCGCGCCCATCATTACTACACCACGGCGTTCAGGGACAAAGGCTACAGCGACATCCAGGAGCAGCAGCCGGCTGCGCTGGAAGAGCTGGAGAAGCGCTCAGCGTAACAATCCACCGAAGTTGATCTAGTTTGAGACGCTCTGCCAAGGGACGAGTAGGATCCTGGAGGTAAGCAGGAACTTAGCGCGATCCGGCAAATGTATGTCTAAGGTCAAAGGAGAAGTCGATGGCTAGCGGCTCCGTTAAGTCGCTTTATTCTGGATTGGCTCCGAAACGGAGGAAATCCGTGTCCGGCTGACCCCGTGGAGAAATTTCGTAGGCTCGCCGACATTCAGCCGCCCGATCTGGAGACCGAGAACGCCACTTTGCAGAAGAAGGCAGAAGGCCCAAAGCGAGCACCTCACCCTGCCGCCAGAGCTCGAGACCAGGATTGCCACCTTGCAGGAGAAGGCCAAAAGCGAGCACGTCATCCTGCCCGACGATGTCTCGCAGTTCATTACCGGCAACATCCGCAGCAACATGCGCGAACTGGAAGGCGCGCTGATTCGCCTGCTCGCCTACTGTTCGTTCACCGGCGCCGAGATCAACCTCTCGACCGCGCAGCAGGTGCTCAAGAACATCATCGACCAGCAGCGCCGCAAGTGCCGATCAAGGCCATCCGGTGTAGCTCTGTAAGCTGACATCCCGCCGCTTCCAAAACGATCTGCCTCAGTACAGCCCCATCAAACAGCATTTGCCCTTCACGGCTTTCGTTTTTTCATCGCCAATCGAAAGTGCACTTCGGCAGCAAAGCGCAAGAGAAATCCACACCTAGAGCCTCAAATTAGACATTTCTTTCTTGACAGTAAAAAGAATGGAGGTAAAGTAGAGCGGAGTGGAGCAAAAGGGACTGTAGTGGTACTAAATCCCGGTTCCAGCCTCCAAAAGCTTGCCGGAAAAACCAAGCCGGCCAAAAAGGATTCAGCCCGAAATCGGGCTTTGCACATGTTTCGCGGCAACTGTCCAACCCGACTGGATGAGAAGGGCCGCCTCAAGCTGCCTGCCGATTTCAAGCATGAGATCGACAAAAGCTATGACGGTCAATTCTACGTCACCAGCCTGAACGGGGCAGTTATCAAGCTGTATCCCCTCCGCGAGTGGGAAGCATTTGAGCAGCAAGTGAAAAACAGCGCGGGGTCGTACGAGGCGAAAGAGCGGTTCTCCGAAGTCACCAGCTATTACGGCCAGCAGGTTGAGCTGGATGCCCAGGGCCGGCTGACGATCGCTGAATGGCTGCGCAACAAGTTCGGTCTGAAGGGCGAGATGGCAGTGATCGGCAAGCAGGACCATCTCGAACTTCGGGTGATGGATGAGTTCCGCAAGGCAGTAGAAGAGAACCCGCTGACTATCGCTGAACTGAATGACTTGACGCGACCGAGGAGTTAAGCAGTGGAGGACCCTTCCGAGTCGAAGGGAAGAGAAGGCGCCGTGAGTGGCGCGCGTGGCGGAAGAGGTTTCAGTCACGCACCGGTTCTTTACAAAGAGGCAATCGACTTCCTGGCCGTCAGGCGCGGCGGGACCTATATCGATGCCACTCTCGGATTGGGCGGACACGCCTCGGCCATTGCAGCACGGCTGGGGGCCGAGGGCAGGCTGATCGGCTTCGATAAGGACACCGCGGCGCTCGAGATGGCCCGCCGGCGGCTCGCAGCTCCAGAAGGGCGCGAGCAGGACTGGCCCGAGATCACGTTGCACCACGCGTCTTTTGCGGAGATCGCCGAGCGCGTGGCAGCAGGCAGCGCCGATGGCGTGCTGGCCGATCTGGGCGTCAGTTCCATGCAGTTGGAAGACGCCGGCCGGGGATTCAGTTTTCAGGCGGAAGGACCTCTGGACATGCGGATGGACCCGCAGTCGGAGCTGACCGCCGATCAGGTGGTAAACCAGTTCGACGAGAGCGATCTCGCTGACCTGATTTACGAATTCGGTGAGGAAAGGAGGTCACGGAGAATTGCCAGAGCCATTGTTCGGGCGCGGCCGATAAAATCGACCGCTCATCTAGCACAAGTTGTATCGGCCGCGGCCCGGCCAATGAATCAGCCAAAAGGCAAAGGCATTCATCCGGCGACCCTGACTTTCCAGGCAATCCGAATTTACGTGAATCGCGAACTGGAGGACCTTCGGGCGCTGCTCGGAAGCGCGCCCCGGGTGATCAGGCCGGGTGGAAGGCTGGTGGTGATCAGCTTTCACTCGTTGGAAGACCGCATGGTGAAGGACGCAGTGCGGGAGGGCGCGCGCAGCGGCGTGTGGCAGATGTTGACCAGGAAGCCGGTGATTGCCTCCGAGGAGGAGATTGCGAAGAACCCGCGGGCGCGCTCGGCGAAGTTGAGGGCAGCCGAGCGGGGCGAAACGCGGGGCGGGGCTCCCGGCAAGCGTGCAGTTGGCTTGCTGGGGCAAAGAAGCACGGACAGGCGATAGCTCCGAAGAAGAAAAAAAAGAGCTTGGTAAAAAACAATTCTTCGATTTATGTTTGAAACAGTTCTCTCAGATTATGTGGAAAAAGCTGTGGATGCTGTGAAGAACTTTGATAAGCAGTAGGAGTACTGATATGGCGAGCTGGGCAGCGGCGTGGCCGCAGAAGATGAGCGAAGCATGGACCGCCAAAGCGGCGCGTACACTGGGCGCGGCTTTGAACAGGGCATTGAGCGCGACCAACGCGGCGCTGGGAACGAGGATCGGCGTGAGATTCAGCGCAGCGTGGATCGCAACTCACAATGCAGCCCAGCGCGCAGCATTGCAGGACGTGGCGCAGAATGCGGCCCCGGCGGGCACGCGCCGCTTCATGCCCGGAGCTCCCGAGATCTACTTCCGCAAATCGATCGACAACTCGCGCCTGGTGCGCGCGGTCGATCCCAAGGTGAAGCGCGAGATGCGGCTGTTCGCCGCGACCGTGGCGCTTTCATTGTTCATGGTGCTGGTATATCTCGGCCAGCACTGCAGCTCGATCGAATATGGCTACAAAATCGAAGACCTGCGCGCAAAGCGCGATCAGGTTGCGCAGGTGAACCGCACCCTCAGGCTGGAAGAGGCCACGCTCAAGGACCCGGAGCGGATCAACGCGCTGGCGGCCAACATGGGACTGGCCCTGCCTGCAGTGGGGCAGGTACAGCGCATGGATGAAGGAGATGTGCGCGACGGCGGCGCTCCGGTGATGGCCCGCGCCGACAGCATCTCGGTGATCTCGGTTCCGAACTAAGCAGAGCCGCATTCTTCAGGAAAACACGGGAGGCAGGTTTCGGCAGATGGCGGTCCTGCAGCAATGGGGTCCCCAGCGAGCCCGCAGTTGGCTTGCTGGGGCAGAGGTTGTGCGCAAACATCTCCTGTACGGGCCGCCGGCACTGTATTACCTTGGAGGAATGCAGTGCTGCGGTCACTTCCTGAGCGAGCGACGCCTACGTCGCTGTCCCGTGTGCCTCTCGAAATTCCCGCTCGGTTTCTTCCTCGCCGGTGCTGCCGGTAGCTGTATCGGCATCCGCGCATTCTCCAGGGCGGGGTGGGCATAGCGATGGCCGCGGGCGCCAGGCCGCCGGTAGATATCAAGTCTCGGCTCATCAAATTTGCTGGATTCCTCTTCCTCTGGATTCTGATCATCGTCGCGCGGCTGACGTGGCTGCAGGTACTCGAGTATCGCGAGTGGGTGCAGAAGGCGGAGCGCCAGCAACAACGCACGGTTGAGATCTCGCCGCAGCGTGGAATCATCTACGACCGCAACGGGCAGGAGCTGGCGATGACCGTGCAGGTCGATTCCATCTTTGCCGTGCCCAGCGAAGTCCGCGAGGAAAATCAGAAGACCACCGCGGCGTTGCTGTCCGGGGTGACCGGCGAAGATGCCACAGGCATCCTGGAGCGCATGCAGTCGCAGCGAAACTTCGCCTGGGTGGCGCGCAAGGTGGACAGCGAGACGGCGGCGCGTGTGCGCTCGCTGGGGCTGCGCGGCATTTATTTCCAGAAGGAGCTGAAGCGCTTTTATCCCAAGCGCGGGCTGGCAGCGCAGGTCCTGGGGTACGTGGGCATGGAGGACACTGGCCTGGCGGGCATTGAGCATCAGTACCAGGACCAGTTGAACGGGGCCAAGGGGCGGGTGGAGATCACGATGGATGCCCGGCGCAAGTGGTTCGGGCACATCGAGCATCCGCCGGAGCCGGGCTCGAACGTCGTGCTCACAATCGACGAAAAGATCCAGTACATCGCCGAGAAGGAGCTGCAGCAGGCGATGCGCGAGACCCAGGCGTTGAGCGGCACAGCCGTCGTGCAGAACCCGCGCACCGGCGAGATCCTGGCCTTGGCCAACGCGCCTTCGTTCAATCCCAACATTAAGCGTGAGATCACGCCGGAGAAGCTGAAGAACCACGCGGTGAGCGATATCTATGAGCCGGGCTCGGTCTTCAAGACGGTCACCTACTCCGCGGTCTTCGAGGAGAAACTGGCGCGGCCGGAAGAGGTAATCAGCTGCGATCCCGGCTTCATCGTGGTGGGCGGAATCCGCATTCGCGACGCGCACCACATCGGCACGGTGACGCTGGAGAAGGCCTATGCCCAATCGAGCGATGTGGGCGCGGTGAAAATGGCGCTGCGCCTGGGGCCGGAGCGTTTTTATAAACACATCCAGGACTATGGGTTCGGCCAATCGACCAGCGTGGAGTTGCCCGGCGAGACGCGAGGACTGCTGCGCAAACCCGGTAAATGGGCGGCTTCATCGATTGGTTCGATGGCGATTGGGCAGGAAGTTGGCGTAACCCCGCTGCAGGTGGTCTCCATGATGTCGGCGGTCGCCAACGACGGCATCTATTCGCCGCCGCGCATTGTGGCCGGAGTGACGCCGCCCGATCAGGGCTATCAGCGCCTCGAGTTTCGTCCCCAGGGGCAGCACCGCGTGATCTCGTCCTACACAGCGGCCATCATGCGCCGGCTGACCGAGGAGGTCGTGCTGGAGGGCACTGCGCGCCGGGCCATACTCGACGGCTACACCTCTGCTGGAAAGACGGGCACGGCACAGAAGATCGACCCGCGCACCCACACCTATTCGAAGACGGACTACGTTGCCAGCTTCGTCGGCTTCGCGCCGGTGAACAGCGCCGCGATCACGGTTGCCGTGATTCTGGATTCGCCTCGCGGGCTGCACCAGGGCGGTCAGGTCTCGGCGCCTGTGTTCAACCGCATCGCTGCGCAGGTGCTGGCCTATCTTGGCGTGCCGCACGACGTAGAGCCCAAATACCTTCCGGCGCGGCGCGCCCTCGTTGCCCGGGCCGCGGAGAAAGACATCGAGGACGCGGAGCCGAATGCGCCAGGGCAGACGATGGACCTTGGTGGGAGCGTCATTCCGTCCACCGGTGCGCCCATGGCTGCCGTCTACCCCAGCACGCCAACCGCAGGCGCGCTGGGAACCCCGAAGCCCGCGGAGCAACCGCTGTCTGCGCCGGAGCAGCCGCAGATCGATGCGCGCGGAGGATCGGTGGTGCTCGATGCGGGAGGCGGTTCCACGGTACCATCGTTGCTGGGCCTTTCCATGCGCGAAGCTGTCGAATCGGCCCACAAAGCGGGCTTTGAGCTGCAGGTCGTGGGCAGCGGGCTGGCGCGCGAACAGCAGCCGCCGCCCGGCTCCTATCTGCCTTCCGGCTCGAAGATCGCAGTGCGCTTCGCGCGTTAGATATTACAAGATAAGCGGGTGCGGGTCCCGCTCCGCGACTTCTGCGGCGCTGACCTGGGACGGGCAGAAGATTTCAACTCCGCTTTCATGTTGCGCGCGGCGTGTCTGGATTGGACGTATTGCAGCGATGAATTTTCTGGAGATTCTCGACGGAGCGGAGGTGCTCTCGCAGAGCGGCGGCGATTGTGCGGTCAAGGGCGTGGACTACGATTCGCGCCGCGTGCGCCCCGCCTGGGTCTTCGTCGCCATGCGCGGAGAGAGCACGGACGGCAATCGCTACATCGATGCGGCAGTTGCAGCCGGCGCAGTGGCCGTGGTGACGGATTCGGCCACGGAAACGCCGCGCGAAGGCGTGTCATGGGCGGTTGTGCCGCATGGGCGTCGCGCGCTCGCGCGGCTGAGTGCGAACTTCTATAAGCGTCCTGCGGAGCGGCTGCGCGTCACCGGCATCACCGGCACCAATGGCAAGACCACGGCTTCCTTCATCATCGAGTCGATTCTGCGGGCCGCCGGCCGCAAGAACGCGCTGGTGGGCACCGTGGAGTGTCATCTGCCGGACGAAACGCTGCCTGCGCCACACACTACGCCCGAGCCGCTCGAGCTCAATCAGATCTTTGCTCGTGCGCTGGCACGCGGCGCGACCGAGGCGGTCATGGAGGTGTCTTCGCACGCACTGGCCCAGGGGCGCGTCTTCGGCATACCCTTTGATGTAGGGGTGTTCACGAATCTGACGCAGGACCATCTCGACTACCACAAGACGATGGAGCAGTATTTTGCCGCCAAGCGAATTCTCTTCGAGGGCTGCGGGACTGAGCCGCCCCGATGCGCGATTGTCAACCGCGACGACGAGCACGGGCGCCAGTTGGCGGAATTCTCGCGCCGCCGCTCGCAGGTATTCACCTACGGGCTGGAGCGCGGCGATTTCCACGCCGAGCGGCTGGAGATGACTGCGCAGGGCAACCGCTTTTCGCTTCGTACACCGGATGGCTTGGTCGAGCTGCGCTCGCCGATGCTCGGCCGGGTGAATGTCTACAACGTGATCGCAGCTTGTGCCGCGGCTTATGCCCGCGGCTGCAGCGCGGAGCAGATGGCGCAGGGCATTGCGGCGATCAGCCGGGTGCCGGGCCGCTTCGAGCGAGTGGACGAGGGGCAGCCATTTGCCGTGGTGGTGGACTACGCACACACCGATGACGCGCTGCGCAACCTGACGCGGCTGGCACGCGACTTCGCCGCCGACGCTAAGGGGCGCGTCATCACCGTCTATGGCTGCGGTGGCGACCGCGACCGCGGCAAGCGTCCGAAAATGGGCCGCGCCGCGGGCGAGGGAAGCGATTTCGTGGTGGTCACCTCGGACAACCCGCGCAGCGAGGACCCGGAGGCGATCATTGCCGAGTCGCTGGCGGGCCTGCGCGAGACCGGCACCCGCTATGCCGCCGAGCCGGACCGCCGCAAGGCGATCGCGCTGGCGCTTGCCGAGGCCAAAGCAGGAGATATTGTTTTGCTAGCAGGCAAGGGGCACGAGCGGACACAGATCACGCGCGAGGGCGAGCTGCCCTTTGACGATCACCAGGTCGCGAGCGAAGAGCTGCACCGGATGGGATATGGGCGCCCACCCCAGCAAGCCAACCGCGGGCTTGCCGGGAGCCCCATTGGAGGCCGCAACTCATGAGGCTCCCGTTGAGCAGGGTTGCCGAGTTCACCCAGGCAAGCGGACGGTTTGATCACGCTGCGGTGGCCGAGGGCTTTTCGATCGACACGCGCACGCTGCGGCCCGGGGAGCTCTTCTTTGCCATCAAAGGCGAGCGCATGGACGGACACGATTTTGTGGAAGCGGCGCTGGAAAAGGGCGCGGTCGCGGCCGTAATCGCCGCCGGCCAGCTCTCACGATTCGTGGAAAATTCGAAGCTGGTCGTGGTGGACGATACAACGTCTGCGCTGCAGAGGCTGGGCGCGGCGGCGCGGCGGCTGTGGGGCGGAAAACTGATCGCCGTGACCGGCTCGGCGGGCAAGACCACCACGAAGGAGTGTATCGCGCACGTGATGGGCGAGCAGTTCCACGTGCTGAAGTCGCTGGGAAATCTGAACAACCATTGGGGGCTTCCGCTGCAGTTGCTGCGCCTGGAGCCGCAGCATGAGTTTGCGGTGATCGAAATGGGCATGAACCATGCGGGCGAGATCGCCGCCCTGGCGCGCATTGCGGCGCCCGATGTGGGCGTGGTGACCAACGTGGGCATGGCGCACCTGGAGAGCTTCGGCACGCAGGCCGGCATTGCGCGCTCCAAGTATGAGCTGATCGAATCGCTGCCTGCCGGCGGCCACGCATTTCTCAACGCCGACGATGAGTACGTGTCGCAGTTCGGACGCGACTTTCACGGGCGGGTCACGCTCTTCGGTATCGACCATCCGTGCGACTACCGCGCCCAGAACCTCGTCTTGCGCGGGGTGCTGGGCTCGGAGTTCGATGTCGTGGGCCCAGGCTTCCGCGAGTCTGCGCGACTGGCCTTGATCGGCCGCCACAACGTGCTGAACGCGCTGGCGGCGGTGGCCACCGCTACCGAACACGGCGTGAAGCCCGGCGACGCGGTTGCGCGGCTGGCCTCACTGAACCCCGGTGACAAGCGCGGCGAGGTGATTCACACAGGCGGCGCGGTGCTCATCAACGATTGCTACAATTCGAATCCAGAGGCACTGAACAGCATGGTGGCGGTGCTGGCGGAAACGCCCGCAAAACGCCGCGTTGTGATCGCCGGCGAGTTGCTGGAGTTGGGACCGGCGGCGGCTGAGCTGCATCGCGAATGCGGCCGAAAGATGGCGCAGCAAAAGATCGACTACGTGGTGGGCGTGCGCGGAAACGGCGAATTGATTGCCGAAGGCGCGGCCTCGGGCGGAGTGGCCTCGGAGTTTGTAGAGACGCCCGAGCAGGCCGGCGAGTGGCTGGCGCGCAATCTGCGCGAGGGCGACGCAGTGTTGCTGAAGGCCTCGCGCGGCGTGGGCCTGGAGCGCGCGCTGGCAACCTTTGAGGAGCGGCGCAAAGTTTAGTTCACGAGGTCCCCAGCACGGCCACCTTCGGCGTGTTGGGGCGAATGATCGGGGACGCATTGCTATATTGGCTGTTGTACGAATACACATTCCGCCACTTCAACGTCGGTCCGTTCCGGATCTTCCGCTACCTGACGTTTCGCACGGCCTTCGCCAGCCTCACCGCGCTTTTCATGGCGCTCATCATCGGCCCGGCGGTGATACGGCGACTGCGCGAGTTCCAGATCGGCCAGTACATCCGGGAGGAGGGCCCGCGTTCCCACCAGAAGAAGGCCGGCACGCCGACCATGGGCGGTCTGCTGATCGTGGTCTCGATCGTGCTGCCCACGCTGCTCTGGTCCGATCTGTCGAACGGGTTTGTGTGGCTGGCGGTCGCTTCCACACTGGGTTTCGGCGCCATCGGCTTTGCTGACGATTATCTGAAGGTGGTCCGCAAGCAGAACCTGGGACTGAACGCGCGCAGCAAAATGTTTCTGCAGACGCTGATGGCCGTGATCGTGGCGGTGACGCTGATCCTGATGCAGGCGGGCGGACAGTACTCCACGCGCCTGGTGGTCCCATTCTTCAAGCACGTCCATCCGGACCTGGCGATCGGCGCGCTCGTCAGTCGGCCTCATCTGTGGCTGGTTGCGTTCCTGCCGTTCATCATTTTCGTGATCTTCGTGCTGGTGGGCTCGACGAACGCGGTGAACCTCACCGACGGGCTCGATGGCCTGGCCATCGGGTGCACGTTGATCGCCGCCGGCGCGCTCACCGTGCTCACCTACGTCAGCGGCCATGCAATCTTCAGCGACTACCTTGAGTTGCAAAAGATGCCGCTGGTGGGCGAGCTGACGATCTTCTGCGGCACCATGGTGGGCGCATCCATCGGTTTTCTCTGGTACAACGCACATCCGGCGGAGGTCTTCATGGGCGACGTGGGCTCGCTTGGGCTGGGCGGCGCCATCGGCACGGTCGCGGTGATCATCAAGCAGGAGCTGCTGCTGCCCTTTATCGGGGGAATTTTTGTGTTGGAGGCGCTCTCGGTGTTGCTGCAGGTCGGCTCGTTCAAAATGCGCGGCAAGCGAATTTTCCTTATGGCGCCGCTGCATCATCACTTCGAGCAGCTTGGCTGGTCGGAGTCGAAGGTCATCGTGCGCTTCTGGATTGGCTCGCTGATCTTCGCACTGTTTGCGCTGACCACGCTGAAGTTGCGATAGAGCACGTGGAAACTAGACTGCAGCGGCAAGACATGGTTGAGGTTTGAAATCGGGATGATTTCATGGATGTAAAAGGCAAACGGATCTTGGTGGTGGGACTTGGGAAGTCAGGCGTGGCCTCGGCTCTGTTTCTGGCCTCACGCGGCGCGCGGGTCACCGTCAGCGACGCGAAACGCGAGGACAAGCTGCGCGACCAGATCCCCGCTCTTCTGGAGCGCGGCGTCACCGTGGAGACCGGAAAGCACGGCGAGCGCACGTTCCGCGAGCAGGACCTCATTGTGGCAAGCCCCGGCGTTCCTAACGATCTGCCGCCACTGCATGCAGCGCGGCAGCGCGGCATTCCGGTGATCGGGGAGATCGAGCTCACCGCGCGCTATCTCGAAGGCAAGATCGTGGCCATCACGGGCTCAAACGGCAAGACCACGACGACCACGCTGGTGGGCGAGATCATCGCCTCCGGGGGGCGCAAGACGCTGGTTGGAGGAAACATCGGCACCCCGGCCATTAGCTTTGTCGAGCAGTCTTCTCCGGACACGTGGGTAGTACTGGAGATCTCCAGCTTTCAGCTCGAGACCATCGAGCGCTTCCGCCCGCATATTGCGGCTGTGCTCAACATCACGCCCGACCACCTGGACCGCCACGGCTCGATGGAAAAATACATCGCGGCAAAGACACGAATTTTTGAGAACCAAACTGCAGGCGATTACGCGGTGCTGAACGCCGACCAGGAGGCCACGCGCAGGCTGGCCTCAGGATTGAAGTCGCAGGTGTTGTGGTTCAGCCGGGACGAGGGCAGCAGGAAGGACATCGAGCGCGGCGCCTATGTTCGCGATGGTGCGATCGTCTTCCGCGACGGCGAGCAGCTGACGGAGATCATGCCTCTTTCGGAGATCACGCTGAAGGGCGCGCACAACGCGGAGAATGTGCTGGCGGCGGTGGCCATTGGCATGGCCTCAAGGATCGAGCCCGCGGCGATTCGGCGCGCGGTGAAGGATTTTCGCGCCGTGGAGCATCGTCTCGAATACGTCTCCACCGTGCGCGGCGTGCAGTATTACAACGACTCCAAGGCGACGAATGTCGATGCCACGATCAAAGCCCTGGAGTCGTTTCCGGGCAACGTGCACCTGATCCTCGGCGGCCGCGACAAGGACAGCGACTACACTGAGCTGAACTCGCTGTTGTCGGCGCGCGTGAAGCGGGTCTACACCATCGGTGAGGCCGCCGGCAAAATTGAGGCGCAAATCGGCAATGCTGCGCGGGTGGCGAGCGCACAGACGCTGGAGGCAGCGGTGCACCAGGCCGCAGAGTCGGCGGCGCCGGGCGATATTGTTTTGCTCGCGCCGGCATGCGCGAGCTACGACCAGTTCACCAGCTACGAGCACCGCGGAAGGGTCTTCAAGCAACTGGTGCAAGCGCTGGCAGCGCCGCCTTCACCGGAGGCGCCGCCTGAAACA
>WNFY01004098.1_pt1 | contig 19819 bp, 16 predicted proteins | sample 5400091 | NCBI WGS metagenome assembly WNFY01 (sample SAMN13153364, study PRJNA577476) | soil metagenome | isolation source: 60 cm soil or saprolite under grassland replicate 1 | place: USA:California | collected 2016-06-15
CCTCGAGGACCACAAGGCGGAGATGGCAGCGCTGCTCGCGTCGATCGCGCGGGAGGGAACGCTCTCGCTCGTGCACGAGGGCCGCCGCTTCTTCGCCCCGCGGACGCTCGAGGCGCTCGCGGAGCTCGTCGCGGCGCACCCCGGCGCGCGGCTGCTCGCGGGCGGCACCGACGTGGCCCTGCTCGTGACGAAGGAGCACCGGGCGCTCGACACCATCATCTCGCTCACCGCCATCCCGGAGCTCGCGGCCGTCGCCGTGAGCGGGACGCACGTCGAGATCGGCGGGGCGGCGACCTACACCGACGCCCACGCCGTCCTGCAACGGCACCACCCGGATCTCGGCGAGCTCATCCGTCGAATCGGCTCGGTCCAGATCCGCAACGTGGGCACGCTCGGCGGCAACGTCGCGAACGCGTCTCCCATCGGCGACACGCTCCCGGCGCTCATGGCCCTCGACGCGTCGCTCGTGCTCCTCCAGGGCGCGGCGCGCCGCGAGGTGCCCGTCGACGGGTTCTTCCTGGGGTATCGCAAGACGGCGCTCCGCCCGGGCGAGATCATCGAGCGGATCCGCGTTCCGGTGCGGTCGGCGGACCGCCAGTTCCGCGCCTACAAGGTGTCGAAGCGCTTCGACCAGGACATCTCCGCCGTGTGCGGCGCGTTCACGATCGCGCTCGCGGAGGGCCGCGTGCGCGACGTCCGGCTCTGCTACGGCGGCGTCGCCGCGACGCCGGCGCGCGCCCGCGCCACCGAGCGCGCCCTGGTGGGGCGGACCTGGGACGACGCGACCGTCTCGTCCGTGCTGCCCGTGCTCGACGGCGAGCTCGCGCCCATCTCCGACATGCGCGCGAGCGCCTCGTATCGCCGGCTGGTGGCGAGGAACCTCCTGCGCAAGCTCCAGCTCGAGACGGCGCCCCGCGACGCGGCGCCGCCCGCGGCGACGCGCGTCCTCGCCGCCGCGGAGGAGGCGTGATGCGCCGGCGCGTCGAGCCCGGAAGGGAGCCTGCGGTGCACGCGGCGCTCGCGCACGACAGCGCCGAGCGGCACGTCACCGGTTCGGCGCGCTACGTGGACGACCTCCCCGAGCCGCGCGACCTCCTGCAGGCCTTCGTCCGCCTGAGCGAGCGCGCCCACGCGCGCGTGACGAAGCTCGACGTGAGCGCCGTCGCGGCGTCGCCCGGCGTCGCGGCCGTCATGACCGCGCGCGACCTCCCGGCGTCGAACGACATCGGGCCGGTGCTGCCGGGCGACCTCGTCTTCGCGGACGGGCTCGTCGAGTACTGGGGTCAGTCGCTCTTCGCGGTCGCGGCGGAGAGCCTCGACCTCGCGCGCGCCGCGGCGTTCCGCGCCGACATCGGCTACGAGGACCTCCCGGCGATCCTGACCGTCGAGGAGGCGCTCGCGCAGCGGTCCTTCGTCCTGCCGACCCAGGTGATGCGGCGCGGCTCGTCCGCGGCGGCGCTGGCGCGAGCCCCCCGACGGCTCTCCGGCAGGCTCGCCCTCGGCGGCCAGGAGCACTTCTACCTCGAGGGGCAGGTGGCGATGGCGGTGCCGCGCGAGGGCGGCACCATGCTGGTCCACGCCTCGACGCAGCATCCGAGCGAGGTCCAGCACGTCGTCGCGAAGGTGCTCGGGATCGCCGCCAGCGCCGTCGCGGTCGAGGTGCGGCGCATGGGCGGCGCCTTCGGCGGGAAGGAGACCCAGGCCGCGCCGGTCGCCTGCGTCGCCGCGCTGCTGGCCGCCCGCACCGGCCGCCCGGTGAAGCTGCGGCTCGATCGCGACGACGACATGATCTTCACCGGCAAGCGCCACGACTTCGTGGCCGAGTACGACGTCGGGTTCGACGCCGAGGGGCGCATCCGCGGCCTCGACCTCGTGCTCGCGTCGCGGTGCGGCTTCTCGCCGGACCTGTCGGGCGCCGTCAACGACCGCGCCATGCTGCACGCGGACAACTGCTACTACCTCGAGAACGTCACGATCACCTCGCACCGGTGCAAGACGCACACGGTCTCGAACACCGCGTTCCGCGGCTTCGGCGGGCCGCAGGGGATGATGGCGATCGAGCACGTGGTGGACGAGATCGCGCGCGCGCTGGGCAAGGACCCGCTCGACGTCCGCAAGCTCAACTTCTACGGCACGAAGGACCGCAACGTCACGCCGTACCACATGAAGGTCGAGGGCGATGTCCTCCCCGGTCTCGTGGGCGAGCTGGAGCGGACCTCCGAGTACGCGCGGCGCCGGGAGGAGATCGGGCGCTTCAACGTGGCGAGCCCGTGGCAGAAGCGCGGGCTCGCGCTGACGCCGGTGAAGTTCGGGATCGCCTTCACCGCCCTGCAGATGAACCAGGCGGGCGCGCTCGTCCACGTCTACACGGACGGCAGCGTGCACCTCAACCACGGCGGCACCGAGATGGGCCAGGGGCTCCTCATCAAGGTGGCGCAGGTGGTCGCCGACGAGCTCGGCGTCGGCGTGGACCGGGTCCAGATCACGGCGACGACGACGGAGAAGGTTCCGAACACGTCGGCCACCGCGGCGTCTTCCGGGAGTGACCTCAACGGCAAGGCCGCCCAGGCGGCCGCGCGCACGATCAAGAAGCGGCTGGCGCGCTGCGCCGCGGCGCTGCTCGGCGGGCGACCGGAGGACGTGGTCTTCGCCGGGGGCGAGGTGCGCTCGGGCAGGCGCAGCGTCGCGTTCGCCGAGCTCGCGAAGGCTGCCCACGCGGCCCGCGTGTCGCTCTCCGCGACAGGCTTCTACCGGACGCCGAAGATCCACTTCGACCGGCAGCGTCACCGCGGGCGTCCCTTCTACTACTTCGCCTACGGCGCCGCGGTCTCCGAGGTCCAGATCGACACGCTGACGGGCGAGTACCGGCTGCGGCGCGTGGACATCCTGCACGACTGCGGCAGCTCGCTCAATCCCGCCATCGACCTGGGCCAGGTCGAGGGCGGGTTCGTGCAGGGCATGGGCTGGCTCACGAGCGAGGAGCTCTGGTGGGACGCCGCCGGCCGGCTCCGTACGCACGCCCCGTCCACGTACAAGATCCCGGCCTGCGGCGACGTCCCCGAGGACTTCCGGGTGACGCTGCTCCACGCGAGGAACCGCGAGCCGTCGATTCACCGCTCCAAGGCCGTCGGCGAGCCACCGCTCATGCTCGGGATCTCCGTGTTCCACGCGATCAAGGACGCGATCGCGGCGGCGGGCGAGCACCAGCTCGCGCCGCGGCTCGACGCGCCCGCGACACCGGAGCGGGTGCTCCTGGCAGTGGAGGACCTGCGCGCGCGGCTGGCCGGATCCACGCTCAGGGAGGCGGTGACATGACGGAGTGGATCGCGGCGCTCGCCGAGCTGGCCGCGTCGGGGCGCCCCGGCGTCCTCGTCACCGTCCTCCACGTCGACGGCTCGACGCCGCGCGACGCGGGCACGAAGATGGTGGTCACGGCGGAGGGGCTCTACGGCACGATCGGCGGCGGGCACCTCGAGCTCTCCGGGATCGAGATCGCCCGCGAGCTCCTGGCGGGCCGCGGCGCCGAGGGGAGCGACCCGCTCGTGCGCGAATTCCAGCTCGGGCCGGCGCTCGGCCAGTGCTGTGGCGGCGTCGCGAAGCTCCTCTTCGAGACGATCGTGCCCGCGAGCTGGCGCGTCGCCGTCTTCGGCGCGGGCCACGTGGGGAAGGCGGTCGTGAGGCTGCTCTCGGACCTCCCGTGCCGCGTCTCGTGGATCGACGCGCGCGAGGCCGAGTTCCCGGCGGCGCTCCCGCCGCACGTCGAGCGCGTCGTGGCGGATCCGCCCGAGGACGCGGTGGGCGACCTCCCCGCGGGCGCGGACGTGCTCGTGATGACGCACAGCCACCAGCTCGACTACCAGGTCGTCGAGGCCGCGCTCAGGCGCGGAGACTTCCCCTACGTCGGCCTCATCGGCTCGAGGACGAAGCGCGCGCGCTTCGTCGCACGCCTCGCGAGCCGCGGCCTTCCCGAGGAGCGCATCGCGAGCCTCACCTGCCCCATCGGCCTCCCCGGCGTCGGCGGCAAGTTCCCAGCGGAGATCGCGATCGCCGTCGCGGCCCAGCTCCTGCAGCTCCGGAGCGTGGTGAGTCCCCTCGCGCTTGCCTCCGTCGCTCCTGATTCGTGAGCACGCGAGCGAAGCGAGCGCGCCGGGGCGCCGACGGGGAAGCGGCGGCCGCGCCCGGCGGCGCACGGGACCCGGGCCTGCAGGGAGGGGCGCTGATCGGGGCGCAGGCGCTGGAGGCGCCTGCACGAGCTTTGCTCGGCGGGGAGAGGGCGCAGCCCCCTTTGAAAGACGTCGTGGCCGACCGCCCGCGGATCCTCTTCGTCGGGATCAACCCTGGCCTCCGCTCCGCGCAGCTCGGCCACCACTTCTCCGGGCCGGGGAACCCGTTCTGGCGCCTGCTCCACGCGGCCGGGCTGGTGCCGGCCGCGATGACGTACGAGCAGGACCGCGAGCTCCCCCGGCTCGGCCTCGCGCTCACGAACCTGTGCCCGCGGCCGACGCGCAGCTCCGCCGACCTGACGCCGGCGGAGCTGGTCCGCGGCGCGCGCACCGTGGCGCGAAAGGTGGCGCGCCTGCGGCCGGAGGTGGTGGCGTTCGTGGGCGTCACCGTCTACCAGCGCTGCGTGCGCGAGGCCCGGACCGCGGGCGCGGGCGCCAAAGAGGGCACGTTCGCGGGCGCGCGGGTGTTCGTGCTTCCCAATCCGAGCGGCCTCAACGCGAGCTACCCCGGGTTCGACGCGAAGCTCGTCTGGTTCCGGCGCCTGGCCCAGTTCGCCGCCGGCGCGGCGCGCTGAGGGACACCGCGCCCGCACCCGTCGCGGGTGGTGCCCGTCCCGGCGTTCGCGATAGAGTTCTTCGACCCCGATCGGCCCTCCAGGAGCCTCGACATGCAGAAGACGCTGTTCGCCCTCGCAGCGCTGCTGTTCGCCTTCAACGGGAGCGCCGCGGCGCCCAAGGCCAAGGTGCGCATCGCCCTCATCGTGGAGTCCACGGTGGACGACAAGGGCTGGTGCCAGGCCATGCACGACGCCGTCTCGGCGGTCCAGAAGAAGTACGGGCCCGCGCTCGTCGAGTACAGCTACAGCGAGAAGATGAAGCCTGTGGACGCCGGCTCCGCCGCGCGCCAGTACGCGTCGAAGGGCTTCGACATCGTCATCTGCCACGGCGCCCAGTACAAGAACCTCGTCCTCGAGATGGCGGACGAGTTCCCGAAGACCAGCTTCGCGTTCGGGACGAGCGCCGACGTGGGCCCGAAGAACGTCTTCACGTACATGCCGCAGAGCGAGCAGACGGGGTACCTCAACGGCCTCATCGCGGGCATGACCACGAAGGCGAACGTGGTGGGGGTGGTGGGTCCGGTCGACGGCGGCGACGCGGCGCGCTACGACCGCGGCTTCGTCCTGGGCGTCAGGGCCGTGAACCCGAAGGCCGAGGTGAAGGTGGCCCACACCGGCAGCTTCGGCGACTTCGTGAAGGCCTCCGAGCTGGCGCACACGCAGGTGAAGGCCGGCGCGGACGTGCTCACCGGCTCGTCGCAGCAGGCGCTCGGCGCGCTGCGCGCGGTCGCGACCTACAAGGACCGGCCGATCTGGTGGGTCGGCCAGGACACCGCGCAGCTCGCCACGCCCGAGGGCTCGAAGGTCATCGCGGCCGCCAGCTACGACTACGTGCCGGTGGTCGAGGCGCTCGTCGAGAAGCGCCAGGCGGGCGTGCTCGGCGGCGAGAACCTGCCGCTCAACTTCGCCAACGGTGGCTTCGTCTACAAGTACAACGAGGCGATCGGGTCCGTCCTGTCCAAGGACGTCCGCGCCAAGGTCGAGGCCTCGAAGGCGAGCATGGCCGCCGGCACGCTCCCGCTCGACTGGAAGAGCATCAAGTTCTGACTCGCCTTTCGCCGTTTCTCTTGCTCGCAAACGCAGTTCTCGGCGAGTCAGAGCGATTTCCGGTCGAGCTGCGCTTTCGCGTAGCTCGACCTCAGCTGGGGGGAGCGAGCGCAGCTCCCCCCAGCCCCCCCACCGCGGCGGTCGAAAAGGGCGAAACGTGAGTCTGACCGCAGCGCGCCCCATCCAGCAGCTCGAGCTGGAGAGCATCACCAAGCGGTTCCCCGGCGTCCTCGCCTGCGACGGGGTCTCGCTGTCCGTGCGCCGCGGCGAGCCGCTCGCCCTGGTGGGCGAGAACGGGGCCGGGAAGTCGACGCTGATGAACATCCTCGCCGGGCTCTACCAGCCCGACGCGGGGCGCATCCTGCTCGACGGCGAGGCGGTCCACTTCCGCACCCCCGCCAGCGCCCACCAGCGCGGCATCGGCATGGTGCACCAGAACTTCATGCTGGTGCCCAACATGACGGTGGCCGAGAACGTGGCGCTCGGGCTCTCGTCGCTGCACGCGGGCCTGCGGCTCGACATGGGGGAGGCGCGGCGCCGCGTGATCGAGGTCGCGGAGCACCACGAGCTGCCGGTGAACCCGGACGCGCACGTCTGGCAGCTCTCGGTCGGCGAGCATCGGCGCGCGACTCCTCATCCTCGACGAGCCCACCTCCGCGCTCACCCCCCAGGAGACCGACGACCTGCTGGAGCGGCTGAGGCGGATGGCCGCGGAGCTCTCGATCATCTTCATCAGCCACAAGCTGAACGAGGTGAAGGCGCTCTCCGATCGCGTCACCATCCTCCGGCACGGCGCCGTGGTCTTCAGCGGCAACACCGCCGACCACTCCACCGCGGAGCTGGCCGCGCTCATGACCGGGCGCGAGGTGACGGTGGCGCGCAACGAGGGCGCCGAGGCGGGCGGCGAGCCGATCCTGGCCACCCGCGACCTCCGGGTCCGCGGGGACCGCGGCCACCTCGCGCTCGACGGGCTCGACCTCGAGCTGCGCCGGGGCGAGATCCTCGGCCTCGCCGGCGTCTCGGGCAATGGCCAGCGCGAGCTCGCGGACGCGCTCGCGGGGCTCAGGCCCGTGGAGTCCGGGAGCATCCGCTTCGACGGCGAGGAGATCGCGAACCGCGCCCCTCGGCGCATCATCGACCTCGGGATGGGGTACGTGCCCGAGGACCGGCACCACGAGGGCGTCGTCCCCTCCTTCTCCGTCAAGGAGAACCTCGTCCTCAAGGACTTCGCGAGCGACCGCTTCAGCAAGACGTCCCTGCTCAAGCTCGCCGAGATCGACCGGAACGCGAGCGGGCTGCGAGAGCGCTTCGACATCCGCTGCTCCTCGACCGCGGTCGCCACCGGGTCGCTCTCCGGCGGGAACATCCAGAAGGTCATCCTGGCGCGCGAGCTGGCCCGCGCCCCGAAGGCGCTCGTCGCGGTCTATCCGACCCGGGGCGTGGACATGGGCGCGTCGGAGCTCATCCACACCCAGCTGCTCGCGCTCCGGAAGGCCTCGGCCGGCATCCTGCTCGTGTCGGAGGAGCTCGAGGAGATCATGAACCTCTCGGACCGCATCGCCGTCATCTACAAGGGGCGGATCCTCGAGGTGCTCCCGTCGCGCCAGGCGACGCGCGAGAGGCTGGGGCTGCGCATGGCGGGGATCGCGGCGTGAGCAGGTTTCGCCTGCTCTACGTCGGCGGCGTGGTGGCGATCGCCGCCGCGGCCGCGGTCGGCGCCGGGGCGCTGGTGCTCTTCGCGATCGGCGCGAGCCCGTGGGCGACCTACGCGACCATCGTGACGGGGCCGCTCCAGGACCTCTTCGGCGCGACCGAGATCCTGGTGCGCGCCGTGCCGCTGACGCTCGTCGCGCTCGGCATCGCCATCTCGTTCCGGAGCGGCATCCTCAACATCGGCGCCGAGGGGCAGATCATGATGGGCGTCCTCGCGGCCTCCGCCGTCGCGCTGGGACTGCCCGGGCTGCCGCGGATCGTCCTCCTGCCGCTGTGCCTCGCCGCCGGCGCCGCGGGCGGAGCGCTCTGGGGCGGCATCGCGGGCGTCCTCCGGGCGAGGCTCGAGGTGAACGAGATCCTGAGCACGGTGATGCTCAACTACATCGCCGCGCAGGTCTACACGTTCCTCCTGCGCGGGCCGCTCATCGATCCGAACGAGCTCATGACGGGCTCGGGCACGCCGCAGTCGATGCGCCTCCCGAAGGCCGCCTGGCTCGATCGCCTCGTCCCGGGCACCCGCCTCCACGCCGGGCTCGTCGTCGCGCTCGTGCTCGCGGTGGTCGTGTGGCTCCTCCTGTGGAGGACGACGCTCGGGTTCCGGATGCGCGCCGCGGGGTCGGCCAGCAAGGCCGCCCGCTACGCCGGCATCCACGTCGAGCGCTCGCTCGTCGTCGCCATGCTGTTCGCGGGGGGCTTCGCCGGCCTCGCCGGGGCCGTCGAGGTGCTGGGCGTGCACCACCGCGCCATCGAGGGCATCTCGTCCGGCTACGGCTTCGCCGGGATCGTGGTGGCGCTCTTCGGCGCCCTCCACCCCGCCGGCATCGTGCCGGCCGCGGCCTTCTTCGGGTTGCTCCTCGTCGGCGCCGACATGACCCAGCGCTCCGCGGGCGTGCCGGCGAACATGATCCTCGTCCTGCAGGGCGTGATCATCCTCGCGATCGTCTCGGCGAGGATGGTCATCAACAACCCCTACGCGCAGGAGCGCGCCGCGAGGCTCGTGCGCCGTCTCGCGCGGCCGGGCTCCGGCGGCGCGCCTGTCGAGACGGAAGTCCAGCCGTGAGCGCCGCCCACATGATCCACGACGTCCTGTCGCTGGGCGTCTTCTTCTCGGTGGCGCTGCTCCTCGCCGCGCTCGGCGAGATGTTCAACCAGCGCGCGGGCATCTTCAACCTCGGCTGCGAGGGCATCATGTGCATGGGGGCGTTCCTCGCCTTCCTGCCGCCCCACTTCATGAAGACCGGCGCGCTGGCGCCCTTCGCCAACCTCGCCGGCATCGCGGTCGCGGTGGTGGCGGGCGCGCTCCTCGGGGTCCTCTTCGCGCTCGTCACCGTGACGTTCCGGGCGCCGCAGGGTATCGCCGGCATCGGGTTGCAGATGCTGGGCTGGGGCGTGGCCGGCACGATCTTCCGCCGCTTCGTCGGCGGCGTCACCGGCGTCGAAGGCATCGCCGTGTGGCCGGTCCCGGGCCTCTCGCGGATCCCGTTCGTCGGCGGCATCCTCTTCAACCAGAACCCCCTCGTCTACTTCGCGCTGCTCGCGGTGCCCGCGAGCTGGTACCTGCTGCAGAGGACGCCCTGGGGCCTCCGGGTGCGGGCGGTGGGCACGCACCCCCGCGCCGCGGACACGATGGGCATCAGCGTCATCCGGGTGCGCTACCAGGCGCTCATGCTCGGCGGCGCGATGGCCGGCCTCGGCGGCGCCTACCTCTCGCTCTGCCAGGCCAAGATGTTCGCCGACGACCTCGTCGCGGGGCGCGGCTTCATCGCCGTGGCGCTGGTGTACTTCGGCCGGTGGAGCCCCTGGGGCATCGTCGGCGGCGCGCTGCTCTTCAGCCTCGCGCAGGCGTTCCAGCTCTCGATCCAGGTGAGCGGGATCAAGTTCCCGTACGAGTTCGCGGTCATGCTGCCCTACGCGATGGTCATCCTCGTGCTCGCGCTGGCGAGGAGGTCGCGCATGCTCGGGCCGGCGGCCCTGGGCAAGGCGTACGACCGCGAGCGCCGGGTCTAATTTAGGGATCGCGCGCGGGGGCGCGGAGGAACCGGCCCAGCTCCTGATCCATCCCGAGGACGTGGTCGCGCAGCCAGCGGGCGAGATCGATGGCGAGGTTCGTCGCGAGCCACGGGCTCGTCGGGTCGCCGGCGTGGTGCGACTCGATCGCGACGAGGTCTTTCACGAACCGCGCGTGCGCGGCTGCGTGCGCGGCCGCCCCCGGATAGCGGACCGCCGCCATCTCCGCCTGCTCCGTGCCGAAGTGCTCGACGACGTACGTCCGCAGGAACGCGAGCGTCGCGCCCACCTCCGCCCGACGGCCGGCGCGGAACGCCTCGACGAGCCGCGCCACGCGGCTGAACAGCTCCCGATGCTGCTCGTCGATGCGCTCGACGCCGATCTCGTACTCGCTCCGCCACTCCATCCGAGCGCCTCGCTCCGTCGTCCTCGAGAAGCCCCGGACCTTGCCGCATCCGGGCGCGCCCCGCCATCGGGTGAGCACGGGACGCCGTGGACGCCTCCGGCGACCGCGCTCCGGACGCTCAGTTCAGGAACTTCGGCGGCTCGACCTCGATGCCCTCGATCGGCTCCCGCGCCGCGAAGCCCTTGTCGAGCGGGTGCCAGTGCGCGACGGCGGGCTCGCCCAGCTGCCAGCAGAGGAACACCGGCTCGTCCTCGCGGAGCGCGTAGAAGTCCACCAGCCCGGCCTCGATGTCCTTGAGCACGCAGCCGAGCGCGTTGACGCGCTCGACCGCGGAGCCGACCTCGCCGGCCACGCGCTCGAGCTCCTCCGCGTGCGCCTGCTTCCCGCCCGGGGCGGGCTCGCCCCGCTGCAGGATGGCCATCGCCACGTCCGCGCCGCCGACGGCGCGGATCGCGTGCTCGAGCTCGGCCCGCAGCCGCGCCAGATCGCCGAGCGCGAGCTCGAGCGTCGGCAAGAGCGCGTTCGCCTCCTCGAGCGTGAAGATGCGGGGTCCATCGTCCATGGGCGGACGATAACACGGGCCAGCAACGCCACGAGGTGGTCAGCCCGACTCGGGCCATGCCGTGGCCTCGTTCAAGGCCTCGTTCCCCAGGCTGGCGGGCGCGGTTCGCCTGGTCGGCTAGGAGCCGCGAGCGCCTCCGGCGCTTTCCACTGGCCTTCCGTTGAACGCGAGCGCCGGGGTGGCCGCGGGCGTCGCCGCGCGCGGTCAGGAAGGGCCGCCCGCTGCCCCGGCTACGCCGATAGCGGAGAAACGACGTGATGACAGTCGGGGTGCGCGGGGACGCGGACCGGCGGCGTCCCCACGCCCGCCTCGTAACCCGCGACCAGGGCCTCGTAGAGATCGCAACTCGATGCGTTCTTCCGGCGACGGTCGTCGCGCACTTCCCGGCAGGGGTTTCCTGCGGCGAGTGGTGGACAACACAGGACTGGGCGCCCGCGTCGGTTAGGGCGTCCAAGACTGCCTGGTTGTAAAGCGGCTTCTGCGGTCGCAGAATCTTTCGGAGACGACGCGCCGATAAGCGCTACCCGCGGCCGAGAGCAGCGAACCCCGTCTCGTCGATGATCCTGATACGGGCGCCCTTCGCGATCATCTTTTCAGCTTTGCGGTGCTTAGTGCTCTTCTCGTGACCCGCGAGCTTCCTGGCGTCCTGGTCGCCAACGACCAGGAGCGTCGTACGCTTCGTGACGGCATCAGCCACGTCGCAGCCCAGTTTCTGCGCCAGCTCCGCGGCCTCGCGCCGAGGCATACAGAGCGCGCCCGTGAAGACGATGGTCTCGCCGTAGAGCGTGCCGTTCGGGTCGCCTTGGCGGGCGATCTTCCCGGTCTCGTCGCCCCCGATTCGCTGCGCCGACCGCTTGAGCCAGCCTGCGATGTCGAGACCGGAGCGTTCGATCGCAGCGAGCAGGACGTGAGCCGCGGCCTTCGCGTCCTCGAGCGCGTCGTGGGCCTGGTACTCGTACGCGAGAAAATCGCAGACGTTCGCGAGACCGTACCCAGACTGTGCGAACTCAGGCCACTGCCGCCGCGTCACCCTTGCCGTATCCAGCCACTCGCAGGAAGGGAGGTGCAGGCCGTACTTTTCGAAGGCTTGGCTGAACGCCGTGCGGTCGAAATGCGTGTAGCAGACGACGACAGCGCCCTGCAGCGTCGTGCAGAACTGGGCAGCAACGTCCGGGAGCTTCGGTGCGCCCTCCACCATCGTGTCGTCGATACCGTGGATGGAGATGTTGATGGGGTCGAAGAAGTCTTCGGGATCGACGTACGACTTCCACTCATGGGCGAGCAAGCCGTCCCGGTAGGCAGCGACGCCGATCTGGCAGATCGAAGCCAAGCTCGCGTTCGCGGTCTCAACATCGACGGCCACGAAATCGCGCACGCTAGGCACCGACAGTCTCCTGCCTAGCAACCGCGTCGTATTCGAGGCCGAGAAGCTGCCTGCGCTTGTTGTTGGCGACGAACACGACCACCACCCGGCCTTCGATGAAACTCATCTGGCCGTAATATCGGTAAGCATTCGCTGGGCGCGTCCGCCCGACCTTGATGCTCTTCGGGCGGCCCGGTCGCTGGTCTGCGAGCTGCGGATCGGTCTTGCCGTGGCGCATCGGGTAGACCCGGAACGCCGCACCGAGCGTCATCGGCATTTGAAACGGCATCTCTCCGCTCCCCTCCCCCGAGCGCAACACGGTAGCACCCGTGGTGAGGAGGGCAAGACCGATGTCTCGGTACGGGAGACCGCTTACGGGTGCGACGGGATGCGCCTACTTCCGGCGCCGGTAGGGCCCGCGCCGGGGTGCGCGCGGGTAGCCCGGTAGAAGGCGCGCGAGCACTCCGACGTGCAGTACCGCTGCTTGGTCGAGTAGAGCGGCTTGAAGCCTCGAAGGCGGCGCTTGCGGCTCGCTGCTCGCCATCGTGGGCGGTCCTCATCATTCCACGCATCCCGACTGAGCGCGGCGGAGTCGCGCGTTCGACGCCGATTCCGATCCTAGCGTGAGCCGGGGCGGCTCTGGCAGGAGAATCGGCTTCGGCAGTGAAGGAGGGCGGCCGCTCGGCGACCGTCGCCGCGCCGGACGTCGGTGGTCGTCCGTCGGGCGTCGCTCGCGTGGCGGTGCCCGCCCGTTCGAGACGGTCCTGCGTTGTCCGGCTCACGGGGACGCGCGGAACGCACTTCAGAACGATGCCGCGCGCCGCCGGTCACGACGTCGCGGAGGGCTCGAGAAGAAGGCCGGGCTCGGCGAGCTGCTTGCCGCTGGCACTTATCCCGGAATAAGAACTTTCACCCGTCCGGGGCTCGTTGCGCCGGAACCGGGCCATGTGCGCGCGCCCGAAGGTCGCCTCCGCGTCGAGGATGTTGTGGCCGCGGCAGCGCAGGGCGAGGTTGTCGACCGTCGATGGACCGCCGAGCGCCGCCTCCACCACATGCTGCAGCTCGAGCTTCCACGTGCTCCCGCAGCGTCGTCCGTCCGGGCCGATCCAGCCGCAGCGGCCCTGGTCGCGCTTCCAGACCTGCCGCCGGACGTCGGCCGGGATGACCGTGCGCGCCTTGACGCTGCTGGCCGCGCGCTGCGGTTCCCGCGCCTTCTTCGGCGCCTTGCGCGCCGGCACGATCGCGCCCTTCCTCTTTCCGTGTTTCTCGACCGCGCAGCGCACCGCCTCGCGCAGCACCGCGCCAAGATCGCCCGTTGGTATCTTGTGCGAGAGGAGCGCCTTCAGCTCGTCGAGCTCGGCCTTGAAGGCGGCGTCTACCGTGACCCGCAGCGAGTACGTGTCCTCCGCCACGGGCTGGAGCGTCGGCCGCGTGGCAGGCGCGAGCGGCATCGCAGCCTCGTGCGGCCAAGGTGCATCGGTCGTCACGGCCGGCTCCGCAGGTCGCGGCGCGAGCGGCAGCGCGGCCGCGCTCGGCGCTCCGGAGCGGTCGGGCAGCTTCCGCATCCCCTCCTTCGGAATGGTGCGCGGCTGGATCGTGACGACGAGGCGCTCCACCTCCGACTTCGACTTCGACGCGGCGCGCGCGATGAGCTCGGCCGCGTTCTCGTCCGTGAGGACGGGCTCGAGGAGGCGCACCGTCGTCAAGCACAGCCGGCCGTAGCGGAGCATTTCGCCGAGCACGGGGAAGCGTCGAAGCGCGCGCATGGCGGTGATGCGCAGGGCGGCCGGGCCCTCGCGGAGAAGAAGCGCTCGCTGGCAGTAGGCCCAGAGCGAGTCGTAGCCCTCCTCGATGTAGGCGCGGCGGCGGTCGTATTCGTCCAGGTGGCGGAGGAACTCGACCTGGACCTCGCGCTCGTGACCTGCGAGCTCGGAGAGGCGGCGCGAGAGGGCGGCGGAGTCGAGAGCGGCAGGGTTGGTCGGATGCACGGTGCACCTCCGGTGATGTTCTCCATTGGTAACATGCGTTTTTCGAGCCTCCGGGAAGCCATCTGGCAGCCCAGCAGGCGCGTTTTCGCGAGGGGCGTGGCAGCCGCGGTCCGGCTCGTTCTTTCGTGCGCAGCGCGAGCCGCGCGCGCTTCCTGGCAGTGTTCTCGCAGCGGTGGGCGCTCGTGAGCGCGGATCCGGCGAGGTCCGAGTCAAGAACGTCGTTCATCCCGGTTGGGTCAGCTCGGCGCTTGACGGCGCGAGCGGCGGCAAGGCGGGTTCCCATCACGGAGACTGCGCGCCCTCGGTAGGCCGATCACGCGGAGCGGTCTCGACGCGCGGCACGGCCTCGCGTGCGACGCTCCAGGACGGCGCCCTCTGCCGACGCGGCGCCATACGCGAACCGGCAGCCCACCTTCACTGCCGAGATCCGCGGACGCTGGCGAAGACGAAGCCCGAACGGGCCCACGCTGCCGCCCTGCTGGGCGGGCCGATCGCGCTCCGCCCGACCGAAGACGGCTATGAGGCCGAAATCTTTATAAGAAGGAAGCGGCCCGGTCAGGGGCCGGCGGGGCGCCCTACTCATTCAGCCAGTTGCACGGGCATGTTATGAGTGCTGCCTCACAAGGGTTTCACTTCGGGGACGGCATGCTCGAGACGGTCGCGAAGGGGTTCAAGGCAGCGCGCAACAAGCTCAAGGGGCGCACGGAGATCACGACCGACGTGGTCGACGACGCGCTGCGCGACATCCGCGTCTCGCTGCTCGAGGCGGACGTCGCCTTCGACGTGGTGAAGCGCTTCGTCGCCCGCGTCCGCGAGAAGGCGGTCGGCGAGGTCGTCGACACGAAGGTCGAGACGAAGAAGGGGAAGCTGAGGGTCACGCCTCAGGACCACTTCGTCAAGATCTGCCACGACGAGCTCGAAGCGCTCATGGGCCCGGTCGACACCTCGCTCAAGATGCGCGACCGCGGCGCGACGGGCGTGATGATGGTCGGGTTGCAGGGCTCCGGCAAGACGACGACCGCCGGCAAGCTCGCCAACAAGTATCTCAAGGAAGGGAAGAAGCCGCTCCTCGTCGCCGCCGACGTCTACCGTCCCGCCGCCGTCGACCAGCTGCGGATCCTGGGCGAGCAGCTGCACGTGCCGGTGTTCCACGCGCCGGGCGTGGCGCCGCCGGAGCTGTGCCGGCTCGCCCTCGAGCAGGCCGCGCGGGAAAAGGCGGACGTCGTCATCTACGACACCGCCGGCCGGCTCGCCATCGACGAGACGCTCATGCAGGAGCTCGAGGAGATCAAGAAGGCGGTCGAGCCCGACAACATCCTCCTCGTCTGCGACGCGATGATCGGGCAGGACGCGGTGAAGACGGCGGCGGAGTTCGACCGGCGCCTGGCGCTCGACGGCTTCATCCTCACCAAGCTCGACGGCGACGCCCGCGGCGGAGCGGCGCTCTCCATCAAGGAGGTGACGGGCAAGCCCATCAAGTTCCTCGGCATGGGCGAGGCGCTCGACCGGCTCGAGGAGTTCCGCCCAGAGGGCCTCGCGAGCCGCATCCTCGGGTTCGGCGACATCGTCGGCCTGATGCAGGACTTCGAGCAGCACGTCGACGAGAAGCAGGCGGAGGAGGACGCGAAGAAGCTCCTCTCCGGCGATTTCACCCTCGACGACTTCGTCTCCCAGATCCGCCTCGTCCGGAAGATGGGGCCGCTCGGGGAGCTGATGGAGAAGTTCCCGCTCTTCGGCGAGCTGCCCGAGGGCTTCAAGTTCGACGAGGAGGCGCTCGGGAAGATCGTCGCCATGGTCGACTCGATGACGAAGGCGGAGCGGCTCCGCCCGGACGTCATCAACGACCCGCGCCTCAAGCGCATCGCGAAGGGCTCCGGCCGGACCGAGAAGGAGGTGAAGGACCTCCTCAAGCAGTACAACACGATGCGTGGCGTGATGAAGCAGATCGGCGACGCGCCCGGCCTCCTGTCGCGGCTCCCCGGCATCAAGCAGCTCTTCCAGCTCCGGCAGATGCAGGGCAAGGGCATGGAGGACGTGCTCGGCGCGGAGGCGGCGGACGTCCAGCGAGCGCTCGCCGGCGGCGGAATCGACCCGTCCCAGATCGCCGGCCAGATGGCGGGCCTGCCCAAGGGGTATCAGCCGCGCATGCCTGCCGGCGCGATGGCTCGCGCGCGCCTCATGGGCTACTCCCCCGACCCGATCGCCTCGACCGAGACCGCCGCCGAGCGCGAGCGACGCAAGAAGAAGCGGAAGCAGGAGCGTCAGGCGAGGAAGAAGGCGAGGAAGAGGAACAAGAAGTAGTCCGCGACCTGCGACGGCGTCGCTGCCCAGACCCCGACCGGTGCGCAGGCGCGAGTGGCTCCCGAGCGCTAGATCGAGACGGGCATGCCCGACCACCGCCTGCGCCCCAGGCTCGTTCCGCTCGAGCCCCAGCCCGTGCAGCTGGAGGACGGCACCAGCGCCGTCGCGCTGCGCGACCCCTATGGCGTGCTCGACGGTCTCGCGGTCGTCTCGCCCGCGGCCTACTGGGTGCTCGCCCACTTCGACGGGCGGCGCGATCTCACGGAGGTGCTGCGCGCGCTGGAGGCGGCCGGCGTCCCGGGCGTGCGGCTGGCGGACGTCGAGCGGATCGCCGCGCAGGCGAGCGAGGCGGGGCTCGTCGCAGGACCCGCGTACGACGCGCGCAGGGCGGAGGCGCTCGTCGCGTTCCGCGCCGCGCCTCGCGCCGCGGCTTGCGCCGGCGGCGCGTATCCGGAGGACGAGGTGGCCCTCCGCGAGCTCCTGGCGAGCTTCTACGCCGCTGCGGGTGGGCCCGGCCCGCGCGACGGTCGCTCGCGCGTGGGAGAGGGAGTGCGGCTCCTCGTTGCGCCGCACATCGACTTCCACCGCGGCGGCCCGGCGTACGCGCACGCCTACCACGCGCTCGAGGGCTGCGACGCCGACCTCTACGTGGTCTTCGGGACCGCGCACGCGTCCCCGCTGCACCTCTTCACGCTGACGCGGCAGGACTACGCGACGCCGCTCGGGCCGGTCGCGACAGACCGCGCCGTCGTGAACGCGCTCGCGGCCGAGCTGGGCGAGGAGGAGCTCTTCGAGGACGAGCTCGTCCACGCGGGCGAGCACTCCGTCGAGTTCCAGATGGTGTGGCTGCGCTGGGTCCTCGGCGATCGGCCCTTCCGTGCGGTCCCGGTGCTGTGCTCGTCGATCTCGCACCTGGGCGATCCGGGGAGGGGGACGGCGCGGTTTCTCTCGGCGCTCGCGCGCGCCACCTCCGGGCGAAGGGTCTGCTGCGTGGCGGGCGCCGATCTCGCCCACGTCGGCCCGCAGTACGGCGACGAGCGGGCGCCCACTCCGGCCGAGCTGGCGGCTTTCGCGGAGCAGGACCGGCGCACGCTGGCGTACGTCGCGGCGGGCGACGCTGCGGGCTTCCATCGCGACGCGATCGTGGACGACGCGAGGCGGCGGCTGTGCGGGGTCGCGCCGATCTACATGTCGATGCGCGCCGCCGGGCGCCCCGCGCGCCTGCTGCACTACGGGCAGTGGACGGACGGCACCGACATGGTGTCGTTCGCCGCCGCGGTGGGGTAGCGCGGCTGCAGCGCGCTACGGCGCCAGCTCGTCGTCGTCGCCCGCCGGGGCTCCCGCGTACTCGATGGCGCAGCGCTCGCAGAACTGGTTCGGCGGGGGCGCCCCGGGCATGGCGATGGTGCGCCCGATCTCGCCGCACACCTGGCACCGGCCCTCCACGATGACCTCGCCGCGGTCGACCGGGCTCTCCTTGGTGGACTCGCGCATCGGCTACTCCTTTCCACGGTTCCGCTTCTTCGGGACGACCAGCCCGCGGGAGAGCCGCCGCAGCACGTTCTTGCTCTGGCGCCTCTTGTAGCGCTCGTGGTTCGACTCGCCCTGCTCGTTGCGTCGGGCCGTGGCGGCGTCCACCATCTGGAACTCCACGAGGGAGAAGACGGTGCGCCCGAGGTCCTCCACGAGCGGCCCGTCGGGCGGGAGGAGCTCGTCGACGCGCACCGGCAGGTCCACGACGAAGTTGAGGACGCGGTACTCCTTCCCGCTGAACGCGTTGACGGCGCGACGGTCGCGCGCCTCGATGTCGAGCGGCGCCTGCAGCTCCGGGATGAGCCGGGCGGCGTCCGGGTGGCGCGTGACGATCTCCCGGAACTGCACGAGCGTGTTCTGGCTCTGTCCCGGCACCACGTAGTTGAACGGGAAGAGCGTGCTCGTGAGGTGGTGCAGGATGGAAGGGATCTGGTCCCGCCGCTCCGTCACGATGCGGTACCGCACGCGGTCGAAGATCTGGGCGGCCACCGTCTCGCGCTTGGCGAGGAGCTTCGTGATGAGCGAGCTGCGCGCCTTCACGTTGCCCACGAACTCGACGACGGGCAGCCCGAGCTGCTGCATCCGCCGCGCCTCGCTCATGACGCGGCGGTCGACGCGCTCGGCCAGGTCCGCCTCGCGGATGGGGGTGCGGAAGAGCAGCTCCCGCGCCTCGAGGTGGTGGACGACGTGCATGCACTTCAGCACGACGCACGCGATGCGGCGGTACTTGCGCGGCTCGATGGCGCCGCTCGCGAGCAGGAAGAGCTCGCGGAGGTCTTTCGGCTGCGCGACCGAGTCCGCGACGCGGTACCCGAACGCTTTGCGGAGGTACTCGACGGCCTGCGCCAGGATCGCGTGCAGGCGCCGCGCGTCTCGCGGGTCGTCGAGGTCGAAGAGGCTGAGGCGGAGGAAGTGATCCACCTCCGCAGCGTCGCGGAAGTGCAGGCGCCGCCAGTCGACGACGGAAGAGCCGCGCAGGATGAGGCGGATCGCCTCCAGCTCACCGAGGTGCATGCCCTCGACGCCGCGATACACGGTCGCCTGCGCGCTGTCGAACTCGAATGCCACGGTCACCCGCTCCCAACCCCGTGCGAGGGCTCAGACTCGCCTTTCGCCGTTTCTCGTGCTCGCAAACGCAGTTCTCGGCGAGTCAGAGCGATTTTCCGGTCGAGCTGCGCTTTCGCGTAGCTCGACCTCAGCTGGGGGAGCGAGCGCAGCTCCCCCCAGACCCCCCACCGCGGCGGTCGAAAAGGGCGAAACGTGAGTCAGATCTGCTCGCCCCGCGCGGCGCGGTCAAGCCGGACTCGTGGGGCGCGGCGCTCGCGCCGAGGACGGCCTTCGGTCGGACATGCTCGTCCCACGGAATATCCCTAGAACTTGAACGGGAAGACGACCTCTTGTCCCGTCGTGCGGGTCCGCGGGAAGCGGATGCTCTTCACGACGCCGCTGATGCAGGGCGCGATGGGCTGCCGCGCGAACTCGTCGGAGACGACGCGGACGTCGCGGACGGAGCCGTCGCCGGAGATGATCCAGCGCACCTTGAGCGTCCCGCGCGTGTCTGGGTCGGCCGCCTTCTGCTGCTCGATGCAGCGCAGGAGCGCGCTCTTCTGACCCACGACGGCCTCGTTGATCTGCGACACCGAGACGCCCTCGGGGAGGTCGCTGCCGATGGCGGGCGGCACGTAGACGCTGCGCTTCGAGGGGCCCTTCCCCGAGAGCTCCTTCTCGATGTCGTCGTCGCCGCCCACGTCGAGGAGCGGGTCGCCGGCGGCCTTCCTCCTGGGTGGCTCGGCGGGGGCGGGCGCCGGAGCGGCGGGCTCGGGTGCGCGCTCCGCGGCAGCGAGACGCTGCGCGCGCCTGGAGGTTCGACCCGGGAGCGGCTCGGGCTTTGGCCTGCGGTGCGGACGCGAAGCCGCGGCGGCCGGCGGCTCGCGCTCCGGAACGGGCGCGGCGCGGGCGGGCTCGGGCGACGCCGGAGCCGCTGCGGCGGTGGCGGCAGGCGTCGAGGTGGCCGGCGGCGTCGCCGCCGCGGAGGGGGTCGGGCTCGGGCTCTCGGCCA
>WNFY01001908.1_pt1 | contig 19815 bp, 21 predicted proteins | sample 5400091 | NCBI WGS metagenome assembly WNFY01 (sample SAMN13153364, study PRJNA577476) | soil metagenome | isolation source: 60 cm soil or saprolite under grassland replicate 1 | place: USA:California | collected 2016-06-15
GATCGAGCGACTGTTTGCTTGGCTGCAGAACTTTCGTCGCATCCTGTCGCGCCACGAGTATCACGTCGCCAACTACCTGGGCTTCATCCATCTTGGTTGTCTCGTGATTCTCATGCGACATTTTTGAGATGAGTTCTAAATGAACCGAACCGGCCCATCGAGGCGGACCTTCGCAAGCGGGCTTCGCTCACTTGCTCGGCCGCTCATGGGCGACGTTATGCAGCATTCCAGTCATCGAGGCGCGATCAGTGACCACAAAAACTGAATCTGAGGCGCTATTTGAAGCGTTCTGCGCGACCCATCGCCTGGATTGGGCGCCTCATGGTACGAAGAACACTCCCACTCCGGACTACCGGCTTAATTTCGCGGGCGCAACCGTTTGCGTAGAAATTAAACAAATCGAAAGCGAAGTCGGCTTCGTTGCTGGCGGGCGCCAAAGCAGGACGGTGGGTGATCACGTCCGGCGAAAGATTTCTGAAGCAAAGGCCCAATTGCAAGCGGCTTCTCATGCTGGATTTCCCACTATCTTGCTCATCTACAACACCGTCGATCCTCGTCAAGCGTTCGGAACTGAGGCCCATGACTTCACGTTCGCAATGTACGGAGAATGGACCGTCCGCCTCAAGGAGGGTCACATTGAGGATTCCTATCACGGCCGCAACTCGTCGCTGCGACCTAATGTGAACACTTCATTCAGTGCACTGGGGCACCTCCGCCGCACTGAAAGCGGAGCCGAAATTAAGATTTTCGAGAACGCGTACGCCAGGCATCAGTTGCCCTACGAGGCGCTTCCTGAGTGCTTTGAGGTCGTGCGCATCGAAATTGAGAATGCCGCATAACAACGCGTTGGAAAACGGACGAGAACCTCATCCGATAATGTGGACACCTCGATCTAACGCTGGATGCTTCTCGAGTGAGATCGACAGCTGTCGCATTACCGTAGAGATTGACGGATACCTGACCGGCATTTCTCCTCTGACAGCACGCTGTATTGTCCCAGTTGGCGAGGCGTTAGTTAATAGAGGGCGAGAGGACGCATAACTGATGAGTCGTCCTGAAAATGTGTCCACAAAATCGGATGAAGATCAACGCTCGCAAGGGTCGCTTCGCTCCCTTGCTCGCGCCGTTCAACGCGGACGGTAGGCGTGACTATCTTTTAGGAGGGCGACCATGAGAGCACGATGGTTTCGTTTTAGTGCGCTCGTCTTGCTAGCTGCCTTGGGCGTCAATGGCCAGGAAGCTTCGTGGAAAGAACAATTCGGTCAAGCCATGGCGCTCTATTCGAAAGGGCATCACGCAAAAGCCGCGACAGTCGACGAAACAGCGGTCAAGACGGCTGAAAAGGAGTTAAAAGCGGATGATCCCGACTTTGCTAAAGGCCTCACCGGCCTAGCAGTAATCTACCGCGCTCAAGGCAAGCACGTTCAAGCTGAGTCACTTCATAGGCGAGCGCTCGCGATCAGGGAGAAAGCTCTCGGTCCCGACCATCCCGATGTGGCGCAGAGTCTCAATAACCTAGGATTTATCTATCAAGCTCAAGGCAAATACGTTGAGGCTGAGGCATTTTACAAGCGCGCGTTGGTAATTTGGGAGAAGGCGTTAGGTCCTGAGCATCCCGAGGTAGCTACAGCACTCAGTAACCTCGCGCGACTCTATTCGGTTCAGAAGAGGTATGGCGAAGCTGAGCCGCTTTTCAAGCGAGGGCTGGCGATCGCGGAAAAAGCGCTCGGGCAGGAGCATCTTTTCTTAGCGCCAGGCCTTAGCGATCTTGCCTTCTTTTATGTCGAACAGGCCAGATATGATGAGGCCGAGACGTTTTTTAGGCGACTATTGGCAGTTTTGCAGAAGAACTTAGGGACTGAGCACCCCGAGGTGGCGGCGACCTCGAAGTTCCTGGCAATCCTCTACCAACAAGAGAAGAAATATGCTGAGGCTGAGTCGCTTTTCAAGCAAGCGTTGGCAATCGTGGAGAAAGTGGCCGGGCCGGAAAATCCCGAAGTCGCTCTTCGTCTCGATGACCTAGGGCGACTCTATATGGTCCAACAAAAATATGCTGATGCGGAGCCGCTTTTCAAGCGATCGCTGGCAATCAGGGAGAAGGCACTCGGCCCAACGCATGTTGTCGTATACATCTCCTTACGAAACTACGCCGATCTGCTGCGCAAGACAGGTCGGGTCGAGGAGGCAAAACAATTCGAAGCCCGCGAGGCGATGGGAGCCAAAGCGCCGTGACCTACGCGCCGCTGGCCGTGCTGCATCGGCGCCTCACCACCGCATCTACACGGACGCGCGCAAGAGCGGCGCGCGCCGGTAATGCGGACCGTTAGACGGCATGAGCCCTATACATAAAGTAGCGCTTGGCTTCTTTGTCGCTGCCATGTTGCTTTACTTGATTGCTCCTTGGGCCGGAATTGTCGCGCTCGTGTTCGGCGCTGCGCTGGAAATTTGGGCCTACGTGTTCGCGATTGCTGGCGTCTTGGAGAAGCGATTCCCAAAAAAGCAATCTGACAAACCTCGAGGAGCCAATGCAACGTGTGCACGCTGCTCCGGCCCAGTTTCATGGGAGGCCGAGAAATGCCCACATTGCGGGTTCATTTTTGGGGTCTAGCCCAGAATGCCGTCTAACCCCTCAATCCAGAGCGGACGGGCCGCGAGCGTCGTGCCGATGCAAAGGCCCGAACGGGCCCGCCGCTGATTTCCGACGTTAGACCGCGCTATGCCGTCAGGGATAAAGGTTGTCACCGAAACCGAGGGTACTGGTCATCGAGCCGAGAAAGGCGACATCGTCGTATTCGATTGCGCCGCATCCCTAAATAAGGGCTCCGCTGTACATGCGCGTCGAACCCAGACGTTGGTCCTAGGATCGCGTCGGTTTATCGCCGGTGTGGAATACGCCTTGGCCGGTATGCGGGAAGGTGGTTATCGTAAAGTTCGTATATCGCCTCACCTCGCGTATCGCGATGTGGGCGTCGAAGACAAGGTCCCACCAAACGCCGTGCTCATTTACGAACTCTGGCTCACGTCGATCAAGAAGCGCGGTCTAACAACTGCATCTACCCGGACGCGCGCAAGACCGGCGCGCGCCGGTAATGCAAGACGTTAGATTGCAGATCTTTATGAGATACGCTGGCTTTTGGCCTCGCTTGGGTGCGCTGTTAGTAGATGCCATTGTGATCGGAATCACGTTAGGGAGATACATCATGCGTTCTTACTTTGGGAAATTCTTCTTGGTCTTAACCGTCAGTGTGCTCCTGACTTCCTGCGCAATAGGCCCCGAGTCCTTATTGAGAACACACGCCTATGAGGGGGCTCAAAAATCTGCAACCGAAATGGCGACAGTATTTGCTGTCTGGAAGGGCGTCGGAGGCGAATTGACCTTTATTTGCGAGGTAGACGGCAAAAGTCATCGAAAACTGGGAGCCATAAGTTCCTGTCCGTCTGTTGTGTATTTGCTTCCCGGCAGACATGACCTCACGGTTGAATATCGGTGGGCGAACTTAATTGGAACCGTCGTCGTTCCGGTTAATGCCGAGGCAGGTAAAACCTACCGAGTTACCGGAACGTCTACTGACAAAAAGCAGGTACTATTCAACATTCAAGAAATGCCTGTTGGTTTTGCACTCACCTACAAAGATGTTGCGCCTGTTTTTTTCTCGGATGGTGCTCGACCCAACTCACGTGTCAATCCCTCAATGGAAAAATGAGCGAGCTGCTTCCCCTAACCCAGCGCTCAGCCGGACACGCTACGTCGACGCTTCGCGCCGCCTCCGCGCGCCGGCTAGCTTTGCGTTAGAACGCGTGTCAGAGCTTGAGGGAAAGTTCAGTATCAACCGGCACTTCCATCGCGAGGCGGTGATCCAGGCCGCAGTTTTCGTGGTAATCATCCTCCTTGGCCTAGTGATCGCTGTGATCGGGTCGTGGATTTTCGGGCGGAGCCAATGAACCAAGCACACACTGCCATGCACGCAACGGCTGCGCGAACCGTTGTCCGGTTGTTCGCTCTGTTTTTCGTCTTCCAAGCACACACCGGGTTTGCACAGACAGCAGGGGACAAACCAAGCTTGGCCAAATCCCAGCAACGTGACGGCCAACACGATTTCGACTTCCACTTCGGCACATGGAAAACTCATTTAAGACGCTTGCTTCGTCCCTTGACCGGCTCAACGACGTGGGTCGAATACCAAGGGACCACGGTCGTCAGGAAGGTTTGGGACGGTCGTGCCAATCTGGTTGAGCTTGTCGTCGATGGACCGGCGGGACACTTCGAAGGACTGAGTCTTCGTCTGTACGACCCGCAATCCCGGCAGTGGAGCCTGAACTTTTCCGGTCTCGGCAGCGGCTCGATGAGCCCACCGGCCATCGGCCGGTTCACGAACGGGCGCGGAGAGTTCTTCAGCCATGAGACTCTCAACAGTCGCGCCATCCTTGTTCGATTCGTCATCTCGGACATCACGGCAAATTCTTGCCGGTTTGAGCAGTCGTTCTCGGAAGATGGTGGCAGGAATTGGGAGGTGAACTGGATTGCGGTAGACACGCGGATATGAGCAAGGGAACAATGAGGTCTAACGGATGACTCCCTTCTTTGCCTTTCTCCACCACGTCGCTGCCTTCAGCCTGGTCGCTGCCTTGGCGGTGGAATTCATTCTGATCCGGGGTGAGCTCAACCTCGGAACCGCCCGGAGGTTGCGGCTGGTCGATATGGTTTTCGGCATATCGTCGGGCGTCGTGGTGGCCGTCGGCTTGCTGCGGGTCTTTTATTTCGAAAAAGGCGCGTCCTACTACTTCCATAGCGCGCCCTTCATCGCCAAGCTTTCGCTCTTCGCGGTCGTGGGACTGCTCTCGATCTACCCGACCGTCGAATTCGTCTCCTGGGGCAAGTCCCTGAAACAGGGACAGATGCCGGCTCTGAGCGACCGCAAGATCGCCTCGATCCGCTCGGTCATCCACTGGGAGCTGGCCGGAGTGGTCGTGATAATCCTTTGCGCTGCGCTCATGGCCAAGGGGGTCGGATATCTTGGATGACCCGGCTTTCTCATATAAGATTCAGCGTCGAGTCTAAGGAGGACCTCCATGGCAAAACTCAACATCAACGGCAAGGTACGCGAGGTGCAGGTGGAGGCGGGGACGCCGCTCTTGTGGGTCATCCGCGAGCAGGTCGGCCTGACCGGCACGAAGTACGGCTGCGGTGTCGCGCAGTGCGGCGCCTGTTCCGTGCATATCAACGGCGAGGTGCGGCGCTCCTGCTCCGTTCCGATCAGCGACATCAAGCCCGGCGACAGGATCGTCACCATCGAAGGACTTTCCGCGACGAGCTCGCATCCGGTGCAGAAGGCCTGGGCGGCGCTCGACGTGCCGCAGTGCGGCTACTGCCAGTCCGGGCAGATCATGGCGGCGGCGGCGCTGCTCAAGAAAAACCCGAAACCGACCGACGCGGACATCGACGCGGCGATGACCAACATCTGCCGCTGCGGCACGTATCAACGAATCCGCGCGGCCGTGCACATGGCCGCCGGCATGGCGAAGAAGGCCTAGGAGACGACCATGAAAAATACGACACGCGCAGCGAATCTTTCCCGCCGCAAATTCATCGTCAGCTCGGCCGCCACAGGTGGCGGCCTCGCGCTCGGATTCAAGCTTCCGTTCATCGGATCGGCGGAGGCCGCAACTGCCGCCGGGGCAGAGGTGAACGCCTGGGTCGTCGTCAAGCCCGACAGCACCTGCGTGATCCGCATCGCGCGCTCGGAGATGGGGCAGGGCACGGAGACCGGGCTCGCCCAGTTGGTGGCCGAGGAGCTCGAGTGCGGCTGGAATAAAGTAGCGGTGGAGTGGGTCGCGCCCGGCCAGAATCTCGCGCGCAAGCGCATCTGGGGCGACATGGCGACCGGCGGCAGCCGCGGCATCCGCGGCTCGCAGGACTATGTGCGCCGCGGTGGCGCCGCGGCGCGCCTGATGCTCGCGCAGGCGGCGGCGGATCAATGGAAAGTGCCGGTCGGCGAGGTAAGCGTCGAGAACGGCGTCATCACTCACGCGGCTTCAGGGCGCAAGACCACATACGGCAAGGTCGCGGCGGCAGCGGCGAAGTTGACGCCACCCGACCCGAAGAGCATCAAGCTCAAGGATCCCAAGGACTGGAAGATCGCCGGGAAGCCGATCAAGCGGCTCGACACGGCGATGAAGCTCAACGGCAGCCTGGTCTATGCGATTGACCTCAAGCTGCCGGGCATGCTGCACGCGGCGGTGAAGGCGAGCCCCGTGTTCGGCGGCAAGCTCGCGAGCTACGACGAGGCCAAGGTTTCGGGCATGCCGGGCGTGCGCCGCGTGGTCAAGGTGCACGACAACGCCGTCGCCGTCGTCGCCGATACCTGGTGGCGGGCAAAGACGGCGCTGGAAGCTTTGCCCATCGTCTGGAACGAGGGTGAAGGGGCAGCGCAGTCGAGCGCGACCATCGCTGAGCGCCTGAAAGAGGGTCTGACGGCGGACGACGCCTTTGCCGACACGAAAATCGGCGACGCGCTCAAGGTGATCGCGAGCGCTCCGAAAAAAGTCGAAGCGGTCTATAGCACGCCCTTCCTCGCCCATGCGACGATGGAGCCCAACAATTGCACGGCGAAAGTGACCGCGGACAGCGCCGAGGTGTGGGTGCCGACCCAGAGCGCGGAGGCTGCGCTCGCCGTCACGTCCGAGGAATCCGGACTGCCGCTCGCGAAGTGCGAAGTGCACAAGCACGTTCTCGGAGGCGGATTCGGGCGGCGCGGCGGCACGCAGGACTACACGCGCCAGGCCGTCGCCATCGCGAAGCAATTCCCCGGCGTCCCGGTGAAGCTCATCTGGAGCCGCGAGGAGGATCAGGCGCACGATTTCTACCGGCCGATTTCGCAGTGCAAACTCTCCGCGGGCCTCGACGAGAGCGGCAAGCTCCTCGGCATGCACATCCGCGTTTCCGGGCAGTCGATCAACGCCTGGCTGAATCCCGGGGCGATCAAGGAAGGCAAGGACACGCGCCAGCTCCAGGGCCTGTGGAAAGAGCCCGGCGACGCGCAGTTCGGCTACACCGTGCCGAACCTGCAGATCGAGTACGCGATGCGCAACACCCATGTGCCGGTGGGCCCCTGGCGCGGCGTCAACACCAACCAGAACGGCGTGTACCTGGAATGCTTCATCGAGGAAGTGGCGCGCGCGGCCGGCAAGGACTCGCTCGAATTCCGCCGCGAGCTCATGGGCAATCACCCGAAGCACCTCGGTGTCCTGAATGCGGCTGCGGAAAAAGCTGGCTGGGGCAAGCCGCTGCCTGCGGGTGTGCATCGCGGAATCGCGCAGTTCATGGGCTACGGCAGCTACTCGGCGGCGGTCGCGGAGGTCTCGGTGAGCGGCGAGGGCAAGCTCAAGATCCATCGCATGGTGCTCGCGCTCAATTGCGGCCACGCGGTCAATCCCGACCAGATCGCGGCGCAGGTCGAAGGCTCGGTCGTGTACGGTTTGAGCGCTGCGCTCTACGGCGAGTGCACGGTGCAGAACGGGCGCATGGTGGAGCTGAACTTCCACACCTATCCGCTCCTGCGGCTCGCCGAAATGCCGAAAGTCGAGACGGTGATCGTGCCGACCCAAGATTTCTGGGGCGGAGTCGGCGAGCCGACCATCTGCGTGGTGACGCCCGCGGTGCTCAACGCGATCTTCGCCGCTACCGGGAAGCCGGTGCGCAGCCTGCCGCTGAAGAACGTCAAGCTGGTTTAGCGAGTGCCGGAGCGCTAACGCGCTTCGAGCACTCGGATGCGGGTGTTGCCGACCCAGTCGACCAGCGGAGTGAGGTCGGCCAGGTTCTCGCCGCGCACCAGCGCGATGTGCGTCGCGTCGGCTTCCGCCTGGTTGAAAGTGGGGTCGACCGCGCGCCATGCGCCGTCGACCAAGCTCTCGGCCCAGGTGTGGTAGAGAAATCCGCCGAATTCCGCAGAATACACGAGTCCATTGACCACGCGCGTCGGCACGTTCAGCGCGCGCATCAGCGCCGTGTAGAGGTAGGTGTGGCCCTGGCACTCGCCGCTCTTCGCGTCGAGGACATCGAGCGCCGAGAAGGTGTCCACGGGCTCCTTGCGAATGTTCCGCTCGAGCCAGGCGAGGACCGCGTCGATCTTGTCGAATGTGGATTCCTTCCCGGCGGCGATCGACAGCGCAAGCTTGCGGATCATCGGGTCGCGGTTCTGCACCGCGCTCGAGGGCAGCAGAGCCGCCGCGGCCGTGCCGTCTTCGGCGTCCGAGCGGGTCGCGTCGATTTCGCAGACCAGATCGCGCTCGGAGTTGGTGCAGCGTTGGCGTGAATCGGAAAGCGGCGCCCGTTTCCCTCCCGGGGCGAGCAGGGCGAATTTCAGAAACCGCGCCCGCCGAGGATCAGAAAGGGGAAGGGGCGTCTTGACCAGACTCCACCTCACGATTACGTCGTCCTTGTTGAGTACCGCGCTCGCGAGGTAGTTTTTCGCCGCGACCTCGTCCTCGAGCGCGGAGATCATCACGCCGTTCAGTCCGAGCTCGAAAACTGGCAGGCCGCGCCGGTCGATCCAGGTGGTGCTGCCCAATCCGAGCATGTCGGTTTGGACCTTGAAGGCAGCGCCTTCGAAGAGATCGCTTGTCTCGTAGGTCTCGATGCGTTGCAAAGCACGGTCGAGGCCTTGCGTCTCGCCGTTGAAGACCAGCCACCTGAACTCGCTTCCGACTTTCAGGCCCTGCAGCACCGGCAGGAGATCGAGCGCGGCGGCAGGATAGAGGGGCTCGTCCAGCTTTCGCTCGTTCTGTTCGGGAGGCCGCTTGGCTGTGCTGATCTGGTAGCGCAGCCGGCCGTCGCGCACCTCGCCGGTCAAGTCCTGCTCAGTGCCGTCGAGCACGTAGTGGTATGCGAACCGCATCAGCTTGGCGTTCTCGTCGACGGTATCGAGCGAGCGCATCTGCACATTCTTCTCCAGACCGAGAAAGTGGAACCGGATGACGGCTTCCCCACGCAGCTCGTAGAGCCCGCTTTCTGGCGCGCGGGCCACGCGGGAATGCGAGAATCCAACCTTGGCGCCGTTGAAGACGATGCCGGTCCAGTATTCGGGCTGCGGGAGGTCGGCGAGCGAATAGTGCGGCGGCGGAAGCGGAGGCGCTCCGGCATCGCGAAAGTAGGGGCCGGCGCAGCCCGATAGAAAAACCAACAGCGCCGCGGAGGTCGCAAGCCTCTTCATCGCTTGAAGAGCCGGCGGATCTTGCCGGCGTTCGGCCGCTTGACGGCGCCTCGCTCGGTGAAGAGCGCGCTCACCAGACCGGCCGGGGTGATGTCGAAGGCGGGATTGGCGACCTCGACCCCTTCGGGCGCCCAGCGGACCCCGGCGTAGCCCGTGACTTCGGCGGCGCTCCGCTCCTCGATGGGGATCGCCTTGCCGTTCGCCGTCTTGAGGTCGATAGTGCAAAGCGGCGCGGCGACGTAGAACGGGATGCGGTGGCGCAGCGCCAGGACCGCAAGAGGGTAGGTGCCGATCTTGTTTGCGACGTCGCCGTTCGCGGCGATGCGGTCCGCGCCGACGATCACCACGTCCACCTTTCCTTTGCTCATGAGATGCCCGGCCGTATTGTCGGTGATGAGCGTGACCGGAATCTTCTCCTGGATCATCTCCCACGCGGTCAAGCGCGCCCCCTGGAGATAAGGGCGTGTTTCGCTTGCGATCACCGAGACGCGCTTGCCGGCGTCGCGCGCTGAGCGGATGACACCGAGGGCCGTACCATGGCCGGCCGTGGCGAGGGCCCCGGTGTTGCAGTGGGTGAGGACGCGCGCGCCGTCGGGCACGAGAGCGGCGCCGGCTCGGCCGATGGCGCGGTTGGTTTCGAGGTCGGCGTTGAAAAGCGCGAGCGCCGCGTCGGCCAATCGCGCCGCCGCCGACTTCGGATCATCGCGAGTTTCCGCGCCAAGGGCCGCGCGCATGCGGTCGAGGGCCCAGAAGAGATTCACGGCGGTCGGCCGGCTCGCGGCGAGACTCCTGAACGCGATTTCCATCGCGGCGTCGAACTCCGCGCGCGTGCAGTGCTCCTGGCGCCTCGCTTCGAGCGCCACGCCGAAGGCCGCGGCACAGCCGATCGCGGGAGCGCCGCGCACGACCATCGAGCGAATGGCTTCAGCCACATCGGCCGCGTTCGTGCAGCTCACGTATTCGAGGCGCGCGGGGAGGGCGCGCTGGTCGATCAGCTCGAGCCGCGCCCCTCGCCAGCGCAGGGTCTCGACAGGTATCGCCTCAGATGACGCGCTCATTGCCGCCATCGACCGGCACTTGCGCGCCGGTGGTCTTGGCGAAAAGGGCCCCGCACATCTCCGCCGCCAGCTCCGCGACGTCGCGACTGCCTACTTGGGTCCTGAGCACATTGTTGGTCTTGTATTCTTCCACCGTCATCGCGTACTGCCTGGCCCGCTGGGCGAGCACCTCTTCGGTCCACAGGCCGGTATCGAACACCGCGTTCGGGTGCACGGTGTTGATGCGTATGCCGTCAGCGCCCCATTCGAGCGCCGCGATGCGCGCAAGCTGGTTCAGCGCGGCCTTCGACGCCGAGTAGGCCGCCGCCCCCGGACCCGGCGCGGGAACGTTCTTCGAGCCGATGACCACCACCCGGCCGCCGCGGGGAGCGAGTTTCAGAAACGGGTGGCAGGCGCGCATCAGGAGCAGGTTCGCATCGAGGTTGACGGTCATCGCCTTGCGCCACTCTTCGGTGGGCAAATCGGCGATCTTGCGGCTTGCCGGGAAAATGCCGGCGTTCAGCACCAGCATGTCGATGCCGCCGAAAGCGATGACGGCACGGCAGATCGCGAGCCCTACTTGCTTGTCGTCGGTCACGTCGCAGCGCAGCCCGACAAAATCCGGGCGGGTGTAGAGCGATTCGATCTTGGGGTCGACGTCGAGTCCAGCGACGGCGGCACCGCGGGCGAGAAAGGCCTCCACCGCCGCTTTTCCGATGCCGGAGGCCGCGCCGGTGACGAGCGCCACTTCGCCCGCAAAAGCCTGCAGCTTTCCCCCTTTCTTGAGCTTCGCTTGCTCAAGATCCCAATATTCGACGTCGAAAATGTCTTTCGGCGCCAGCGCTTGGAAGCCGCCGAGTGCTTCGGCGCGCAGAATCACGTCGATGGTATGGTCGTAGATCTCTTCCACTATCACAGTGTCCTTCGCCGTGCGGCCCGCGGTGGCCAAACCGAAGGCTGGATCGAGCACGACCCGTGGGGCCGGGTCGAGCATGGTCTTGGGTTCCTTCGCTTTCGGCGCATGCTCCCCGAAATAGCGGCCGTATTCGGCGACATACCGGTCGACGTCGGTGCCGAGCATGGGCGTGCGCTTGGTGCGGATCACATGATCGGGTGTCGCTGGCCCCTGCTGGGAGATGCGTGCGATCTCCGGGTGCTGGGCGAACCCGAGCGTTCGCTCGCTGATCGCGGTCTTCAAGATTAGCGGGGCGCCTGCCGTATCAGAGAGTTTCCGTCTGAGGATCGCCTGGGCATTTGCGTCAACCGTCCCGGCGGTGAAATGGTTCGTCGACACCGACCAGGCGCGCTTCGAATCGAGATATTTCTCCGCGAGCGTCACCAGCTCGATCATGCGCTCGTAGGATTCGCGGGCTGTTTCGCCGAAGGAGAAGATGCCGTGGTTCAGCAGCACCATGCCCACGGTGTCTTTTGTTCCACGGGCACGGAACTCTTTGGCGCAAAACTGTGCGAGATCGAATCCGGGTATGAGGTAGGGAATCACCACGCAGCGCTTGCCGTAGATCTCGCGGATGCGTCTTTCCCCATCCCTGGTGTTCGTCACCGAGAGCACCGCGTCAGCGTGCGTGTGGTCGACGAACCTTTGCGGCATCAGCCCGTGAAGGATGGTCTCGATCGAGGGTGCGGGGGCAGCGGCCTTCAACATATGCGTGACCAGCTGATTGACCATCTCGGGATCCGAGAGTGACGGCAATTCCGCGAGTCGCAGCACGTGCGCCAGACGCACCGGCGAAAATCCCTGCGGCTCGATCGTTTCCAGGTCCCAGCCGCTGCCTTTGACGTAGAGGATCGCTTCCTGCTCGCCGAACAGGTTTTTCTCCTGGATCTTGACCGAAGTGTTGCCGCCACCGTGCAGCACCAGGGACTTGTCGCGGCCGAGCAGCCGCGAAGTGTAGACGCGCAGGCCGAGGTCGCCCCGGAATTGCTCCGCTTCCCGATCGCTCCAGAGACTCTTCATCGCCTTCCAGTTTGCCAATTATACTGACGGGAAATGCCCGCAGCGTTCACCATCCGAGTTCTGGCCTGGCCCGAAGCCTTGCCGCTCGCGCGCCCGGTTCGGGAACAGGTGTTCGTCGAGGAGCAGAAGGTTCCGCGCGAGCTCGAGCTGGACGAATGGGACGAGCGCTGCGAGCACGCCGTCGCGTGCAATTCCCGTGGGGACGCGATCGGAACGGCGCGGCTGCAGCCCGACGGCAGGATCGGCCGGATGGCGGTCCTCGGCGAATGGCGCAGGCGCGGGGTGGGCACCGCGCTCCTGCAGGCCCTGCTCGAGCGGGCCCGCACGCGCTCCATGCGCCGCGTCACGCTGCACGCGCAGACCCATGCGGCGGAGTTTTACCGGCGCTTCGGCTTCAACGAGCGGGGAGGGGAGTTTTTGGAGGCGGAGATCCCGCACGTGGAGATGACGCTCGAGCTTTTCCCTGCGCGAGAGTGAGCCGATAGCTGACGGTGCCGCTCACGCGGCCCTCCTCGCTGAAGCTGCGTTCATGGAACTCGATCCTGCCGTCTTGGCTGAAGCACAAGGCAGTCGAGCACCGCGTTCCGTAGCCGCCGACGGCGAGAATGCGGATCGCCGACAAGCTTTCCTCCAGCTCCAGGCTCACTCCGGTGCTGGGGAGCTCCCCGCCGGAGGCGCGCCCGGTATCGTCCAGGAGCGCAAACGCCGCTTCGGAGTCGAAAGGTCCTTCGAGCAGCGCCGCAAACCCTGCCTTTGCCTTCTCGACCTTGGGCCAGGGTGTGTCGAGCAAGTGGTTCGACAGGCCGTGAACGCCCGGCGCAACGCGCGTCGCGCGCTCGCCGCGATTGGAGAAGAAAAACATCGACCCGACGTCTCCCACGAGCAGGCTGAACCCGTTGTAGTCCGCTGCGCGCTTTTCAACGAGCCGCACGTATTCCTCCGAGCTTGTCCTTCCGGTCAGGAAATCGGCGACCAGCGCTCCCCGCGAAGGGGCTCCGGTTTTCTTGTCCGCGGGGTTTCGGTAGTTCGTGAGCGCAGCGAATCGCCCATCCAGGGTTATGCCGAGCCAGGTGCCCCCGGCCTCGAGATCGCGTCCGGCGAGGACGTTCGCATGATCGTCCCAGAACCCGGCGGGCGCGGCCGGCCGCCCGAAATACTCGTCGCGGTTCGCGGCAACGATCAGCCGGTAGCCCGGGTGCGTCCGCCAGGCGAGTACGATCAGGCACATGGGTCTAGAAGGCGCGAAACACTTCCTGCTTCCGCGGCGACCCTGGGACGAGCAGCGCGGCGAGGCCGTAGCGCTCGACCAGCTTGGCGAGCTCCGCTTCGAAACGCGCCCCGTCCTGAACGTCTTCGTAGATCTCCATCCAGGTGACCCCGTCATCGCGGCGCCTGAGCAGTCGCCCGCCGATGCCTGTAATGTCGGACAGCTCTCGCTGGAGGGCGCTGACCGCCGCGCGCGCGCGTACGGCGTTTGCCGCCGGCACGCGGTAGTAGATGTAATAACTCGATTTCACGGGATGGCGTAGGGCAGGGCGAGGAAGCGAAGAACGGGCCCTTCGATGGATTTAAGGTGCACCGTCGAGCTTTCCCGGCTCGCGGTCTGCACCACTGCGAGCAGATCGTGGCCGCCGTCTGGCGAAGCTTCGGCATTGACGACCATCCCGCTCACCTGATCGCCGAGGTCTTCGCTGTAGAGAGGGTCGCCCGCTTTGGCCTGAGCCGCGACGTTGGCGAGGAACATGCGGCGCTTGAGCTTGCCGCGGTGCTGCATGCGCGCGACCACCTCCTGCCCGGTGTAGCAGCCCTTGTTGAAGCTGACTCCGCCGAGAAGCTCGAAGTTCGCCATCTGCGGAACGAACTGGTCCTGCGTCGCCGCAGTCACCACAGGCACACCGTTGCGAATATCGAGCCACCGCCACGCGTGCGCGTCCACGGGAGCGAGAACATTCGCAAGCCGTTGCCGAAGCGCGGCTGCGCTCGAGGGCGCCAAGACCAGGAGATATCTGCCGTCCTTCAGCTTGACGGCCGTGCCGGTATCGGGTTCACGCGATACCTCGTTCGGCTGCTTCGGGAGATCGGGGAACACATCGCTCAGCGCCTGATCGGCCTTCGACCCCGCCGCGCCCGCCATCACGATCGTGTCCGAAGCATCCGAGACTTTCAGTCTTGCGCGCAGCACGAATTTCGAAATGTGCTTCTGGACGGAAGGGGCGATGTCCCGCGACAGGGCCATGGTGAAGCCGGCCTCTTCGCGCCACAGCAGAAAATTCGCGAGCATCCTGCCTTGGGGGGAGCAATAGGCGCCGTACGCGCTCGATCGCAAACCGACGGCCGCTACATCGCAGCTGAGCTGTCCCTGCAGGAAGGCTTCCGCGTCCTCGCCGCTGAATTGGAGAATGCCCAGATGGCCGAGCAGGGCAAGGACGCTCCCCGATCGAGCCGCGGCGAGATCGGCGTCCGCGGTTCCCGCGGCTTCCCTATGCTGTAACGGCAAACTCATCGCTGTACCTGTGTTTGCCGCGAGTTGAGCGGCTTGTCCGCTCCAACTCGCGGAGTTAAACGGGCGGCCGTTTGGCCGTCCGCTTTAACAGTTATTATACGAGGGTAGTCAAGCAATCCTAGCTTACGTTCCATACTGGATTCGATGCTGTTTCGACTGAAACTCTTGCTCTTGCTCGCCTCAACGGCCGCGCTCGGATTCTGCGGCTGGATAGTCTGGTTCGCCCTTTCGCCGATCGAGCTCGCCGCGCCGACCGTGGAATTCTCGATTCGTCCGGGCAGCACGCTGCGGAGCGCAACGCGCCAGATCATCGAAGCGGGCCTGTCCATGCCGGGATGGAAGTTTATTCTCTGGGCGCGGGCCAACGGCGCCAGCACCGACGTCAAGGCCGGCAACTACCAGGTGTCGGACGGGGTGACGCCGTTCCTGCTGGTCCGCAAGATCACGCGCGGAGAATACGCGCAGGCGGAAATTCTCTTTGTCGAAGGCTGGAATTTTCGCCAGATGCGCGAGGCATTGAATGCGCACGCCGACCTGAAGCACGATTCGGCAGGTCTCTCCGGGGCGCAGATCATGGCGAAGCTCGGAGCCCCAGACGTGCTTCCGGAAGGAATGTTCTTTCCTGATACCTACGTCTTCGCCAAGGGTTCGAGCGATCTCGCCGTGCTCGCGCGAGCGCGCGGCGCCATGAAAAAGCAGCTCGAGTTCGCCTGGGCCGGGCGTGCCCCGGATTTGTCGCTGACAGATCCGTACGAAGCGCTTATCCTCGCCTCACTCGTCGAAAAGGAGACCGGCCGCGCGGGAGACCGCGCGATGATCGCGGCAGTATTAGCCAACCGCCTGCGCCTCAGAATGAAATTGCAGACCGATCCGAGCGTGATCTACGGCATGGGCGAGCGATTCGACGGCAACCTGCGCAAGAGAGACCTCGTGACGGACACGCCCTTCAACACCTATACGCGGCTGGGTCTGCCGCCGCATCCGATCGCGATGCCGGGACTCGCCTCGCTCGCGGCCGTCATGCATCCCGCTCAGACCGACGCGCTGTATTTCGTGTCCCGCGGAGATGGAACGAGCGAATTCTCCCGCACGCTCGTCGAGCACAACCGCGCGGTCGCCAAATATCAAATACCCGGCGCACGCCGGCGTGCGGGTCGATGAGCCGCGGCAAGTTCATCACCCTGGAAGGCATCGACGGTGCGGGTAAGAGTACGCACGTCGTCGGCATCGCCGATTTCCTGCGCGGGCGCGGAAAGGACATCGTAGTCACCCGCGAGCCAGGGGGTACGCCTCTGGGCGAAAAACTGCGCGCGCTCGTCCTCTCCCAGACGATGAATGTCGACACCGAGGCCCTGTTGATGTTTGCTGCGCGCCGCGAGCATATCGCGCAAGTGATTGCGCCCGCCCTTGCCGCCGGGCGCTGGGTCGTTTCCGAACGCTTTACCGATGCGACCTATGCGTATCAGGGCGCAGGGCGTGGAATGGCGACGGACCGGATCGCGGCGCTCGAGCGTTGGGTGCACGCCGGGCTGCAGCCCGACCTGACCCTCGTTTTCGACGCACCGGTCGAGGTCGCGCTCGCGCGGCTGGCAAAGGACCGAGGCGATCGTTTCGAGCTCGAGAGCAAGGCCTTCTTCGAGCGCGTCCGGGCTGCGTATCTCGAGCGCGCTGCGGCTGAACCTCGCCGGATGAGAGTGGTCGAGTGCGGGGGGTCGCTGTCCGAAGTTAAGAAAGATGTCGAGGATATAGTTTCAACTATATGTTAAGTCGGATATTTAAGTGGCAAGAACAGCCTTGGAAGGCCTGGACTCAGCTGCGGGAGCGATTGCCGCACGCGATCTTGATACAGAGCGGGGAGGGCCTGGGCGAATTCGAATTCGCTCAAGCCTGCGCGCAGTCGCTGCTCTGCGAAAAGCCCCAAGCGGACCGGCACGCATGCGGCACCTGCCACGCCTGCAACTGGTTTTCGCTTGGCAATCACCCTGACTTCAGGCTGATCGTGCCCGAGAGCATGGCGCCCGAATCCCGCGAGGAGAGCGTCGAGCCCGCGAAGAAGCGCAGCGAACAGATCCGTATCGAGCAGGCACGCGAGCTCGCCGATTTCCTCGCGGTCGGAACGCATCGGGGTGGTCTGCGCGTCATTCTGGTCTACCCCGCGGAGGCAATGAACGCGAATACGCAAAACGCGTTGCTGAAAAACCTCGAGGAACCTCCGCCAGCCACGGTTTTTCTGCTCGTCACCACGCAGCCCGAGCGCTTGCTCGCGACCGTGCGAAGCCGCTGCCTGAAGTTCTCTTTGCCGTTCCCGCCGTCAGATCCGGTCCTGCGCTGGCTGAGGGAGCAAGGCCTCAAGCAACCCGAGGCGACGCTGGCCGGCGCTGGAGGAGCGCCGCTTGCCGCGCTCAAAGCTGCCGACACGGACGCCGATCGCCGGCGCTTCATCGAGGGTCTGGGGAATCCAGGCTTCGATCCGATTGCTCTCGCCGAAGCGGTTCTGCGCATTCCGCTATGGGACCTAGTCGGATGGCTGCAGCGATGGAGCTACGATCTGCTGCTCGCCCGGGTCGCAGGTCGGGTACGGTATAACCCAAACCAGGAAAGGGTGATTGCAGATACGGCACGTCACTGCGACGCGGTGGATATCGCCGCTTACCTGCGCCGGCTGGCGCAAGCCCGGGCGCTCGCCCGGCACCCGCTCAACGCGAAGCTGTTTGTCGAGGACCTCCTGCTGCAGTATCAGCGGCTGGTCGCGCGGCCGTGAACGCCAGCCCCAGCGCAGCATCGCCGGCAATTGCGGCTTTTCCTGGATTGGTCGATTCGCACTGCCACCTGGATTTTCCGGAATTCGACGGCAAGATGGGCGAAATGCGGGAAGAGATGCGCGCGAACGGCGTGACGCACGCGCTGTGCATCAGCGTCAATTTCGCCGGGTTTCCCAAGGTGCTGGCGCTTGCCGAGGCTTACGATAATTTCTTCGCGACCGTCGGCGTGCATCCGGACCATGAGGATCGCACTGGCGTGGATCCGGCGCGGCTGGTCGAGCTTGCACGCCACCCGCGGGTTGTCGCGATCGGCGAGACCGGGCTCGATTACTACCGCGTGAGCGGCGATGTCGAGTGGCAGCGCGAGCGCTTCCGAGCCCACATACGCGCCGCGCGCGAATGCCGGAAGCCCCTCGTTATCCATACGCGCCAAGCTGCCGACGACACGCTCGCCATCATGCGGGAAGAGCGTGCGGCCGAAGTAGGGGGGGTCATGCACTGTTTCACCGAGTCCCCCGCGGTGGCCGACGCGGCCATCGCGCTGGGTTTCCATATCTCGTTCTCGGGCATCGTGACCTTCAAGAACGCCGGAGCCTTGAAAGACGTCGCCCGGCAGGTCCCGCTGGAGCGGTTGTTGGTGGAAACCGACTCCCCTTACCTAGCTCCGGTTCCCCACCGGGGAAAAACCAACCGGCCGGCCTTGGTCCGTCACGTCGCGGAGGAAGTGGCCCGCCTTCGGGGCATCCGGTTAGATGACTTGGCCTCAGCCACCACGCGTAATTTTTTCTGCCTTTTCAAAGAAGCGGGGAGGTGATCCTAGAAGTAACCTCAAGTGCTTCTGATGCCCTATGCTGAATTTGACATAATATACATATGCAACAACTATCCAGACGTTGTCAAAACCCTCGGATCCGCTCCTTGAGCCGGTTGGCAAGCTCGCGGTCCAGCTTCTGCAGTATCTCCAGTGCAGCTTCGGCGTCCTTGCGCTCGCCGATCCGCACCTGGGTCGAGCCGAGCTCGAACCAGCCGCGGGGAAACAGCGGCTCGAGGCGCACCGCTTCCCGGTACGCGCCGACCGCCCGGTCGAGCCGGCTGGCGTCGCGGTAAGCCTCCCCGAGCAGGAAGAACGTCAGATAGGACGTGCGTCCGATGACGCTGGCGCGCTCCAGGGTCTGCGCCGCCCGCCCCGGCTGGCCGGCCTGCCGCTGGGCTTCGCCCAGGAGGTTCCAGGCAGAGACGTCCTCGGGGTTGCGCTGGGTCACCCGGGACAGCGCCGCAATGGCCTTGGCGTAGTCGCGGCTGCGCAGCCACCCGTAGCCCGCCACCACTCCCCAGTCGGAACCTTCGGGATCGCGCTTCTGCTGTTCTTCGGCGAACTGCACCATGGCGGCCCAGTCCTGCTTCTTGTCGAGCTCGGCGACGTGCTGCCGCACCTCGTAGGTATCGCCGCGCCCGGCGAGGGCCGACGGCAGCGGGTCCGCCGGGAGCGGCGGGGATTCCATGCTGAAAGCGGAACCGGGGGATGGAGTGCAGCCGCAAAACGCAACACAGGCCGCAATAGCCGCGGCGAGCCCCTGGAGGCGGGAATCAGACCTTGTTTTGATAGACGTAGGCCTGCTGCTTGACGTTCGATTCCCGGGTGCGCTTCAGGTCCTCGGGGTCGAGCTTTCTGTCCCACCACAGAGCCCGTCCTTTTTTTTGCTCCTGGACGATGTGCGGCTTCTCCTGGAGCAGCTCGCGGATCATTCGGGTGAGATCGGATTCGTAGGGTTGAGCCATGGGTTGCGGATTATACGCCCCTTGCCAAGCGGGCAAAGACTGTATATAAACACAGATACGGAGGCTCCATGACCGAAGAACTCACCCCCAAGCAGCAGAAAATCCTCAACTTCGTCCGCAAGGCCATCCAGAAGACCGGCTTTCCGCCTACCCGGATCGAGATCTCGAACGCATTCCGCTACAGCTCGCCCAACGCCGCCGAAGAGCATCTGCGCATGCTGGAGAGGAAAGGCGCGATCGAGCTGACCCCGGGCGCCTCGCGCGGCATCCGCCTCACCGAAGAGCCCGGGCTGCCGCTCATCGGCCGCGTCGCCGCAGGCAGCCCCATCCTCGCCGAGGAGCACATCGAGCGGCGCTGCCAGGTCGATCCGGCCCTGTTCCAGCCGCGCGCCGACTACCTGCTGAAAGTCCGCGGCATGAGCATGCGCGACGCCGGCATTCTCGACGGCGACCTGCTCGCCGTGCACCGCACGCGCGAGGCGCGCTCGGGCCAGATCGTGGTGGCGCGCTTGCACGACGAGGTCACGGTGAAGCGCCTGCGCCGCCGCGG
>WNFY01004989.1_pt1 | contig 19813 bp, 9 predicted proteins | sample 5400091 | NCBI WGS metagenome assembly WNFY01 (sample SAMN13153364, study PRJNA577476) | soil metagenome | isolation source: 60 cm soil or saprolite under grassland replicate 1 | place: USA:California | collected 2016-06-15
CACGCCCCTCAGAGCGCCGATGGCTCTCTTGCTCAGCCTCTGGGAAAAGTGGGAGCTGAGGTATCGCTAGAAGAAGCATACCAGGCTGCGCGACTGGTCGCTCTGGCGATGTTAGGCAGCCTTAAACGTGAATTGAGTGACCTCGACCGCGTGACAGCACGGTTAAGAGTCCACGGTATGGTCAATTCAGCCCCCGGCTTTACTCGCCAACCAGCCGTGATCAACGGTTTCTCCGACCTGATTATCGAACTTTATGGAAATGAAGCAGGACAACATTCCCGTTCGGCAGTCGGCATGGCAGAACTACCATTTGGCATTCCAGTAGAGATCGAGGCCGAAGTAGAGATCGCGGAGTAGCTTTCAGATAGGACTTTCTTCTTACATTAGTTACAGAATCTCAAGTATAGGAGTAAACTGATGCATAATTAGATTGCATTATTTTAAGTCTGGTTGGAAGGGTAAGTATATGGCTATACCGGATTTCCAGAGTTTAATGTTACCATTGCTCAAGTTTGCAGCAGACGGAAAAGAGCATGCTGCACGTGAAGCAACAGATAGTCTTTCGCAATTATTTCAATTATCGGATGAGGAAAAAGAGCAACTATTACCTAGTGGACAACAAACATTCATCGGAAACAGAGTATATTGGGCTTTAACACACTTAAAACACGCGGGGATTCTTGAGAGTACAAGAAGGGGCTACTTTAAGATAAGTCAGCGCGGATTAGGAGTTTTGCAGCGTAATCCCTCTAGAATTGATCTCAGATTCTTATCACAATTCCCTGAGTACCTTGAATTTCGAAGAACTACCAAAAAAGAGAAAAATGGAGTTGTGGAAGTCGAGTCAGAATTACTAAATCAACGAACCCCCGAAGAATTATTCGAAGAAAGTTATCGAAGCATTAGACAAGAGCTGGCACAAGAGTTGTTAAACCAGGTTCATGGACAACGAGCCAGGAAAGGTATTTTTATTACGACTTCTGACTTCTCAAGCAACGCTCGCGAGTATGTCTCAAATATTGATAGCAAAGTAGTGCTCATTGATGGCAAACAGCTTGCAGAGTTCATGATAGATCATAATGTCGGTGTGTCAAAGGTATCTGCTTACGAGATCAAGAAAATCGATTCAGATTACTTTTTAGAGGTGTAAACAGAAAGGCAGAAAGAGCACTTTCTGCCTCGCTTTTTAGATTGTCCAGTTGGATACCGTACACTGAGCGATGCAAGCGTCCCCTCCACCTTCTCGCACCTACGGCTTAACAGCCGTACTCAAATCGTTACGTATAAACAACACCATATCGTAAGCTCCACCTGTATCACCGAAAGCGCGGCGTTGCCACCACCACTGCCAGATGTGTTGAGCAGGCAGGCTAAGATTAAATTTGGCGTTTACAGGAGGATTGTCCCCGTAACTTAACCAGAGACCAGGGCCAACGCCTCCCCAGGTCGGCTGATCAGCACAATTATTGGTGCTGCTGGGCACACATACCGGAGGCTTATATCCCTCGTCCCACCAGCTTCGCATTTTATATTCATGATATGCATAACTGCCAGGTTTATTCAAGGTCCCTCCATATTGCTGCTCAACAGAATATGTATTATCGCCACCCGTTATGATAACGGGAACGTTCTTCCAGCCTGGGCAACCAGAGGGATAATCGAAGCATACATTTGAATAGTCACGCAAGTACCAGGCATAGGGCCATGTTGCATCCCCTGTCAGACCGATGAGCATCTGGTGTTTGCCACCAAACATTTTCTGGTCAAGCTCATCAACCTTCGACATAACGGTATTTACGTCGGTTGTCGTCTGCACGTAAACCATCATCTCATGCGGGCCATCAGCGGGATGCACATAGGTCACCTCATACATGTTATGTAGGGTCGGTAATAAAAGCAGAACTGCCATTATCACACCAACGAAGGAGATACAAGTCGCGAATAAGCCAACCTTCGGGCGCGCCCGAGGAAATTCATGTTCATATCCATTGTTCTCGTTCGAACTTACCGGCTGCTTTAAAGAGGCTGAACGCGCAAAGAGATTCTTCACAAAGTTAATGCATGTCACAACAGCAGGCTCGAGGCCAACAGCCGCTAGCAGCAGCATCGGCAGAGTTATGTGGATCATTAACCAGGGCATCTTTTCTGCGGCCCAGGAATAGAGGACCAGATTGCCGACAAACCAGTAGACCAGGAACAGGCGGAAACGAGTCGGTTGCACAATACTGCGTAGGATCCCGATCAGTCCGAACACCACGCCGATCTGCTCATAGAGAGGAATCACCATCAGATAGTAGTACCACGGCTGATTTCCACGTGCTACTTGCTGTTGCTGTAGCCAGTAATACAGTCCTTGCCAGATGCCATCGCCAATCCCAATGCGAACATTAGTGAACAAGACCGTAAACAGTACTAGAAAAATCGTCCACGCACACAGGAGCGCAAAAAACCAGTGTGTCCAGGGCATAGTCAAGATGGTATCCAGTAAAGGCTGCCTCACAGGATCAACGTGTTTAGCCAGCCCCCGGTGTTTCATTGCAGGTGTCTTACCCTTCATCTCGCGATAGAGAAGAACAAGTACGAACGCTCCCAACAGAATGCCAATCACCGGCACAATTGCTACAGTGTTGTCCTTCAAATCCTGCACATAATTATTAGCAGCAGCAACATTGTTAGGGTTAGTAATATAAAGCGAGATAGATTTTATCCACGAGAATAAAAACTTGGCCGCTACTCCAGCAATGACGAAGTACACCAGCAGGGTAACGGGAGCAAAGGTTTTCGGTATCAATGTGACAAATGACGATTCTTGATTGATACGCGAACGTAGCGGCACTTTCAAGCCAAGTTCCCATGCAATCAATGCACCCAGAAAGCTTCCAAAAACTAGTATCGTCAAAAAAGTTGCTTCTTTAGTTGCATAGGAGAACGCAAAACCGACAGCAGCTATCACCAGCCAGCGCATCTTTCGGGTATGAATGTAGCGGGCAACGCCAACAACTATCAACAGCGTGAAGAAAGCCATGTAGATATCTTCACGCGCAAAGCGTGAGAAGTACACCATGCTCGGTGAGATTGCTAACAGGAAGCACGCCAGCCAGGCGCCAACCTTGCCGAGGTAGTCGCGTAAGAAAAACGGTAACGCTACAATCCCTGTACCCAACGTAGCAGCCAGGATACGCACAGTCGTCGTATTCACCCCATTATCAGGAGCACCTAGCAATTGCGAAATCTTGTAAACAAGCGCGATGAAATGAAACTGAAATGGGCCATGCAGTAGAGGAGTATAGACATAGCAGCTATAACCTTGAGGCGGTGGATTGATGCACCACGTCCAGTGTGCCATGTTATTCAACAATTGCAAGGAATAGTAGGCATGCAAGCTTTCATCATGATGCAGTGGTTTATCTCCCAATCCCCAGAAGCGCAAGATTGCCCCAAGCAAGATTACACCCCAGAATGGAATCCAGGTAAGCAGTTGTTCACGAGTGGGTAGAGAGAATCTACGACGCTGAGGTGGCTCAACCACTTCTTCATCTTCGTACATGGCAGGCTCAGAGTCAGATCCAGCCTCTGCAACCCTGGTCTCATCCTCAGTTGTAGAAGGTGTATTGCCTGGAAATGTGCCCAAAATCACAAGTTCGTGACTCTCGGATGCTGAATCCCCGGTCATCGCATCTTCAATTGGCTCAGTTTCATAACTCTTCAAAGGAACACTCCTATTGACTCATATACTCCCACATTGGCAGAAGTAATCATTTCCCAACTATTATAACTTACGAAAGCTAGGGTACCCGGTATATTGTTACGCCATTAGCGGAATAGGCAGTCTGCATAAAAGAACTGAATCGGTGTAGATTCGCTCCAGGATATGTTGACTGCTCTAAAGGGCCAATATAGAGATATTGCGCGTTATATTGATTCATCAATGACAGAACCACTTCGGGATTCGCATTCGTATAGATTGCGTTGATATCCGCACCTCGACGATAAAAATCAGCAGCATTGGCGGCATTATTGAGCCAATTAACTCGCCACTGGTATTCGTGGCCTGCCCACCCCATCAGTGTTGGCAAACCTGTAAAAGCAGAGATTCGCCCGTAGTCACTGTAGTCTCCTCCCTGTGGACCAAATGCCTCCACAATGACGGGACCACCCTGGATATTGCTATTGATCCACCGGATGGCAGCATAATCACTGGGATCATACGATTGCAAATAGTTTAACCCATCAAGGTTATTTGTTCGCTGGATATAGTGATTCGTTCGTTGGTAGCTTCCTACAATTGGATAAACCATTCCAGCTAACAACAAGAGTAGTAGTACGGCTAACCAGAGCATCTGGCCTCCTCGCCGTACCCAGTGGTGCCAACCTCCTACTCTTACAACTGAACGAAATCTGTCGTAAATAAAGTAGAGTGCTGCACCGCAGGTGATGGAAAGCAATGCCCAGGCCTGGAAGTAGAACTTAAAGACAGTGTTCATACGTGGATAGTTACCGGCAAAAACATCTTTCAGAAAGATAAGCTCAGTCATTGCAACAAGGCCAAAAGCCAACGCTCCTAATAACAATGTAAATGCTCGTGGACGATCATGCAGATGATAGAGTCCTAAAGCTGCGCCTGATGCGGTGATAGTAAAAGCTACTGCAAATGTCAGACCGTTCTTCAGAAGAGCAAAAGCAAGCAGAGCCACCCCCAAAATCAGCACAACACTTATCACTCTCATGTCCAACCAGTCAGGGTGAACAAAACGCCAATGCGATGGAGGTCGACCACCAGAAGGTATAGAAGGCTGGTTGCCTGCACCAGTTAGAGGCTCTAAAACCGCATCTTCAGAGAACAGGGTATCCGCAAGGGGCACCCCTACTAGATTTCGCGGGGCTGTTTGGTCCTCGAATTGACGTATTGGAGCAGTTAAATAGGACCCACTGGCAGTGGTCAATTTGTTGAACTTGGAGCTCGCGAATTTTTACCAGAATTGATCTTTGCGATAAGTCGCGGCCGTAACAGATTCACCATAAGCAATGAGACGTAGATAAATACAAACAATCCATAAATCAATACCTCGTCTCTAATGGCAGAGCGATCTGCAGGACCTACAAACCCAATGCCCTGCGAAGGCGAAACGAAACTAAGATAGAAAGGAGCATACATGAAGAATGACAATGCCGTAAGTGCTGCAACAACTGTGAACACGTCCAATAGTAACTCAAGACTAAAATGTGATTGGTAAGCCATCCATTGCTGTAAGCCAATGCAGATAACAGTTAACGTCAGGTAGGTAGGGAAATCCCAGCCATTCATGGTGAAGAGTCCCCCAAGAATCAGCGCGGTTGTTCCAAGATTGAATGGAAGACGCCAACCACTGCCAAAAACGCGCAAACCTCGTCCTTTTCCATCCTCGCTGTGCTCTAAAAAGAGATTAAACGCGAGCGCTATTGCTACAATCGTAAACGCAAGCGCTAACACATGCGCGTGAAAGCAAGAGAGCAAGAAGCTGAAAGCAGGAAACTCGTTAATAGTCTTATCTATGATGCGCGTCGTGTTAAACCAGTAGAATGATGGTAAGTCATCATGTGCTTTCCACCACTGCTGGGTCGAGGCGAGATTGCCCAGAATCTCGCCCATCAGAATGGTAAGCAAACCAAATGGGATAGCGCCGGTAAGCGATGGAAGTACAGTATCAGGTCGGTCAGAACCTGCACCATTATACTGGGTGACGACTGCGGATTGCCGTTTCCTCAAGAATGCAGGCCATAAGCGTCTCTCCGACATACTGGAGGACTTAACTGTTTTTCTACGCTTGTAACGTGCCCAGGACACGATATTGTTTGTGACGCCAAACAAATTCACCGCAGTCAAGCCGAAGAAGATACTGATACCGGTGTTAAAGGCAATAGAGGGGGACTGTCCAATCAATTTTGCCAGCATCGCAATCGTAAAGTGAGCATAATAATAATAGTTGATGGAATAGCCAGAGAGCCACATATCGTTGGGAGGGAAATGAGGACTACGCATTATTGCCGCAAGAAAGCCCTCATCCATAAACATTTCAAAGTTTTGTATATTCGGCCCATAGGAGCGAATCCAGCCAAGCAAAAATACCATGCCCAGGAAGATCGCTTCACAGACTACAATATAGAAGATATTAGCGCGTACCAATGCAATGAGAGCGCGTCGAACCCGTATAATGCCAATGATACTGAAGATCAGTAAGATGAGCAACACTCCAGCAATAAAATACTGGCTGAAAAATAATGCTTGCACACACATCAAGGGTAACCAGACACAAAAGGCCAGCACAGCTATAGCAATAGCTTTACTGAAAGCCCAGCCACGATCTGGTAGATTATGGAAAACAGTTATGGTGAGCGGAAGGCACATAAGACCCAGCACTTCGACCAATGCCCACATTTGAAATAATTCGACCATGATTACTCTCTAACCGATTTTCACTCTATATCAGGTACCCATTCGCTGCGGCCTGGCTCTCCACAAAGGCTCAATACCCATACATTAAAACACGTGCTCTACAATACAATTTTACGTTTAGTCAGGAGATTTATCCCATTACATTCAAAGACGTATGAATTATCTCATATGTTCCTTTTTTGTGCTATAGGTGACATTAAAGTACCTCATAGATAGTCACGCCGTTTGAACGATAGACAATCCGCAGGGTACTACCAACCATATGATCAAATTTACCCAGGCCTACTGTCGATTGTTAGGCATAAGCCTCCCGTTCTAACTCTCCCACATAGATATAGCGCACATGATAATAGTGTAGTAACACTAGCGCTTGAACAGCATCAGGAGTAGTGTAGATAATTCCAATGTCGGCCACCCGGTTCAATAGCTGATTAGGGTAACGCTGTTCTCCTACGTGATCCGCCCAACCTAGCACATCCGGCAGTCCGGTGTAAATGGAGACACGGTTAAACCATTGATAAGAGACAGGTGCAGCAGCCTCAAGAATGACAGGTGAGCCAGCAACATTTGCATTGAGCCATGCAATAGCGCTGGCATCAGCAGGAAACCAGGCTCTTATAAAGGCAAAACCATCCAATGTTGGTGTATAATTAGCGCGTTGAACAGGTGGCTGCGCATCCACCCAGACCTGGTGGTCACGAATCCTGGAAGCCGTTCCTGACGCTAGAAATACTGAGCTTCCCAGCACCAGGAGAAAGAAGATAACTATCCAAGCCTTTCGCATATACCCGCGAAGAAAGTTCCATAATTGATGTATAGCTAATGCGCCACCTACGGCGAAACAGAGCCAGGCTTGTATCGAGAATTTGAAAACGGTATTCATACGTTCATAATCACCGCCATCCAAAAAATCTCGCACATATACGATTTCCAGCCCCAAACTGATACATAGACCTACGAGTAACAAGATATAGGTAAAACGAGTTTCGGCATCAAACTTAGAGAGCCGGATATCTCTTATCCGCACAAAGAAGAGGAACACGCCTGGAATGATCAGAAGTGCCAATAAGATCTTCAATCCAAGAAATGCAGCAAAAGTTAACACAGTCCCACAGAGTAGCAAGTACCATAATAAATAACGGGCCGATGATGTCCTGTTCGCAAATGTCTTTCTCCCTTGAGCACTGGCTTTTGAATTTCGCATCTGCGTCCAGCGATACAGTTCGAGCAGAAAGAAACTGAGCGTGATAAATATCCAGAGGCCGAAGATAGTGAGATAATCACTTAATCCTGTTCCCTTGCTGACCAGTCCCAGTCCATTCACATAAAGCTGCTGGTATGTAGTATAAAAGGGCCAGTAGAAGAGGTAGCCTAGACCACATAGGAGCACAAATGAGATAAAAGTAAATGTAAGTGAATTAAACAAAACGCTTTCAGTTTTGCCTCTTTGCTCCTGTAGCTTGTGTACGGTAAACGCAACACCCAATATCAATGCATAGACCGGCATATCCCAGGGATTAACACTGGCAATCGTCCCAAAAATGAAAGCTGCAAGTAGGTAGAGTACAACGTTTTCCCACTTCTGTTCACTAGAACTATCATTCTTTTGATGGCCAGAGAGCAGCAACGTACCTACGACTCCAAACATAAGCACCGCAATTGGTAAATCAATCACATGAGGATGTAGGTCGGCGAATAGAAAGCTCCAAAACGGAAACTCGTTAATAGTGAAAGGGATGATACGACTGCTGCGCCAGTAATCAAATACTGGCATATGTACCTTTGTGAGCAAAGCAAAAAACTGGTCTTTAAGCTGTAGTAATCCATTAAAGTTACCAATCAGTGCGGCGAAATATCCACCCAATAGGGCTATTGGGAAACTGCGTGCAAAGCTGTAGACCAGTGTCACCACACCTGTAAACGTCAGAGCAAATACTGTAGGAATAGCCAGGTTGAAAGCAACACCAGGGACAATGCTTGTCAGCTTAATGAGCGATCCAAAGATCACATAGCCGTAGTAGTAGTAATTAATGTAACCACCTGCAAACCATGGATCATAAGGCGGCATATAGGGACTGCGCAACACGGCATTAAGAAAAGCCAGTTCCATTGGCTTTTCTCCACCGAAATAAATATGCCAGAGATCAGGGTTGAGAGAGCGAATACCGACAAATAAGAGGAACGCAAGCGTGAAGATCGCTTCTTCGATCAACAGCAACCTCCAACGCTGGAGTAGAAATGCCTTGAGAGTGCGTCGCTGCCACACGAACAGTGAGCTGGCTAGCATCAATAGCATCGTCATTACGATCAATGTCGAGAGATGGCTAAATGCTACAAGATGCAGGTAGGCCAGTATCCAGGTGAAATAGGCAAGCAACAATATACCCAATGTCTTACTGAAAATATAGCCGCGGTCCGTCAATTCTCGAAAAGCTGTGAATACCAGTGGATATGCTAACAAACCCAACAGCATGAGAGCTAGCCACCAGACAAAAATGGGAAAAGTATTAGAGAGGTTGCTTGCCGGAAATTGGACGCCAAAGGGAGGCGATTGTTGATCGTCAGCTATCTGTTGGGCGCTGAGCAGTAAGGAACGCTGGGCGCCTGAGAGACTAGCGCAAGACGGCGGCAATTGAACACCTTGCAGGAGTTTATGAAAGAGTTGCTCCGATGTATAGGGGTAAGGATTGTCATGCACAAAGATACGAGATCTCGGATGGTCAAATACGAAATAGCTCTCATCGGCATTGCTATCATTGAGAGTGATGCCGAGCAGGTTCGGGTGATTCTCAAATTGCGCCGCCAGGTGAAAACCGAGCTGCCCGCTGAAAAGCAGTTGATAGTAGTGAATGGTCAATGGATAGCGGCATGGCAGACGTGGAATAGATGTATCCAGGCGATCGCTGGCCATAGTAATAGCATCAACTGTGGGCAAAATTTGCGCTAGCTGTTGCGCTTTCGCTGTTGTGTCGTCCCCGTACAAGTCTAACCCTTGCTGCGGCTGCCCACTGGCATCAACATAAGTAGCTTGCTTGTAGATCGAAGCATCGTGATTATCGATAGCTACCGGCAGAGCATCATCCCATTCTTCGTAGGTCAAGACGCTTCCCGGCTTCAAATGGTCGAAAATCCAGCTTGAAGCCTGGATAGGTGTATTCGGCAGGCTATAAACATTCAGCAACGCCAACCCTTGAAAGACTGTCCCGGCAAGCACAATTACGATCACTGCATATGGCAGGAATTTTACAAAGCCGCTTCTCAGACTGCTAGAGTCAGGCGAATTTAACGATTTTGCCCTCTCGCGGCAAAATATCAACAATGCTATCAATACACTTGCTGCCATCAATGTCAGAAACGGGTAGAGAGGCAGCATATAGCGCATGAATTTAACATAGAAACTGCCGGTAATAGCGCCATAAACAATTACCCAGGACAGCACCACAAGCCAGAGACCGGCATCGCGCTTCAATACACGCCAGCAGAGCCACAAGAACCCAGCTATCGCGGCAAGTCCAAGTGTTAGACCCATACCCCACAGAATCATGTTCTGTGCCTGGTAGATAAACGGCGTTGTACCAGCAAATTGCCGCACATATGGTAGATCAAACAATCCACGCGCAAGATCGCCCTGAGCGGCAACCTGCTGGATAAATTCCGTTCTATCTAAAAATGCATAGGGCATTGCTATAAGAAAAGACACAAGTGTAGCACTAAGAGAGTAGACGAGCGGCTCAATGATAGAGAATAGACCATGCCTATACCAGCGCATAGCAAGCGCTACAAATAGCGGTACAGCCAATGGAGCAGCGCTGAATTTTGTAGCCAGCGCCAGGCCAAAGCCAAGTCCAGCTATCAGAGACCAACGCACAGGCTTTTCAGTATCTACTAATACTACACAGGCAAGGATTGTCAACGTGACAAAGAAGAGCAACATGGTATCAACTGTGTAGAAGTGGGAAAGCTGCAATTGCAACGGAGTGAATGCGACCAGAGCAGCAGCCAGCAGAGCTACAGACCACGTATATCGTCGCCCTGGTGTGCGATCACAAGTCAACAACAACCCTAACCAACCTATCAGGAGAATCGTGCCGGTGTCAAAAAGGGCATTGAGAACGCGCCCTGTGAGTGTTAGAGTAGTAAAATTAGCTAATGTAGGAGAAATGTGTGAGAGAATATTGCCTACTGTGGCTAATAGATATAGTGGGAAAGAACCATAAGCGAAGAAGTGCGGGTTAAGCGGTGAAGCAGCGGAATCGAGAAATTGCGGCAGGCTCTTAGGCCATGATAATTGAACAACATGAAAGAGGATTTGTCTCTCGTCTGGATGGAAGTTATTTCCCTGATCCCAATCAAGGCCATATAAACGTAAAGCCAGGCCGAGAAATGCTATGCCAAACAAAGCAAGCGGCCGCCAGCGTATTACTATCTTCAACTTGAACGGTCTCTTCCTCCCACCTTTTAAAGAATGGGCGTACATTACACATTCAGGTGTCCAATCTGAATGCTTATAGGTATAATAATTCCGCATTAGTATAGAGAGTATGCCAGGATGGGTCAAGAGGGTAGGAGTGCCTTGCTTCCGCTAATCTAGACTTGAAGAGAATTTTTCAGACAGGGATCAGAAATTCTCGGCTCAATGCGTTATTTTGTGGAGAAGCTCCATCCACCAGTTATCCTAAAACTCAAAAAGAGAAAACATACCGATTTCTAACAAAGCGTGGACATTAGTGTGATAAAGATTGCTAAGCTGCACAAGAGATGGTAGCATAATAGAAATTATGAGCAATTGTTCTACTATAGATAAGGGGGAAATACGATGGTCATGGAGCAAGTGAGGAATGTAAAAACCTACAAACTTCCTTTGGATGAACTGCGCAATCTGGCACTAGATATTTCATTGGATGATGCTCCCACTATCTCCTCCGACCTCTCACCCATCGAGGTTTGTCAAATCCTCGGCGAATGGTATGTAGCTCATAGTGGCAATATACGACGACATAACGCAGGACAATTTTTCACGCCACCTATTGTTGCTCGCTATATGGCAAATGTAGCTGGGCAACTTCATAATGAAGCTCGCATACTTGACCCAGGTGCAGGTGTTGGTATATTAGCCTGCGCTATTTGCGAAGCCGCCGTGATCTACAAATTAACTACCCTTACCATTGTAGCTTATGAGTCTGATCCTGTACTACACGCCCTTTGTTCTTTCACACTCAACTATGCTCATGACCTGCTACGCCAACACGGAATCGAACTAAATATCGAGTTGTTCAATCAAGATTTTATTGAAGCAATGGCAGAAGAAATTACACAGATATCACTATGGTCGAGTGGACTACGACCCCAAGAACCCTTTGACCTTGCCATTCTCAACCCTCCTTACTTCAAGGTGAATCAAGCAGATACTCGAGCAAAGCTCGTAAAAGATATCACCCAGGGACGTACAAACATGTACACCATGTTTATGGCTTTAGCCGCCTCTTCCTTACGTGTGGGAGGGCACTTCGTATCAATCACGCCGCGCTCCTTCGCCTCCGGCACATATTTCAGACACTTTCGTCAGCAGTTTTTCAGTGCCATTACTCCTGAACTGATACATATATTTGATTCAAGACGATCTACTTTTGAAGATGCCAATGTACTTCAAGAAAATATTATCCTCGCAGGTGCCAGAAAGGGAATAGCTTCTTTAGACTCTCCATTTGTCAGCATATCCCGAAGTCGGGGACTAAATGACTTGGCTCACCCTTTGGTACAAGATGTGCAACGCAGACTTATCATTGACGACAAACAGAAAGACCCTGTACTTCACTTACCAACAAGCGATATTGATACGCACCTTCTACAAGCATTCAGACACTGGAATAATCGTCTTGCAACATATGGATTGGAAATATCAACAGGCCCTGTAGTGCCTTTCCGTGCTCCTCATATGCTGACTTCTGTTGAAAGTGTCAAGCAAGGCAAAGCTTTTCCTCTTCTATGGCTACAACATGTACGTCGCATGGACATTAAATGGCCGCTTGAGCACTTCGACAAACCGCAAGGAATACTTCAGCAAGCAGACCCAAAATTACTTGTCAAAAACACTACTCAGGTCATTCTTCGGCGTTTCAGTGCCAAGGAAGAGCCACGTCGCGTTACAGCAGCGGTCTTACCAGAAGACGCATTTAGCACTGAATTGATCGGTTTAGAAAACCACCTCAATTATTTGTACCGTCCTGGTAACACACTTTCTCATGAGGAAGCCATAGGAATAGCAGCTTTCCTCAATACCACTCTTGTTGACCGCTATTTCCGCATTACAAATGGCAACACCCAGGTTAATGCTACCGAACTAAGAAAGCTTCCTTTACCTCCATTGGAACAACTTACCCATATAGGTCAACAAGTAGTGAATTTGCAAATCGAACAGGATTTCGACGCAACCGAACGTATCGTAATGGAGGAACTTGGGAAAGATTTAATTGTGGGAAGCGAAGAAGATGATCTTCAGCTTCCAATACTTAAAGATTCGAGGATATCTATGGGCAAAATTCAGGAGGCGCAGCGTATTTTGCAAGAACTCGGTCTTCCGCCCGCACAACAGAACGAGATAAGCGCACTCACGCTACTAGCACTATGCAACCTGAGAGAAACGACCCCTTGGACAAATATTTCGCAGCAACCTATTACCATTCATAACATAATGGGTTTCATGAAGCAGCACTACGGCAGAATCTATGCAGAAAATACTCGTGAGGTTGTTCGTCGCCAGGTGATCCATCAATTTGAGCAGGCTCGCTTAGTGGACCGCAATCCAAATGATCCCACACGTCCTACCAACAGCCCTAATACCTGTTATGCATTAACAGAAGATGCTCTTGAGGTACTGAGACAATTTGGGACTCAAATAGGGGAAGATGTTGTTGCACATTTTCTCGAACTACACGGCGCATTGTGGGAACATTACCAGCGTAGTCGCCAAGCTGTGGCTCTACCACTCAAACTAGCCGATGGCCAACAACTTTATCTCACACCTGGAAAGCATAATAAACTACAAATTGCTATTATCGAGAATTTTGGCCCACGTTTTGCAGCAAATGCTACTATCCTCTATTTAGGAGATGCAGCTAACAAATTCGTGATTTACGAGCGCGAGCGATTAGAGCAACTAGGCGTACCAATTACTACTCACGATAAGCTGCCTGATATCATCCTTTTTCATGAAGCAAGAAATTGGCTGTACCTCATTGAGGCTGCAACATCGCATGGGCCTGTATCGCATAAACGCCGGCATGAATTAGAGCTGCTATTAAAGGGATGTACAGCAAAAGGGGTCTATATATCGGCCTTCCTCGATTTTGCAGAGTTTAGACGACATACTCCACAAATTGCCTGGGAAACTGAGGTTTGGATTGCAGCGATGCCAGGGCATATGATCCATTATAATGGAGAGAAATTTCTAGGGCCACATGAGTAGCTTCTCAAATGATTGAATTATTCTCGATTGATAGCATCAAGTCCCGCTAATTGACCACCACTGATGCTCAATGCAGTATTGCATCGTCAGAAGTCCCCAGGAGCATAGCCGCTCCCATAATCGGCGCATCCTCTCCCAACGCGGCCTCCTTCAACTCAAGTCTGGACCCTTTCAAAATAGTAGTAACTTTCCCTTGCAACATAGGCAGAAGAAATGAGTTGTTAAGCGCGATAGCTCCACTGATAGCAACTGCATCTATACGAGTAAGTTGTGCCAGGTTTACGAGACCTATGGCAAGTTTATCGGAGAAGGTTTCCCAGAATGCGCTGTCCGTAATTTCGATGATCGAACGTCCATAACGCAATTCAACCTGCCTGCCACCCGTAAATGTTTCCAGGCACCCTACCTGCCCACACAGACACCTTAATGCATTGCCGTCGAGTACCTGGTGTCCAATCTCAATCGAAGATGTAAGCGATTTTGAGGCTTTGCCAAGCTGTATAGCGGTACCCGTCCCCGTTGACACGGTCAGATATGCGCACCTATCGAAATCACGCAGCACACCGAATTTTTTCTCAGCCAACAATCCACACACGGGGTCATGCGCAAGTCGTACTGGACAGTTGAATATATCAAGAAGGTCCTGGGCAAATGGTTTATCAATATACTTAGGCAGATTAGGTGCAACGATGACGGAACGCCCATCCCTGGCAATTCGCGCAGCAACCGAAACACCTATACCTGCAAGTTGATCTCTACCGCTGGCTAGTATCGCAGCGATGATATGATGAAGTTGCTCTTTGTAACTCTGATAGGTAGGAAACTTCTCTATGATCATAAATTCTGGTGCGTCCAGAGATCCAAATAGACCTATACGTGTATTTGTGCCACCGATATCTACACCAATGTAGGTACTTGAGCCAGTCCGTGTGGTCTGAGCATTTAACATATTCTACCTCGAGAGAAGTTAGGAAACTCATTATTATGAAGATTATCACATCGAATTTCAATACCACAATCATGATTTTACTTCAGATTGTCCTATATGTACCTGGACATAAACCACTACATAGTGCTAGACTTCCAGTAGGATAAACCTCTACTTAAAGATGACTGCTATAACCTATGGAAGCGGTGCCCATACTCATGACAGATTTCACCACACTCGAGACTGACAGATTGCGACTGAGACATTTTAAGGATTCAGACTTGACACTATTCATGGGCTATCGTAATGATCCCGATGTAGCTAGATACCAAAGTTGGGACGAGATCAGTGAAGCTGAAGCACACACTTTTATTCAAGAGCAAAAGGAGATCCAACCAGGCGTACCCGGACGGGGATTTCAGATTGCCATCGAACTTAAAGCAACGGGTGTCCTTATTGGAGATTGTTATTTCACGATTAATGAGCTTGATCACCGCCAGGCCGAAATTGGATTTACGCTTTCACGTGAATATCAAGGGTATGGGTTTGCAACAGAGGCTGTCTCATACTTTCTGAATTATGCCTTTTTAACATTCGATCTTCATCGCATCATCGCTACTACAGATTGTGAGAATGCAGCCTCTGTGGCATTACTTGAACGTCTTGGCATGCGCCGCGAAGGACACTTTCTCCAGAACGTTTGGTTTAAGGGAAAGTGGGGAGATGAGTATCTATATGCCGTCCTCAAGGAGGAATGGCTACGCAAGCGTGACATAAATTCGTTATGAAGAGGTAATTATGATCACATCAGCAAACGGCACAGTGGCGCTTGTTGGCGCTGGTGAGTATCTGCCGGAGATTCTTCCGGTTGATAAGAAGTTGCTTGAACGGATTAAGGGCACACCGCGTGTCGCTGTGTTGCCAACTGCCTCGGCGCTTGACGGTGAAGACGTTCCTGAACGCTGGGCAAGAATGGGGGTTGAACACTTCGCACAACTAGGTGTAACTGCCGAGTCAATTATGTTACTTAATCGAGCAGATGCTGAGAACGCTGATATAGCAGCGCGGCTTGCGAATGCTAACTTTATTTACTTCTCTGGTGGCAAACCTCGCTATTTGCTCGAGACACTACAAGGTACAGCTTCCTGGCAAGCTATTCTGAATGTTTTTGCTGCTGGTGGTATCGTAGCAGGGTGTTCAGCAGGAGCTATGGTGCTTGGAGGTGAGGTATTCGACTTCCCGCAAGTATGGCACACCATGCCAGCACTCGGACTGGTACCTGGCATTGCCGTCATTCCTCACTTCGATGAACTTCCTTCGTGGCTGGCAGGTACGATAGCCCATAGCAAGCACAAAGTGACAGTCATTGGTATCGATGGCACAACAGCCCTTGTTGGATCCAATAATCAATGGTTTGTGTACGGACGTAGCGGTGTTACCGTTTTCACCAAAAATGGCAAGCAGCGGTTTACTGAGGGTGAAGTTGTTCCTCTTGAGGAACTTATGAAATTGTAATCTAACTGCCGTCCTCTGCCTCACCTCTCCGGGACAAGCTCAACTCCAGGCGTATGCATGCGTTGGATTCGCGCAATAAATCCAAAGGTTTTGACGGCCTTTCTAAGAAACACGTCGCTGACTACGGCTCCTCTTCTAATATATATACATCCTTTTCTGGAAGTTCGCGAGCGCTTCTCCGAGGCCATATTTTACGGATGAAAGCAAGCAGTTGCTGCGGAAGCCAGCGCAGGAAGTGCGGATGATGCAGCACATACAGGAACAGCCGAGGTTGAAGGCGCTTCCACATAACCGGTATCTCCGCTATCTCTCCAGTCCTGTGTGGATGCTCTGTACTGGTAGGGTCCGCCCAACGATCACGTACATAAATATCCCCCAAACGCTCCAGGGTTACCGCCTCTTGTGGAGTTGCTTCTGCCAGCGTCTGCATATACTCATACGGAGTCTGTGAAGGTTTTATCGATATCCCTGCCCAGTTAGCAAGCGTACAAATACGCCCATAGATCTGCGCCGACAAACCGTAGCTACGGTACAGGCGACGCCACCAAAAACTGAAGAAGACCATGCCGATTAGAATAAGCAGAATTAAGCCAGCGCGAGTCCCACCCGTTGTAGGGCCAGTTGACCCACCTGGGGGCACACCTGTTACTCCGTTCGAGCTGACAATCGGACGGACAAAGGTCGCAAAACTTGCTGACGGCTCGAAGTTGACCCAACCATACCCGGCAAAGTAAATTTGTACCCAACTGTGCGCATCCGAACCACGTATCACCCATTGACGTTGCTTTACATCCAATTTACCGTTCGTGTAACCAGCAACAACACGAGCGGGCATTCCCAGCTCTCGAGCCATGATTGCCATTGTTGTCGCAAAGTAGTTACAAAACCCTTTATGGTTACTACGGAACAGAAACCAGGATACTCCTTCTTGACCTGGCGGTAAAGAGATATTTGCATCATACGAGTAGTTATTATGTAGATAGGATTCCAGCGCTACTGCCTTATCATACATGCTGTGGGCACTGGCTGTAAGCTGCTGCGCAAAAATCTTAATATTTGGATCAAGGTTTTTAGGCAATTGCAAGTATGTATGAAGGATACCCGAGTCATAGTAATTTGAGGGAGGTTCCACGTCAGGGAGATCAGGACTGGGTGTAAAAGAAGGAGCATCGGCAGGTAGGGGCACTGTCTGCAAAGTCTTTATATCGGCAGCAGAAACATATGAGGTAATTGTATATTTGTTTCCTGCTGCAAGTTTCCCATTCCTACGCAGCCATGCAAGTACTGAACCATTTGCTTTATCAATAAGCACTCGCGCAGACTGGTTCGCCAAAGCAATCTGAGATGCTCCAAGCAAGTATGGGTATTGTTCACCGGGTGGATTTACGACCGTGATATCCTGGTGTACAGCACGCAAATCCTGTGATCCATCGTAATTGGGAGTATTCGCATTTAATGTCAATTCTACCGTTGACCCGTTCGTCCAACTACGGCCATCGTACGTAGAATAGTTAAGCGATTCCAGATACTGGCTGCCATCATCAGATCTGACGTTAAAAACAATATCATCATTGAGATGAGGATTTCCTCCCAACACAAGTGTATCTGTGAAGTTGCCATGATTTGCAGCAGACACACCGCCGTTAACAGAGACGAGTCGATTCCAGGTATTCACCAGCTGCACCCAAGGATTATTGTCTGCGCTCCAAATCTGTGCGGCTGCATCATTTATGTAGCCCCAGGGCAATAGCCAGGCAAAGATCAAAACACCCATAGAGATAAGCGCCCCGGCCTGCATAAACTCCCACCCAAGATCATCCGAGCGACGCAATCCCTGTCGTTTCCAGCGTATCGAAGACTCATAGAGGTTAAAACGCAGCATAAGTAACAAAGAGGCTATGAGAAAGATCACCAGGTAGATAATATAAACTGCATCGATATTACTCAGGTTAATAAGTAGAACTACTGCATTGGCAAGAATCATCAGCCATGGTTTCCTCGTACGATAAACAAGCCAGGCGCTTGTATATGCAAGCAGAAAACCAAGTGCGGTAATAAAGAAAAGAAAAATGGAATCGTCGCTACTGGTACCCCCGTTCATTGCAATCACCAACCACTGATGCATACTATTTACCATGGCGGTAACATTCCCGTTATAATCAGCACCCGCGGTCTGCCATAATGCGAATAGTAAACCAAATCCAACGGCTACTGTATGCACAAGCAGGCGCGGAAGGCGCCTCTGCTTGGCTGCAAGCACGCCGACAACAAGACCGATAAGAGTCGTCAACGTAAGTATACTAAGATGATCTACCCAATCTGCTACCTCTACGGACCAGATCGTACTGTACACCACGATAGCCAGCAAGAAGAGGGAAAACCACCCCTCTGCCAGGCTTAAATGCAAATGAATGTTAGGTTTACGTGGTATGCGCCTGTTTTTGTCTGAACCACCATCGCTTTTACCTGGATCAGCAATGAGCTTTGAGAGACGTTCAATAGTCGCGTTCTGCATTGCCATTAACTCCATCTTGCATACTGCGCTTCGGGAACACGTTCTAGCGCTTCAGTTAGAGAGGCATTACATTTAATACGCAATACAGGTATACCTGCACCTTCTAATAAGGCTAATGTATCCTCATCGACAGGTCTATCCTCAAATGAAGCAGCATCTAATCCCACGACCGCCACCTGTACCCCACGCCGCTGAAGATGACGCAGGCTTTCATGCCAGTCCCGCGAAGTAGAAGGTGTAATCACAACAGCAACAGTATTTCGTCCGAAATGGAATGCATCCAAAGCCAGGGCTTCTTTCAAATCAGGTCCTGACCCTGGTTCCACAACAGCAAGCATTTCGAGCACACGTTCGATCTGCCGTACGCCACGATCCAGTGAGAGAAATTCACGATGTTCTGCATTCACGATCATGCCTAGAGAGAGATCTTGATGCAACAAGTATGTGGCAATGGTGGCAGCTATCGTTACACCATATTCCACAGTCGAATCCTCACCTTCACCAGCCTGCACCTCATCATGCAGATCCAGGATTATCCAGGCATCCATAGCCGGGTCGAGATCGAACTCTTTTACCATTAACCTATTATAGTGCGCAGTGGAACGCCAGTGTATGCGATTAAGCGCATCACCTACAGTATAATCACGAATTGTGGTGGCATTGGTTGTGGAGTGCAGAGCACGCCGTGAGCCACGTCCACGTCCTGGCAATCCGCCCGCAAACAGCACGAAATTACCGATAGGTAATACCCGTGGCAATACAAGTAGATCTCGCGGCGCCGTGAGCGTTTTACGCCTGTGAAACATGCCAAAGGGATCTCCACTCGTGGCTGTAATGGGACCAAGCTGGAATCGGCCACGTTGCTTACACACTGTGCGCGCCCGCCAGGTTGCCCGTTTGCGTCCACCCATACTCGCAACATAGCCAGCCCGATGTCCAGGCAGAGTCGAGCCATCG
>WNFY01004118.1_pt1 | contig 19806 bp, 14 predicted proteins | sample 5400091 | NCBI WGS metagenome assembly WNFY01 (sample SAMN13153364, study PRJNA577476) | soil metagenome | isolation source: 60 cm soil or saprolite under grassland replicate 1 | place: USA:California | collected 2016-06-15
TGTTTTGTATGCCCAAAACCTTTGCAGGATAAAGGCTGCACATCCTTAAGGCTTCACTCAATTCAATATTAACATAGTTTACTAAATTTTGTACGGCTTTATTCATCGTTAATGCAGATCCGCTAAGAATACCGGCGGATTCATATTTATTACCCACTAAATAATGCTGATAGTAACCTTTATCTGTTTCAGTAACTGCATCGGTTATAATAAATAATCGTTCCCGCATAATTTTCTTTGCTATTGATATGGCTGCATAATCCACATGATGGCCATCAGGAATAATGCTGGCCATCACATTTTCATTATTTAATGTTGCTCCGGCGAGCCCGGGTTCACGATGTTGTAATGGACTCATCGCGTTATACAAATGCGTTACGGTTTTAATGCCATTCTCAAAACCTTGCATGGCTTCTTTATAAGTCGCATTGCTATGCCCGGCGGAAACTATGATGTTATGAGACTGAATAAGTTCAATTACTTCTTTACTGCATACTTCCGGAGCAAGGGTAATTATTTTAATCACATCCTGTCCATATTCCAATAGTTCTTTAACCTCTTCAATAGTCGGAGAATGAATAAGCGATTCTATATGTGCACCTCTTTTTACAGGATTAATCCAGGGGCCTTCAACGTGTAAACCCAGGATTCCTTCTCCCCCTTCTTTCCAATAAGCCTTTATAGCATCAATACATTTGTAAAATACTTCCCGCGTATTTGTGGCGACAGTGGGCATACAATAAGCCGCTCCACCGCTTTCACAATATTCTTTTAATTTATAAAGCGCATCTGTTTCCGGATAAACAGCAAATAATTTTTTGTAAGCGCCATAGATCTGCAGGTCAATAAATGCAGGAGCAATAAAGCAACCCGGAAAATCATGCACAACAGTATTTTCAGCTAATGATGAGACATGATTTATCTCACGAATAATACCTGCTTTTGTAACGACTGCACGATCAAGGAGCCAGTTATCCCCCGTAAATATTTTATCGGCCTTATAAATTTTTGTGTCAATCAATAAAGAAGACTTATCCGTCAAAAATAACTAACTAATAATAAACCTGTATCCAATTCCTTTGATAGTAATTATTTCCAGTGAAGGATCATCTTTTAAATAGCTGCGGAGTTTTGTAATGTAAACATCAAGATTTCTTGAGTTAAAGAACGAATCATTTCCCCATAAAAGATTTAAAATGTTTTTCCGGTCGATGATCCGATCCTTGTTTTCATATAATAATCTCAATATTTCGCTTTCCCGGAAGGAAAGCTTCCGATCTTCTTTTCCATTATTTAAAACCTGGCGGTTTAACTGAAAATTGTATTTACCCATTTTTACCGAATCGGTATTTATCTTTTTTGGCTCTTCTGTTTTTAGCCGGAGCAGATGTTGTATACGGACAATCAATTCTTCCATACTAAATGGCTTACGAACATAATCATTGCCTCCTAATGTAAATCCTTTCACCACGTCTTCAGTTTGTGTTTTTGCCGTCAGGAAAATAATAGGAATATCTTCATTGATTTCCCTGATTTCATCAGCGATTGCAAAGCCGTCTTTATTGGGCAGCATTAGATCAAGGATACAAATATCAGGTTGGGATTTTCTAAAAAGGTCCATTGCTTTTGCTCCATCACTTTCCATGATCACATCAAAGCCACGACTCTCCAGGCTCTCCTTTACGATCCTGGCCAGAAACACTTCATCTTCTACATAAAAAACTTTTGTTTTACTCATGCATTATCCTTTGGTAGTATGATGGTGATTGTTGTGCCTTTACCCAGTTCGCTGTCTACCCAAATTTCTCCTTTATGTTTTTTTACAACATGCGACACATAGCTTAAGCCGAGCCCATACCCTCTTGCATCATGTGTATTGCCGGTCGGTACACGGAAAAATTTTTCGAATATTTTGTTTTTATATTCAGGCGCTATACCAATTCCATTATCTGTTATCCGCAATTGAACGGTATTATCATTTTCCTTCAATCCAATCTGTATAGCTGGTTCATCTTTACTATATTTTAACGCATTATCCAGCAAATTAAATACAACGCTTAATAAATGTAACCGGTCTGCTTTTAAATTTGAATCTCCTTCCTGTGTTAGAGAAACCTTTGCATTATATTTTTCAATTTGTAACCGCATAGATGCCACAACTTCATCCACGATCTCTTTCAGATTAACCTCTTCATATTTAAGATCAATTTCCTTTTTTTCAAACATCGATAGCTTCAATACTTTATCTACCAGTAAACTCAAACGCTGTAATTCATTGGAGGAGATATCGAGATATTCTTTTGTGCGCTGAGCGTCCTGAATAGCATTAAAGTTTTTTAAGGCTTCAACCGCCACAGCCACCGTTGCAATTGGTGTTTTTAATTCATGAGTGATATTTCCAATAAATTCATTCTTTAGCTCAGCTAATCTTTGTTGTTTCAATAAATTCCTGTATAACAATACAAATGAAAGTATAGTAACACCAACAAGAAAAATGGAAAACAAGATGGGAAGGGTTATTCGCTTTATTAAATAAGGAAAAGTATTCCCCAATTCAAGATGATAGGTAATTGGACGAACAAAGCCCACAGTAACATCAGAGAATTCAGGCTCATCATTTTCCCTGATTTGATTAGTACGAATCACTTTGAAAGGAATTGATAAAAGTTCTTCTTTTATTTTTTGCTGATAGCCTGCAGTGATCTCGGGTATTTTTAATGAATCCTGCAAAGAGTCAACTCCATACAAAAATTGAAAAAATTTACTATCTCCTTCTACTCTCCTGGTAAATCTCGGAGATGAAGAATCAATCGGATGGGCTTTATTTTCTTTATTCATAGAAATAATCACTGAGGAGTTAACAGTAGTTCCTTTCAGTGAATCGTTCATCTTATCACGCATGGCATTTACCATGGTAACAATTTCCTGTCTTGGCAATGCCTTACCTCCCGGTCTTTTTTCAGGAAAGTCCTCATCCACAAACACCCGCATTTTACCTTTGTGTAAAGAATCGAAAGACGAAGGGTCCTTTAATTTTAATTTAAGCATTTGCAAATGCCGTACTGTCTCCTGGAAAGCGACATTAGCCTTGATTTGCATCGTCCGTTTTTCCCTGTCATAATTATTTTTCAGCCAGTACACCTGGAACCCGGCTACTATCAAAATTGTAACCAGCATTAAGACCGGGTCGGGTATGATCTTTCTTTTACGCATTCAAAAACAAAATTAGCCATTCCAATACGCTGTTGATATAGCATTAACCTTTATTAACCTTAATGCAAGGTGTGTTAACTTCCTCCAATCGGTTGAAATTTTAGCTTTGAATCAAATTAAAGTTATGAGAAAAATATTCCTGCCTTTCATTGCCATTTTGTTTATGGATTTCGTTTATGCGCAACAAAAAGAAGGAAAGGTTATTTATGAACGCACCCTGCAAATGCAAATCAATATAAATGATAATGAAGCCATCTCGCAAATGCTGCCAAAAACCCGCACCGATAAATTTGAATTGACATTTGGCAATAATTTGTCACTTTGGAAACATGTGGAGGAGGCGGAGGATAATGATGAGTTCAGTGGGAATGGTATGCAGATAAGAATGGTGGGGCCCGGCCAGAACGATATTGTATTCCATGATTTCACGAATGCCCGAAAGATAGAGCAAAGGGAAATGTTTGATAAAAAATTTATTGTTGAAGACAGTATCCAAAAACTAAATTGGAAACTTACTGGTGAAACACAAACCGTACTTAATCATATTTGTCAAAAAGCTATCGCCAATCGGATTGGCAAGCGTATGCAAATGACAATGGATAATGGTAAAATTGAAAGAAAAGAAATCGATGACACCAGTACGATTGTTGCCTGGTTTACTACTGATATTCCCGTACCTGCCGGCCCCGAAGTGCAGGATCAGTTACCAGGACTTATTCTTGCACTTGATCTGAATAATGGTCGCATGGTGTATAAAGCTATTGAGATCTCTCCCAAAATTGATCTTGCTTCAATCAAAGAACCCACTAAGGGCAAAAAAGTCACTCCTGCAGAATTTAATGCTGAAAGAAATAGGATGATGGATGAAATGGAAAAAAATAATCAGGGAGGATCTAACAGGATTATCATAAGGAATTAAACCATTATAAAGCATTGAGCTGGTTTAACTGTCAGTCACAAACTTGAACCCGGATAAATTTTAATTTTCGGTTCCGGGTTTTACGTAAATAGTCTTTTCATTTTTCGAAATCATTCTTCCAATAGGCTCTGTAAAAGCATTCGCACTTGCACTTTTCAAAATTTCCCTTACTTCTTCAAGAGATTCTTCCCGCACACTAAAAAGTAATCCTCCGTTTGTTTGTGGATCTGGCAGAATCGTGAATGCTTCCATTACATTCACATTCTGTTCAAATTTTACTTTATTACTATAGCTATTCCAGTTACGAAATGTTGCATCAGGTGAAATGCGTTGACGAATATATTCTTTAACTCCCTCTATTAATGGGATCCTGTCATAATAAAGTTCTGCGCTTAAATTGCTTGCTTCAGTCATTTCAATCAGGTGCCCTAACAAACCAAAGCCAGTAACATCCGTCATGGCAGTAACTCCGTCAATCTTTCCCAGTTCTTCACCCATTTTATTTAGAGTCGACATTTGATCTACCATAATAGGTAAATGCTCTTCTTTTAGCAAACCTCTTTTTTGTGCAGTGGAAAAAATGCCAACCCCGAGAGGTTTGGTAAGAAATAAATGATCTCCTTCCTGAGCTGTGCTATTTTGTTTTAAATTCTCAATAGAAACAAGTCCGGTAACCGCCAAACCAAAAATAGGTTCCGGTGAATCAATGCTGTGGCCGCCGGCCAACGGGATCCCTGCCTCATTACAAATAACTCTTCCCCCTTCAACCATTTTTTTTGCTAAATGCGCAGAAAGCTTTTCCAGAGGCCATCCTAAAACAGCAATTGCCATTAATGGTTTTCCACCCATAGCATATACATCACTAATAGAATTCGCCGCTGCAATTCTCCCGAAGTCAAATGCATCATCTACGATAGGCATAAAAAAATCAGTAGTGAAGATCAGAGCGGCTCCATTGCCCAAATCATATACAGCTGCGTCATCCTTGCTATGATTGCCAACTAATAATTTATCATCGGGAAAAATGATGTTTGTCTTTAGAATTTCATCGAGTACACCAGGTGAAATCTTGCAGCCACAACCTGCCCCATGAGAATAATGTGTGAGTTTGATTGAATCGTTAGTCATTAGTCAGTAAGTCTACCCCACAAATTTCGACGAAATGAATTACTTACTAATCTTTTCTTCTTCGTAAAATAATGCTGGCATTTTTTTGAAGATCGGCGCTAAACCGAACCTGGTAAACATCATCACCATCGCGAACTGTCAGCAATCCCGTATTGGGAGGGATGCTTCCAAGATTATCTGCAAATAATACGAGTTCTAATGAATCGCTTTTTTCAGAAATATAAATGATCTTCTTTATTGCCGCTTCTTTCAGCATCTGTTTCGAAATAATCGTCTCACCATTTAAAAATACGCTAACTGTGTCCCCATCCACAATTCCATTATCATAAAGCGACAAAATGAGGCTGTCATTTTTAAAATAAATATCCTGGATTGTCTGAGTCTTTCTGCTTGCGGCAATGGCAGGTAATTCCTTCACTGTTTCAATTATATCTTTCTTTTGAGTAGCAGGCGTATTTATTGAAATTGCATTATTGATTTGTTTCTGTTCAGGCTTAGTGGTTACGGGTTGATCCGTTTCTTTAACAGACTTAACTATTTCTTTCTTTTGCTCTGGCGCTTGTGCTTGACTTACGGATTTATTTTTTGTTTCACTATTTTTATTTGAAACAGCAGAGGTATTTTGTTGCGTTTGATTAATACTGATGGCAGGTTTCTGATTTATATTTTGTGAGTGCACTGCTTCTTTAGTTTCCGTATTATTATTTGAAACGATCAGAACATTTTGCTGTGTTTGATTACTATTGGCGATCGGTTGTTTTATATCAGAGTTTTTAGGTTGATTAACTTTTTTAGCCTCGGGATTATTATTTGAAACATCATTTGTTTTTTTGTCTTCACTTATTAAAGATTTTGTTTCATTGGGGTTTTGAATCTTACTTATTTCTGCGACAGTTTTTATTTCCAGTGATTCTGTTTTGAAATTCTTTGCAACATCTTCCCTCTTATTTTCAGGAACTTTCTCATTGTTTTTTTGTTTTGGCAACACGGGCGGGGTATTTTTTGCAATAATTTCTTCTTTCTTTTCCACCTTTCGATTAACCGCAATATCTGTTTTCACATTCGCCTCCTGCAAATGGGCCAGCAGATCAGATTCTTTTTCATCTTCCTGTTCTTTTATTTTTGCTGAGCCCCCAATGGAATAGTATTTTTTGGTTTGAGTCGTGTTCCAGCGACCCTTTGAAATATCAATAGTACTATCATTTAGTAAAGGAAATATTGTAATCTGTTTTACATGTTTTGCGGCTCTTTCAGGAAAGTTATTTCCAACCATTTCGACATCTTCAATAACCAGGACACCACTATCTTTTCTTTCTGCTTTTATGCGCTTAATGCTGTAATAAAATGTATCGTTGTCAATAAAAGTAGTGTAGGTGTACCCGGTAATTTTACCCTTGTATTCACTCAAACCCAATTCAAAGTTTTGAATGCGATGAGTGCTATCGTTTACCAGTGCGCCTGTCCAGAGGCCATGAATATTCTGGGCAAACAATAAAAAAGGAAATGCCAGCAATAAAACAATGAGATAAAGGTTTTTCATGATATTAAAGCCTGTTGCCGAAGGACCCTTGTATTGTGGAGCCCAACGCCTTCACAGGGAACATTTATTAATAACGAATTTACGTTCTCCCTGTTGTGTAAGCTTTTTAAATACCATTTATCGTAATATTTCAGTAAGATCCGGAAACATTCTTTCGTATTATCATCCAGCAGGAAACTGACCGCATTTTTTGTCTCAAGTCCGCCTAATCTTCTTTGTATGCGGATAATTGCATGTATAAGTCCTTCCTTAGATAACGTTCCATACTGTGCCACTATATGATTTAATCTTTCTTCAAAGGAAATGTCCAGAAAATAAACGGGTGAGTTCCGCATAGTTTTCCAAAGTTCAGTTGGAATATTCAGATCTCCGATCCGTTGGCTTTCATCTTCCAGCCAAATGACCGATAACTGATGACTGATGACAAATTCGGACATTTGATTATTTCTGCCTGCCCTCCTTATTTGCATGACGAGTAAATTTTCAAACATCTCCTGGGAAGGTTGTTTTTCTATTCCAATATTTCCAAACGCGGAGCCTTTGTGCCCGGCAATTTCTTCAAGATCGACCACCGCTTCTCCCTGTCGTTGTAATGCTTTCAACATTTCTGTTTTCCCCGATCCGGTGTAACCACCCAGGATATTAAATTGGAAAGGAAGCTTACATGTATCAAGCACATAGTTTCTGAATTTTTTATATCCTCCTGCGAGTGTGCATACCCTGAAGCCATATAGATCCAGTAACCAGGCAACACCCGCACTTCGCATACCGCCGCGCCAGCAGTAAAGCAATAAGCAATTGGCAACAGGCAAGTGGTTTGTATCGTTCATTGAGTTTTTTTCGCTGCCGATTGTTTGTTGTCTATTGTCAATTATTCTTTCAACTTCCTCTACGATTTTCCTCATCTTCGGTCCAAAAAAATCAAGACCAATTTTTATGGCCGCTTCACGACTCTGCTGTTTATAGGCAGTACCAACAATCTTTCTTTCTTCATCGGTAAATAAAGGAAGGTTATATGCACCGGGAATATGAGCATGATTGTATTCCGCAGGTGATCGAACATCAATTAGAAAATGTTGTTCCGATAGCTCAATAAATTTTTCAATATTTATTTTCTCTACAGGCACCGTTAAAATAATAAAGGCCGATTTTTTAGATCAGCCTCCTAATTTCCTTATAATCTTTTAATCTTAAAAATCCTTATTCGTTCTATCCATTCATACTCGCCAAAAATTCGTAATTGTCTTTCGTTCCTTTCATCCGCTTTAGCAATTCATTCATGGCTTCTTCTGTATTCATATCAGTTAAATAGACACGGAGAAGATTCATTCTTTGAAGGACATCTCTTTCAAGCAACAGGTCATCACGACGTGTTGATGATGCTACCAGGTCAATAGCAGGATAAACACGGCGATTTGATAATCTTCTGTCCAGTTGCAATTCCATATTGCCTGTGCCCTTGAATTCTTCAAAGATCACCTCATCCATTTTTGAGCCTGTATCTATCAGTGCGGTGGCAAGAATAGTGAGTGAGCCGCCATATTCTATTTTCCGGGCTGCACCAAAAAATTGTTTTGGTTTTTGCATGGCATTTGCCTCCACGCCGCCTGATAAAACCTTACCTGAAGCAGGTGCAACTGTGTTATGCGCACGGGCTAACCGGGTAATGGAATCAAGTAATATTATTACGTCATGCCCGCACTCTACCAGGCGTTTTGCCTTTTGTAAGGCGATGGTTGAAACCTTTACATGTTTCTCAGCAGGTTCATCAAAAGTAGACGCAATCACTTCAGCCTTTACACTTCTTTCCATGTCTGTAACTTCTTCCGGACGTTCATCAACCAGCACTACCATCAGGTAACAATCAGGATGATTCTTTGCAATGGAATTTGCCACTGCTTTTAATAGCATCGTTTTACCTGTTTTTGGCTGGGCAACTATTAAACCTCTTTGCCCCTTTCCAATGGGAGTGAACAGGTCCATGATGCGTGTTGAATAATTATCCGGACTATCAAAAAGATTTAATTTTTCATAAGGAAATAAAGGGGTGAGGTAATCAAAAGGAACACGATCACGAACATCTTCAGGTCTTTTATTATTGATTGTGTCAACTTTTAGTAAAGCAAAATATTTTTCACCTTCTTTCGGCGGGCGAACAGCACCATATACAGTGTCACCCGTCTTTAAACCAAATAATTTTATTTGGGAAGGAGACACATATACATCATCGGGAGACGATAAATAGTTATAATCAGAAGAGCGAAGAAAACCGTAACCATCAGGCATCATTTCCAGCACGCCCTCACTCATGATCACTCCATCAAATTCAATATTAAAAGCCTGGTCACGGCGTTGCGGATATATTTTTGCGGGCTGCGAAGGAATGGCTTCCGTGATAGTGCCATTCTCATTATCGTTTGAAATAATTTCTGAGGTTTCACCTGTATCCGGAACATCCGTGTCCTCTTCATTACCTTGAGCAAGTTCTTCAGCCTCATGATTCACCAGGTCATCTTTTTTTCGGATTTTTTTGATGGCGGGCTTTTCCTCTTTTTTTATATGAACCTTCTTAACAGGTTTTTTATCGTTTGATTCAACTATAGCTTCCTCAGTGGTATTGCCCGTAGTGGCCTTTATAATACGTTTACGCTGCTTGGTTTTTGCATCACCGCTGGTTTTGGCGCCGGCGATAGCCTGGCTATCCAGAATTTTATAGACAAGTTCCTGCTTGTCCATTTTTTTTGTATTGGGAATTTTTAGCTGTTCAGCAATATCTAACAGCTCGGGAACGATCATGTCGTTCAATTGAAGAATATCGTACATACAAAATGTTGAGGTTAATCACGATCTCTGGTCACCAATCTTAAAAACTGAAATTTTAGGGTTTAATTGAATGGGAACTTTAAATTACCGATCAGCTAACTAAGGGGCAATGAGCTTATCAGACTGTTTTCTTTTGCAATTATACGCCGAAATTGCTGAAATGAAAAATTTTTATCCACATGATTTTGTGAATAGTTTCAGCTTTTATAACTCCGATTAAGCTTCACCTGCGTCCGCCTAAGGCTGATGAAAGTTCACCTTTCAATTTGACATAAGAGAAGTAAAGAAACAGAATAATCATAAATCTTCAATCTTTTTAATCAGTAAAATCAGTAGTTATCTTTGCCATCTTTCCTCCGCCGTAGCTTTAGCGAAGGCAGATTAATTTCAGCTATGTTCAATAAGAGAGTAAAGATTAAAAAACTGCTGGCCCAGGAGCCAAGAAACCAGGAAGTAACTGTAATGGGCTGGGTTCGTACTTTTCGTAACAATCAATTTATTGCTTTAAATGATGGCTCAACGAATACCAATTTGCAAATTGTAGTTGAGCTTGGAAAATATGATGATGAGTTTTTAAAAAAAATAACAATATCATCGGCTTTAAAAATTACCGGTGTTATAATTCCTTCCCCGGGAAAAGGACAAAGCCTGGAACTAAAAGCAAGTCATATAGAAATATTGGGAGAAAGTGATCCTGAAAAATATCCGCTTCAACCCAAAAAACATAGTCTTGAATTTTTAAGGGAGATCGCTCATTTGCGTTTTCGAACGAATACTTTTGGAGCTGTATTCCGTGTGCGCCACTCATTGGCTTTTGCTGTTCACAAATTTTTTAATGACAAAGGGTTTATATATATGCACACGCCCATCATTACCGCCAGTGATGCCGAAGGAGCTGGAGAAATGTTTAAGGTTTCAACTCTGCCCTTTGATAACCCACCAAAAAATGAAGACGGTTCTATCAATTTTAAAGAAGATTTTTTCGGACGCGGCACCAATCTTACTGTAAGTGGACAACTGGAAGGAGAATTAGCAGCAACAGCCTTTGGTGAAATTTATACGTTTGGTCCTACTTTTCGTGCAGAGAATTCTAATACGGCAAGACATCTTGCAGAGTTTTGGATGATAGAGCCTGAAATGGCTTTCTATGACCTGGAAGATAATGCAAACCTTGCCGAAGAATTCATTAAGTACATTGTCAAATATGCAATGGACAATAACCCCGACGATCTCGGGTTTCTGGCTCAGCGCCTTGCCGATGAAGAAAAACAATTACCCCAGGATAAGCGCAGTGAAATGGAATTGATTCAAACGCTGGAGTTTGTTTTGAATAATAATTTTGAAAGATTGACTTATACAGAAGCAATTGATATTTTAAAAGAAAGCAATCATAATAAGAAAAAGAAATTTCAATACCCTGTCACAGGTTGGGGAATCGATCTCCAGAGTGAACATGAACGATACCTGGTGGAAAAGCATTTCAAAAAACCCGTCATTTTAACCAATTATCCTAAAGAAATTAAAGCGTTTTATATGCGTCAGAATGACGATGGTAAAACTGTGGCCGCCATGGATATTCTGGCGCCCGGTATTGGTGAAATTGTTGGTGGTTCACAAAGGGAAGAAAGATTGGAAAAACTCGAACAAAGAATGAAAGAAATGAACGTACCTGCTGATCAGCTATGGTGGTACATCGATACCAGAAGGTTTGGCACAGTTCCTCATGCTGGTTTTGGACTTGGTTTTGAAAGAATGGTCCAGTTTGTAACGGGCATGAATAATATCCGGGATGTTATTGCATTTCCAAGAACTCCAAAAAGCGCTGACTTCTGAAAGACCATGGCTAAAAGCTAATAGCTTCACTCGTGTACACACATAATTGGCAAGTGAGAATGAAAAACCAAATCCTTTGTATGACTTTTTCTGAATAAACCTTCGAGCAGTTTATGTTTTTTTGGAATCGTGATCACTAAATCAAGATTATTTTTTTCCGCAAATTTTTCAATGCCGGCCTCAATATTTTCATCTTCAATAAAATCATATTTTGGGTTCAGGTCTTCCAGCATGGTATGCAATAAAACGGATTCTTCTGGGGTTTCCGGTTTGAAATGAGAATTTTTGTAATCCACATTCAGCACATGCAATTCAGCATTGAATTGTTTTACGAAATCTTTTATAAACCGGGTGGGTGTTGTATTTACGACTTCCCTGAAATCGCAGGCAAAACCAATCTTTTTTATCGTTGAATATTTCTTGTCAGGAGGAACAACAATTACAGGCCAGCTTAAATGTTTTATAGCAGTTAATGTGGTGCTTCCAAAAAAAGCTCTTTCAAGTCCAGTCGCTCCTTTAGTTCCCATTACTACTGCAAAAGGTTTTATGCGATTGCACAGATCTTCCAGTTCATCTACTGTATCCCCCAACTTTGTTTCTGCGTAAATTTTAATAGCACCGCCCGCTGTTTGTTCCAAAGAACTTTTCACTCTCGCCATCTTTGTTTCTGCATTTTTTTGCAAATCTTCAACTGATATCAATACTATAGGAACATCTGTCATGCTTACCGGAACCTGGTACACATGAAATAACAAAATGCTGCAGTTTGTTTCCTTTGCCAGATCAACTGCATAGTTCATCGCATTATTTGAAATGGCAGAAAAGTCAGTAGGAACAATGATCGTTTTCATTGTTTTTTATTTTTTGTAAAGCTAATTGCAAATTAGCATAATATGAATGACCAAAGTCAATGCCATAATTAATATGGAATCTCTTACCGACAGTATCTTATCTACAAAACAGGGTTATGACCGATTTAAATATCACTGAACCATTGCACAAAAAAGCTGGTGTCCGCCTCATAAAAAAGGCAATTCCGATAGCTATCGGGATGAAAATCGATATGACACCAATGGTTGATCTTGGGGATTTTTGCTTACTGCATTTTTTATTTTCACTACCGAAATTTCAAAACCAACGGCTATCAATTTATACATGCCGCATAATGGCGATCCGACCAACATACCAGATTCCAAATCATTAACTATTCTATTAACCAACAATGACCAGGTCTTTTATTATTACGGTATGGAAGCAAAAGCAATTAAACATAAACAAATCTATCAAACAAGTTTTGATGAGATAAGCGGATTGGGCAACATTGTTCGTCAAAAACAAATTGAACTCTAAAAAAGAAAAATTGACAAGAGAGAATTAGTTGTTCTTATAAAACCCGGGAAGCAATCTTCTTACAAAAATGCGGTAAATACCTTAGATGAAATGCTAATCAATGGAGTAACCCGTTATGTCATCACGGATCTTGAAAAGGAAGAAGAAATTTTCCTAAATTCAACTTAATTAAACTCCCGTTCATATTCTTTTTTTAGCCGTTCATATATTTTTTCCATCTCCAACAGACTTTTAAGTTTTTCCTCTAAATCCTTTCTGGCACTGGGCTGCAGCTGAAAATTTGCCTCATTTTATAGACTATTACTTAAAAAAACTTGGTACTATGTGTTACATAGTACCAAATATCACCTTATCTTTGTCTTGTCAAGTTGATTTTAGAGGAAATAATAAACCTGAATATGAATATAGAGAATACACAAAGCCAGATGAGGAAAGGGATACTCGAATTCTGCATCCTCTCCATTATTCGAAGGGGGGAGGCCTATCCTAGTGACATCGTAGAAGAAATGAAAACCTCTGGCCTTCACATTTTAGAAGGTACTTTATACCCCTTGCTTACAAGATTAAAAAACGCAGAAATGCTAACTTATCGTTGGGTTGAAAGTAATTCTGGTCCTCCCAGGAAATATTTCTCCTTAACGCCGAAAGGTGAAGCTTTTTACAAAGAGCTTGAACAAACGTGGCAGGAGTTGGCAAAAATAAGGAAGGGCGCAAATTCTATTACTGATGCAGATGTAGATGAAATAATTGCTTCCATGGGGAGACCTGAAGATTTTGAAGCGGAAGAAGCTGAAACAATTTCCGCAGGAACCCAAACCCAGCAGACCAGTGCAGGTGCAGAACAAACTTATACGTCAAGGAAACGTAATCGCCTATACCGTGATTCGAGCGATAAAATTTTAGGCGGTGTATGCGCTGGCTTAGCAAATTACATGAATGTAGATCCGGCTATCGTTCGTATTTTATTTGCCATCGTCACCTTTGGTGGATTTGGATTTGGGGTATTAGCTTACATCTTATTATGGATCGTTTTGCCTTCAAGAGACCTGGAATACTATGGAGGCAAACGTTTATATCGCAATCCGGAGGACAGAGTTTTTGGAGGAGTAGCCAGTGGCATTGCTGCCTATTTTAAAAGAGAAGCCTGGATTATACGGTTGATTTTTGCAGCACCAATTTTGTTAAGCATTCTACTCAGTGTGATAAGCTGGCCTTTTTATCATGAGGGAGTGTTCATTCCTAATGTTGTATTTGGTTCCTTATCCGGAACATTCATCTTCGCCTATATAATTCTATGGATCGTTTTGCCGGAAGCACATAGCGAGTATCAGCGTATGGAAATGAGAGGAGAAAAAGTAGATGTAAATACGATCCGTCAAAATGTAAAAGACAGAGCCAGAGAATTTGGTGAAGAGGTAAAAGTAACTGCACAAAACATTGGTAGCAAGGCGAAAGAATTTGCTAATACGAGGGGAAAAGAATTTGCGACGGAGGTGAAGGATGTGGCCCGGAGAACAGGAAGTGGCATTGGTCATGTAATTGGGGTACTCTTTAAAGCTTTCTTTTTATTCATTGCGGGTAGCATCGCCTTTGGCTTATTAGTTGGTCTTATGGCGTTAATATTTGGAGGCATTGGCATATGGCCAATCAAGAATTTCCTGTTGGATGGTTTCTGGCAAAATGCTTTTGCATGGGGAACTCTACTTCTCTTTCTTGCCGTTCCAATAATAGCATTGATCACATGGCTCATTCGCAGAATGATGAGGGTAAGATCACAGAACAGTTATTTGGGTTGGATATTTGGCGGATTATGGACATTAGGATGGATCTCAGCTTCTTTATTTGCCGCCAGCATGGTAAGTGATTTTAGAATGAATAATGAAAAAAGGCCTGCAACAGAATTTCCTATAACACAGCCGGTAAATGATAAGATGATCGTGAAAGTATCCGAACCGGAAATTGAATATAGCGGTTCATTTTCCTGGATGAACATTGATGATCGTGGATTTGATATAACAGAAGATACAGTGCGTTTATCGAACATAAGGATTAGGGTTGAGCAAAGCCAGGACTCAAATTACCATGTAGAAATAAAAAAATATAGTCACGGTAAAACTACTGCAGATGCAGAAATGCGGGCTCAAAAAATTGGATTCAATGCCACGTATAGAGACAGCATTCTTGATGTTGGCAGCGGTATTGCTATAGACAGAAACAGCAAGTTCAGGGCTCAACAGGTAGTTGTAGTTATTGAAGTACCGCTAAACAAAAAGATAAGATTTGATGAAACTGTAAATAAACTTCACGCTTTATCCATTCGTACAGAGAGAGACAAAAAGTGGCATAGGTATAATGGTGATTTTGATATTAACTGGGATGAATATTTTGATTATGAAACCGATGTTGATTATATCATGGGTAAGGATGGGTATTTAATTAATCCAGCCAAGCGGGGAACGAAAGAAAATTCAGATGAGGAAAAAATAAATGATGATAATGAAAGAAAAACTAAAAAAGAGCAACTGAGACAGGAATTGAAAAAAATTGAGGAGGAAGAAAAGAAAGACAGCCTTCAAAAAAAATCAAAAGCTATTAAATCGGAAAGTATGGATGATATAAAGGAAGACCAGGCGAATGCAAGAATTGCCATTTATTCGCCTCTCTCCTTTGCAGCATTATTCAACTAAACTCGGTTGAAGTTGGAGTCCTCAGTAATCTGAGGAACTAAGGCTCTGTTTTTTAGCAGGGCCTTCCTTTTTTATAAAGGCGCTGAATAAAATTGCTTTTACATTTGCACCTGCCCACCGGCAGACAGGCACTAACTTTTATTTAATGAAGAATACTCCTTTCACTCATAAACATATTGAACTCGGAGCAAAAATGGCTGAATTTGCAGGTTACAACATGCCGATCAGTTACACAGGCATTAATGATGAACATGCAACGGTGAGAAACAACGCAGGAGTATTTGATGTAAGCCATATGGGTGAATTTATTTTAAAAGGTGAAATGGCTTTAGATCTTATACAACGGGTTACTACCAACGATGCAGCAAAACTTTCAGCGGGTAAGGCACAATATAGCTGCATAACAAATGAAACTGGTGGAATTGTAGATGACCTGCTGGTATATTGTATTGAAGAGAATAAAGTTTATATGCTGGTGGTAAATGCATCCAATATCGAAAAAGACTGGAACTGGATCAGCCAATACAATCATAAAGCTGCTGAGTTGCATAACATTTCTGATAAAACCTGTTTGCTGGCGATACAAGGACCCAATGCTTCAAAAATTTTACAATCGCTTACTGAAATGGATATTCTGAATTTAAAGTACTACACATTTGTAAAGGGAAAATTTGCCGGTGTAGATAATGTACTGGTAAGTGCAACAGGCTATACCGGGGCAGGCGGAGTGGAGATTTATTTTGAAGACAAAGATGGTGCTGCCGATAAAATCTGGGATGCAACTTTTGAAGCCGGGAAACCGCAGGGCCTAAAACCAATTGGGCTTGGTGCAAGAGATACACTCCGCCTGGAAATGGGATATTGTCTTTATGGAAATGATATTGATGATACAACTTCGCCACTCGAAGCCGGTCTTGGCTGGATCACTAAGTTCAATAAAGAATTTACAGCCAGACAAATCCTGGAAAAACAAAAAACCGAAGGCGTAGAAAGAAAACTGGTGGGTTTTGAAATGCTCGAAAAAGGGATTCCGCGCCATGGATACGATATTAAAGATTTTGATGATGTAAATATCGGTACAGTGACTTCAGGAACCCAATCACCCAGTTTAGGGAAAGCCATTGGTATGGGATATGTGAGAAAAGCTTTCACTCCATTGGATACAACTATTTATGCAAAAGTTCGGGACAAACTTTTGCAGGCAAAGGTGGTAAAAATCCCTTTTTCTTAATATTTAATCCTAATTAAGGAATTTACCTAGTAATTTTTTCCCTGATAATTCGTTCAATATTCAATAGTATTCTTTTTTCCAAATTTGGAAAAAAACAATAATTTAACCGCAACAATAATCCATATCCTATGCCTCTGATTCATGTCACCACTTTTATTGAAGCACCGCCAGAAAGAGTGTTTGATCTCAGCCGCAGTGTTCAACTGCATAAAGAATCTATGAAGAAACATAAAGAAGAAGCTGTGGCAGGAACAAGATTTGGCCTGATTGAAAAAGATGAAACTGTCACGTGGAAGGCCAAGCATCTTTTCAAAACAAGAATACTACGTACCAAGATTACAGAAATGCAAAAGCCATTGCGTTTTATTGATGAACAAGCACAAGGTTCTTTTAAATTAATGAAACATGAACATCATTTTAAATCCTGTGAAAACGGAACTATTATGATCGATCTTTTTCATTTTGAAACTCCTCATGGCGCCATGGGCAAATTGCTCGAATCTTTTTATCTCACCCGTTATTTAAAAAATTTACTTCATCAGCGTAATAAGGTGATTAAAGAATACGCAGAAAGTAATAAATGGAGAAGGCTGCTGGAAAGGTAATCCCCTTTCAATTACTTTTGCCTCAATGAGCAATAATAAGCCATCCTTATACACTTCACTTTCACCGGCTCTTGTGCATTTGTATGATATCAATAATAGCATTGTAGTAATTATTGATGTATTAAGAGCGACTTCTACCATTGTTACGGCCTTATACAACGGTGCTAAATGCGTGATCGCGGTTGATAGTGTAAGCCGCTGCATTGAATTGGGGAGACAAATTGAAGGAATTACTGCCGGGGAAAGAGATGGCAAAATAGCGGAAGGGCTTGAATATGGTAACTCACCTTTTGAATATGGTCGGGAATTTATAGAAGGGAAAACACTGGTACTTACCACAACTAATGGAACAAGGCTTCTTCATATGGCATTAGAAAAAGGGGCAAAAGAAATTATTGTAGGTTCTTTTCCCAATCTTTCCGCTGTATGCGACCATATTATAAAAATGAAACGTAATGTTATTCTTGGCTGTGCAGCCTGGAAGGACAGAGTGAATATGGAAGATGCATTATTTGCAGGAGCTGTTATTTCTAAAGTGAGAAAGCATTTTGATATCAATTGCGATTCATCGCATATGGCCGAGGCCATGTATGAAAAAGGAAAGAAAAATCTTTTTTCTTTTTTGAAAAATAATAATGCCTCGCATTATCACCGCCTGATGAAATTCGGATTGGAAAAAGATATTAGATATTGCTTAACGTCTGATGAAGCCAACATACTTCCCATTTATAGCGATGGTAAATTGATTACAAAATCTGCCCGGGCATAACAGGGAGATCATTCGAAAAAAATCTTACAAGATAATTCATTTTATCTGGTTATTCGTGACAATAAAAATTAAAATAGTTTGGCCCTACCGCATCTTGTTAAATTTGTATACACGCATGGCACGGATGAAGTGATTCGCCGGGGAAAAAAAATTCATGCGATCGGTTTCGTTGAGCTGGTTGAATACGATAATCTTTTTGGGTCTGCCGTTTTCAGAGTAAAGGATGATATTTATTCAACATTTTACAAAGTATACATTCAAAAAATAAAAGATCCGAAATCACTTTCGGTACGATGCACTTGCCCGTATAATCTGGGCGAGATCTGCCGGCATGAAGCAGCTTCTCTTTTCCAGCTGCAGGAAATGATCGATAAAAATATGCTGGATGCAGACGATGTGGAATATGACCAGCGGCATACTGTAGCCAAAATGAAATTTATTGATCTGAAATCTCTGCGTTTACTTTCTTCACCCGATGTGTTTACTGAAGCTGAAAAATTTCTTCGCACCAATAAGGCTAATATTCAGTTTGCTAAAGATGAAACGGTAAAGGCAACCGTTACTCTCAATGGTAACACGTACAATGTCATCATCAGTAAAAATGAAGAAAGAAATTTTGATACGAGTTGTGATTACGTAGACGCCGATCATCCACTTTGCTTACCAAAAGTGATCGTGTTTCTACAATTATTGAACTCGTATGGTCCGCATTATTTTGACAGCATTCGTAATTGGGATAAAGAAAAAAATAAATTGCTGGAAGCGTATGGTTATTCCCTGAATGATGACCTCCGTAACAAATTTGAATTCTCATATAAAGACGGCAAGCCTTTTTTACGGGTCCTGGATCCGGCCATTAAAAGGATTACCCCCGTTGCAATGCCGCTAAAGCAAATCGCAGTTATTGAGCGGCAGCAGGAAACTGATCTTCCGGAAGAAAAAGAAGAATTGTTAGCCGTTTCATCACACAGGCTGGGGGTGGTGTTTAATTTCAATAAAAAAACCTATCCTTATTTTACCGCTGATGTAGTACAGGGTGAAAGTAATGAAGCGGGCAATGGTTATATAGGTAAGGTCGAAAAAATTGATCTTACTAAATATGTGGATACCGTTAAGTATAATGAAAACGATAAACAGGTTCTTGGGTTATTGAGAAAATTACAGGAACCGGAAATCAATAAATATATCAGCCGTAATTCTCCTTTCTCGGGCATTTGGGAAAATATTATTCACCAGGAGGAAGAAGATTTACCGGATGAAACAAAAAATTTGATGGCTGAATACCTGTTGCCAAAATTGAAAAAATTATTTGCAGCCTCTGAAACACCTCTTGCATTTACATTACCAAAAGGAAAAGCTTTTAAAACAAATAATCTTGAAGAGTTGAAGTTATTGGCAGAAGAAGTTAAACCTCATTTTACAATCAATAGGAACGGAAAATACCTTATTCAATGTCATGTAAAAGCAGACGGCCTGGATCATGAGTTAGCGCAAAATGAAAGTTCAAGCTCACTGGTTTTTTTATATAATCACCAGGCATATTTGTGGAAGAATACAGAAGTGATAGAAGTGATCGATAAATTTTTACCGAAAGGGAAAATGGAAATCAGCGCAGATGGATGGAATAAAGCGTTACATCAATTTGTTCTGCCCCTTACAAAAGAATACAGGGTCGATTTTGATAAATCACTTGTGCAGGAAATAAAAG
>WNFY01001913.1_pt1 | contig 19793 bp, 15 predicted proteins | sample 5400091 | NCBI WGS metagenome assembly WNFY01 (sample SAMN13153364, study PRJNA577476) | soil metagenome | isolation source: 60 cm soil or saprolite under grassland replicate 1 | place: USA:California | collected 2016-06-15
GCATTGTCCGTGATATGAATGTCTTCAGGGCAGACTTCGGTGCAGCACTTGGTTATGTTACAGAAACCGATACCCAGTTCTTTTTTCAGCAGCTCGGTCCGGGATATGCCGTCGAGCGGGTGCATCTCAAGGCCAGCGATGCGCACAAAAAAGCGCGGCCCGCCGAATTGCTCTTTCTTGTCATGATCCCGCAAGACGTGGCAGACATTCTGGCAGAGAAAGCACTCAATGCATTTGCGAAATTCCTGTACCCGATCAACTTCGCGCTGATCCATCTTCCATTCGACGTTCGGTTTCGCCGTAAACGGAGGAATCTTCTTGTTGATGCGATAGTTCCAGGACACGTCAGTAACGAGATCTTTCAGCACTGGAAACGATTTCATCGGCTGCACGGTTATCGGCTCGTCGAGCGGCAGCGCATCAAGGCGAGTCTTGCAGGTCAAGCGTGGATGACCGTTAACTTCCGCGGAGCACGAGCCGCACTTGCCGGCTTTACAGTTCCAACGCACGGCGAGATCAGGCGCCTGATGTGCCTGTATGTAATGCAGCGCGTCGAGCACAACCATGCCCGGCGCGATCGGGACTATATACTCGACTAGCCCGCCGTTGTTAATATCGCCGCGAAAGACTTTGAAAGTTGCGTCAGGCATAAAAGATCAAAAACCAATTTCACCACGGAGACACGGAGAACACAGAGTTAATGAACCAATCGCCGAATCCCACTCTTTAAGACCACGACGTTGAAGTTAATCAGTAGGCCTACTTTCACGCCCGTAAGTTTCAAATAGGTGAGTAACTGCGCCTCATGGATCGGCGCCAATGCTTCCACGGATTTGATCTCAACAATTACCAAACCCGCTACCAACAGGTCAATGCGATAGCCGCAATCGAGCCTGACCCCTTTGTACTCCAGAGGCAAAGGCTTCTCGTATTCAAAAGAAATGCCTCTAAGTTCGAGTTCTCGACTCGAGCATGCCTGATATGTCGTTTCGAGCAATCCTGGGCCGAGTTGGCGGTGAACTTCAATCGCCGCGCCGATAATCTCTCCAGTCAGTCTCTCCTGATACAGTTTGCTCTTGGGCTTCATCGTGGGAGATGCCCTTTCTTGTCTTAGCCTTTTTTCTCCGTGTTCTCCGTGTCTCCGTGGTGAACTACTTCTTCTCTTCGAGAATCTCTTTTAGCTCAGAAGGCATGTCTGCGATTGTCCTGTGGCTCAGGCGCATCGCATCCCCCTCGCGCGAGATGATGTTATTGAGCCTGCCCCATTGCTCATCATAGTTCGGATAATCGATCCGACTATGCGCACCGCGACTCTCTTTACGTTCCAACGCGCTCAAGGCCACAGCTTCCGAGACCACCAACATCGACTGAAGATCGCGCGCCAGATGCCATCCCGGATTGAACAAACGCGACCCTTCCACGCGCACCCCAGCGGCGCGCGCCTTTAGCCTTTGAATGTGATCGAGGCCGTGTTTCAGATCCTCTTCGTTGCGAAAGATGCCGATGTAATTCTGCATTGTTTCCTGCAAATCTCGGTGAACATGGTAAGGGCTGTCGCCTTCCTCGCGTTCAAAAGGCGCCAGGATTTCACGAGCGGCTTCCTCGAGGGACGTGGCATCAATCGTGGACTGGCCAACCCGCTGCGAATATTCTGCTGCCGCCAGTCCCGCGCGCCTGCCGAATACTAATAGATCGGAAAGTGAATTCCCTCCCAGCCGATTCGCGCCGTGCAGGCCGGCAGCCGCTTCGCCGGCGGCAAACAATCCCGGAACATTCGATTGCGCCGTTTCAGCATGGACGCGAATCCCGCCCATCATGTAATGACAGGTCGGACCAACCTCCATCGGCCCTTTAGTGATGTCTACGTCGGCGAGCTCGCGAAACTGATGATACATACTCGGAAGTTTTTTCTTTACGTACTCAGCTGGTTTATGCGAGATGTCTAGATATGCGCCGCCGTGTTCAGTGCCGCGACCTTCCTTTGCTTCCGTATAGATCGCTCGGGAGACTACATCCCGAGTCGAGAGCTCCATCTTCTCCGGATCGTAACGCTCCATAAAGCGCTGGCCGTCTTTATTCGTCAGTATCCCACCTTCGCCACGCACAGCTTCGGTGACCAGAATTCCCTGCACACCTGGCGGCCAAACCATGCCGGTTGGATGAAACTGGACAAATTCCATGTCCAGCAGCTCAGCGCCCGCGTCATAGGCCAAGGCCATGCCATCGCCGGTGTATTCCCAGGAATTCGAAGTAATACGCCAGGCTTTGCCAATGCCACCGGTAGCGATCACGATTGACTTCGCTCTGAAAGCAACGAAGCGCCCATTCTCGCGCCAATAACCAAATGCGCCGGCCACGCGATCACCATCTTTTAGCAAGCGCGTGATCGCGCACTCCATGTAAACATCGATGCCCTGATGCACGCCACGATCCTGTAGCGTGCGAATCATTTCCAGGCCGGTGCGATCGCCGACGTGACAGAGCCGTTTAAAAGTATGGCCGCCGAAAGCGCGCTGCAGAATGTTCCCATCGGCCGTCCGGTCAAAAAGGGCTCCCCACTGTTCCAGTTCGCGCACGCGCTCAGGCGATTCCTGCGCGTGTATCTCAGCCATACGCCAATTGTTCAGAAACTTGCCGCCCCGCATCGTGTCGCGAAAGTGGGTGCGCCAATCATCTGCCCGATCCACATTAGCCATTGCCGCTGCGATCCCGCCTTCGGCCATGACCGTGTGCGCTTTGCCGAGTAATGATTTACAAACGACACCCACGCTCGCGCCGTATGCCAGCGCTTCAATTGCCGCGCGCAATCCGGCGCCACCCGCACCGATAATTAAAACGTCGTGTTCATGGGTCTCGTACTTTTCAGTCACAGTAATCTGAAGTCAGTGATCGCACCTGACGCTACCAGGCGCACGTATAGATCCGCCAAACCAACTGAGAAAAGACTCAGCCACGCGAACAGCATGTGATGCTCATTAAGAAAGGAAGCGCCGCGCCAGGCTGCATGTCGTGGCCCGCCGGCAACCACACACGAGAAACAGTCAATGTTTCCGCCAACAATGTGCCTGAGCGAATGACACGACAGCGTATAGCCCGTCAGCAGGATGATATTAGCGAGCAGCACCAACGAACCAATGCCGATGCCGAATTCTTTGCCGCTGCCTGACGGAAACCAGAACGCGACGATTGCGTCATACCAGAGGATGATCAAAAACAGTAACGCGATGTACAAAAAGAATCTATGCAAATTTTGCAGGACCAGAGGGAAGCGCGTTTCTCCACCATAGCGATGCGAATGCGACTCGCCGACGGCGCAGGCCGGAGGATCAAGGAAGAACGCACGATAGTAAGCCTTGCGGTAGTAATAACACGTGGCGCGAAAGCCGAGCGGGGCCCAAAGGATCAGAATCGCCGGCGACAGTGGCCACCAACGCGGTTTGATTAAAGGGGAATAAAACGGTGAGAGATAGGGACCGAATTCGTAATAAGCGTTTTCAAACGTTCTCCACGTCGCGTAAACCGTGAAGGCGCCGAGCACCAGCACAACTGGGATCAGCTCGACCCACCACGCATCGCGACGTGACGTCGTACCAAAACCCGTGCGAGCAATTGCACTTCTTGATTGAGCCATAGGACTCAGAAACAGTCACAGCCGTTCCAAGTGGGCAGCATTCTAGCATCAGTTGTCCTGTAAATCTCCAGAGCAAAACTGGTGCTCCGCTTGCTGTAGTGGGTGATTTGTTTAGAGGCCGGACTTGTCCGGCCTCAGGGTTTAGCGACGCACAAGTGCGCCGTCTAAACTAGGGGACCAAAACGACCTTGCCAATATTTTTTCGCGACTCAATATGCCGGTGCGCGTCGGCAATTTGACCGAAGGGAAAAGCGCGATCGACGTGAGGGCGAATCCAGCCTTCTTCGACGCCGCGCATTATCTCCTGCGTCCAGCTTCCAACTTTTCCGCCTTCGTTCCACATGTGACCGAGATTCAAGCCAAACACGCCCCGATTCCGATTCATCAGAGCCAGCGGGTGAAAACGCGGAGTTTGCGCCAGCGCTTTCAAAGCACGTAGTTTTCCTTTGATGCCGGAAGCTGACGCTGTTGAGATACCGAACACTCCCATTCGCCCGGTGGTGCGCAAAGCTTTATACGTCTTTTTCCAACTTGAGCCGCCAAGCGGATCGATGGCGAGCTCGACTCCCCGCCCTTGGGTCAGATCCATCAGCACCGGCAACCAGTCCTGATTACGATAGTCAATTGCGTGGTCGAGCCCGCGCCGATTCAGAAACTCATGTTTTGAAGCGCTCGCGGTGCCGTAAGTTTTCGCGCCGATGTGTTTCGCAATGTCTAAAGCCGCGAGCCCAACGCCACCGCCGGCATTATGAATCAGCACCGCCTCGTCCTTTTTTAATCCACCCATCGTGACAAGCAACGCCCAGGCGGTCAGATAATTGACCGGAATCGCAGCGCCTTGTTCGTAGGTCAAGCGTCCGGGCTTTTCAAATATTTGCGCAACCGGCGCGACGACAAGTTCAGCTTGCCCACCGAAACGCGTCATCGCGATGACTGGTTTGCCGAGAAGAGTTTGATCGACTTCATCACCGATTGCATCGACCGTTCCCGAAACTTCATAACCCATCACACAAGGTTTCGGTGGACCGTCTGGATACAAACCCTGCCGCGCGAGAATGTCGGCGAAGTTCAACCCGGCAGCTTTAACGCGAATCACGACCTGAGCTTTCCCAGGCATAGGATCTGGACGCGTTTCTACTTTCAGTACATCAACGTCACCGTTGCGGGTAGTTACGATTGCTCGCATGAGATTACAGTAACATAGACTTTAGTCTGTGATTGCGATTGCGATCCATCGAAGCCCGACAATTGAGCTATGTCAGCGCTAAAATCTTAGTCCAGCCACGTCTCATTCGCTCCGCAGCTGACGACCACCTCCACTCCTCTGGACGCTCCACAAGGCCAGCTCTAACTGGATTGTTCTCGATGTACGCGATGATTCGAAAGAACTCGTCCTCATCGCGCGGCCAGTGGTCAAATGATTCCTGCTGCCAGAAGTGTTTGCCCGTTCTTTGGAGTATGCGATTGGCTTCGCGCGCCGTGTAACCCTTTAGTCTCTTGGTAATGCTGCTCAGCGCCACAAAGGATTCCGTTGGACGTCGGTCCGCCGGAATTATCGACTTGGGCCGAAGAAGCAGGTGAAGATGATTCACCATTACGACATAGGCCCAAAGCCTGTACAGTTCGGCGTAACGTCGAAGGAGGGCATCCTCAACCAGGGCCGCAACCTCAGTTTCACCGAGCCATCGCGGGCCACTCTCAGCCCGATCGAGGATCGCGTCAAGTTTCGCGAACAGTTTCTTGTATTGATTAAGTTTAAGTTGCGTGATCTTGTCAGCCGATGCTTTGGCATTCCCGATCTCGCGTTCAACTAAACTCTGCGCGTCTTTCAACTGTCGAATTACATTCTCCGGTAAAGAGCCATACAAACGACAGGTGAGAAAGATGGCCGTCCCTGGTGGCTGCCAATGAGGGAGATTCCTGTGATAGTAGATGTTCGAGTCCTTCATGAATGCGGAGAGGCGGAGGAGCGCCCATAAATGAAGCTCTAGCGGAAAAACTTAAGGCGCAGATGTTTTGCCGGTCTGCGCCTTGTTCAGTTACTCGAAAGTCCCGTTGGCAAAGTCACAGCATGAAGCCGTGTGGGCCCTACCCCGATCACAGACTAAAGTCTATGCTACTTTAGTCGTGCCGCCTGTAGCAGCCTCGGCCTGTGGCTTGTTGGGCTGTGGCACGACGCGCAGGTACGGTTTCAGAGTCTTCCAGCCACCAGGAAACTTTTCCTTTGCCTGGTCATCGCTCAAGGAAGGAACGATGATCACGTCATCACCGTTCTTCCAATTGACAGGCGTCGCTACACTATAGCCGGCCGTCAGTTGCAACGAGTCAATCACGCGCAGGATCTCGTCAAAGTTGCGCCCTGTGCTGGCCGGATAAGTGATCATTAGTTTGACCTTCTTGTCCGGACCGATAATGAACACCGAGCGCACGGTGAAGACGTCGCTAATCTGCGGATGAATCATGTCGTAAAGTTCCGCAACCTTGTGATCAGGGTCTGCAATCACTGGAAAGTTAAGCGCCGTTCCCTGCGTTTCGCGAATGTCTTCGGCCCAGCGCTTGTGCGAGTCGGCCGAATCGACACTCAAACCGATAACCCTCACGTTGCGCTTTTCGAATTCAGGTTTGAGCCTCGACGCTTCGCCCAGCTCAGTCGTACACACGGGTGTGAAATCCTTTGGGTGTGAAAACAGGCAGGCCCAGTTACCGCCAATCCATTCGTGAAATTGGATTGGGCCTTCGGTAGTTTCAGCAGTGAAATCCGGCGCCACATCGCCTAAACGTAATGCCATGATTCGTACTCCTTTTTCGTGAAAAGTTAGTTACAGCTCGCTTCTGTGCGAGGCAATCAGGAACGTATTGAAGTGCGTTGCCAGCTGGTGAACTTTTATAACTAAACCGCAGGCAAGTCAAGGTAGAAGGACTCAAGGTTCAACGGCAACAATCGCAATCTTGTGCTTATTGGCCAGCTTGATCATTTCCTCGCGATCAAAGATCAAGGTCTTGCCGGCCGTAAGACAGAGGCAGGTAGCTGCGGACTCGATCATGGACTCAATCGTGGGGATTCCAACTACCGGAACGTCGAAGCGCATGTCCTGATCAGGCTTGGCTATCTTAACCACAGTGAGCCGGCTGCGCACCAATTGGCCGGCACGGCGAATCACGGCGTCGGTGCCTTCCATGGCCTCAATCGCCACGCAGGCGCGATCACGAATCACGATTGTCTGACCGAGATCGAGACGCGCAATCTCGCGAGCAACCTCAAGACCATATTTGATATCGCCATGCTCGCGTTCATCAGCCTCGCGCTTCGTCAAAGTACCTATATCCGGCAACTGGTCTTTCAAGAAATAAGTTGAGTCGATCAGCTCAATCCCTTCAGAGGCCAACTCGCCGGCAACAGCACCGATCAGCGTGTCGGTATTTCGGCGCGGGAGCCGCAGAAGCATCTTCAACATACGGACATCGGGCACAGCGCTACTGAAAATCTGAACATGTTTGACCTGGCCGGCCATGATCGCTTTCTCAACGCCTTCGTTTTTAAAGAAACGAAGCATCTTGCCGAGCTGACCGATGCCCACCCAGGTTACACTGTCAGCGATGCTTTCGATCTTAGGATCGGTCTCTTCGCGGATAGCCGCGACTGCAACCTGCGCGCCGGCTTTGTGCGCGCCCTCAAGCACGAGAAAGGGAAACTTGCCGTTGCCTGCGATTAGACCGTATTTCCCTGGGTGTAGGGAGTTGGGTGCAGGGTTTTGTGCGTGCTCCGTTCCCACCTACTTGATTACTCCGCGGTTCGAGGTTTCAATGAAATCAACAAGTGCATCAACTTGCTTCGATTCTTTGATCTCCGCGCGGATTCGTTCCAACGCTTGCGATGTGTTTAGCTTTGAGGAAAGCAGCAAGTGAAATGCGTGATGCAGCTCGGCAATCGTTTCGCGCGAATAGCCACGACGTCGCATACCGACTTTGTTAAGCCCGTAGCAGCGAGCATGATTTCCAACCGTGAGTGCGAACGGCAAGGCGTCCTTAACAACGACCGAATATCCGCCAATATAAGCCTCGCGGCCAATGCGGCAGAATTGGTGCACGCCCGAGTAGGCGCCGATATTTGCGCCGTCTTCGACAATAACATGGCCAGCGAGCGTCGCCGCATTCGCCATGATCACGTTGTCGCCGAGAGCGCAGTCATGCGCCACATGCGCCTGCGCCATCAGGAAGCAGTCATCGCCGAGTTTGGTCAGTCCTCCGCCACCTGCCGTGCCACGATGAATGGTAACGAACTCTCGGATTCGATTGTGCCGCCCAACCCTTGTTTCAGTATCCTCGCCTGAGAACTTCAAGTCCTGGGGCGGCAGGCCAATCGAGACGAAGGGAAAGATGTGCGTTTCGTCGCCTATGCACGTGCGACCATCAAGCACGCAGTGGCTGTCGATCCGCACGTCATCGCCGAGCGTTACCTCATCGCCGATGATCGTATAAGGACCGATGTAACACCTGCTCCCGATCTGGGCCTTTGGACTGACAACCGCAGAAGGGTGAATTTGCACCGACGATTCCTGAGGTGGGTGGCTTTGAATGGTAGGAGCGCTCATTGGGTCGTGGTTTTGCGGTCGGCGATCACGCTCATCAATTCGGCATCTGCGCAGAGTTGCCCGTCAACCTTGGCTTCGCCACGCATGCGCTGAATGCGAGGGCCAAATCGCAGTGCTGTAACTTCAAGAATCAAGGTATCGCCGGGAACTACAGGCCTGCGAAAACGTGCTTCTTTGATGCTGGTAAAAAGCACAAGCTTTTCGTCGCGATCCGGGATTTCGCGCAGTGCCAGAATGGCACCACATTGCGCCAGGGCTTCGATCACCAGCACGCCGGGCATTACCGGCGCCCCGGGAAAATGCCCCTGGAAGAAGGATTCGTTAGCGCTGACTTGCTTGATGCCAACAATGCGCTGGAGCGGGGCTAATTCAACAATCCGATCAACCAGCAAGAAGGGATAACGGTGCGGCAGAAGTTTCTTAATGGCCTCTGAGTCGAGAACCGTTTGCATGGACGTTTCCAGAATCAAACGACGATCAGAATCAATCGACGCCAATGCGCTGCTAATCCGTAATGACTGCAAAGCGCAAATTATTTTGGCGTTGCGGTAGATGCGGTCGCCGGATTTTTGCTGTTGTAGTCGCTGATAAATGTATTGGTAATGTTGATACTGTCGGCTGCGTAGACCAGAGGCACCTGACTGCCGTCGATGACTATGGTGATGCCATGCGCTTTCGCGTAGGCGTCAAGCGCTTTCCCCACATCATCCTGTAAAGGCGCCAATAGCTCGCTACGGCGTTTTTGATATGACGCCTGAGCATCTTCACCCTTGCGTTGGTAGTCTTTTTTCATCTGATCTAACTGATCAATTTTGGCCTGGATTTGTGCGGGCGTCACATTGGTGCCGCTGTTAACTTCGGCCTGAAGCTGCTTCAATCTCTGGGCGGCCGCGTTCAAGTCTTTTTGTGTCGGCTGAAACTCGGCGTTTAGTTTATTGATCAGCACGATGAAGCGCGCTATGCCATTCTTTCCATCCTGAAACGCTTCGGAATAAATTACTGCAATTTTGGTGACCGGTATGGCGACGCTCGTCGGTCGCGTTGCAGGTGCCTGCGGACGCGCGGGAGTTGCCGTCCCTTGAGCGAGTACGGGCGCCACTCCGAAAATTGCCATGAACGCAACGGCAATCACAACCCAACTTATTTTCATCATTCCCATTACTCCATCGGCCCAAAGGCCGAAGATGCGGAGACGGGCGCAATTGCCGCACCTCCGCATCTTTGCGTAAGCCCTGTTCACCTGACTGTTATTCGGGCGGTGTCAATGACGCTGTGGCCGGATTCTTACTATTAAACTCAGTAATAAACGCCCTGGTGATATCCAAAGAATCTGAGGCGCTCACGATGCCTTGAATCTTAGTAACGTCAAGGATCAGCGTGATTCCGTGCGCTTTGGCAAAAGCATCAAGGGCTTTGCCGATATCGTCTTGAATCGGCCCCAGGATTTCATCCCAGCGTTTCTTGTAAGCTGCCTGTGCGTCCTCGCCCTGGCGCTGAAAATCCTTTTTCATCTGCTCGATTTTGTCAGTCTGCTGTTGCGTGACTTTCGGATCCTGCACTGGAGCAGCTTTTTGAAGATCAGCCGTCGCTTTCTCAATTTGCTGTTGCAGCGTCTGCAGCACAGTCCGCCGGGGAGTGAATTCGTTGTCAACGCGTTTCATCGCGGTCACCAGCCGAAGGATGCCCGTTTTTTCATCGGCAAACTCTTCTGTATTCAAAAGCGCAATTTTGCTTTCAGGCACGTTGCCTGTCGCGGGCGCCGTAGGCACAGGCGCAGGTGTGGTGCGCGACTGTTGCGCAAAAACGGATCCGGCGGTGACGACCGCGAAGAAAGCGACCGCGGCTATCGCACGAAATATCTTCATAACTTTCTTGTAATGCTCCTTAATTGAGAGGCGATCTGACTCAACCTGCTTAGTTGTTCATGCCGCCTGTTTGGTTTGCCCGGGTGGCGTCTGGCTCGATGCTATAGGCGGTTTCAACTCTTAGAAAGTGCGGCCTACGCTGAAGCGAAAGACGCTCTTTTTTTCGTTAAAGAAGAATGGAAACCCGTTAATCACCTGATCGCGTCGTGCGTTGGGATTATAAGCATAAATGAGGCGAAAAGGCACGTTAAGAATCGGAATCTGGAAGCGAAGTTCAGCGCCCATGCTACTGCGAATGTCTCCGAACTTGGCGAATAAACTCTGATTTAGACGAGCCACGGTGGCGGTCTGGGCTTCGCCTCGAAGAAAGACCGGAGAAAAGCCGAAGGGCAGCCCGGTGAGCGGGTCTATCGGTATGCTGGGGCCGATGGCACTGTTCAGTTCACCCTGCGTAACCAGTCGATTGTCACGAGCAACCAGCGCGCCCAAAGTGGGTACGAAAGCCAGGTTTGAAAAGTTACCGCAGGCCGCGAGACTGGTCAAACTAACTGTCACAAACCCTCCCGGAACCCGGGGACAGGAGACCACACCAACCGTGGTCAGAAAAGGTTGATCAGCGAGAAACTCGCTGGAAAAGCTTTGATCACGCTTCGAGCGCAAATTGAAAGCTGAACCGGTATCCACGAATAACGCCGCGCTTACTGTCCTGCCGAAAATGGGAATGCGATATTCGAAGTTCCCGAGCAATTGAGTGTCGGCGCCGGTTGCCGTATACGCGCGCGACAACTGCGCTACGTTGCTTCCGGTCTGTCCTGTAAAAACGCCAATACTAGCCAGCGACTGAGCTACATTGGTTGCTGGGATCGGGGTGCCCGAGGAATTCGTGGCCAGCACGACGTTGCGTGACGCCACGTAATTGTCGAGCGGCGTGACGGGACTAATCGAGCGAACGTTATAACCACGAATCGTAAACTCGTCCCCGAGGAAGAACCGCTCATAAATCGGGACGCCGTCGACGAAAGCGAGCGAGTTTGCGTTTCTTATTTTGCTCGAAGTAGCAAAACTGCCGACAGTTCCGGCAAGAATGCGGAATCCGAAAACCTCAGGATGCTCAGATCTCTTTTTCCGCATTGGGTAAAACTGGGTGAATTCGATCGTCGGTTCGTATGTGCGCACATCACCGCCAAGTCCCGCCAGCCCAAGGGCCACCGATAGCGCGCGTCCTGCCGTCGGATCGATACTCGCATTGCGCGTGTCGTAAACAAAGCTGGCCGTCACCCGACTGGTAAGAATATTAGGCTGATTATAGATGACCGGTATGAACTGCTCCGCCGTGCCCGTGATATTAATGGCTGGCTGCTTAACACTCGACCGCGTGATTTGATACGAAAGGCCGACACGCGAAAACTGGGTGAAGGGCCGTTTACGATAAAACTCAGACAAAGGCGTGCTCGCAAACAGTGACGCTCCGATTGACGTGCGAGTGAACAGGTTCTCCTCGCTGGTATTAAAGAAGTCGAGCGCCGAGCCAAATAATCCCTGCTGCGCGGCGGTGTTTTGCGACAGAAACGTTCCTTCGCCGAAGAACTTTTGCTTGTAAGCGAAGACGGTAAAGCCCGCGCTCACAGGGCGATTCCTGATGTAAGGTTCGGTAAATGAGAACTGGAACGAACGCTGCCGGTTCCCTGCCGCCAGGTTAATAGAAAGAACTTCGCCGCGCCCAAACAGGTTGTTGGTCGAATATTCCAGGCCGAAGAACGATCCGCCAATTCCCGAAACGCCGCCGTTGAAGGAAATCTGCTGGCGGCCTTTCTCTGATACTTTTACGGTAACATCGACCTGTCCTTCTTCGTCATTGGTGCGATAGTCGGCATCCTTCTCTTTGTCGATTGGATTGAAGTAACCAAGCTGATTCAATCGGGTGATTGAATATTCAAACAGCGTCTGATTGTAGATGTCGCCTTCGTTAATAAGCACCTCGCGCCGCAACACATTGTCGCGAGTGAAAGTATTGCCCGTGAATTCCAAACGGCGCAAGGTGAATTGTTTTCCTTCATCGATCGTGATCAGGAAATCGGCGATGCCTTCGTCGGGTTTTTGCGGATTGTCTTTGAAAGTGGGCGTTACTTCAGCCGTGTACTGGATAAAGCCCTGCTGACCGTAATATTTTTTCAGGTTCTCGTATAACGCCTTGCTCAGCGCCTCGCCATTTGCGATTTCACCCTTTTGCAATCCAATTACTGCTTTGATTGCCTGCTCAGAGAAGATCGAGTTGCCTTCGATTTTCATCTCGCCGAGGCGATAGAGCTTGCCATCAATAATCGGCACTGTAATGCGCAGCGTGTCGTCAACCGAAGAAAGAAATGGCAGCGGCAAGATCGGAAAGCCCGTTCGGCGCGGACCGAGGCCTTCAATGCGGGGCTCGCCATGGTGGGCCGTCAAGTAGCCTTTCGATTTCATGTAGTTGTCTACTCGATGAAGGTCGTAATCAAGCTTCTGGCGATCAAGAATATCCAGCTCGCGAAATCGCGTAATCAGTCCGGCTTCCTTGACGTATTTCATCTGATCGCGAAGCTTGCCACTCTTGAAAACCTTGCTGCCTTCGAATCGGATCTCAGCGATGCGCACGCGCGGACCCTCTTTAATAACAAACGTAATTGCATCGGAAGTAGCTGACACATGTTCGATGGTGGGGGTGATAGTGGCGTTCGGGTGGCCTTTCGCGGCGAGGAGCTCCTTCAATACGCGGGTGGCGTTTCTAACTTTAACCGGATCTTCAATGGCTTCTTTTGACACACCAACCCGCTTTTCTCGAAATGTCTTCAGTACATCGGATTCGGAAACGCTCTTCAGTCCCTCAAATTGAATATCGCGAATGATCGGCAGCTCAATAACAACAAAAGTAATGTTGACCCCGCCACGCGGTCCATCTTCGACGGTTACGCGTGTACCGACCTTGTTAAAGAATCCAAGGGCCAGAATTGCCTGCAGATCGCGCTCAACCTGGGCGGGATTGTAAGGGTCGCCCGGGCGCGTTTGGATGTAGTAGATGATATCGTCTTTGCGCAGACGGCGATTGCCGATAACGTCAACGTTTTCAACTAATCGTTGCGGTGTTTGCTGGGCGCCCGTCCGATTTGCGAGCAGAAGAAACGAGATGCTGATGACGACGCTCAGAATGGCGAGCCAGACGACGCGATAAAAGTGCATAAGTGCCGGTTCCCTTGGAGTTTTCTCTGGGGACTTCACACAACTGCAAAAGTTTCAGCGTTTACTTCTCGGGAAAACCGTAACACAAACTCGGCGCGGTTGCGCAGCCTGGGGAGCACTTGGATTCACCGCGGCCTTCGCCCGTTGCCAGTTTCCAACTCAGCAAAGGCGCGCATTATACAGGGAAAATAAACGGAAAGTCCAAACTGGCTTTGAAAAGTTAGGCGGTGGGACTTCAGAGTTAGTGAGTCAGCAATAAATCAACCGGTTGCTCGGCTCCGGCTTTGTCGATCATGATCGAGCGGAAGTTCAGCTCCCCGCCATCCACGAACATCTCGACCAGTGACGCGTCCCCGAGCTGCCCCTGGATCAGCGCTTCCGAGAGAGGATCTTCGACATGCTTCTGCAACGCGCGGCGCAATGGTCGCGCTCCATAAGAACGATCTGCGCAAGTCTTCGCGATAATCCAATGCTTGGCATCGTCGGCCAGGCGCACAATGAATCCGTGGCTGGCCATCGTCCTGTTGATTTGATCGACCTGCAACTGCAGGACATCCAGCAACTCTTCATCGCCTAATTCGTCAAAGACGATAATTTCATCAAGCCGATTGATGAACTCAGGGTTGAAGGTCTGCCGGACGGACGACATCACCATTTCTTCCATTTTGCTGTTCGAAACTTCCGCGGATCCCTGGAATCCCATCGCGCCCTTCTTTTGAATAAAGCGCGCGCCGATGTTCGACGTCATGATAATGATCGCATTCTTGAAATCAATCGTGTTCCCCAGCGCGTCGGTCAGGATTCCGTCTTCGAAGACCTGCAGCAGGATGTTGAAGATATCGGTGTGCGCTTTTTCGATTTCATCGAACAACAAAACGGAATACGGAGAGCGCTTGACACGTTCAGTCAACTGACCGCCTTCTTCATGTCCCACGTAGCCAGGCGGCGATCCGATCAATTTCGAAACTGAGTGCTTCTCCATAAACTCCGACATGTCGAAGCGAATCATCGATCGCTCGCTGCCGAACAGGAACTGCGCCAGCGAGCGCGCAACTTCGGTTTTTCCGACTCCAGTCGGGCCCAGAAAAAGAAACGAGCCCACCGGCCGATGAGGATTCTTCAAACCGGCGCGCGATCGGCGAATGGCGCGCGCGAGCGCTGAGATGGCTGGACGCTGCGAAATCACGCGTTTGTGCAGTTCAGCCTCAATGCGCAGAAGCTTCTGCGACTCCCCCTCTTTCAACGAGGTAATAGGTATCCCGGTCCAGCGCGCGATCACCTCTTCGACGTCGGCCCGGCTCACTTCCGCCATCACGAGTGGATCGTCTTCGTCCGTGATTGGCGCCTGAGCCCGGCCATACGTTGCGCGCTCCCATTCGGCCAGGGACGCAGACAACGCATCGAGATTTCCTTGTTCGGCGCGCACACGGAGCTTCACGCGGGCACCGGCTTCGTCAATGACATCGATTGCTTTGTCAGGCAAAAACCGATCAGGAATGTAGCGGCTGGATTGGAATACCGCGGCCTTCAGCGCGTCCTCGGTGTAATGCACCTGATGAAAACTCTCGTAACGCTCGCGAACGCCACCCAGAATTTCCACTGCTTGATCTTCTGTCGGCGGCGGGACCTTCACAGCTTGAAAACGGCGCTCGAGTGAACGGTCTTTTTCGATTGATTTGCGAAATTCAGCGGGCGTGGTCGCGCCAATGCACTGAATCTCGCCGCGTGACAGCGCCGGCTTCAAAATATTCGCCGCGTCGAGCGAGCCTTCCGCGGAACCCGCGCCAACCAAAGTATGCAACTCATCAATGAAGACGATGTACTGCGGATTCTCGATTAGCTCGCGCATGATCTGTTTCAGCCGTTCTTCAAATTGCCCGCGGTACTTTGTTCCCGCAACGATCAAGCTGATATCCAACGAGAGGATTCGTTTATTTTCGAGAAACGACGGCACTTCATCGCGCACAATGCGCTGGGCCAGTCCTTCCACAATCGCGGTCTTGCCCACTCCGGGCTCGCCGATGAGGACAGGATTATTCTTTGTGCGGCGACAAAGGATCTGCACAACCCGCTCGATTTCCCCGTCGCGGCCAATTAATGGATCAAGGCGATCGTTGGAAGCGTCTTCCGTTAGATCGCGCGAGAATTCCAACAGGTGCGGAATGTCTTTGCGGTGCCGGGCATCGGCACCGGTCTGGCGGGCAATCTCGTCACGAACGGCAGCCAGCCGCAATCCGCGCTCGAAAAGAATCTGAGCTGCCATCGAACGCTCTTCGCGCAAAAGACCCAGCAGCAAATGCTCTGTTCCGATGTGCCGGTGCTGCAAGCGATCCGATTCTTCATGCGAGTAATGCAGCACGCGCTTGGTTTCGGGAGCCAGCGGTAACTCGACTGAAGTCGGAATCCTTTCGCGCAACAGCGTGCGGCCCTCGATCTCTCTCCTGATTGATTCGATAGTAATTTGCGCGCGCGGGAAAAAGCGGCCCGTGAGGGTTTTGTCTTCGCGCATCAAGCCCAGCAGGAGATGCTCAGGTTCGATCGCCGGCGCGCCAAACTGCGATGCTTCGTAGCGAGCGAAAAAAATCACGCGTCGCGCTTTTTCAGTATAGCGTTCGAACATTAAGGATTCTCCGCCGGTTCTTTATGATGACGCGCGCTGTCAAGTGGCAACGCTGCGGGCATTATAGCGCAATGCGCAAGCGGTAAGAAGTCCCTGCTCTTCCAGCTAGTATGTTATTTGCGATTTTTCTTTGCGACTTCAGTAGTCGCTTTGCGCCTTTGCATGAAGTATTGCGCGGTGAAAAGCATTTCACGCAAAGGAGCGAAGACAGTCGAAAGCCGCAAAAAAATTAAGCACTACCCTATTCCACGGCTGATGCGTTTTGGATTCTCTTGCGTCTTATCCTGAATTAAAACACTTCTTCACTTCTTCCGGTCTATTCCGTGGCAGCAAGGCTTCGAGGTGCGGCGCATCCGTTGCCGATGGGTCTGCAAGCGGTCGAATCTCATACAAGGTCGGCGCGACGCGGCGGAAATGAAAGCGCTGCTCGATGTTCACGAGCTCATCAATTTCGCTCAGCCGCCACGAGCACGGTTGCCACCAACGCGGATCAGTGTCGACGAAAACGCGATGGCCCGCCTTCAAATAATCGTTGATCGTTGATTCAAATCGTCCTTGCGGCCAGCCTGCGCCTACTCCGATCGTTTCCCAATGGCCAGCCCCAATGCCTCGCCAGTAAGTGACGGCGATGGTTTCCGATCCGGCGATCATAACCGCGTCCGGCGGTATTAATCGCAGCCGTTGGTCATAATTCTTTGCCAGCGCCAGCCGATTGAAATACTCGCTGCCCGCAGGATGAATCAACAGTCCCATTAAGCCTGCTACTAAAATAACTCCGGCGATTGTCAGCACAAAACTGCGGCGCTCGCTTCTTAACCTTTCAGCTTCCGACCGAACAAAATAATCGCCTGCCAAGGGCGCTAACGCTGGTAACCCGGTCAAAAAATATCGCCAGTTAATTATAGTGCTGTAATTCAGGAATAAGATCGCATTCGCGAATAGCCCGATCGCGGCTGCACTCAAAAGCAACGACCATCCGTGCGCGCGCCACTCTTTCCACGCCGCCAACGGTAATGCGACGAAGATCAGCGGCGCCACTAAAAAGAAATAGATTAGAAACGGCCGCAGGTTACCGAAGCTCAGCGGATGACGTGCTGATTCGTTTTGCGTCGAGACTCGCCATACATTCCAGGTAGCACGATACGCGGCATCGGAGGCAAACCAGTATGCGAAAATTCCAAACGCGAAGACAAAGAAAATAATCAGCGATAATCCGACGACCTTCGTTAGGCGGCGATCGAATTTCCATCCTCCGGCAACAGGCGCAATGACCAGCCAGGGAAGATAGAGTCCCACCGTCTCGCGCAGATTAACGCCCAGACCGAGCAGCGCCGCACCCAGCAGCATTAACCCTGGACGTCGGCATTGCACACCCCGCAAGTAAATCACTATCGCCGTAGCTGAAAGTAATACGGAAGGCACATCGGTCATCACCTGGCCGCCGTAAATTACAAGCATCGGCGACACGGCTATCAAAAGCGCAGCAATGGTTGCTGAACGCAATGAACCAGTCAGGTCTCGGGCCAGAATCCAACAAACAACAACGGCGATGGGAGTTTGTACGACTACCGCGTACTTGAAGAGCAGATACGCCTGCTCAGGCCGAAGGCCTAAGAGCGCGTGCGCGATGGCATACAAAGTATGATTGAAGAGGGTGAACAGCGAGCGGCCCAGGGCCATCGACGAAGGCTCGCCCCGTAACGAGTAAACTGTGTAATCCAATCCATCCCAATCGCCGATGAACGGATTGAGGTAAAGCAGGGTGAGCGCGAGCGCGAGTATCGCGGGCGGCAACCAGTAGCGATACTGTCGCCGGAAATTCCGGAAAGACAAAGCTGCGGTTTCGAGTCGGCTTTCCTCCAGGCTCGCAGTGCTAGTGTGGTGACGGGCGGTCGCAGAATTACTGGCAGCGGTAACATCCATTGTTTCGTCGGATCAGCTCGCCGGCGCGCGTGTTTCCGGACGCTTCACCATCTTCAGTCTCGTGCCGCCCTGGCTGTACTCCACTTCGTCCATGATGTTGTAGATCAGCAGGACGCCCCGCCCATTAGACTTAAAAAGATTGGCTGGATCTCGAGGATCGGGAATCTCGCGAACATCAAAGCCATCACCTTCATCCTCGACGGTAAACGTCGCTTCACGTGTCGTCAGTTCTGCCGTGATCCTCAACAGTTTGCTCGGATTGTTTCGATTGCCGTGCCTGACCGCGTTCACAAAGGCCTCGTCCAATGCCACGAAGAGATTTGATTGCTCCACTTTGATCAAGCCCAACCTGGCGACGCGGTCCAGCAAATATTCGAGCACGACGTTCATCAAAGTAAGGTCGCTGGGCAATTCGAGATCAATCTTTTCGCGCACATGCGCGATCTTTTCCGCGGAGTCGATGCGTTGCAGCTTGAACCAGAGTGTCTTCTCGATTATGTCGTGCAGCTCAGTGATTGCGCGTCTTGTTTGCGAGCTGGTGACGCCGACTTTGAATGATCTGACGATGTCACCTGCTGTGGACGGCTCGTGATTGACCAGGTCACTGACGATTAGATCAAACTGATCGAAATCCTTGCGAGCCAGAGCGTTTCCTCGCTCGATCTCAGCTATGACTGTATGACCGAGGTTTTTTAGTTCTGTGGCTAGACCGAGCCGAATGTCATCGTTCTTCTCGATGATCAGAATCCGGCACTGCCTGGCGTGCTGATCGGTCATGTCTAAGTATTCCGCGGCGGAGAGATTAGCCTGGGGCCTTCCTAATATCTAATACGAAACCATCGTCCAGGCCGTTGCAGAATATATCAAAGGGAGTGACAAGTGACGAGTGACAGGTGAGAAGTGAAGCCTGGAGTGTGAACTCTTTCAGCCTGAAGTGAGCATTGCCGACAGAGAATATTCAGACTTCAGACGCCAGATTTCTTCCGACTTGAGACTCCGGACTGCAGACTCTAGACTGTCTCCACGCGCTGAGCGGGTCCCCACGCGGCCAGCCCGCGTGGGGTGCTTGATGAAGAAGTCGAAGCTGCAAATCAATTTCGAATACCTGCTCGCCCGATCGTTTCTAGCTATTTTTCGGATGCTTCCATTGCGGATGGGGTTATTCGTCGGTTCGACACTAGCGGGTTGGGCTTACCCACTTGCGAGCAGGCTGCGCCAAACCGGCGAACGCAATCTCCAACTGGCGTTCCCGGAGATAGGCCCGCGAGAGCGCGCACGCTTGCTTCGTGGCTGCTTTAGGAATCTCGGTCGGCTGCTCGCTGCTTTCAGCCACTTTAGGGCTGCCAATTCCATAGCTCTACAAAGCTTGATCAAATGCGAAGGGCTCGAGCGAATTGAACAGGCGCGTGCATTAGGGAAAGGCGTCATTCTGTTCACTGGGCATATCGGAGCGTGGGAGCTTTCGAGTTATGGTTTATCGCTGTTCGGTTATCCTTTGAGCTTTCTGGTGCGCCGGATCGATAATCCAAAGATTGAAGCGCTTGTCGATCGCGCGCGCACCCAGGTCGGCAATCGGACGGTCGACAAACGGGCGGCCGCGCGTGAGATGTTGCAGACGCTGCAAGCGGGCGGCATGCTGGGCATTCTGGTTGATCTCAATACTCAGGAACATGAGGGGATCTTCGTCGAGTTTTTTGGCGTGAAGGCTTCGACAACTTTTGTGCTCGCAAAGCTGGCGCTGCGCACGGGCGCTACGGTGCTTCCAGTATTTACACCGTGGGATCAAGGCCGAAAAGAGTTCGTGCTAAAGGTTGATGAGCCGCTCTGTTTCGAATGCAGCGGCGATGAAGTCGAGGACATTCGGCGCTTGACGCAACTGTTTACCAGCGTGGTCGAGAAATACGTGCGCCGTTATCCTGACCAGTGGCTCTGGATTCATAGACGATGGAAGA
>WNFY01001918.1_pt1 | contig 19778 bp, 22 predicted proteins | sample 5400091 | NCBI WGS metagenome assembly WNFY01 (sample SAMN13153364, study PRJNA577476) | soil metagenome | isolation source: 60 cm soil or saprolite under grassland replicate 1 | place: USA:California | collected 2016-06-15
TGTACGTCAATTCCGGCAGCTTTAATGTGGAGATTTCTCAGCCCGGCGGCTGGGTGCTTAGCAAAGATTCCGCCATTACCGTTACTCAGCTATATCCGACCATCAAGTTTACGGTCAACGCCACTAATCTGAACGGCCGCAGCGTCCGGCTGAGCGTGGCGCCAGCCGTGCCGACGTTGTATTCCCACGCCGCCTTTAGCCCATACGCCGCCGGCACCGCCAACACCGGCACGCGCACGATTGAATACGATGTAACCCCCGCCGTGGCCAACATCGACACCGCCATGGGCTTCACCGACAGCTCTACCACGGTCGACGCCTATACCAAACTCAATATGATCGTGCGTACCAACACTGCCGGAAAATTCGAAACCTACAACGGAAGCGGGTACAGCGCAGCCGCCAGCGTAGCCTATAGCGCCAACAAAATCTACCACATCAAGCTCGTTGCCAACCTCGGTGCCAAGACCTACACCGTCTACATCACACCGCCCGGCGGCAGCCAAACACTGCTAGCCAGCAACTACGCTTTCCGCACCACCGCACCAGCCATGAACGACATCGGCCAAATCGTGCTTAAAACCGACACCGACAGTCAGCTCAAAGTTGATCATTTGCAGATTTATTAGGATAAAATCGCCGGTATCGCAACAAAACGGGAGAAGCGGCCGCAAAAGCAGCCCAAGTGATCTTGCGGGGCAGCTCGCTGCTTCAAGATTCGCCAAGGCTTGGCCGTCCGATTGGCAGACGGCACAGGGAGACGTGAGTTATCTATACCTTTCGGATTTGGTTTTTACGTGCTCCGTTACTTTCTCACGAACGAGACAGCTGTCATCGTACGTGTCTGGAATGGGCGAGAAAATAGAAAAGAAGGTTAGGTTTTACGAAACTTCCTCACGCAAAAGCCCCGCGCGTTTGGGCTTTTTATATCAGCGCGGTTTCGAGAAAATATCTTTGATGCAATCTGGTGAACCACAGGGAGATACGGGTCGAAACCTTGTTTGGGGTTTTGGCAGAGCTTGACCAGAAGCTAGGTGCTTTGGGTATTCTGAAAGACTAGAACCTAAGAGGACTATAGATATGCAGGCCTCAATGTGGACAAAACCCTCTTCTTTTGCCCGTCCATAGTTGATGACCGTGCTCAAGCGAAGAAGCGGCTATATATTGCATGGCAACGCAGCTATCTTCTAGCTGCGCTCCGCCACCTAGTAAGCCACGCCAACACCAAGCCAAGCCCCACTGCTCCCAGCATAAGAATAACACTGGTTATCATTACACTGGTGTATCCAAGCTCACTGGCATTTAGGAATGGGTACGGATACCAACCGACAAAATAACCACGGATAAGACTATATATAACGTAAGCAATGGGGAAGACCACCCAGATAAGTGCTTGTCTAAAAGCTATGTGTACTTTAGGGATGTCTAACAGCCAGTCTAACGCGACTGCAACAGGCATGATGTAATGGAGTACTATATTGTCCCACGGAACTGCTGTCAGCTCGACGTCTAATCCAGCAAGAAGCAAACTAAAGACGACTCCCACCACAATCATGTATAGCGTCGAGGCGCCTCGAAGCATAGCTATAAGCCCGCTTTGCTTACCGCGCGCCAATGCCAGTGCGCTGAGAATAAAAATAACAACAGCGAGCATATTACTTTCAATTGTAAAAAAGCTAAAGAAGTTGGCCGGTACGAATCTGCCGCGCTCAACTATAACTGCTATTTCCGTCACTATGGCGCTCAGTCCCAGGAGTGCAAAGAATAGCCTGTAACCTATGAGCATTTGTTTTTTATTCATAAGCTTGATTATAGGCTAAGACGCCTTGCCACAGTAGCCTACTATCGGCTAGCTCGGATAAGGGAATTAGTCATTAAGTGCCCTGGCTCCATTTTTTAAAAAGGTGTGATAATGGTATAACTGTAGAGTGAAGGGGCCGACTAGATGTAGCTGTTCTGAACAGCGGTAGTGTCCTGTGGCCATCCGGTGGTGGCAGCCTGTACGGGAGCGGCACCGATTACTATGCCGCCTGCCGTCGCGCCGAGCAAGAAACTCAAGGCACTGGTTGCAAACCGTTTCACGGTCTTGCCTACCTTTCTGGTAAAGGCTCATTGAATTGTTAAAGGTCAGAGACACCTTGGTCGCCTCCTAGTGTTGAAGGGTTGCGTTATTGTAGTATCTGCCCCGATCGTCAATCATCCTTACGGTGTCTCAAGGCTTTTCGAGCCCACTGACTTCCGTAAATGTAAAAATAATTTCATGGTGTAGCTGCATCAAAATGGTAACCCCAGGCCCTTGGGTGGTTGCGCGTCAATACTGCGCTGCCACCCCGGCAGAGATTGTTTAGACCCAGAAACTGATCATCAGAAGTACCACAGCAGCTCCGCCAGCGAACAGGCTGAACCAGTTGTTGCCGCTGCGGCTCAGAAAGATGGTCGACGAATCGATTTTCGGTTCCGCACTCTTGATGTACTTCTTGTTGCGGTTAATGTAACCGAAAAAGCTGACGACACCCCGAACCAGCAGGCCAATCAGTACAGCCACGCCAACCTCAGTCCCCCATACGCCCAGGTAATTGAACTGTGGCAGAATCGCCGCAGCCAGACCGCCACTAGCGAAACCGAATCCGGCCACCAGCACTACCACGCCCAACGGTCGGTACAGGAACGCCGACAACCGACCATACGACGGTGATGCCATGATAAAGATAACAGCGATGCCAATCATTACCACGCCAAAACCAAACACCGAAGCTGAGGGGTTGCTCCGATTGTTGATGATCGTTATGTCGCCCAGCCAGGCGCCAGCGCTGCTAAGGATCGTGAGTAGTGCCACAGCAACCGCCGCGACAACTTGTGGTTTGTGTTGAATGGGGACGTCCGACCTGGTCATGTAGCAAAACCTCCTAGGGGTTACCAAAGCTCTTAGAGAGTCACTTATAAGCTTAAGGGCGAGACCAGCGAATTACAAGGTATTGGGCGCGGATATAATCTCACCGACGATACATTGAACACACGATAGGCGCACAGACAAACCAGAAACCCCGTGACATAGCCCGCGGGAATTCCTCGTCTATAAAAGTGTTTTGTGAGTGCAATATGGTGACCCTGCGGGGACCCTTCTGCGAAGCGAGCGTAAATCTGATTGCAGGCGCCCGCCCCGTGCTTTTGTGAGCACGGGGCGTCCCGAAGCGGGTTAATGGCCGCTGTCTCCGCTATCGCCACAATCACCACTGTCGAATGCATCTGTTACGGTGTCGGCTGCATCGCCGATGAATTCTGCTGCATCATGGGCGATCGATTCATGCCTTATGGGCGGTGTTCCTCGTTCAAACCCAGCCACAAAAAAGAGCGTGTTGGCAGCGGCGATTACCGCACCGATTGTAAAGAGCCCTGTTCCCTCCCATTCGTAGCTATAGGTGGTACCAAAAATGCCGCGCACAATAGTTACGAGATCTAGTATGAGTACGCACGGTACCGTCATAGCCACCACCGATGCAAGCCCGATGCCTGGCAGTACCAGCATGAGCTTAATAATCTCGTACTTTAGCAATGGCCGGAACAGCAGGCCAACCAAGATGATGGCCGGAACAACTACAATCGTGCCGGCAATGTACCATAGGGCGACTGCAATCATAGTATTTATAGTACTGATATAGCCCTAGATGTACAACGAGCCTGCTCGTATGCTTTCTACATTGACGGCTCAGGCGAACCTCCATTAGGCGGCCCGTCTTAACGTCAGTCCTGTATACTTAAGCCATGACTAATCAACAATCCAATCAGAGTCAAAAAGGCGAGAGAACTGCGGACGGCAAACGTGAAGCACGCGCTACTATTGGCACGGATACCAGCTCTCCGCTAGCGAGCTACGACGAGCTTCTGTCGTACTATGTTGAATTGTTGGGGCAAGCTGAGCTCAATCCGTACCAATCGCCCATAGTACTGTTTTTAAAGGGCTTAAACCCTCGTTTCCAGCTAAAAGTCTGGAAGTCGATATTTATACGTGATTTTTATTACTCTCCAAATGTACTAAAGCAAGAGCTGGTCGGCGGTGCTGATATGCTCGCCAAGCTAAGGACGCTCAGTTACTCTACGTTAGAATTGATCATCGTCATGAACGAGTTGAATTTAAAGAGGCTCCACAACAGGAGTGTATTAAATTGGTTCAATAAGCTAGCAATAGGTATCGGCAGTCTTTTTGGTCTAGCAGCAGCCCTGCAAACAGCGACAGGAGTGAATATATGGCATGTACTACCGCTATACGGCAAGAGCCTATTGCTAGAACTGTTCATTGGAGCGGCAATAGGCGGAGTAATTAACGTTTTTATCGTTCTCCCCAGTATCGGATTGGTACGAGCATTTGGCGATATTCTAAAGATCGCTAGAGTGAATCAAATAAATTGACACTCCCCGACCGGTCAAAAAGCATAGTTTTTCAGCCTGATCTTTAAGAGCTTACCGACCTACCAAGATTTATGTGGTCGAAACCAAAATTCACTCCTTTTTACAGGGGCGGACCCATTGTTTCAAGCCATTGCTGATAATAATTTCCCTATGGGGACCCTCGGCGAAACATTTTTGGGATGGGCTAGAAGAGGTCGGAAGACGGCTTAGTGAGCTAGACGTTACGCTTTGAGCGAATCCAACGTTTGGCCACACCGCCACATAACTTTATCCTTATGCGACTGTATGCCCTATATCGTACAATTAGGAGAAGATGCAATCTTTATGGAGACTAGCGATACATGACCAGAGTCTTTACCCCCGAAGAGAACCAGAAATGGAGCCACACCTTGCCAGGTAAAATGATTAGCACCTGCTTGGTGTTGCGCTCCGGTACAAAAGCTTTAATGGTGAAAGCTGGCTATAAAGACCACTGGACATTTCCAAGCGGAATTGTTGATACGAATGAGTCGCCAAAAGTCGCAGCACTTCGCGAAACATACGAGGAGGTTGGCCTGACGGTAAACGATGGCGATTGCAAGCTTTTGGCAGTTATCTACACTGCATCGAATGGCAATGATCGGGATAGATTCAACTTTGCTTTTATAACAGACGTCTTTGACGAAAGCGCTGCTTTGTCGGTGCCTAATAATGAGATTGAGAAGGCCGAGTGGGTGGATTTCGATTGCGTCGCCGAGCGCTCAGGCAACAAGGGAAGCTACGTTAATTTTCAACGTATCCTCCTTGACCCAAATGCCGCTGCGGCGTATATCGAAGTCCACCCGATTCAGCGTGAGCGTCGTGGAGCTTGAACGACACATACGAGTCGCCGTTCGGCACGTACATCAGGCACGCCACCTTCTCACCTGACGACTCAATTGCGGCCAGTGCAGCGGTCATCGCCGCAACGTGGCCCTCATGGGCTGGCGCGTAGGAGCCCACCATTACGAGAATCGCGCCATCTCCGATGTCAGATGCTGACACCCGTGACAGACGCGCGGTCATTCCCCGGTTCAGCTTGCTGCCGTTCATGGCTGCACCGCTTTCCTGGTCGTATCCGACAGCTATTGTCTGTTCGAGTTTGTTGTTTTTAACGTGCGCGTAGTTTGGGCGCAAAAAGTATAAGAGGCTTCGCCTCAATATATTTCAGAGCGCCCAGCTACATAGATGCCTATTATCTATAGGGCTCGTCCTTAATGTCAAATAAGTTATTGATCATAGTTTTTGCCAGTAACCGGTTTCTTGGGTGTCTCGTTTTTGAGTGTTACTAACCAAGCATTCCAGCCATAGAATAACCGAACCATAAATAACAGAGGTTAACGGAACGTACCCAATAAAAAGAGCCCGATTTCAGTGAATAATCGAACCATTTTTAATCTGTAGTTTTTGGAATAATCTTTTGGTGACCCCAGCGACTACTCAGGTCGAAACCCTCTTCGGTGAGTTGGAATATATCCATCGTCGGCTGGAGGTATGGGAACTCCTTGGGAGCTGACCACAAGATTCAAGTCATCAGACACTTATGGTCATTCTACGATAAAGCCCCATCATCGAACCAACCATGTTGGAGCAGGATCCTAAACGTGTTATCATAATTATGATAAAGATGAAAGGATTACGCTCTATGCTAGATGTTAGGCCTATATCAGATCTGAGAAATCACTTCTCAGAAGTCGAGAAAGAAATACACGACAACGATAAACCCATTATATTTACTACCAACGGCAAAGCTTCTATGGTTACTATAAGCTTTGATAAATTTAGCAAAATGGCACATCTCGATTACATTGAGCGCTCCTTGGACGAAGCCGATGCTTTTGCAGAGAGTCACCCAGAGGCGTTAGCACACGAGGAGGTCTTCTCAAAAATCAGAAAAAAAGTTAATGGCCAACTTTGAGCTTCGCTACTCACCACTTTTTTACGACGACTTCGACAGGATTACAAGCTATATCTTGTTGGATCTCAAAAATGAAATCGCAACAAAAGCATTCATTTACGACATAGAAACAGCAATAAAAAAACGCCTCGAGAACCCTTTGCAAGCAGCGGTATACCCCTCGATGCATCGGCGGAAATATGAGTATCGAAGGATTCTGGTAGGTAACTACCTAATTTTTTACGTCGTTATAGAGCGCACAATGATAGTGAGACGCTTACTATATGGACGCCGAGATTTAGATAAAATTCTTTAGGGCCGCCTTTGGTTAAACAAAAGGCACCTACGGCTCGACATCAAAGTCAATATTGAGCATGCCGGTTTAAAGTAAGCATACAAAAGTGAAGGCTGCTGGCCCTATTTGAGAGGCACAAACGTTTTCGAGAAAATATTCTTGGTACGAAATGGTGACCCTGCGGGGACCTTCCGCGAAACATTTTTGGGATGGGCTAGAACGGTTCGGCGAGCATTTGCAAGAGCTTGGTGTCGGTGACGAGGAGGTGAAAAATGTTTAATCTTCTCACGCGGCAGAGCGGTGCGGCAGATTTGACCGGCTCAAAACTGTTCAGTGATAACGACTTTTATCCGGCCTTCCAAAAAGACCTGCAAAAATGCCAGCGCGAGCTGATTATTGAATCGCCGTTCATTACGCAGCGGCGGCTTGCCACGCTTTCGCCGATGTTGCAAAAGCTCAAAAGCAAGGGCGTAAAAATCATAGTTAATACGCGCGATCCGCTGGAGTGTGACGAAGAATATATGCGAGAAGATGCCACCCGCGCCATATCCACCCTCCAGCACATGGGCATCCATGTACTATTCACTGGCAAGCACCACCGCAAGCTGGCGATTCTCGACCGCAATGTGCTCTGGGAGGGCAGTCTCAACATCTTGTCACAGAATGATAGCTGCGAAATTATGCGGCGCATCGAGTCCACGCAACTCGCCTGGCAAATGGCCCGCTTTATTGCTATAGATAAGTTGACTAACTAGGTGTATATTGGGCGCAACATATGGCAGATTTCTACGACATCAATGACAAAGACATCGAAAGCATGATTAATTACTTACGCATTTTTCAGCGGGAAGATGCGAACAGGGAGTTTGCAACTGAATTCCTAAAGTACTTGAAGCTCACCGCCCGCAGAACAGGACGAATCGACCCCGATGAATTAGAGAAACAACTTGAAGCCTATAACAAGTCAAACAAGGAGGGATGATGACAGACGCGGCAACCAGCGAGGCACAGCCAAAACAAGAGTGGCTCACACAATTTTGGGCTGACGAGCAAAAACGAGCTGATGCCGCCGGGATGAATATTATCGAGTATCAGATGCAAGCCAGTGGCGGCATACTAAAACCAACCATACTCAAAATGCTCCGTCATGCAAAAGCTCACCCGAAGACCTGTCCGTCAGATTGTGTATATCAGGCTTCCATAAAGAAGTTAAAAGAACAGTATGGCGTCGAGTAGTGTCTACGTGCCGAGTTGGATTCAAAAATCCGCGAATTGAGCGCTAGGTCTTTTTAATAATCTCTAACCATGAATTCTGTCAGGCAAGAAGAGTGTCAAAACACAAACCAAGCTCAGTTGGCAATATCGGGAACGATTCTTAGTTCTCGGTGGCCACGATTACATAGGCTTACTACGTCGTCTAGATTAATGTCATCCGGCCAAGGGCCAATCGACATAATATCCGTGTCGTCCACATTCTGCTGTGTTGCTTCACGAACTGCGTCAACATCAGACTTCCTATTAACGCGAAGCTTAAGTAGAGCATCCCCTTCTAGCGTATCGACCAAGTACGGAGTGTAGTCCTGTATGCCTCCGGCAAGGATTGAACTTCGTCGTACTATGCATGGAACACATAGGCCACAAGCATAGTTTGGGTTGCCGCCTTTGTAGTATGTGCCGTCGAGTTTGCCGCAGGAGAGCGTTCTGCCCACCGCCTCTTCAAATCTTACCAGGCTATGCGATGCCGCAAGAGCCACAAACTCGCCTTTAGTAAGGCCTTGGTAGGGATTGCTTATTCTGACCTCAATCCCGACTTCGGTCAGAATATCATTTAAGCGCAGAAATGTTGTGGGATGGGTTGAGCGAGTTGAGAGCGCACCGCCCCGGGCAGTATTTAACGGTAGGTTAGCGCTTGTGTAGCCATTTTCCGGAACAACTACTCTGCCGCAGCTTCTTGCACTAGCCGCAGCCGTTGCAAGCGACATAAAAAGGAGACTGCGGCTACGGGTAGATGCCTCTTTTTTATCACCAACCTGTGATAGGGTGACTGTTTGGTAGGCAGCGCTCGGGCCATGGGGACGCAAAAAAGCCATAATATATTGTCTTACTTCTTGCTGTGCGTGCTGTACGGCACTGGCACCGTCCGTGTGCCCAATGAACAGCCTGGCCTTACCATCTTGTAACCTATCAACTGCACCACAAAATGAATCGAGGCCACCGCTTAGTAGTGTTACCTCGTCTACGGAGTCAGCGGCTAATGGAAGTTCAGGTGGGCGCTGGATAGCTTGCTCGCGCACTACTCTAATTTTCCAATCATCTCCCGTAAGCCAGCGTAATAAGTGTTCGACTTTGGCTAAAACTGCCGTACTCCATAGCTGCAGCTCCACCACATGCACCGATATTCTTATAGAGCGCGTAAATCCAAGCCCACGAGTAGTCAGACGATCGGCTAAGAATGCTGCTGCTGCAATCCTGAGAAGATCCCCTGCTGCCGAGGACACCCCTCCCAATTCGTGCAGATCCCAGCCAATAGTCGCATTGACCGAGGTGGTACTACCCGCTACTCGCTCCCAGGCCAACGGTGTTGCGCCAGAAAACTTTTGAGTAGCCCCGGACGGAAGTAGCTCAAAGTCTTTCATCGTTGCTGCATGGCTTTAATTAGATTAATGGCGTCGGCAGTTAGCTTGGCGGTAGCATTCGAGAATTGCTGTGTGGTTAACCCTTGAGGATTCGGGAAGGGCATCTGGCCTACCCTTACCTTTAACCACCTCTGTAATTTTTGTTCACTTTGCTTTATTTGCGATTCGGTCATTTGCTGCTCATTGTTTTCTGCACGCAGTTCCACAAGTCCTAGCTGGAAGATCCATTCAGCAACAAAGCTTCGGACAGTATCTTCCACTGTAGGGGGTTGTTCTGCTAAAAGGATATTTTTAAGGTGTTCTACTGTCGCCCTTTTCAGCGCAAAGTCGTCGGGATGATTCGCATCGCCGAGCACGGCATCGGCTATTTTCATACTTTGCTGCCTTGGCGTAAGGCTGCGTAATTCGTTGAGGTTGAGGCCAAGCTTATTTAGCTCTGTAGCGTCACCACTCAATAGGCCATAAGCGGCCTTAATTGCGGTCGCTCCGCGTGCAGCGCCCTTGGTAATTTCGCGGGTTGACTTCGAGCCAGACCTGCCAGCTCGGCCACCACCAGAAGCGCCACCACCTCCGCCGCCGCCAGACCCCCCGTGACCACGACGTGGCAACAGGCCGCTAATAGGGAAATTTAGTGCTGGCCCTGTCGCTGCGGGATTGTCTTGAGCAAGCGCAGTTGCCAAAGCACTCGCCAACGGAAGTACGTGCTGGTCTGGAGGAGGTTGGCTATCAGTTCCGACGCCCTGATTTGTGTCGCTTTCGTTTAGTTCAGCAAGGAGTTGTCTAGCGATGCGCCAAGAGCTAGATTTGCTCCCTTTATATCCGCTAGAAGTACCCACTTGATCACCTTGCTTGTCTTACGGCTACTTTTACGTCTGCCGCAATATTTGCATCCGCCTCAAGCTGTGAACCCAACTCTACCAGAGGAGCTACTTCGCTCACCATAATTGCGACTGCCGCAGCAGGCTCAATCTTTTGCCAGCAGTGCTCACGAATTCCGCTAACAATTGCATCTGTTTGCGCAGGCACTTCTTTAGCGATCTCAACTAGGGAGGTTATGAGGTCATCTATCTGCTCCAGTCTCCGAACGGAGCCAAACACAGCGTTCAGGATAAGCGCCTGTTCAGTGCTCGCTTTAGATTTGAAGTCCTCAACACCACTTTGCCTAAACGCTTGTGTCGAGCTTGCGAGATTGTTGGCAATTCGTATCTGGTCGTCACTTAAGTTTGCGCCGATACTCATGTTCATAAATGAAGCTGCTAACGCGAGGTACCTACCAAGTTCAATGCCAGCCAGACTGGGTACAGCCGCCGCCCATGCTCGAGTATCGTCGTTAACCTTTTCTGGTTTCGCTTGTTCGGAGCTACTCGCCCATGCCTCCCAGCTCTCGATTAACGCCGCGCGATCTTGCTCTGGTGTACCGACCAAGAGTTCAAAATCTTTTGGATAACGATCTTCTAACAAGTAGAGTTTCGCGATCACCTGTGGATCCATTTCGAGGCCATTTGCACGGGCAACTTGCATGCGAATGCCAAATGAGTTGAGGAAACGCTTAACATACCGGGGATTGCTCACCTTTTCTGCGGACAAGCCGGTCGCGATCCGTTCAGCTAGTTGGAGTAATGCGTCGTCAGGCCTCCAGGAAAGGATGGTCAGGTTACCAAGCAGTGGACTCTGGCCTGCGGTACGCCTCGCCTGGCAATGATCTACCAGGGCCTGAAAGCCCTCTGGTGTTGAGGCAGCCGCACCGGAAAATAGCAGCGCTATATAGTTAGCAGCGTCGTCTGCGCTAAGCCTCGGCAGTAGTACTGGAAGTTGAACAATTTTTTCGAGGTATCGGCTGGCGAACACTTCGCTGCGGCCACTTGCATGCAGGCTTGCAGCTATGGCGTCACGCACCATCTCTTGGTCTGCGGCAAGTACGAACGCCATCTTGTTGACCGACAGGAAAAGCTTTATCGATTCCAATGTTGCCATGACTGCGTCCGGTAGGCACCGGTCAAGATCATCAACAAGGACGATGACCCTCTTGGTGTCCGGCAACATACCTAAGAATTCAGTGAAGGCATCACGAAATCCTGACATTGACTCGGGTGTTTCGCGCGACTTTGGCGTGAAGGCCTTAACAATTTCTTCAGGATTCCACTGCATGGTTATCGCGCCCTTTGCCACTAGCGCAGATACCCTAGACCAACTGATTCGCTTGATCAGGTCTGTAGCTTTCGTTCCGATGTCCGCATTATCTTTGAAGGCTTGCTGAAGTGCATCCACAATCTCGGCAATCAGCAGTGTCCGCACGTCGTCATGGTTGTCATACTCCCAGGGATTGGTGCGTATAATGACGTACTGTTGATTTTGCTTGAGGCGCGTCTCTAATAGGCCGAGGGTAGTGGTCTTGCCGCCGCCCCACGGAGAGTGGATGCCGATGGTTAAAGGATCTAGGTTCTCCACTTCGAGCGCCTTCTCAATGGACTGCGCAAGGCCCTCGATACCTAACAAGTCCGCAGTGGCGGGGTTGTCATCCCAAAGCATAAGTTTGGTGGGGTCAAAAATCGGGGTTGCGGAATCAACTGGCATATTGTCTAAATTATACACCTTGCTTACAGAGACGTATAGCTGGCCAGCGATTAGTAAAGGATTTACTTAGACGCGTTCGTTAGACAGATCGAGATGGCAACTAACTCGCGTCCGCTTCCTTAATTCCTCGTACGTGAGCTAGTGCGGCTAGCGATTGAATAAACGGCTCGATCGCATCTTCATAACTTCCCCCTGGTTTAAACGCCCACAGACTCCAACCGTAATAAATCTCTATAACTTCTCTGATCACTTCTTCACGCTGGTTATCGCGGAAAATGCCGTTCATCAGCTCTTCATTCTCTTGCTTGGTTGGCTTAAGCGCGTGATAGGCCGTTCCCCATACGCCTACTGCTGGAACGATATGACCTTTCTCCAGGGCGGCTACAAATTCGACACTAAAGCCAATAGTGTCGGCGAGCTGCTTTTGGGTAACGCCGCGTCTGGCTCGCAGCTCGCATATAACGCGGCCCAGTGCACGGTCGGCGCTACTAAACTTTGTGTACCTCGCTATCGGGTTAGGTAGGTCGCTCGCACGTTCCAGCTCGCCCCTTATCGCCTTAGCAACATCGGTTACAAAATCCTTCGTTCCCTCCCGGTAATCTACATCATCCCGGAACATCCATGGGTTTTCACCGTAATGCTGTTTGATAACTCTTCTGATCCGCTGTTCGAGCGTTTGTGCCATCTTTTAAATCCTTTCTGTGGCTAATTACTACTGGTTTCAAACGGGCATATGTCACCACCACGCCGCCCTCTGGCATCCAACTTGTAAGCATATGCAGTTTTTCTTTGCCTATGTCGTAGGTTACGTAAGCGGTGCGGCAGATTGGCGCAATTTTTATGAGATCGTCTGCCGTGGCAAATGTAATGTCGGCATCCAGGTAGTCTTTCGGTTGCTTAGCGGAGAATCGTAGGTTTTGCATATAACAAATCTGGTTAGTCAACTCTGCGGCTCGGACGGCATTTAGCGTGCTCGACCGCTGCCGCATTACCTGACGCATGAGCTTGAGCCATTGTCTGCGCGTTGCAGAAAGTAGCTCCACCGGCTTGTCTGTTGCGACGATCACTTTGTCGCGCGGCGAACGCAGGTACAAATGGTGCGCCAAATCCCAAGAAAGCAAGTTCTTCCCATTAATCTCGCGTTGTTCTGTATATAGTGCGTACATTATGGCGCTATCCCGAATTGCATTAGGTTGTGGCTGTTGGCGTGGAAGAATTTATGGCGCTCCCCAGCTAGATAGTCGGCAAGCTCGTCAATGAATTTAAGATCGTCCCACAGGTGACCATTGCATAGCAGGCTTACTTCGCCCTCAGCGTTTAGTGGGCCGATTGTGGCATTTGACGGCAAGATTCTTCGCTCGCACAGTACGCACGTTATTTCTTCTGGAATTGGCTTGTTATACGGAAAATCTACTAAACCCATGTCTATTACTAACTCTAATAGTTTTATCTGTTATTTAACATAACACATCCGCCAAACTATTAGTAGTACTAAGTGTTACTAGTAGTCAGGGTTCTATACGCTTGAACATATGAGAAGCACGAAAGAAGCAAAATATTTAGCGGCATTCGGCAAGCGATTGGCTGAAGTCCGCCGCGCCAAAGGCTTCACCCAAGAATCGCTCGCAGAGAAGGCCGATGTAACAGCGCTAACTGTTTCCTACATTGAGCAAGGGCGGCAGTGGCCGCGAATCTCTACGCTGCAATCCCTGGCCAAGTGTCTCGGCGTACCGGTAGCTGAACTATTTAAAGGACTCTAATTGTCGGGTCCTTCATTGAGTGAGCCTGCAATTAAGCAGTTTATTGAACGCGCCTGTCGAGAGGTTGAGAAACGCGATTATTTTCTGCTAGAGCACGACGTCAGCGAGTGGGCAATTGCTCATCGTTTGGCCGTATATCTTGAGGGCTACTTCGGTGAATACGATGTAGACTGCGAATACAACACTATGCCTGGCGAACTGGGCCGCTATGCCCACAACGAACACATTCCCAAAACGATTGCGGGTCACCCTAAACGGCCAGACATAATCATTCATCGGCGTGGTAGTAAATCGGCAGGGAATCTCGCAACAATCGAGCTCAAAAAGGCAGGCAATAAGGACGGCTTCACCGATGACCAAAATGACCTCGTTGCTCTAAGGGATAAGTTTGACTATCAGATTTTGTGCCAATTAGTAATCAACAATGAGGGCTTAATCCCAATCTGGCTTTGATCAGTTGTACTCTTATGCTCTTTCGGCTACCATTAACTTGTATATCTGTAAAACTGTGATGTGGTTATGCTTTTCTTGAGTGACTTTCTGAATCTCCTAGGCAATACACTTTTTGAACGAATACTTAGCGGCGCACTTTTGGCCGCCGTCGTATACTTAGCGTATCGCTGGATACTGGAACCGCTTTATACCGCTCTCACCGGCATGTGGAACTTTTGGAAGCTGCACAACCGGCCAAGCGCCATCTTGGAAATCACGCCACCGTCGCATACAGAGAAGTCGCCGCTCGCCACGCAACAGCTCTTCACTGTCTTGCAGCAGCTCATCCATAACAACAAGGTTATGCCGATTGAGATTGATGCCACGAGCAATGACGGCATTCGTTATCTTATCCGTGTGCATCCGACCGAAGCTCCGGCGCTCCAGCGACAGATCGCGTCGTACCTGCCCGAAGCTCAGTTTAGAATCCTGGAGTCAACGCCAGGAGAAGCCATAAGTTCGCGCAGCCGCATCTTTGAAGTCAAACAAGGCTACCACTACGCTTATCCGCTGCAAGCCCACGAAGAACTAGAGCAAAGCGACCCGGTGGCATATATTGCAGGCGCAATGTCTAAGCTCAAGCCTGGCGAACAAGTAATCGTGCAGCTCGTGCTCGCACCACACCATTCATACTGGACGGCCAAGCTACGCGGCAAAATTGAGAGCACAGGCTACGCCGTCCTCGGCAACAAATTGCGCTATTTTGTGACGAGCCGCCCTATTTGGGTGTGGGTCATTACCGTTTTATATGGCCTATTTACGAATGACTTAAAAGCTACGGCGTCATTGCTGTTGGTGCTTATTGTCGTGTCCTTGTTTATAAACCGCGAGGCACCGCAGCTAACGCAAGCACAGCAACAGGTGTTTGCTGATGTGTTGGCAAAACTGAACCAGCCGCTCTTCAGGACAGATATTCGTATTCTCGTGTCGGCCGAAAGCGGAGCAAGACTACATGAACTGTCTTCAGGTATAACGAGTGCACTGGCCACGCTCAACTCCGTGAGCGGGCAAGAACTATATGTGCCGCGACTGTACCCGGACTGGCTGGGTCAGAAAATCGGCATGTTCAAACTCAGACACCGCATGCCGTCGTTTTTGGTGTACGACGCTAATATTCTAGCCGCCTCCGAACTCGCCGACGTCTACCACTTCCCATATGGCGTAATCAAGACCGAAGGTATGGTGCGCACGCACAGCCGCACACTTCCGGCCACGCTTGGCATGAAAAATAACGAGTTTGACATCGTACTTGGGCAGAACAACCACCACGGTGAGGTAACCCCCATCGGCCTGACCGCCGCCGAACGCGAACGGCACGTGTTCATCATCGGCGGCACCGGCAATGGCAAGACGACCATGCTGCAATATGCCATCGTGCAGGACATTCAAAACGGCAAAGGCGTGGCAGTGGTTGACCCGCACGGCGACATGGCCGAAACGATGCTGCGACACATCCCAGAAGAGCGCATCAACGATGTAGTTTACTTTAACCCTGACGACCTGGCGCACCCCATTGGATTAAATCTACTTGAACTAACGCCAGGGCTGGAGGGTGACGAGCTGCTGCGCGAAAAGGATTTGGTAACCGAATCTGTCGTGTCGATTTTCCGTAAAATCTTCTCGGACGATGACACCGGCGGCCACCGCATCGAGTATGTGCTGCGCAATACCATTCAAACCGCGCTCACTATCGAGAACGCGACACTGTTTACAATGTTCGATTTGCTCAACGACCCATCGTACCGCAAAAAAGTCCTGGCCACTCTCGACAATAAAGACCTTGTGAACTTTTGGAAGAATGAGCTAGGTAAGGCCGGCAGCTTCCAGCAAGTTAAAATGGTGGCAGGCATTACCGCCAAGATCGGCCGTTTCCTGTTCTCGGCATCGGCCAAGCGCATTTTGGAGCAACCACACTCAACCATTAACTTTGATGACATCCTGGACGGCAAGATTTTGATCTGTAACTTCTCTAAAGGTTTGCTCGGCGAAGATACCTCCGAGCTGTTCGGTATCGCCGTACTAGCCAAAATCCAGTTGGCATCATTGCGCCGCGCCAGGCTCCAACAAGCCAACCGCAAACCGTTCTACCTGTACGTTGACGAGTTCCAGAACTTCGCCACGCCATCGTTTGTGCAAATGCTGTCCGAGGCACGAAAGTACAAGTTATATCTCACGATGGCCGAACAAACCACGTCACAACAAGAAGAACTGCAAATGGTCAACGTAATCCTGGCGAATGTCGGCACCGTCATATGCTTCCGTTCCGGCAACCCAGCCGATGAAAAATTGATACTGCCGCTCTTTAAGCCCTATGTCGAGGAAGGCGAGATTGCCAACCTACCGTCGTATAACTTTTACATGCGGGTTTCAGCACAGAGGGCGCAGGAGCCGTTATCAGGCGAAACAATCATCGTGAACGAGAAAGATAGCACGAGCAAACCGGAAATAATTATTAGGACTTCGCGGCGTCAGCGCTCTAGTAAACGTGCTGACGTAAAAAAGACCTTACCCGCAAGGCCAAAGACCAGGACTACTCAAATTAGACCTGGCGACACCATCCAAGGACGATAGAGCGGCTCTAACTTTACATTCCAGCCCCTTAATGTTATAATTACTACAATAGTAGGCCCTTGCTGGAGATTACTGAAGATGTCCATTAGTGGAATTACAATTACCCAGGCCGACAACTACGCGATCTGTTGCGTAGACAATTTTAGTGATGAGCTAAAGGACGTCATTCGCAAAGAATTAAATGCGATCTGTTTCGGGAGGCAGAAAGTTGCAGAGGGCCTACCCAGCTTTTACTCTTACAAAAGAACGCTAAACGAGTTTCTTATTCGATACGATAAAGCCACCCCTAAAATAAAAGTAGGGATGATGGGGGAGCTGCTTGCCCACATACTAGTGGTGAGCGCCTTTTCTGATCTTGAACCAATTAGCAGGCTGTTCAACAAAGAAGAGCGCCATATCAAAAAAGGCTTCGATCTGAACTTCCTAGGTAAGACTAAAGACAGTATTTGGTATGGCGAAGTAAAGTCTGGCGAGAAATCAGGGCGTCACACTGTGGACTCTAAGCACAAAGACCTCCTCGGAACAGCAAAGCGTGATCTTTTAGACAAATTTGGAAGCGGCAAGCAGAGCTTATGGGACAACGCTCTAAATGATGTTTCATTAGTATTAGCAACCAAAAAAGCTAAGTCCGTGTCGCAGCTCCTACAGGAAGATTTCCTTTCGCTTGAAAAAGACAGCAGCTTAAAGAAAAACGCAGTGCTTATTTCCTCCCTCTTCCACGATTCAAAGGACAAGCCGACAGAAAAAACAGTCGCCGACCACGCCGCAAAACTAATATCAGACGGAAAGTTCTCAGGTGTTCTGGTGCTTTGCATACAAAAAACGGCTTATATCACAATCGTAGACTTTTTACGCGAAGAGGCAAAGTGATGAAGAATAACGACCTCACACTTTTACAATTACGCCATAAGAATAATCTAGACGGGTCGTTCTTCTTAGAGGTATACACCCGCCTTATTACCGGACAGAGCCTCAATGAGGAAGAAAAAGCATACTTACTCAAAATTGGGATTATTTTTGTAGGCTCTTCTGATAAAAATATCGAGAAGCTCGGCTATAGAATTATCCTTCATTACTCAAATCGGTTTTTGGACTACGCTCCCCTGTACGATATAGCACTCGGCAGAAACTATATCCCTATCGTAGGCTATCTTGAACGAAAGGGGTTAAAAGATCTTAAGGAGGGTAGCTTTTCTGAAGCTTACCTATCCTCATTTAAAGAGAACTTCCGCGTTAAGGGCGTAGGTGAAGATACATACCGCTCGGGCGGGCAGTTAATCCTGGCCGAATTTGCGAAGCAAAACAGCAATATCGCAGTAGTAGCACCCACGTCCTACGGCAAATCCGAGATGCTTATTGAAAAAGTACGTTCTAATCCCAACCAAAACATTTGTATAATCGTGCCCACCAAGGCATTACTAGCACAAACGAAAAAATCGTTGCTTGGCGATGCTGGCGTAAAGAAGAATACTCCTCAGATAATCACGCACCCCGACATGTATAGGGATGGACTTTCGCCATTCATAGCCGTCCTCACCCAAGAGAGATTGCTGCGCCTTCTTCAAAAAAATCCGAAGCTCGCCTTTGACCGCATACTGGTAGATGAAGCGCACAACATTCTAGACAACGACGAACGCGCGCGTTTACTAGCTCAGGTTTTACTTATCGCACAAAAGCGTAATGCAAACCTTGATGCCAGTTTCTTTACTCCGTTTCTAGCTGATCCGACAAGTATAGAAATTGTTAATCGCAGCCAAAAGATGCACGGCAAAAAAATAGATGAGTATATGAAGGTGGAGGCTTTCTATCTCGTCGACATGTCCAAAAAGGAGGTCATGCTCTACGACCAATTTTTGGACCGCTTCTTCGTGCTCGGCGTCACTAAGGCCGCTGATGAGATTAAATTCATAATTAAGAATAGCTCCAAAAAGAACGTAGTATACCTAAACCAGCCCCGCCAGGCCGAAGGTGTGGCGCTAAGAATAGCGGAGCAGAGGTCTTCTATAGAAAATGACGACCTTAAAAATATCGTTAAAGCAATCGGCAAGTTAATCCACCCTGAATACAACCTCATAAAATGCATCGAGCGCGGTGTTCTGTATCACCACGGCAAACTGCCTGACGTTGTGCGCCTATACGTCGAGGATCTATTCTCAAAAAATAGCGACTTTCAATTTTTGGCCAGCACATCAACCCTGCTAGAAGGAGTCAACACGCCAGCAGATAGGATGTTTCTGCTAAGCCCAAAGAAAGGACGTGGCAACCTTAAGCCCGCGCAATTCAAAAACTTAGTGGGAAGGGTGTCGCGTTTTAGGGAAGTCTTCAATGTCGATACGGGCAATCTCGGCCTACTCGAACCAAAAATCTTCCTTCTGGATGGCGTCTACTGTCCCGACAACTTTAATAGTGTGTCGTTCTACCGCCGAGTAGCAAATGTGGGTCATCTAATAAACGACGACATCAAGAACCCATTGCTTGAGCACCGCCCAGCAGATGAAGAGCGAGAAGAAGCGCTGCATTACTTAGAGAACATTGAGCCGGGCGCGTCCGGAGAGAAAGATGTAAAGACGGCAGCGACCGAGATAGGCCGACTATGCTTTGCTAACAGCCTTTATCATTTTGACATATTAGCGAGCGAGAAGTTACTTGACCAAAATCTGTCCGCCTTTACCGACCTATATGGTTCTACAATTACCGATTCAGTGCAGCTGGTCGAGGCCGTATGTCAGATTTTCTTGGTAGGACTCGACCTTTCGAAGTCTAAAGACAAGGACAATCTTGAACGGCTTAGGGACAACGCACCCGCTCAAAGATTTTACAGTATGTTTTTGCAGTGGCGGGTCAAGGGGATGAGTTATGGCGAAATGATAGCTCGCTTCCTCGCCCACTGGGACAGAAGCGGCCAAGATCTAATTTATGTCGGCACCACCTGGGGTGAACTTACTCGGAATGGTCACAACCGGCTGTGGGTTGACCTCAGCAAAAAAAGTGTCAAGGACCCCATTCCCCGGACACTCCTTCTCAAGTTAGTTGCGGCGTAGCCGCCATGAGGCTGGCGGCGTAAGTCGCCGGGCTCATGCCCAGAGCCGAGTGGATGCGTTTGGTGTTGTAGTAGTGTACTTGTAAAG
>WNFY01003813.1_pt1 | contig 19777 bp, 12 predicted proteins | sample 5400091 | NCBI WGS metagenome assembly WNFY01 (sample SAMN13153364, study PRJNA577476) | soil metagenome | isolation source: 60 cm soil or saprolite under grassland replicate 1 | place: USA:California | collected 2016-06-15
CAATGGATGAATTTACTGTACGTTGATCTTGAAAAGGACCTCCATGATATACATGGGGCACACCTGACCAGCCTTACAGAGAGCCTGCCCGGTGAAATTCAGTTCGGCAGTGCCAGTTCCCTGAGCGACGAAGCGCCATACACATACATTATCAGCTTTCCATGCATAACCGGCAGGCGATTGGAGTTCAAGGATGCTCGGGGATGCATTCGGCCCCCCCCATTTATGACCGAACGGCAAGCGAACCTCGATCACGTCGCCATTATGTGCGGTGATGGTATTATTAGCGTCAGAAGACTTTACTATCACGTTTGCTTTCGTTGGCGCAGCACTCACCACCATATCACTGGGACAGCCATTGGCCGTTCCATAGCCTTTCACTGGAGTAGGTGCCGCTGTCGGGCTAGAGCCTGTCGCACCAGTTCCGCCTGTTGTACTTCCTCCGGAGCCTGCTGCACCACAGGCAGCCAGCACGAAAGCAAGTACAAGAAAGCTAAGTAAGCCGATAGAGAAAAGTGCTGGCCGTTGTCTATTATAAACAGTACGCATTATTATGAACTCCTTTTTGCTACTCTCTACGCACGGGACTTCAATGTATTCGTCAATATCAAGACGAAACTGTGGAGAAAAAAGTTCCTACGAGGTCTTCTCGTCAGAAGCATTTTTCTCCACAGAGGCAATATAAGCCCTGGCCAGGGAGAGCATATAGTCAAGGGCAAATTAGTAAGTGGTACGTTTGCTCTCGACGCATTAGCAGTATACTCTGAAGAGGAGAATATGGCCTGAAAGGAACATGCAACTACGGGGACGAAGGTTTATTGACGGAAGCTAGCATAACAAGGAGTTCTTCGGTATCGAGGACAAAGCGACGTGCAGGTAGTACTTGATCTACGAGCCCGAGTCGTTGCGCCTCGTGAGCATTGAGCGTTGTGCCATTTTGCATCAGGCGCGTCGTCGTCTCGCGTCCAATCAAAGCTGGCAGGCGTAGAGAGACGACATTGGGAAAGACCTTTGCGCTCACTGCTGGCAGGCGAAATTCAGCATCATCGCGTGCAATGATTGTATCGCATAGTGCAGCCAGCTCACAGCCAGCGCCAAATGCGCTGCCTTTGACCAGGGCAACCGTAGGAAGTGTATGCAAATGCAAATCGTCAAAAGCAATCTCAGTATTCCTGGCAGCGCGCAGCAAATCTTCCCGCTGTTTATCCAAGTCATCAGGCAGGTCAACGCCGGCACAAAAGGCACGCTCCCCAACACCCGTGATCACGATAAGATGGGGAGAACGCTTCTTTGCCTGTTGGAGAGCCAGCGTCAATTTGTCTAACATTTCCGTGGTTAAGGAATTCAGAGGCTGCCGATCGAGCAGTAGCCAGAGAATATCTTTGTGCAGACGCACGTGAACATCCGACATGTATACTATCCTCTAATTTAAACGAATGGAGAACGGCTCTATCAGGGCTTACGAGCAGTAACGAGTTTGGTAGCCGCCCAGGGACCCCCATACCAGAAACGCCAGTCGAGGGTACGATAGGTGAGATCAGCCATACTCTTTTCTCGTAGGCGCTGCTCATACTCTCGCACCTTGCGAAAATCAGCAATGACGATACGACCACCTGATTTCACAACACGAATAGCTTCGTCAATAGCCTTATCGCGGCCTGCCTTTTCAGGAATATTGTGAATCGCCAGGCTGGAGAGGATAATATCAAAGGAGTTATCTGCAAAAGGCAGCTTGCGCATATCGCCCGTATGTAATTCGACACGGTCAGCAACCCCTTCGAGTCTGGCATTATGTTCAGTTGTGGCTAGAGCATTTCCGGATTGATCGCTGGATTTCCATATATCAACACCCACTGTTTTACCCCGTGGGAGTAAGCCAGCCACCATAAACAGAACAGCGCCGCGACCGCAGCCCATATCGAGTGCTTGCTCATCACCGTGCAATCCGAGTTGAGAGAGAATATCGGCCCAGGACTGGAATTTGCCTACCCGCGTCGTGTAGACGTAGCTGGCGCTGCTCAATAACATAAAGATGCCATAAATCAGGCAGAATATGGCAGCGACAGAGTTTGTTCCTCGCAGCGCAAGAATACCGATAACAGTGAATATCAGACCAAGAGAACCCAACATAATTGGAACATATGGAGCATCGAAACCGTAGTCTCCACGTCGACGAGCAAGTGTGTGGGACGAATTACTCACAGCATATTCAGCGGGCATAAAAAGTACCTCCAATTATTAAAAGCATATAGTAATATAATTCCCCTAACAAATTAAAGATATCATATCACAAGATAACACAAATGCCATGCTGAACTATCGGGGTGAACAAGCCCATTTCAAAACCTGTGGAGTTACTGATTATGGTAGACGGGGTGGCAGCAAGAGCGTTTCCTAATGGATGATTCATCCATGCCAGGATTGTGGATAGGCAGGCTTCGCGTCTGCCTATCCATAAAGGTTAAACGCCCATGATTTTCAAGAGATATTGTTGTGTCTCACCTGGGAGAAAGGATATCCAGTTCCCGCCACCAGCGGCAACAGCATATTGCACTGTGCCTGAGCCCGCGTTATAAGCAGCGAGGGCTTTGGCATAATCACCGCGGTACTGTATCGCAAGGTTAGCCATGTACTTAGCCGCGCCAGCGAGAGCAGTTATCGGATTATACGGATTGAAGCCCTGGCCAGCAGCAGTGCTGGGTAGGAACTGAGCGATGCCAACTGCGCCAGAAGGGGATACAGCGTTGGCATTGAAACCACTCTCAACCTGGATCTGCCGTACGAAATAATCGGGACTGATACCATTAGCGATAGCATCCTGGCGAGCAATAGCCACATACTGGCTGGTCGATAGAACCATCGGTGGCTGTACGGGATTTGTAGCAGGGGCAGTCACAGGAGCATTGCCAGGGGTAGCGTTAGCCTGCGCGAGTGTCACAAATGTATGCCCTGTAATATCCCTACCCTGTTGCTGTGCCTGTACCCAGTCAGCGGCTCCACTTATGAGCGGGACCGAAGCCTGTCCACCTTTGAGCGGAGCTAGCGAAATAAGGGTTGTTATCATCACGGCAACAATAGCGCCCAGTATGATACCGTGACGGAGATGCGGAGATATGCGCCGTGCTGGAGTCAACTCATCTGTCGCCCGCTTACGCTTCTTCGCCCCGGGAATGACAACTGGAGTCCTGGTAACACTCGGAGCCATCGTCGCCTGCAAAGCCGCGATCAGTGATTGAGTTGTAGACACATCATGCAATGGGCCCGATACAGGCTGCATAGGCTGTATCTGATCTGTTGTTGTTAACGACTGCGTTGCAGTAGACAGAAGTCTAGTAGTATTGAATGATGATTGCTCTATTAATCCATCAGATGACGGAGCCGTAATGGGAGGGAAAACGGGAGTAAAATCGGGATAGCGCTCCATCGACGGCCCATTATGCTGAAACGACGACAGAGAGTTGAATTGTGGCATAACCTACCTCATTACCTACAATCTACGTTGTACTTCTTTGTTTTGAGTCTATCTAAATAGACCCTGGCCCGTCAAATTATTCGAGCAGAGGGGGGTGAAAAGTAATACAAATTCCTATGCATCTTAACCCCCAATAGTAAATGGTAGAGATAGGTAAGATATCGTGGAACACAATAACACAAAGCGGAGGCGCAGCTCACAAACCACAAACATCATCATCGATGTGAGCTTTTGTGAACCGCGCCTCCAAAGTAAAAGTGGTTTTATACGCGTCTTGCACCAGCTAACTCAGGTGCCGGATTCAAGCGTGAAACTCTGCCGCGTGTAGCTTTGCGTTTTGTCTGACGAGCCAGGCGTGCTGGCAGGTAAGGCTCCATAGCACGCAGGGCATTGATGTAGACCTGCTGCTGTTCATAGATCACCCCGTTCGGTCCCAGATCCCACCATTCGTTTGGAGTGAAATAGGCCGAGACTTCAGCTTCAGGTCCGCTACGCCCAAACCACTGGATAAGGTGCAGATTATCGGACTGTGAGAGCCAGATAGCGAGGTCAATCAGTTCGGGATTCTCGGTCAGCTTTGCCATACCATAGACGTGGCCCATCAGTTGTAGGATAGTCTGCTGCGCACTATTGCCCAGGAAGAACTCCATGCCGCCAGTACCAGCCCAGGTCGTCGGGAAGATAGGCAGCGGCAGGTGATTGGAACGTTCCGTGTGCCGATCTATGAGTGCGCTGGCGGTATACGTCGTCACCTCGCGGCGGGCGAGTTGCTCCGGCAGTGCACGCATAAAATCAAAGATGCCACTATCCACACGATGGTGTTCACCGAAGGTCTCGAAGTCCCAACCGATCAACATAAGATCGCCCCAGGTGTGCGCGATCCAATCAGCGTAAGTATCAGCGAAGAGCGGAAAGCCGGACCAACTGCGATTGGAGAAACGATAACCCACATCGTCACTTAATTCCAGGTGACGAGTAAGTAGATAAGGAGGGTTACTCCGCTCAGCTTCGGTCTGAGTTTTGCGCTGCGAACGCACCGTCCGTGTCTTTACTTTGCCACCTTCAATAGGGAGCGCGTAAGGGGCCTCATCACCATTGCGATAAAGGTGTGTACTTTCGCGCCAGCCCATTACCCAGGGACGTCCATCCATCACCGCACCACGAAAACCTGCCGTGTCGAGCGCATTATAGAGCGTCGCCGACATACACATCTCCGTCGTATCGGTCACAACCGGGCGCTTACCAAAGATTCCCTCCAGTTCATTGACCATTTCCTGCATCCGCTGCACAAACGCTGGCATATCGAGCAAAAAGAGGAAACTATGATAGGGTTCGACCCCGATCAGTTCCACATTTTCCTCTGCCACCAGTTCGCGAAACAGATTGAGCAGATCAGTATCCCAGGCAGCCGCCTGACGCAAGAACGAAAGAGAGAAGCCGATAGAAAGCCGCATCCCCTGCCGTACCAGGTCTAAAAACATACGTGCAGCCGGGTAATAACTATACTGCGCCACTTTTCTAAAGTAGCGTTCATTCATCCGTTCATCAAAGAGGCAATGAGTGATATCCTCAACCGAAGCACCTCGTGGAATAGGCTGCGCAGGCAGCTTGAGACGACGAGGTTGATGCACCACGGTGTAGATTGCCAGATCCGCAACCATGTCAATCTTCCTCTCAAGGCTAGACGGTGAGTTCTCCGAGCACGGGATCACCCACAGTCTTCTCCCCCACGCCGTTCTTACGCTTAGCAGTCTCGCTTACAGCAGGCGCAGGAGGAAAGACAATATTCTGCTTACGAGCAAGGAACTCCAGCTTGCCGACAAGGTTCTCGATCACACGATCCCACAAGAACTGTTTGGCTGAAAGATATCCATTCGTACGAATACGCTCCTGCTCCTCTTGATGGCGGCGCAAATAAAGGAGATAGCCTACAATCTCATCGGGATCGTCAGTCTCGGTCACAATAGCATTTTCAAAAGAGACAGCGTAATCTTCGCCGGTGCTGCCCGTCACAGCGACACCTTGCGCAGCCATAACTTCCAGAGCAACCAGGCCGAAAGGCTCATGTCCACTATTGGCAAGAGTCGCATCGGCAGTCGCATAAGTCGTACGTACAAATTCCTCGGGCAGGAAGAAACGCAGGTTATAGATATCAGCGGGCCCGGCCTGCTCAATTGCATTGAAACATTGCTCCAGGTTAGGACGCTGCGCCACCACATCCTTGATCTGTAGACCGCGATAATAGGCATGGCCTAAGACATCCGCGCCATGTGGCTCGATGCCACCACGCACAAACAGAGTAACGGGATGGCCGATATCCTTCAAACGTGCAACAGCCTCAATCGCCATCATCCAGCGTTTATCGGGATCGAAGCGGCCAATCTTGAAGAGGAAGAGCCGATTAGGATCACCACGTTGCGCGATAGTATGCAGTCGCTGCATAGCCTGCTGATCAACGGACTCCAGGTGACGCGAAGGGATACCATTGGGGATTACCAATGGATTGACACCCAGTTCCCACATCTTGTGCTTCATGTATTTGCTCACTGTAGACAGTGTCGTCACAAAATTGAGCTCGGCAGTATGCCAGTCCTCACCCATAATCACCACAGTCTTGCCTTCAGATACAGCCGGGCGGACAACGTCATTATAAATATAGTAAGGGACACTTTCGTTGTAGTCGTAGAGCTTCTGCTCTTCGCCATCGTAGACGCCGTTGGGATAGTATTTACTGACCCACTGCGACCAGCGTTTGAGTATCAGCTTACCATCCACGCGCGCTTCGGTTGCGGGCTTATAGGGATCGCCAATGAAAATCAACCGGGTCGTATACCCCTGTGTAGCCAGAGCTTCACTCAGTTCCGTGACGCGAGTTCCTAAACCACCAGCCGTGGAATAGACATCAGGCCCCTCGAAACAGAGCAAGACAAACAGCGTGTTCTCTGGCGAAATCGCTCCGTCTAGTTTCATCATAGTCAGGTAGTCCTCATAAATGTGTAGTTGAATGATGTTCAAGAGGGAAGAGGTCGGCACTCGTCGTTGAGTTTCAGGCCCCTGACACATGAAGTGCCAGGCATTACTACTTCATACATGGCATATTGCCCAAAACGCTACAGCCGTTTTTAGAGTATGCAGTGTAGTAAGTAAGGCCTCTTGCAGTGTGAAGATCCGCATCCCTGCAATACCAGGTCGTCGTTGTACGCGCTGTTCATCTGATCTTTAGTGCATCTTCACTTGACCTCTCAGGGTTTCGTATGTATACTTTCCTCCGTGGGGGCACCAGGAGCAATTCTACTTTTACGACCCGCTTGAGGGTACTGAAATTAGCTAAGTACCAGACAATTACGACATACTCCCTGGCTTTAGTATAGCACGCCGTCCATCATGAACGTAATACAGAGACAGTATATCACACAGGACACGAAGGCAAGATGGGCTTTTTTGGGCATAAAATTAGCCTGACAACGAGCTAAATCCACTCTTGAAGCGTCTCCATCGCAGGCAAGCTTCTATGTGATTGTCTCTATGATTGTCAATAAATTTTTTTGGGATTGCACAGTAGCAAAATGAAAGGCACCCGCGAGAGGTGCCTCTACTATTAACATAAACTGTACTTTTAATGTCCCGGTATCACCGTCGGCGTCGCTGGCGTTGGATCTGGTGCTGGCGTCACTGGCGTCGGATCTGGCGCTGGCGTCACTGGCGTCGGATCTGGCGTCGGCGTTGGTTTTGGCGTTGGTTTCGGCGTTGGTTTCGGCGTTGCTATCGGTGGGGAAGTCGGAACCGGTGTCACTCCGGACGTCCCGCTGGTGTAATTCGCCACATAGAGTGTCACGGTCTGTCCACTTTGCAGGGCGCTGCCGCTCGATGGCACAGTTTCCACAACCACGTTCGGACCTTTAGTGGGATCACGTCCAGCATCGTGTACATCGAACAAAATGTGCAAATCCTTGAGCGTCCGCTCCACCGTCGCCAGGTCCTGTCCCACAAGATTATTGGGAACCGTCACTGTAGGGGTTGTGCCCGGTGGGGCCAGGTCGACCAGGATAGCCGAGTTCACAGCCGCTTTTGTTCCGGGCAATGGATATTGATTTACTACAATACCGTCTGCCAATTTATTGTTGATCTTGATTGTAAAATGATTAGCCTGTGCTACCTGTTTCGCCTTTGCATAATTCATCTGGAGCAGGTTGGGAACCGCGATCCCTTTTGAGACATCAGGAGTGACGGTGCCCGATATATTGACACCAGGAATATGCAAGAAACCAAGTTGTCCGGCCAGATAGATGCTAAAACCGAGCAATAACAGGGTTGCAAGTAAGATCAAGACGGTAATAATGCTGGCAAAACGTGAATCGCGTGCTTCCTGTACAACACTTTTACGGAAAGGACGCGTCACTCCAGGTTCGGCTTGATTACTGTACGATCCTTGATTCGCTTCGGCACTGGCTGCCGTGCTGTAATTTTCTGACGGGACAAAGGGTTGCACAACCGTTGCAGCATTTTCCACAGCACCATTCTGATTCTGTGCCAGGGTAGCATTAGCCGCAACTGGTTTTCCGCTATTGCGCTGCGCGACTTGATCGTAAGAATAGTTTCCACTGGTTGGTGGAAGTCCATTGCCACCAAGGGGTGTGCTGGTGATCGTCTCGGCCATGTCCTCTTCGCCCAGCACTTCAAGGGCGCGAGCAAGTGCGCTACCATCGCGGAAGCGCATCTCCGGCACCTTCTCCAGGCAGCGCATGATAATTTCTTCTAACGCCGGGGGAATACCAGGATTGAGTTGAGTGGGTGGAGTTGGTAGATCCTGGATATGCTGCATAGCAACCGCGACAGGCGTATCACCATCAAAAGGAGTACGTCCCGTGAGCATCTCATACATCACAATGCCCAGTGCATACACATCGGCGGCTGGACTGACGATCTCACCCTGGGCCTGTTCCGGCGCGTAGTATTGCACTGTTCCCAGTGTCATACCTGTCGTTGTAAGACGTTCAGCATTAATATCTTTATAGACACTGGCGATACCAAAATCAGTGAGTTTGATCGAGCCATCGCGACCCACCAGAATATTTTGCGGTTTCACATCGCGATGTACAATACCACGACGGTGGGCGGCGCCCAGACCAAGGGCCACATCGTGCGCAATGATTATGGCACGATCAATAGCCAGCACCCCGCGTGAACGCAGGTAGCGACGCAGGTCAGTTCCCTCAACCAGCTCCATCACGATAAAGTAGTTACCGTCACTTTGTCCATAATCGTAGACCTGCACGATATTAGGATGCTGCAACGAGGATGCAGCTTTCGCCTCACGTTGAAAGCGCGTCACAAACTTTGGGTCAGTGCTATAGACTTCCCTCAGCACTTTAATCGCGACGACGCGCTCCATGCGCATATCACGCCCACGATAGATCGTAGCCATGCCGCCACGCCCAATGGGATCTTGTAATTGGTATCGCTCACCCAAAACTTCGATTTGCATAGCTCTCCGCACGTACGGGCGATTACTTCTCAGTCGCCCTTCATTGCCAGTCGGCAACCGCTCTACAGGCATATTTGATGCTCTTTAACTTTTAAATCTGGTATACATCGTGCATTTGTTATACCAGACTAATTTGTTAATAAGCATGTAATATGCTCGGGTGGTTGTCCTACTCCAGGCTACTCTCGTCGAGTCTCCCCAGATGCGGGGACGAGAGTGGTGCCTGCTACAACAAGGCGCAGGTCAATAGCACCAGGTTATTGCTTTTATTCTTCCCAGCCAGGGAAAGGTCCGGGCACAATCAAGCCTTATAGTCTTGCGTCACCTATTTTAACCTATTCTGCCACAGAATGGAACACTCTATCAGAAAAGTAATATCTTATGATGGCAAACGCGGGACAGTTATTCCCAGAAGACGCTCATCACCTACACGACGTGTAATACGTAATGCATCCATATGTTCGAGTAGAGGCAGGATATACTTACGTGTTGCGCCCAATATATCGCGTGCTTCCGCGGCGGTCATCTTACCATGAGCGCGTAGATAAGCCACCAGTTTCGTTAACGCTTCATCATACGTTTCTCGTAAAAACAATATACTATCGCCCAGTTTCACCAGGCGTCCCTGCTCGATCAGCGCGGCCACGACCTCTGCGCCAGCTATTGTCTCCGCCTGGACGCGTCCAGGCGGCGTGTAAGGATGTTCCTGGAAGAGCTGCAACAACTGCTCGATCTGATGCTGTTGAAGAGCTGTAAAACTCGGCGTAAAGCCTGACAAGCGTATCAGACCACCGGTACGTTGTATTGCTTCCTGTGCATATATGCTTCCTGTATCGGCAACGACCTCAACAGTCTCCAGTTTGCCCTCTGCCTGCAAGACCGCAAAGACTTCTGCGGCCATCTTTGGCGAGAGATTTAAACGCGAGCGCCATTCTTCTTTAGAGAGACCGCTACGCAATGGATAATGCTGGTGTTGCTCATGTACCAGGCGTACAGCCTCTTCAGCCAGGGCTTCCCAAATATGTTGCGCGAACCAGAGTCCGCCAACCTTGCGTACCCTCCCCTCTGATAGAAACGTGTTGAGTATCTGTAGCGTCACATCATCAGACAAATTGCACAGTTTGATAATATCCCCCTGTTCATAGCCCACAAGTCCATGCGTGTTCCTGTTCGCGGCCATTGTACGCGCGACACGCCTTCTATCCAGGGCCGCCAGGACAAGTTCCTCGGGAGAGCCTTGCGCGAGCTGCTCCAGAGAGGCCAGAACGTGGGTTTGAAAACGCTTGTGATAGCGTGGTTGTACGTCCAGAATCTCGCCCCCCCCAATAGTCATGCCGGGCGAAGGAATGCGCAAAATAAAACGATCACGACGCGCCACAACGGCAGGGCGATTTAAGCGCAACTGGACCCATGCGTACTGCCCCGGCTGCAATTCTTCGCAATCGAGGAGCCGCACACGCGCCGGGATCTCCTGCGAGCCGCTATAGAAATCGACCTGCGTGTTATGGGTTAGAGAGCGTCCCACGTCGGCAAGCAGTTGAACACGTGCATCAAAGAGCATGGTTGTGCGCATCTGTCCCGCCAGTGTTACAACGTTACCACGCTCCAGCCCGGTACGCGGCACATTGGGCAGATTCATAGCCACGCGGCTCCCTGGTTGCGCAACCTCGACCTGCTGTTTATGCGTCTGCAAGCTACGCAAACGGGTCTTTATGCCTTGTGGTAGAATCTCGACCTCCTGCCCCAATTTGAAATTACCATCGAGCAGGGTTCCCGTTACAATAGTACCAAAGCCAGCTAACGTGAAGACGCGATCAATGGGCAGGCGCGGACGCCCGATATTGCGTCGTTCTTCTGCTTCATCAACTATACGTTCTAGCGCAATCAAAAGTTCTGGCAGGCCCTGACCTGTCTGGGCCGAGACTGGAAGAATTGATGCAGCAGCCAGAGTAGTTGGTTTTACCAGTTCCACCACCTCATCGTACACCAGCTCCAGCCACTCTTCATCCACCAGGTCAGATTTGGTGAGAGCAACGACGCCACGCGGCACACGCAGCAGATCCAGTATTGCCAGATGTTCGCGCGTCTGTGGCATCACCCCCTCATCAGCCGCGACTACAAGAAGAACTGCATCAATGCCACCCACCCCGGCCAGCATATTCTTAATAAAACTTTCATGTCCCGGCACATCAACAATACTGACCTCGCGCCCGCCCGGCAGCTTCAGCCAGGCAAAACCGAGGTCAATCGTCATGCCGCGCTCTTTTTCTTCAGCCAGGCGATCGGGATCAATGCCGGTGAGAGCCTTCACCAATGTTGATTTGCCATGATCGACATGTCCAGCCGTACCGATGCAACTCATGATAGCTTGTTAAGAAGCGTGGGCTGATTACCCATGCTCATCTCCCCGGTGACAGAATGAAACATAATACTCTAATTATGCCTTTCAGTATACACCACAGGCAGAGTTCTTGCTATCTCTAGATTACTTCTTGCCTGTCTGGGAAACTATGAAGGAGTTCACATTTAGGATGGTACCTGCTCTGTCGTGTGAAAGCGCTGCCAGGTGAACGCTGCCAGCACCATAGCTGCACGCTCCTTCGGAGAAGCCTGCTCTGTTCCCAGGATATCCTCCGCCCGGTGCAATCGGTAGCGGATGGTATTGACATGCACTCCCAGTTGATCGGCTACTGCCTGCGCTGAGCCGAGCGTCTGAGCCAGCACGAACGTTTCAGTGAGATGCAAGCCTTTGGCGGCGTCGTACTCGATCAACGGGGTGAGCAGTTTCCTGGCGAAGGCGTCCAGATCTTCAACCAGCCTGGGATTCTCCCACAGGCTGTCCAGGCCAAAAGCATAGATATCCAGGAGGCACTCTTCATGCTCTTCACGACGGGCCTTTCGAGCCAGTGAAATGGTGTGGATGAGCGTCGTTTTCAGTTCATGAAGCGAGTCATAACGCCCACCATGGACAATCCAGAGCGGATGAGCACCGCAGTGTTTGAGCAGGGCATCGCGTACCTTCGATGGTTTCTGCTGTGCCTGCCCTTCGAGCAGGACGACGGCCAGATCATCATCAAAAAACATGAGCGGGCTTTTCAGGTGGTCCAATACAACATTTTCGGCGGTCATGCGCTTACGCACCGATTTTGTGGCCTGCATGGTCCCATAGAGCCATGCCAGTACCCAGAGCTGACCATGCTCAATCGGAAGACCCAGGCGGTATCCATCTTGCTCGATATACTGCGACGATTTCCCCTGTATCAGCATACGTAGCCACTGCTCACGCTCGCGACCCAATTGATCGTATACCGGTTCCATGCGCGCGATGACCGAATTACAAGCCACTACCATGTCAGCAAAGAAATCGGGCCACTGGGGCGGTGGCAGCGGAATGGAAGGGTAAAGATAGACTTGACCCGGCAGAGGCACACCAGAAGCAGCCAGGGAGAGCACCTGCGCCGCGTCTCGCTGACCTCTGCCAGCGGCTCGCATTTGCTCTAACTGTTCACTATGAGCAAGTACATAGGGACTTCCATCGCTGTCGGTCACAACGACCGCTCCTTTAATGATCTGACTGGCCCACGCTTCAACATCCTCAATGCGATTAGCGTACAGAACAAGGTCGTGCCATGTGGCTTTATGATCGGGGAGATGCTGTACTCTGGGCGCGAAGGAAGACGGGGAACCAATCTCAAGGGTCAACTGCCCAAGCATGAGCGCCTGGCGCTGCACCAGCAGGCGTTCTACCAGAGAAAAAGGAGTGATGTTTCTACGCGAGGCATAGAGGACTGCTGTAACAGGCGCACTTCTATCGGACGTGGTATCATAGCTGACGGGTAAGGCGATAATTGACCGAACCTGTTCGGCATCGACGATCTCGCAGATGCTGGGGTCGCGATAGAGGGAGTTGCGGTAATCGTCCGCCTCCATCGGCTTGCCATAGGCTGCAACACGACCTCCCATCCCACGCCCACGCGGGAGGACGAACCCAAACCCGCTGTTTTTCGCGCCCAGGTGGCCAGTGACTTCGACGGCATCATCAAAGGCCCTCGCCCAGAAGGTGAAATCTGCCTTCGCAACCACGCGCGTCAGGCTGAGAAATACAGAATGAGCGAGAGTATCATCGTGCGTCAGCGCTTCAATGAGTTCTCGATCATAGAGTGGAGAGCTCGTGGAGAAATACTGCTCCTCCCTGTCCTCAACCTCAAGTACCGCTTCTAACGTCTGGCGAACAGGCTCTATCCATTCGTCAACAGCGCCTGATACGGAGGACGCGGAAGAAGGAGCGGTCCAGACGACCCATAAACCGCAAGGAGATGAAGGCAAGGTATGCAGGCGCACGAGAAAGGGAGGGGGCATATCTGAAAGACGGCACGTGATGTCATGCTCTAACATACTAATCGTCCCATCCATTGAGTGGTCGAGGCGGGCGGAGAGCCAGCGGTGCATCGCATTGCGCTTGATTCCGACATAGTAGACTTTCCACGGCACTTTTCTCTTACGACAGGGCCAGATCAAAGCAGTACCAAGCGCTGGAATAGCGGTGAGCATTTGCTGCAATGCATATGAGATGATCTCATCGCGTTGTTGCGGAAGCAATGCGGCAGTTTCCAAATAATTTGTGACAGAGGTCCAGGCTCCCGGGTGCTTCTCTTCCATAATTGCTACCCTCCCATTGTTCGAGAAGACAAATCGCTACTCCCGATTTGTAGATAAAAACATTCTATACCAGGTTGCTGCCAACTTACAATAGATGACATAACAGAGCTGATCATTTTTTTCGAGGGTCAAAGGGGGTATTAACGCCATGCATATCACGACTGTTGCGAACCTCATCAGACCTCATATGAGGACCAGGTCCTCGTTTCTAAGGAGAAGAAAGAAAGAAAGAAGTATGACGACTGACAATACTGACAACGACGCGCGTGGGCGTACAGCACTTCCGGAAGCAGATGTAGTCCCTGCTGCGCCTCACATCTTGATCGTCGAAGATCGCCCGACTACCCGGGAACTGCTCTACTGGGCGCTTCAGCTTGCGGGGTACCGTACCACGGCTTGTATCGGTGGGCAAGCCGCCCTCACCTGGATAAACAAGGCTATGCCATCTGGTGATTTCCCCGCGCTGATTCTCCTCGATCTCAGCATTCCTTGCACGGACGACGCAGCGAACTTCTTGCGCCAGTTGCGCGCACGATGGCATGATGTTTGCGGTGTGCTTCCACAAATCATCGTGCTGACTACGTACAAAAATGTGCAAGAAGACTTGATGGCCAGGGAACGTGTAGTACTCAAACCCTTCCATATCCAGGATCTCATGGCCTTGATCGAGGAGGTGATACCATCCGCGTCTCGATCAGAGAACTTTTAACCACTGTATTCAAACGTAACGTGGAAGACACACGAAACAAACGTGAACGTTTGAAAGTCACTCTTCGCTACCAGTCTAGAGACAAACGAGCTTGTGAAGTGCCTTGAGCTTCACAAACTCACAATGGCGTTTACTAGACCCCCTTATCGAGCAGAGAACCATTATCGACATCGCCAACACTTATGAAGTAGTTCACATTTGCTTGCTATATTGTTTGCCCAGCTTATACCTCTGTACTATCCCTATGGTTACTCGTCTGGACAAAGCGTTGTTTGGCAAATACTGCCGCACCGTAGGCACCAGCAGTTGTACCTAACACACCACGCTCAATAGAGACATTTCTTATGCTAGCATGGAGCGATCTCCTCCTTGCAGACTCGACCGCCTTTTCAAAGAACAGATCAATTTCGTCAATGACATCACCACCCAGGATCACCCGGTGAGGATTCAAAAAGTTGATGATATTTGCGATTCCGATACCCAATATCTCAGCCGCCTCCTCAACAACTTGACAGGCCAGAAAGTCTTCTTGATCGATGGCTTCGGCTATCACCGCAGCATTAACATCCAGCGGCTCTTTTTTCAATTCTTTTGACAGTATTGTTGCTCTGCCATCCTCATGAAGCGCATGAAGTTTTCTCTGGATTGCCGCTCGCGACACCAACATATCCAGGCAACCTTTATTGCCACATGTGCACATAGGCCCATCAAGCTCGACCACCATATGACCAAATTCGCCAGCGAGGTTATCAGCTCCTGTATACAGTTCCTTGTTAATAATGATACTTGCACCAATGTTAAAGCCTACGCGCACATAGACAAGGTCTCCAATATCTTTTCCTATGCCTATATGTTGCTCCCCAATCCCATAAACATCATCGTTATTGATGAGTGTAATGGGCCGATAACCAAAATATTCTTGCAGCTTCTCCACAAGTGGGAATGGATCTTTTCTCAGGTTGAACAACGGCGAGAACAGAATTAAGCCCTTGTCTATATCAATCTGGCCTGGCGATGCGACCCCGATTGTCAGGATATCATCCTGGCTCACCTGGGCATCTTTGATGGCCTCTTCAATACTCCAACGTACACGGCTGAGCAATACGGTGCTATCGGGCTTATCAAGGACCTCGCGCCCTCTATGTTCCCCCATCAGGCGCAGCTTACCACTAGCTTCTTCACGTACGATAATGCTCTGCACGCTGTTCAATCCAGCAATGACTCCTACCATGAGTTGTGGTTCCGCCATATCTTTCCTCCATGTAATGCTTAAAAAAATATACCGACTGTTACGTCTTAGCAAAATCGAAAGGTGCTACATAGCGAAGCAAACGTAATGCTTCCAAACGAAGCACCTCTGGAAAGAGCGCCTTGTATATAGTGCAGTTAGGAGACTTAACATCGTATCTACCAGTTGACCTATAGGTCAGTACAGGGCATCCTCCTGCACACCAGGAGCGCCATGAACAGTCACGGCACCCCTCCTTTTCCTCTACCGGGAGCCCCTGCACGCCTTGACGATCTTCTCTGACAATACGTAATGGATCCTCACTATTAATTGTCGCAACTGTACGCTTTATATCCATTTGACACTTCGCCACGCCACCGTGCTGATCGATAACCAGGTAATTCTGCCCTACACCGCAAGTGCGGCGATGTGAAGAGCTCAGATCAGCTTTATCCAGTAAACATCCTAGCAGGCTTCTCGCAGGCAGTTTTTTTTCTATCACAGCGAACGCAGCACGCATCGCTACAATTATTTGTTCATCTGCAAAGCACAAATCTGTAATATGTGAGGAGCATTCATTGTCTCTGTAATAACTTAAAGAGAAGAGCAATTTGCGCTCCAGCATATACTGCATCAACTCAGGAAGTCCAGCAAGATTGCGACGAGATACAGTCACTGAGATAGAAGGTATCACACCGTTAGCAAGTAGCCGATCAATAGTGTGTTGCACATATTTACTAGATCCTTGTCCACCGAGTAGTGGACGCTGGCTGTCGTGATAAGCACCCAGGCCATCTAAAGAAATCATTATAGCAATGTCACGTGATTTGAGATGATCGATAGCACGCTGTGATAGCGCAACGCCATTGCTCAAAAGAACTCCTTCCAGGGAAATATCCCATTCCTGCGCAAGCTGACTTGCGTAGTCGTGCAGATTTATCACACTCATCATGTGCAAACTCGCCTCACCTCCCGCATACTTCAGCTTGACGTTTTTGATATTGTGCTTCTGTGCCGAACGAAAAACAGCCTCCACGCTTCTATGCCCCACCTCAGCAGACATATCATCATGAGTTTTCTGCAAATAACAGTAATGACAGCGCAGATTACACTCGTTCGTCACATGCAACCACGCAGTTAGAGTTTGCGTTTCTTCCCATAAAGAAGGTGGAGAACGCATACTTATGTCTTGCAAAAAATCCAGATGGTAAAAAAGTGTAACGATCTTCTCTATATCTTGCCGTGACCAATGCGTCACTTGAGAGAGCGAGGTCGGAGTTCGAAATAATGCAAGGAGCGAAAGTGCTTGCCCATCGAGAACAGCAACACGTCCTGACCTTGATGGATTACATACTAGCCACCTTCCATCGCTGCACTCTTGTATATAAAGTGCTTGAGAAAGTTGCAAGATCAGTTTCTGAAGTAGCACAACGTCACCAGTTGCAGAAGGCCAGGCGATAGCAGCGGGCGATCTTCCTGAACGACTACAATCCTTGCAATCGTTTTCAACGTGATTATTGTGCGACACAGTATCCAGCCAGATCTTCATCTTTAGAGTCCTGATGGGTACTAACAGGCGAGCAACACTAAATCAATCTTTCTCTTTTTGCCCATTGCTAATACTATTCTGGTCTATACCAGAAAATGTTCACAAGAGCATATTTCTACTCACCTCCCGGCAAACATGCAGCAACTCAGGATAAGTTTCGTTCAGGCTTAGCTCATACCAATATGAAAGCAAAGAGTCGATAATACCGGGCAAGAAACCAGGTGGAACCTCAAGCAAACTATCGTTTAACTTGCGTAGAGTTCTATCAAACTCTGGAGAACCTCGTAGCGCCATATAGCGACACGACACCCGATAGTGTTTAAATGCACTCTGGTATTCATGTCTTCTTAAGAACATATCACCCTGGATTTCGCCTGCTTGTGCGAGTAGATAGCTGTAGTCATTTGCGCGTGCAATGCGCTTTGCCTCTTTTATCTGCTCAACGGGTGACTTGCCAAGATAATCCAGAGCCACAGCAAGATAGAGAAGATTTTCAGCGCGTTCAAATCTTAGATGATACTTCCGGGCAAGAGCTTCAGCCTTTGTAAAAAAGTCCAGAGCCTCTTCCCACTTTTCCTGTTGTAGGAAAATCCTGCCTCGTTGATTGAGGCTCTCAATCTCGGACCCTGGGTTCTCATTAGCAGCTATACGTGCAGCTTGCTCAAATGCTGCAAGCGCATTGTTTAGATCACCCTTTTTTACAAGTATACGCCCGAAATTATTATGAGTTGAGGCAATGGAACTTCTATCTCCTAACCGACTATATATCTCGAAAGCTTCTTTATACGCCTTCTCTTCTTCATCCAGCACCCCTAATGTGTGATAGATGTAACCCAGAGTGCTCAGGCTCAGAGCAACATCGTTTTCACTGATTTTGCCTTGCTTGAACAGATCACGACGAATGCGCAAAGCTAACTTACAAGAAATCAACGCCTTTTCCAGCTTTCCCCCTTGCATGCGTTGCACATTAGCTATATTGTTAAGTAAGTCAGCGTACACTGGCAGATCTTCTAGATTACGCTGCACTATCAGAGCCTCTTCGTAATAACGCATAGCTTCGACATAGCGCCCTTGCAATCTATAGACATAGCCAAGCCGACTAAGCAATGTAGCACAACGTACCTGATTATTATTGGCCTGCTCTATTTCCAGGCAAGCATTGAAACACGCTATCGCCTGACTATAATCACGTAGCCGAAGATAGCAAGGACCTTTTTCGTAGAGAAGGTCCGAGCGATGACGTTCAGCCCACAAAGTATCTAGTTCTAGCTCTTCATATATTTTCAGTTCAGCTCCAAAGTTCTCCTCTTCATGCAAGAGTATGGCTTCATCCATTTGCAAAACATGTTGCTGTTCCTGAGAGAGGCGCTCATTAACAAAAAGCTCACCAAATTTTTGCACTTCCTGAAATAAAGAACGTGCAAAAGCGCGTGCGGCGAAACGAATAGCTCGTTCAAAATGCTCCTCGAAGAACTGAAAGCCTTCATCCTTATTGATAACCAGGTGATGGAAAAGGATCTCTACAATATAGCTCTGGCGTGTTCCTTCATGTTCTTCGTACAACAGCTTCCGATCGTAATAGTTTATAGCCAACTTACTAAGTTCACGACGTAAAGATGCGACAGGGTCTTGCCTTTCCCAACAGTATTTATTGACCATCCGACGCATTTCGTCATGAAGTACAAAATCTAAGCTAGAACTTGAGTGACGCACAAACGAGAGAGCAGGTAAGCGCTTCAGAACCTCCTGATACTGGGTGGTTGGGATATATTCATCCAACCCTGGTGTGCTCATAATCAGCTGCAAAAACTCCTGATCGAAGCGATGATAGATATGCGCCATAAAAAAGATCGCCCATTTGATGGGATCGCTAAAATTATTGATCTGAGTAACGAGGCTTTCCTCGAACTGATCTTGTTTTATATCAAGTAGCCCCTTGAGGTCGACTTCCTGGTTCTCTAAAACATCAGCAACCAATCCTAACAAGATCGGGCGACCTTCAGTACGATCACGCAGCCTTCGCAGCACATCTGCAGGCTGGTTTTCCAGTAAATAGCCAACATATTGTTTTAGATACTCTTCAGTTTCTTCGTAGTTAAAGGGAGCAAGCGATAAGGATGTCACGTCTTTTTCGCGCCCAATCCAGTTTGGATGTCTCATATTGAGTGCATTGCGACCGGCCATAACAACGCGTATACGCTCAAAATCATAGGTCTCGGGAAACGTATGTGAGGTATGCAACACAGCAGTCATCGGATTGTTTTCAACGAACTCAAAGGTATCAAAAAGCAAAAGAATAGAGGTGTTTGTTTCCACCATACGCTCATGCAAAACCCGTAAATCGCTACTGAGGGCATCACTTAAGTGCTCCACAATACTCGCTACATTCGTATTTTTCATTTGAAGGGCTTTATGATACTGACGAAGATTTTTCTCAAATGCCTGCGGTATCCAGTTAGGATATTCTATACGTAATGCCTGAATGACACGCTCTGCAATCGTAATACCGTCACGATCTATAACATTGAAAAAATCAATAAAAACAGGAATAATCTTACTTTGCAGTTTCAGTTGCCCACTAATATGCATTGCAAATTTCCGCAGTAGCCAGGTCTTTCCGATGCCACCTTTCTTTGCCGGATCTTCTGACTCATCGTGAAGATAGAATAGCAGTG
>WNFY01001919.1_pt1 | contig 19776 bp, 17 predicted proteins | sample 5400091 | NCBI WGS metagenome assembly WNFY01 (sample SAMN13153364, study PRJNA577476) | soil metagenome | isolation source: 60 cm soil or saprolite under grassland replicate 1 | place: USA:California | collected 2016-06-15
TCACGGTCATCCGGTTTTTTACATTTGGGTTTTCATCTACGTGGTCGCGCCAATCCTGACGCCGGTCGCGTTGTTCATGAATCTTCGCGAAGATCGACATCAACCGGATGAGCGCGACGCCGTGGTGCCATTCGCGCTGCGAGTGATCTGGTTGATTCCCGGCATTTTATTTTTGATCGCGGCGCTCTACGCGTTCGTTAAACCGGCTTGGCTGATTCCGCTCTGGCCATGGAAAGCGACGCCACTCACAATGCGGGTGATGGTTTCGTTTTATTCGATGCTCGGAGTCGCGGTGATCGCCGTTTTTCGCGAACCGCGCTGGTCCGCTTGGCGCGTCGGTTTAATCGGCGTGATCGCCTGGCACTCGCTTATTGTCATCGCCGCGCTTTTACGCCAGGGAGATTTTGCACACGGATTGTTTTACCATTGCTGGTTCCACTTCGAAATAGGGTTGCTCGTCGCGACCGTACTCACTTTCACGATCATGGAAGCGCGTGCAAGATCAACAACCGCTCGTTAGGATTTCGCCATGCCAATAGTTAACAAAGTAAGAACATTGCCAAAGGGCGATTCGGTGGAGATTCTGGAAACCGCCGCTATGACCGGCGGTACGCGCACGCGCGTCCGCCTCGTTTTTAAACCCGGCGGATCGCGAGTTCCTCCACATCGCCATCTCCTCCAGGACGAAACTTACCAGGTTGTCTCCGGCACCGTGACTTACATGCTCGATGGCAAGGTTCATGAAGCGAAAGCCGGAACGACATTCACGCTGCCGAAAGGCGTGATCCACGAACATTACACGGTTGGACCTGAGGACGCCGTCTCGATTCAAACGATGACTCCTGCGTTGGATTTTGATGTCATCGTCGAGAATTTATTTGGTCTCGGCAGTGAAGGACGCGGCGTGAATCCAATCGATGCTCTGATGCAGGGGCTGGTCTGGATCCGGAAAATGAAAGGTCCCTTCTATCTGGCTTTGCCGATTTGGCTCCAGCGCGCGTTGGCCGCAGTGATAACACCGATTGCTTACGCGTTTGGTTATCGCGCGGTCTACAAGCGTTTCAGCGGCGAAGAATGGTAACGCTTGCGCACGCGATTTAGCGCGGCGATTACTCTGCGGTGAAATCCAAGTTCATAATGGCGATCGCCGCAGCCGCGACATTTTTTTTTGCTGGCATGGTGCACGCACAATGGTGGCGCGTTTGGCCATCGCCATCACCGGTCCGTGCTCTGCCGTCGAGACAAATCGCCGCGCCGACTCCAAAGCCGACACCGAAAGTTTTCGTCGCGCTGCCGAATTATGACGAGGAGACAGCTACGCGGCTCCAGATCTTTTTGGACAACAGTGATTTCGGCCCGGGAAAGATCGACGGCAAAATGGGCGAGTTTTTTCGCAAGGCGCTCATTTCCTTCAAGCACGCCCGCGCGCTCAGCGAAACCGGCGTGGTCGATCAATGGATGCTCGATCAAGTCCCGGACACGTTCACGACTTACACGATCAAAGGCGACGACCTCGCTTATGTTGGCAATCTGCCAACCGGACACGAGGAGCAGGCGCGCTTAAAATTTCTGCCTTACACGTCGCTGCTCGAGTTCGTCGCTGAGCGCTATCACTCGGCCGAAGCTTTCATTCAAAAGCTAAATCCCGGAATGGACTGGGAGCATCTCGAACCAGGCGACGAGTTGAAAGTTCCCAATGTGCTGCCATTCGAAATTGAAAAGGTCACCGAGCAGAAAATTTCGCCGAATCCAAAATTTGCAGCGCGCAAAATTTATGTCGACACAACCGAGCGGTTACTCGAAGTCTTCGAGAACAATCAGCTGGTTTGTGTTTTCCCGATCACGCCCGGATCAACCACATTGCCGGCGCCGATCGGCACCTGGAAAATTCAGGGCGCGGCGACCTGGCCATGGTTCCGCTACGACGAAGGAATGCTCAACTACGGAATTCGTACCGAAAATTATTACAATCTCCCGCCGGGCCCGAACAATCTCGTCGGTGTAATTTGGATGAGCTTGAACAAAACCGGCATCGGCATTCACGGCACGAATAATCCGGAGACGATTGGCCGAGCTGCGAGTCACGGTTGCATTCGTTTGGCAAACTGGGACGCCGCGCGCGTTAAAGACCTCGTCAGCGTCGGCAATACCGTAATTATTTTTTGATTTGTCATCCCGAACCCCGAACGCTTTCGGGCTGAGGGATCTCTCAGAAGGTGTTGATCACGCCAATTAACTTGTGTGACCGGCACTTCGACTGTGAGATTCCTCGGTCCGAGCCGGACTGGCGTAGCGCTCGGAATGACAACGCGACTTGCCCGTTCTCTAAACGAGTCATATTTTAGCGGTCAGGAGGATGTCGATGAAATCGCAAGGCGGTATTAGCCTGAACAACGCGGCCGTCGCAGCGACGCCGAAGCATCTTTTGCAGTTCGCGGTCGATCAGCGTTACGACGATTACACGCCAGTCGATCACGCCGTCTGGCGCTTCATCATGCGGCAGAACGTTTTCTTTCTCCGCGAGTACGCGCACAAAGTTTATTTCCAGGGCCTTCTCGACACCGGCATTTCGTTCGAGCGGATTCCGCGAATCGAAGAGATGAACGACATCCTGGGCAAAATCGAATGGGGCGCGGTCGCGGTGGATGGCTTCATTCCCCCGGCCGCGTTCATGGAATTTCAAGCTTATAAGGTGCTGGTGATCGCGTGCGACATGCGCCAGATCCATCACATCGAATACACGCCGGCGCCCGACATTGTGCACGAAGCCGCCGGTCACGCGCCGATCATTGTTGATCGCGAATACTCAAAATATTTGCAGCGCTTTGGTGAAGTTGGCGCCAAAGCGATGCAATCGAAAAAAGATTTCGAGCTCTATCAAGCGATCCGGCATTTGTCGATCTTGAAGGAGCAACCAAACAGCGACGCAAATGAAGTCGCCGAAGCGACGCGTGAAGTGGAACGCCGTTTCGCCAATCTTGGCGAACCGTCCGAGATGGCGCTGCTCTCGCGCCTGCATTGGTGGACGGTCGAATACGGGCTGATTGGAACGCTGGAGAATCCGAAAATTTACGGCGCGGGTTTGCTTTCATCGATTGGCGAATCGGTTTCATGCCTCGAGCCGGGGGTGAAGAAGATCCCCTACTCCATCGACGCGATGAATCAGCCGTTCGACATCACGACCAAACAGCCGCAGCTCTTTGTCTGCCGCGATTTCGAGCATTTGAAGGAAGTGCTCGAAGAATTTGCTAGCAAGATGGCTTATCAAGTCGGTGGACTCGAAGGGATCAACAAGGCGATCGAATGCAATAACACGGCGACCTGCGAATACTCGTCCGGCCTGCAAGTAAGCGGCACGTTTACGGAAGTCATCACCCAAGGAAAAGCGCCGATCTATTTGCGCACGACCGGACCGACCGCACTGGCTTACGCAAACAAGGAGTTGCCGGGTCACGGCATCGATTATCATAAGGACGGATTCGGTTCGCCAATCGGCGATTGGAAGACGGTCCACAAATGGCCCGAACAACAGACCGACGAAGAATTGCGTGGCTTGGGAATCGAGGTCGGCCAGGAAACCACCATAACGTTTGTCAGCGGCGTGACGGTCGATGGAAAGATCGACAAGTTAACTAAACGGGACGGCAAAGTGGTTTTGATTAGCTTCTCCGGTTGCACGGTGAACTATCAGGATCGTGTCTTGTTCGAACCTTCGTGGGGAATTTACGATATGGCGGTAGGCGCGCGCGTCGGCTCCGTCTTTAACGGCGCGGCGGACAAAGACGCATACAATCAAGTCGCGCTCGTCCCGAAAGAGCGAACAATCAAGGTTCCGTCGGACGCAAAGCGGAAAAAGCTTGAGAGCCTTTACGCACAGGTGCGGCAGATTCGGGAAACCAAAAAAGGCTACGAACGTCTCGGCGAAATTTGGGAAACACAGCAAGCCGAGCATCCCGGCGATTGGCTATTGTCGATGGAGATTTTCGAGATACTCGATACGACGAACCAGCAACCGGAACTGAAAGCGAGAATCGAGAAGTTCCTGAACAATAAAAAAGCGCAAACGAAAGATCTGACGACTCTCATCGGCTGGGGATTTCGCCTGGTCGAATATCACAAGAAGCCGGAATACCAAGCCGCGCTGCAAGCCTCGCCGAAGTAATACAAGCGCCTTCGCTTGTGTTATGTCGAGCGTCGCTCGACATGACAAGCGATAAAGTCAGAATTTCTCGTCTTTGAAGTGGCGTTTCCCTTTAAGCGCTTTTGCGTACTCGTCTTTGCTCAAAATATTTTCGTCGACTTGCATATCGACGCGACAAAAATGTTTGAACCACGCTTCGATTCGTTCGCGATCTTTCATTACCTCCTCGGTCAGGTAATTCGCATCAATGTTGATACAGATCGCGCCGACCACGCCAAACTCCTTCCGGATGACCGGGATGGTTGTGCACTTAAATCTCCGCGACCCGATATTGAGCTCGTAGTTGAGTTTATCTTCGTTCTGAAGCTGGCGCTTCTTCAGATCGATGAGCAGATTGGTCGTGCCGTCGCGCAGATGCCTGCCGGTCACATTATTCTCCAGAACGATGAGCGAATGCGCCGGATCAGACAGGTTGTGGAGCAATATCTCAATGCCGGTGTTCGGAAATGATTTGCCGACGAGGCGGACCAAACGCACGTAGTTCTCGAGATACTCGTTCGTATCGTCAACAACTTTCCTTCCGTCGTATTTTTCGAACAGCTGTGCGTAGACTTTCTGTTCGGCCGGTTCGAGTTGCGCCCGCACGTTGTTCTGCTCACCAATGAAAATAAGTTGCCGTGCTGCCGTGTAATCGTGGTTCTTCAGGAAATAATGCATTCCGAGCCGGAAATCTTTGAGACTAAACTCGCCAAAGTTCTCGCGGCTAACCGTGAACGGATAGAAATCGTATTCCTCGAGGTTCCGGCCGAATTTCCGGCGGCGTTCCTTGTATTTTCCCCAAACAAAACCCGCGGCCAGAAAAAAGAGCGAGGCGATGATGGAAGCGATGACGTTGACGCCAAGCTCGCTTTGCAGGGCTTTAATCATCTGGCCTTGATTATTGCAAGATCGACAATCGCTACACCGTTACAGATTTCCAGCCGCATTTGAGAGGGTGATGTTTTCCACTGCGACATTTTCCGGGCGAGATAGCGCATAGGCAACAGCAGAAGCGACCTGCTCCGCCGAAATCATCTTCTCGCGCGACCAATCCCCTTCGACATCATTCCAAATCTCGGTGTTCGTCGCCGCCGGATAAATGTTGATCATGCGGATCCGGTGCTCGCGCAATTCGTCACGGACCGATTGCGAAAATCCCTCCAGCGCGAATTTGCTCATGCAATAAGCGCTCCAGTTCGCAAAACCGGTTTGGGCGGCAATCGAGAGAATATTAACAATGCTCGAGCCTGGCGGCATTTGACCGGCGAACCGTTGCATCAAGAGAAACGGCGCAGTCACGTTGACCCCAAGGGTTTGTTTCCATTCGTCGGGCGTGATTTCACGAAACGGTTTCACCACCGCGATGCCGGCGTTGTTGATCAGAACATCAAGAGGATCGTCGCCCACTTCCGAGATCAGATCGGCCACACCTTTCTCCGTGGCAAGATCGTGAATCAATTTCACCACGCCGGCGCATCGGGACTGAATTGCCTGGCACGTTGCCGCGAGCGCAACCGTGTCGCGACCGTGCAAAAGCAAAGTGACATCGGAGTCGGCAAGTTGTTCAGCGATCGCTCGCCCAATTCCGCGGCTCGCGCCGGTAATGAGGATTCGTTTGCTCATGTGCGTCGAAGCGTGAAGCGATTGTTCTTCGTCTCCCACAAACGCAATCGCACGAGCTGTTGATTCACGCGGCTGTCGACCTTCGACCAGAGCGCGCGGACAATGTTTTCGCCGGTGGAGGAAATTTTTCGAAAATCGTCTGTCTCGAGATCAAGATGTCGATCTTGCCAGGGAGCGATCGACTCGTTCAGAGCGTTTCGGAAAGCAACAAAGTCGTAAAGCGTGCCGCTGCGTTCATCGTAATTCCCGGCAATGGTCGCTTCGGCAAGGTAAAGATGTCCGTGACCGTGCGGGTTATCGCATTTCCCGAACAGAGCGGTGTTCTTTTCATCCGAAAATGACGGGACGTGCAATCGATGTGCAGCGCTAAAACGCGTCTGTATTCCCAGAAACATGCTTCCCTCGGTCCAGGCTTCGGCAAAAAAATCGGCGCGCTCGTGCAGGCGCACTCGATGAATCGAAAGCGATGTCGCCACCCGCTCTCGAATGTAAGTCGCCAGACTTTCAGTAGTAATCGGCCGATCCTTTAATCCCGGAACTTCTTCGTTGAGATGGCGGTGATCCAGGTCCTCGTGCAAAGACTTGATACAAGAATCGACATCCTGCTGCTGAACAATCGGACCATCGGCCTTTTCTTTTCGAAAGGTGAGACGTGTACGGTAATTGTGCCCGTGGACGGCTGCGGCCGCGCCGAAGAGTCGTTGATTCTCAGCCGCCGTTAGTCGAGGCGATATCGTTTGCCGCGCCGCCGAAAATTCAAACCAATAATTCCCCTCGCACGCGCCATTGAAATAAAACGTCGCGCTCCGATCGGGCGTTTCGATGAGATGACACGCGACCAATTTTGCATCGCCATCGGCAAAGAGCGGGGCGACATCGGCGAAAAGTTGGCTCGCGATGTTCTCAGCCGTCGGTGGAATTTCCCGAAACGCGGGATTGTCCTCGTTCAAAAACTTGTGGTCGAAACGATCGTCCACGATTTCGCCCGCACGTTTTTTGATCTCACTGATGTTGATGAGCATTCCCGTGACCGGATCCACGCGGCCACTGAAAATAAAATAGGCGATGTAATTGCGTCCCGTGCCGTAGTTGGCGCCGGTCTCCGGACCGAACGCAGCCAGGTTTTCGGTGTCGGTCCAACGCGAGACAAACAGCCGGCGTGAGGCCGAGAACTCGAGCCGTTTGCTGACCGTCAGGAGCATGACGGCGCTATTCTTTCAGGAGCGAGAGGAATTCAGAGCGCGTGCGCGCGTCTTCCTTGAACGAGCCGAGCAGACACGACGTTTTCATGATCGAGTTCTGTTTCTCGACTCCGCGCATCATCATGCAAAGATGTTTTGCTTCCACAACCACCGCGACCCCCCACGGTTCCAGACAATCCATCAGGGACTGCGCAATCTCGGTGGTGAGGTTTTCCTGAATCTGCAGGCGCCGCGCAAAAACGTCTACAACGCGCGCGACTTTGGACAAACCGATCACTTTGCCATTCGGAATGTAAGCCACGTGGGCCCGACCAATGAATGGAAGCAAGTGATGTTCGCACATCGAATAAAGCTCGATGTCTTTGACCAGAATGATCTCGCTCGCTTCCGAATCGAAGATGGCGTTGTTGACGATCTCTTCGACGCTTTGGCGATAACCCTGGGTAAGGAATTCCATTGCCCGCGCCGCGCGGGCCGGCGTCTTGACCAAACCTTGTCGCGTCGAATCTTCCCCGATCGCGTCGAGCAGATCGCGATAGATTTTAGTTAACTTACCAAGTTGGCCCGGCGGCAGCGGCTCGGCGTAGCGGGCCAAGCGGTCTTCAGTTTCGATTTCGGAGTCAAACGTTCGCAAGATCGACAATTCCTTTAATCCAACCAGCTCTGTGGATATTTCTCGTCATCGAGCGCGACCGCCTGTTCGGTTAACTCGAGCGTGTGTTGAGTGTCGAACATGACTGCGAGCTCTTCCGTCCGCGTCGCGTTCTTACTCGCCATGATTGTTCCCGGATGTGGCCCGTGCGGAATCCCGCGCGGATGCAATGTGATCGACGCCGGCTCGATGCCGCGACGCGAGCCGAAATTTCCGCGGACGTAAAACAAGACTTCGTCCGCTTCGACGTTGTCATGGACCCATGGAATTTTTACGGCTTCGGGATGCGTATCGAGAAACCGCGGCGCGAACGTGCAGACCACATAACCACGGATCTCAAATGTCTGATGGATCGGTGGTGGTTGATGCACCGTCCCGGTAATCGGCTCGAAATCCTGCGCGTTAAACGTAAATGGATAAACGAAGCCATCCCAGCCCACGACATCGAAGGGATGATGCGCCATCGTCACGCACGTCCAGCGCGGACCATCCTTCACCAGAATCTCAACGTCTTCTTCCTTGTCGATGGTATTGAGCTCGGTCGGCGCATGAAAATCGCGCTCGGAATAAGGGGCGCCCATTTTGATCTGACCCTCCTGGTTCAAATACCGTTTCGGAATACGCACCGGACCGGCTGACTCGAGAATCAAGTAATCTTCTTCCTCCACTTTATCCGGCACGAGCTGGTAAGTGATGCCGCGCGGAACAACAATGTAATCTTCGGCGCGATAGCGTTGTTTTCCGAAGACGGTCTCGAGCGTGCCGCCGCCTTTGAAGACGAATATAATTTCGTCGGCGCCGCCGTTCTTATAATACTCGAACTTGCCGTACGGTTTCTCCGGCCGCGCTCGCCACGCGGTCATGTCCTGATTGAAAAGAATTGGAATGCGCCCGGTGTAGACGTCTCCTCGGCGCGGTATCCTCGCCGTCTTCAAATGATGATGCCGCAACGGACTGTCGGTTACTTTCTTGAGCTCTTCGCATTTCAAAAGCTTGACGCTTCGGACGCGCGTCGGCGGCCGCAGATGATACATGATCGAGTAAGCCTCGTTGAAACCTTCGGTGGTGATGACGTGTTCGTAAGCGATGCCTTCGTTCTTGTAAGTGGGCGCCGCGCCATTGCGATGGAACCAGATGTGATGCTTCCGCGGCATCTCGCCTAATTTATGGTAATACGGCATTGTCTCCTCCTCCTTACAGATTGCCTCTGCGTTCCTGTTCCTTTTCCAGCGCTTCGAATAGCGCCTTGAAATTTCCTTTCCCGAAACTCTTCGCGCCTTTGCGCTGGATGATTTCGAAAAACAACGTCGGCCGATCTTCGACCGGCTTGGAAAATATCTGGAGCAAATAACCCTCGTCGTCGCGGTCGACCAGAATCCCGAGCCGCTTTAACGGCCCTAAATCTTCATCGATGTGGCCAACGCGTTCGGGAAGCGTGTCGTAATAAGTGGACGGAATGTTCAGAAACTCGAGGCCGCGCTTTTGCAGCTCGGTCACGGTCTTCACGATGTCTTTGGTCGCGATCGCGATGTGCTGGACGCCTTCGCCGTTGTAAAACTCGAGATACTCTTCCACCTGCGATTTCTTTTTGCCTTCAGCCGGCTCGTTGATCGGAAATTTCACGAAACCGTTCCCGTTGCTCATCACCTTGCTCATGAGCGCCGAGTACTCGGTCGAAATGTCTTTGTCATCGAAACTGAGAATGTTTCGGAACCCCATCACGTCCTCGTAAAATTTCACCCACGGGTTCATCTGGTTCCAACCGACGTTGCCGACACAGTGGTCGCAGTAGAGCAAGCCGGTCTCTTTTGTTTCGAATGACGATTCCCATTTCTCAAATCCTGGCATGAACGGCCCGGTGTAATCGTCGCGCTCAACGAAAACGTGTACGACTTCTCCGTAAGTGTGAATCCCGCTCATCACGACTTTGCCGTGCTCGTCCTTCAACGTTTTGGGTTCCAGGTAACTTTTGCCGCCGCGCTTGGTCGTTTCTTTCCAGGCCGACGTCGCGTCTTTCACCTTCAGCGCGATCACTTTCACGCCGTCACCGTGTTTATAAATGTGATCGGCGATTTCGTTGTTAGGCCGAACTGGCGTGGTCAGAACAAACGTCAGATTGTTCTGTCGAATAGCGTAACTGGCGCGATCTTTGACGCCGGTTTCCGGGCCACTGTAGGCCAGACTTTGGAAACCGAACGCGCTCTTGTAGAAATGCGCGGCCTGCTTGGCGTTGCCGACGTAAAACTCGATGTAATCGGTGCCCTCAAGCGGCAGAAAATCTTGCTCCCCTGCTGGAGCACCCTTCTTTTTTGGAGCAGCAATTGTTGTTGCCATAAATTACCTCCGCGTTTTCTCACGCCAAGCGCGTTCTCTAAATATAAGATCGACAATCACGCCTCGCAAGGTTGGCGCTACTTCGACGCGCTTGATACGAGTTTTTGGAAGCGCGGATCATTCCGGAGCGGATCGAACATCGGATCGAGCCGGAGCAATGCGGGAGTCAGCGGCACTCCTGAAACCACGTTGCTGTTGTACGGTATCGAAAGTAGTTTCTGTAAAGCGGCAATGGCGCGGTCGCGTTCCCCCATGCGCGCTTCCACCCGGGCGAGGATCTCGATCGGAAAGGGACCCTGCACGGCGTCTTTCTCGATGGGGATCACGGTCATCGCCTGCTCGGCCAGGGCCAACGCGGCGGCTTTGTCACCGAGAAACATATTGGTCAGTGCGAGATTGCCAAGGAGGTTCGGATTTTCCGGCTGCTCTTTGAGGAAAGGTTCTAGTTCGCTGCGAGCCTGTCGCCAACTTTCCTGGGCGGCGGCGTGTTCGCCGGCGACTTCTTGCGCCCAGCCTAACCAAAAACGTAGCTCGCCATTGGTGTAACCCAATGCTGGATCAGGCTTGGCCAGTATTTCCTTTAACCGAGGAATGATCCGTCCTGGGCGGCGCTCCAGAATTGCCTGGTAAACTTGTGTTTCCAACGCGCTGGAGTCGTCGGCCCCTGGATGGAGCGGAGCGAGAAGCGCCGAAGCCCGCGGAAGGTCGCCCTCAGCTTGGGCGACAGTCGCCTTTTGCACGAGGGTATCCACGTCGTCCGGTGTGATACCGAGAATCTGATCGAACTTCCCCAGCGCCTCAGGGAAACGACGAACAAATATATAGGAAATCGCGTGCTGGAAGAGGAGGTTAACGTTGCGCGGGTCGAGCCGCTCGGCTTCGTTGAAGTACGATTCGCTCCGGTCCCACTGGCCTCGTCTCCGCGCAACATAGGCCAGCGATTCAGGAATCCGGCTGCTATTTGGCAGGAACTGATGTGCCTGCTCAAAATAACCCACCGCGGTGTCATAATCTTTTAAGCAGGCGTAGTGGTAATAGCCCTTGGCCAATACGGCCTCGCCAAGATTAGGCTGAAGATTGAGCGCGGTCTCGGCTGCCTGCCGCGCCTCTTCACGGAGGGCGAGCGTTGGTTGAAGAGTTTGTGTGATGTGGCCGCGCGCATCCACGTATGACAGCAGCGCCCAACCAAGGGCGAACTCCGGGTCCAACCGCACCGCTTCCCTGAGATATTTCTGCGCGCCAAGAGCGTTGGCCGTTGTGTTGGCTGTTTTCAGACTATAAGCCAGACCGCGCAGGTAGGCATCGTAAGCTCCAGGATTGTCCGTCGGTTTCGCGGCGATGACCTGCTCTTCGCGACCGCTCAGGTGCGCTCGCAACTGCTCGGCGATGGCTTTGGCGACTTCACTCTCGACCAAAAAGATGTCAGTAAGTTTGCGATCAAAGGTATCGGCCCAGAGATGGGAGTCATTGGCCGCTTTGATCAGCTGTACGTTCACCCGCACGGCGTCGCCACTCTTCTGCACACTTCCTTCCAGGATATGGGCGACGCCAAGTTGCCTGGCGGTCTCGGGCAGGTTTTCCGGCGCGCTTTTGTAATGCTCCGTCGATGTCCGCGAGATTACCTTGAGATCAGCGATCTTGGATAAGCGCGTCAGAATCTCGTCCTGGATGCCGTCGGCGAAGTAAGCGTTGGCTTTGTCTTCGCTCCGGTTCTCAAACGGCAGGACCGCAATCGATTTGTTTGAAATGCCGTCAGTCGAAGCTGCGGTTGTTTTGTTCCCGACCGTATAGCGGCCTAGGAAAAACAGCGCGACCGAGGTCACGCCGCCGATAACAGCGATGTAGATCCAGGCGTGTTTCTTCTGTCCCGTCGTCGGTGGCATCGCGTCGGCGGTCTCAGTTCGCTTGATTCCTTCAGGTGTCAGCTCAAATGTCCATGCGATCACGAGCGCGACTGGAAATCCGATTGCGATTGCGAGCACAATCAATTGGATCGCCCAATTCGGAATGCCGAAGACCGGAAAGACCTGCGCGATGCCTTGAGCGAGCGCCCAGCCGCCGACCGCGTAAGCGACGGCAACCTTGTAAACGTTGCGGCGCTTCAGCTCGCCGAAGAATTTCGTCAGATCCATTGCCTTGTTTGTTTGCGCGCCTCTTGCAACGCAGCCCGCACTTTCAATCGAAGCGCGTTCAGCCGGATGAATCCGGTCGCGTCGTTTTGGTTGTATGTTGACGCTTCGCCTTCCATCGTCGCAATTTTTGAATCGTAGAGACTCTTCGGGCTTTTGCGGCCGGCGACGATGATGTTGCCTTTGTAAAGCTTTAGCCTAACAGCTCCCGTCACGTCGCGCTGACTTTCGGTCACGAGGGCTTGAAGTGCCTCCCGCTCGGGCGAAAACCAAAAGCCGTTGTAGACGAGCTCGCTGTATTTCGGAATCAGACTATCGCGCAGGTGCATGACTTCGCGGTCCATGGTCAGGGTTTCCATTTGCCGATGCGCGAAATGCAATATCGCGCCGCCCGGCGTTTCGTAAACACCGCGGCCTTTCATTCCGACAAAGCGATTCTCGACAACGTCCACGCGACCGATCCCATGTTTCCCGCCGAGTTTGTTCAGCGTTTGCATTACGCCGAGCGGCGACATGGAGGGCACCGCGCTGTCGGCGCCAAAATTTTCGGACACGACAGCGCGTGTCCCGCCAGTTGTGGATCGCAAATCGGAAACTTGCGCCACGCTTACGCAATTCCCGTTCTCGAATGCAAGATCGACATGTTCCGGTTCGTCAGGCGCGTCTTCCGGCGCAACACTCAGTTTATACATGCCGCGCATCTCTTTTGAGCTGGCATCGAACCACGGGTCTTCCAGCACACCGCTCTCGAAGCTAATGTGGAGGAGGTTGCGATCGGTCGAATACGGTTTTTCCGCACTCGCTTCGACCGTAATCTTGTTCTTCGTCGCGAACGCGATCATCTCGGCGCGGCCGGGAAATTCCTTCCGAAAACGCTCCTCCCGCCACGGCGCGATCACCTGCAACTCGGGCGCGAGCGCCGCAGCGGTCAATTCAAAGCGGACCTGATCGTTCCCCTTCCCGGTTGCGCCGTGCGCGATGGCGTGCGCTTTTTCAGCGCGCGCGATTTCGACCATTCGTTTTGCGATCAGCGGGCGCGCGATGCTGGTTCCAAGGAAATATTGGTTCTCGTAAATCGCGCCGGCCTGAAACATCGGGAAAATGAAATCGCGAGCGAACTCTTCCTGAAGATCCTCGATCACGCACTTCGTTGCACCAGTCTTCAGCGCTTTCTCCTCGAGACCGGCGAGCTCTTCTTCCTGACCGATGTCTGCGCAAAAGGCGATGATCTCCGCCTTATAGTTTTCTTTTAGCCAGCGAAGAATGATCGAGGTATCGAGACCGCCGGAATATGCGAGAACAATTTTCACAGATGTTTGATGTTCGATGTTAGAATTTTGATTGCAATCCCTCACCTTAATTGTATCTCGACTGCGTCCCACAGCGCTCGACCGCCACCCTTGCGGCTTTGCCGGCCATGTCGCGGTTCCCAACCGCTCCACATTCTCCCCCTTTCCTAAAGGGAGAGGCGAATACTGGGAGCATTAGAACACGGCGGGACCAGATCTTCTCCCCATCGAACGAGGAGAGGAGAAAGGTGAGGAGTCGATTTGTGTGAGTCTAATCGCCGAACGAAATATCGACGTCGCGCGCGGTTTGCACCATTTCGCCGTGCGGTGGGACGAGGCGCAGCCGGTTTACGGCATCGGCGATTGGAACGTGTCGCACTTGGTAATTTTGGTAGCTGACCATGGACCCGAAGTGTCCTTCGTTCGCTAATTGGACGGCCTTGACGCCGAAACGTGTGCCGAGAATCCGGTCGAGCGTCGTCGGCGCGCCGCCGCGCTGCAAATGCCCGAGCACACATGAGCGTGTTTCCTTTCCAGTTCGTTCGGCGATCTCGCGCGCAACCACGTCGCCGATTCCGCCAAGACGGAATTCGCCGCCTTCAATGTCCCGTTTTATTTGCTGGCCGTCCTTTGGCCGCGCGCCTTCGGCCACGACAACGAGCGAACCGAGACGGCCTGCGGCCTCGCGTTTCTTTATCGCGTCTGCAATTTTTCCATAATCGAACGGGATTTCAGGAATCAAAATAATGTCCGCGCCGCCGGCGATGCCTCCATGAAGCGCGATCCAGCCGGCGTGACGTCCCATCACTTCGACAACCATGACCCGCTTGTGGCTCGTTGCGGTGGTGTGCAAACGATCAAGCGCGTCCATCACCTCCGCGACCGCGGAATCGAACCCGAACGTCATTGCCGTCGCTTCGATGTCGTTGTCGATCGTTTTCGGGACGCCGATGCAATTGATGCCCACTTCCTGCATTTGCATCGCCGTCGTCATCGAACCGTCGCCGCCGACAATGACGAGTGCTTTGACGTGGAGTTGATCTAAAACTTTTTTCGCACGCGCGATCACTTCACTGGCCACCACAGCGCGGTCGCCGGCGCCGACTTTGGCGATGAAATGGCCGCGGTTCGTCGTGCCGATGATCGTCCCGCCGAGCGCCATGATGCCTTCCGTGCTTTTGCGATCGAGCACGACATAATCGCCAGGCGGCAACAGACCTTCGAAACCGTCGCGGAATCCGATCACTTCCCAGCCAAGTTTTTCGCCCGCGAGCACGACGCCGCGAAGGACAGCGTTAAGCCCCGGGCAATCCCCGCCGCTGGTGAGAACGGCAATACGCGTCTTCATGACGAAGACACAATCAAAGCACTTTTTTCGGATCGACAAGCCGTCCGCCGGCCGCCCACTGATCGTAGAGCTGCCAGCCTTGGCCAATCAGTTGAGCACCTTCGGCGAATCGACTGTTGCTGCCGAGCAGGACAACGATGATGTGACGCGGAAAAATCGTCACGCCTTGTCCTTGTTTCACCACATCTGATTCCCGACTCGCCGAGAGAACCAGACATTCGCCGGCGCGCGCAGTTCGGCCAGTTTTTACACCGTCGATGCCCTGCGTGCCGAGAAGCTCATTCGTGTTGCGCAACGAGTAGCGCTGCTCTTTGCCTCCGCGCCGAAATGAGATCTGTCGTTCTTTTTGTGAGATATAAAAGCGAAAACTGGCCTTGTTCAGAGCGTAACGGGTGAGACGAGCGAGATCCTCGGCGGTGGAGTGCGGCAGCGGCTTTACGTTTTGGTCGACGCCGTGCGGGTTCACGAATTTTGTGCGTTCCATTTTTAGCTGCTTAGCCAGTGCGTTCATTTGGGTCACGAACAGGTCGATCGGCGTCAGGTTCGATTTCTGTCCTCCGGGCACCGGTCCTTGAATTCTCGATCCAACATAACTCGCCAGCGTATAGGCGGCGACGTTGTCCGACTGGACCAGTGCCGCGTAAAGCAAATCGCGCAAGACGATATCATCGCCCGGTTGAAAACCGATGTTGTTTTCCAACGTCCCCACAAACGCTGACGGCGGAATCATAACGGATTGGTTGAGATCGCCGCCTTTGTGCTCCGCCCAATCCAGAACAACCATCGCGGTGGCGATTTTCGTCAAACTGCCAACTTGGCGTTTCTGTTTCGATTCGTGCTCTTGTAACACAAATCCCGTTTGAGCGTCGACGATGATGGAAGCTTGTGCGGCGAAGGCCGAACGCGGTGTTGCCCCAAACAAGACAAGCGCAGCGGCAGCAATGGTAAAGTGGCGGGAAAAGATCACGTGTAGCAGTTTGAAACGGCAGGACGTTAATCGTCGCCGTTCAGTTGGCAACCCGCGAAAAACGGGAACGCTGACTTATTCCGGCAAACTGACGGTGGCGCGCTCGCCGTAACGGTACGGGTTTGCGCTCAAAGTTAGATAGATTCGCTCTGCCGCGTTTACGAGATCGAAGTGTGTTGCCCGACCGAGTCCGCTGGCGCGGACCGTCCCATGTCTGCCTTGCAAACGACTGCCACCGGCCATGTCGAATTCATATACAACTGTGGCACGATCGACATCTCTGATTCGAACGTGAAGCGCCAGAAAGGATTGGCCGGCCCCAAAAGTACCGAAAAAGAAACGACCGAGCGGGCTCCCGCCATCCACCAATTGAAAGTAGCCTTCAACAAGCCATCCGGTGCGCGGCGTTTCCGTGTCTTTCAAAATTCTGGCGGGCGCAATTTTTTCCAATTGCTCTTTTAAATCGTTGGCAAACTCCACAGGTGCAAGCGCTTTACGAATTGGCATTTCACCATCACTCAAGGCTTCGTCGCCTCTGAAGACCGCAGTGTCAATGCAGAACGGTCTAATATAGATGGCGTTCGGGCCGCTCGCCCCTACCCCGCAATTCGTGACCATGTGGACGCCTTTTGAGCCGTAATCCTTGGCCTCGATAGCGCCAGCGGTTCGTCCGCCGGGGGTAGATACTTCGGTCTTGGTGACATACATATCCGCGCATGAGCAAAGCAGGATGCTTGAAGCGATAACGATGACAGATTTCATATGATTTAGTTCTGGCCGCGTCGGGCCTCTCAAGGCACAAGGCGAACGGTTTCGCGATTTGTGATGCAACTCCCGTGCCGTTCGCAGGAGAAAAACGCCTCCGGACGCCCAATCCTGGCGCTAGCCCCCCACTTTGGGCGCCCGTGCCCGACTGATCAGCATTCGCATTATAAAATAAACGATGACCGCTGAAGGGATCGCCAGAAACAACGAGCCAATAACTGCTGGCCAGACTAATCTCTGGAACACGTCCCAGTTCAGATAATCGTGCAACCCGAAGTGGAACCGGATTCGGTGAGCCGGAGTCGGTCGGTTCAGCGTCCAGCAGCCGACCTTGTATTCGGCAAAGTAGATGGCCGGCATCACGAAAATTAGGACATCGTGAACTGTCACCGCGATTGCGGCGGCGACCTTGTTACATCGACACACCCACGCCACAGCGATTGAGAGCAACGTCTTTAGGCTCCAAAGCGGCGTGAAGCCAAAAAATATTCCGATGGCTGACCCGAGCGCGATCGAGTGCGGCGTGTCCGCCATCGTTACTAGCGTCATGTGGTGATCGGCCAGCCAGCGTTTTTTTCGCGCCAGGAAGTCCGGCAACCGCGGTCCGGCACTGCGCTCTCCAACTGATTGCGACTCTGGCACGGGCGCGAGTGTAACCTAAAACAATTCGGGTGTCTGCGGCGATGGCAGCGTGATCGATTGACCGAGCGCTGTCCTCAGGCGCGTCGCTGCCCGCGGTGCATAATCGAGATTGTTGTTGTTGAACACCACGTGCACGTCCTTCGCTTCCCGCGCGAGTCTCCGGCTCCGATCGCCGACCTCGGCGATTTCGTTGTCGGAGTAATCGTAATTAAAACGCGAGGCGACGGTTTTGCCGGTTAGATACGCTTTGACGTCGCGGCCGTGCAGACGCAGATAACTGAAGTTCGGATTCGTGATCTCATTTAGCTCCGAAGGCACGACCGAGAAATGATCGGAGGCCGGCGCGTCGACGTTCACAAATCCGACTTTACGTTTGCGCAGAAACTCGATTGTCAGGCTTAACTGACCGCCCACCACCCAGTTGCGGTTTCGGAACTCAATCGCCAATCGATAATCGGCGAGCCCCTCGATCAAAGCTTCGAGCTCGCTCAGCTCATGTTTCCGCGACGAAAACGCCGGCGAAAGTTGCAGCAGAAATACGCCAAGTTTTCCAGCGGACTGCAAGATCGACATCGGCCGCAGAAAAAATTTGAGTAGCGCCTCGCGCAACGTCGGCGAAGCAGTCACCTTCCCTTTTGCATCGGTCCGCACGAGCCGTTGCAATTCTTGCGGCAATAATTTTCGCGGCGTGGAGTGAAACGAAAAGAGTTGATGCAGCTTTACGTCGAAAATGAAATCGTTCGGCGTGGTCGCGCACCACCGCTCTACCGTCCGCGCGTCCGGGACCGAATAGAAGGTCGAATTGACTTCGACCATTTCGAAATGCTGTGCGTACCAGGCGAGTCGTTGATGCGCCGCCATTTTTTTTGGGTACCATCGCTCGACAAATCCGGGATCGGTCCAGCTCGCGGTGCCGACGAGAATTCTACCGCCATCTTTCTTTGCAGCGCTCGTCGCGGTCACTCATTAAGGGAACCGCCTCAGCTGCAGAACGCAAATTTCCATCGTGTTCGGCGACTGCGAGCGAACTACGTTCCTCCGCTTACCTGTATCGCGCGTAATCGAAGAGCAGTTGCGCGTCCATATCATTTAGCAGTTCTTCGAGTTCCTCGAGGTCTACTGGCTTCTGCAGGATGGCAACGGCTCCGATGTCCGCGAGATCGCTCGCCGGCCGGCTGGAAACAAAGACAATACGAGCGCCGGGATCTTCGGTAAGAATATATCGACAAGCTGTTGCTCCGTTCAGTCTGTTCATGGAATAATCCATCAGCACAACGTCCGGGCGATAGATATGATACGCGCGGATCGCCTGTGCACCGGAAGTAACCACTTTGACCACGTGATGTTTGGCAGCATTGACCAACAAAGCCACCGTGCTGCCGACAACCGGCTGATCATCGGCAATTAGGACGCGCATAGGTTGAGAGCGTTCTTTGCAGAACTTTTTATGCCAGAGCCTTGGGATTTATTGAAAAATCAAAATTTCTGCCTAATCGCTTGATTGACCGCGGTTTCTCTCCGCCAGCACCACTACTCTACGTTTAGTTTGATTTGATTCCGAACCGCATCTCGCCAATAATGTCGTCGCGGGGTGGAGCAGCCTGGTAGCTCGTCAGGCTCATAACCTGAAGGTCGCTGGTTCAAATCCAGCCCCCGCAACCAAATCACTTGCCGCGTCGAGGCGTCTGCGCAAATTTCACGCCGCTCAATCGAGCGTTAAGCGATCCAGAGTAGCTCAGTGGTAGAGCGGTCGGCTGTTAACCGATTGGTCGTAGGTTCGAATCCTACCTCTGGAGCCAAATTTTAAATGTTCTGGACCTACATTCTTCAAAATCCAACTGGCAAATTTTACATCGGCCACACAGACGATCTTCAGACTCGAGTAGCCAATCACAACCGGACCGACAAAACTCGCGGCAAATTTACGCGGAAGAATGGTCCATGGGTCCTCGTCTGGTTCGAAGGACAATCGAGCCGCTCAAGTGCGATGCGCCGCGAACGCCAAATAAAATCGTGGAAATCGGCGAGGCGGATTCGGGTTGAGCTTCTTAACTCGTCCGTCGATGGGAGAGTCCCGACGCAGTCGGGATTAACCGATTGGTCGTAGGTTCGAATCCTACCTCTGGAGCCAATTTGAAAATGTTTTCGGTTTACATCCTCCAGAATTCGAAAGGCGCATTTTACATTGGCATGACTGACAACGTGGCGCGGCGGGTCGAGCAGCACAATTCTCGAAAATCAAAGTGGACAAAATCGAGAGGTCCATGGCGCGTTGTTTGGACAAGCAGTCCATTGTCGCCCTCCGAAGCGCGCAAACTCGAAACGAAATTAAAGCGGCAAAAAGGCGGTGATGCTCTCTACAAAATCACTGGGCTGGCTCGCGTCGGTGTTAATCCCGCGGCCGCGGGATCGTAGGTTCGAATCCTACCTCTGGAGTCAAATTCGGCGGTTCGCTACGCCATGAAAGCGATTGCAAAGGCACTTGGTCTACGCTCCCTTAGTCGCACTTCGATGCACCTGACGCTGTTAAAATCCAAAATCCATCGGGCAACTGTGACCGGCGCAAGCTTGGATTATGAAGGCAGTCTCACCGTCTCCGCTGACATTGCGCAAACAGTGGGACTGCTGGCTTACGAGAAGATTCT
>WNFY01007059.1_pt1 | contig 19765 bp, 14 predicted proteins | sample 5400091 | NCBI WGS metagenome assembly WNFY01 (sample SAMN13153364, study PRJNA577476) | soil metagenome | isolation source: 60 cm soil or saprolite under grassland replicate 1 | place: USA:California | collected 2016-06-15
CGCTCATCATCCATTCTATTGAAACGAACACCCCCCGTGTCATCTATGGCAATGTCCGCAATACCGATCTAATCACCAATCTCCCACATGGCTGCTGTGTCGAAGTACCATGCCTCGTCGATGGCAGCGGGTTCCACCCAACGTTTATTGGAGCGCTCCCACCACAGCTCGCGGCCTTGCAGATGACCAACATCAACGTTCAAGGCCTGGTGGTCGAGGCCATCTTGACCGGCAAGAAGGAGCATGTTTACCACGCCGCCATGTTTGATCCCCACACCGCGGCTGAATTGACGCTGGATGAGATCTATGCATTGGTCGAGGACTTGTTCGAGGTGCATGGAGCAGTAATACCAAAGTTACATTGATCCGTAGGCATCCGGTCAAATAGAGGGTTACCAGCGTCGCGACAATCATGTTATAGGTCACCGCCGCTTTCGCCTGTGCCGCAGTAGAGGGATCGCTCAGTAATGCATGCATGGTCTGTTGCAACTCTTCGTAAAATAATGCGCGATAGTTGGGGGAGTGATAGCGGCTCAGGTCACCGTGTTCCTCTGCTACTTCATCCAGGAAACGCCGGAAAAATTCGGTGTGCTTCGCTTCTTCCCAGAGGAAGGTCGTTAACGATAAGTATTGCGGAAGGAACCTGCTTTCTGCCGCCTGAGATCAGGGAACAGCTCTGTTCCCTGGTGGTGATTCCGCAAGTTCAAAATGGAAGCATTTAGAAGAGGGCAGCGGCATTGTCGTTACGGTGGACGAGCCTGAGAGTGAGGGTATGATTCGCGCAACCGGTGGGGACACCACTACAACAGCGAAAGAAGAAACAACGCTTCAACCCGAATACGACGATTCATATGCCCCGATATCACATGCATTCTCCGATCCATCTGGCCGGGGGTCGCCGCGCTGGTCAGTGGTGATCGTCACATTCTGACCAGAGGGATCTGTGACGGTGATGCTGCATGTCTGTAGAGGAACAGCATCGATAGCCTGACTTCCCTGGAGCAATGCAAGGGTATGGGTGGGTCCTCCGTTGTTGCGTAGTGTAGGATCTATGTTGAGGTCAGCCAACGTCACTTGCCTATCGGTTCCGGCATTCAGTCCTTTAGCGCCGGCAACGTTCTCGATCAGATTATAGCCATCTGAGATCAGCGCTCCTGAAATGTCCGGGCCGTCATGAGCGCTATATGCCGCCGCCGGAGCCGTCTTTCTTGCTGCTGATAGCTGAATTGTTCGAGAAAGTGCTGTGAGTCACGGTGAGCTTACCTTCATTATAGATGCCACCACCTTCGCTGTTGTTAGCAATACTATTGCTGCTACTAGTTGAATTGTTCGAGAAGGTGCTGGTGGTCACGGTAAGGGTACCTGTACTGAAGTTGTCGATGCCGCCGCCGAAGCTGAAGCCTCTGCTGCTAGCCGAATTGTTCGAGAAGGTGCTGTGAGTCACGGTGAGCTTACCTTCATTGTAGATGCCACCACCTTCGCCTTCCACTTCGCCGAATGATGAATTGTTCGAGAAGGTACTGTTGATCACGGTAAGGGTACCTGTACTGGTGTTGTAGATGCCGCCGCCGAAGCTGGTAACGCCAGCGTTTGTCTTGTTGTCCGAGATGGTGCTGTTGGTCACGGTGAGGGAGCCTTGATTGGAGAGGAAGGCATCAATAACCGTCACACTGTTTTTGAAACTCAGGTCAGAGATGTTGAGCGTGGCACCTAGGGGTACTTGAATCTTCGCGTCTATGTTGCCGCCACTGATGGTAATCTGGTCTGCTCCTGGGCCGTGAATGGTGAGCTGTTCGTCGCTCAGAAAACCCAGAGACTCTCTCAGCTTGATGGTTCCACGCAGGCCCTGGGTAAAGCGAATAGTACTGTTCGGAGGAGCATTTTCGATACAATAGCGCAATGATCCATTCACATTGTCCTGGAGTGTTGTTACGACCGTTGGATCGGGGGGCCGCGTCGCAATTAACCCACCAGCTATCCCCGTCAAAGAGAGCAGTAGGAGAACCACAGCGATGAGGCTCACGAGCGACTGAATTCGCCGAGTTGTACTAGCCCGTAGAAAGACCACCTCCTGCTCATTTGGCCTGTTGCGCCTGGCCCACGTCAGGGCTTCTTTGAGCTGGATACCACGATACAGCCGGTCTCTGGGCCGCTTCCGCTGCTCCCATTCCGCGGAATCTTCACTGAGGGACTGCTGAAAAAGGATGTCGTCGCGGGCCTCACGCAGCCACTCTGCCAGGCGTTTCCATTCCCGAATCAGCGCCTCGTGACTCACTTCAATGGTGATTTTGCCACTGATCTGGTTGGTGGTCAGCAGGCGCGCGCTGATGAATGCCTCCAGCGTCTCCTGCATCTGCTGTGTCTGCTTAGAATCGGCCTGCTCGAACTCGGAGCGTGCCGCACGACGACGCGTGGTATCCTGCTCGGTTGTTCCAGGCTTGATTAAGCGCAAAAACACGTCGCGCGCTACCTGACGATGCTCGTCAGAAGGCAGTTCTTGATAGGTCCCCTCGGCATGTTGAGACAATGCTCCTTTGACGCCACCAATCTCGCGATAGGACTGTAAGCTCAGCTGGTGCCCGCTTCGTCGTTGGAAGAGCTGGTCGAGCGTGAATTGCAAGAGCGGCAGGGCACCTGTTTGTCCTCGTATCTCAAACAACAGATCACCCACGAGATCACCCTCGAAAGTGAGTTGCACATCGGGTAGTGCCGCAGGTTGCTCAATCGTACCCCGCAGATCGTATATCTCCATCGGAAGCACGGAACTGTGATGGGCGTCTATCAGGCGGTAGAGTTCAGGATACTGCATGGGACGATCAGAGAAGTCCACTCGGAGTGTGAGAATGAGAACAACTGGACCGCCTGGCTCAGTGATGGCGTTTATCAACAGGTCAACGAACTGCCGCCGCTCGTCTTCAGAGGTCGTCAGCGTGAACAGTTCCTCAAACTGGTCGACGAACAGCACAACTTTGGTCCCCTGTGGTTTCGCAAGAGCAGTAGCATAGAGATGGAGGCCACGTGCAGGATCGTCTTCCAGATCTTCACGAATCGTTTTCAGACCCTTATCATGCAGTTTCTCCGACAGTGCAAGCGTCAGGGACTCAATGGGATGTAACCCTGGCACGATAGGATCCAGGTACACCCATCCCTTACTGCCAAGAATCCCACCAGTTTGAAGGCAGGGAAGCAGGCCAGCCATGACCACACTTGATTTTCCTGACCCACTTGTCCCAACAACCGCCAGCAACCGTGCGCTCTGTACTCCCTGTATATTTTTGGTCAGCGACACCTTGAGCGCTTCCAGGAGTTCCTGGATCAGGGCGTCCCGTCCAAAGAAATCGTGCGCATCTGCAGAAGTAAACGGCCGCAAGCCTTTGTAGGGATTGCGTGGCTCAATATTTGGTTCAGGCCAGCCAGGCACGCGGGGAAAGGGAACTCCAGTAAGTGTGAAGACTATCTCGGAGAGGGCCGAGGTATAGCGCTCCTCGCGGGCATCGATGTATTGCATGCCACCCAGACCAAGTGGAATGGCCTCCATCCACTGCGTGCCTGTCACCCAAACAGGATAGATGGGACGTTGATACATCTGAGCAATACGTAGTTCGTCCTTGACGTAGCGGGAGCTACGAGCGTTGGGAGAAGCGACAAGTAGAACCGCGTCGGCGGCCCGAATGGCCGTTCGTAGGGATTCTTCCCAATCAGGTGTGCCTGGCCGGATACCTTCCCGGTCGACCCACGTGGTAACCCCTTGAGCACCGAGATCAGTTCTCAAGCGTTCGACGATCGAGCTATCAGCTCTCGAGTAGGAGAAAAATACGGATGGAGGTGTGGGTGTGTGGGTGGGCGTCTCGCTCATTTCTTGCTCTCCTCATTCTTTATCAAAGGCAATTCGATAAGTTCTCCATAAAGAAAACGAGCTGCATACTCTTCAAAAAAGATAATATGCTCTTCCATTCGCTGTATACTATTATCTCACAAAATCACGAGGAATACCATGAAAATGCGGCAATTCAAAGGGAAAGCGGAGGAAAACACCGGAAGGTACTGACGCTTTTGGCTAAATGCTTTCACTATTCTGAGATCATTCCTTAGAATCATTTAGCGGATGCCCCGGGTCGGTCGCGGGAATGGGTCAAAAAATGGCTCAAGAGCTTTCGCGAGGAGCTGGATGCCAGGGCGCTGTGCTTCCATGTCCTGCATGAGCAGCAGGTGATCAAGTCCTTGCCGATCAAAGGCCTGGTGGGCATACTGCTCACCTTTGAACAGTTCCTGGCGCATATGGGCCGTCAAGCCCGCACGCTACAGCGACTGCGTTCTCTCCAAGAACGCAACTGGCGCACCGCTGCTTTAGCCTCTCCCTAAGGATTACGATGTCCAAGCATTCTTGGGGTTACGATGTGGGCTCTCCCTAGCTTTTGATGATTCCGGTCCTATGCAATGGTTGTGCTCAAGCGAAAGGTGCTGCCAGAGCCAATTGAGAAATACTCATCCGCTGGAAATTACCCCGAATCATCAAAAGAAAGCGTTTCTTTTTGGTTGACAGTGCAGTTCTGCCAGTCCAGTTTATCCTGCGAGAAGTCGATGGCACGTGGATCCCACACGCCAAGTTTTTTTGCTTTGTGATACAGTCGCATCGGGAGTATATCGTGACGTACCCCCCGCGTGCCAGTCGTCGCGAAGGATAAGTGACTTACCTGTGCCATTTCATTACCTTATTACTGCTCAAGCAGACCATCAGCAATGAGATCCGCCAGCGCTTTTTGCGCGCTATGCGGAGTGGAAACCTGGTAAGCGACGCCCCGCATATTCTTAACAACAGGCTCCAGGTATGGTTTGAATTTGGGATTATGGAGGTATTGGTCAGTCAATACAAACGAGGCAGTCTCTACGAGCCACGGCGTCGTTTCTGCGGTGGTCAGCAGTTGTAGCACAGGCCCGACGCTTTTTTTGCCATATTGCACCAATCCTTTGGCGGCCATCCAGGCGACCGAGTGATCAGTATCACTGAGCGCCTTAGCCAGCACAGACAATGCCCGTTTATCGTTAATTTTACCCAGGGCCCGCACGCTATTCCAGCGCATCCAGGCTGAACTACTATTGCTCGCCTCTATAAGCACAGGAACAGCCAGGTGACCCAGGCGTACAAGTGAAGAAAAAATGATGCTGCCCAGCTGCTCATCGGCGCCACGTAGTGCATTGAGCAAAGCTGGTACGGCTGCCGGATCACCGACACGCCCCAGGGCTTTCGCTGCCTCCAACCTCACAGCAGGTACGGGGTCGTGCAATGCTCCAATCAATTCAGCCGTGGCCACAGGACTGCCAGAGATGCCAAGAATATGGGCAGCGGTCTCACGTACAGCTGACCGTTTATCGTGCATTGCCCTCAATAATATTCGTTCAGCACGCGCCTTGTCCATACCAGCCTCTGGCAGGAAAAGCGTTCTGAGGCGTGTTCTGGCGTACGGGGAGCGCAAGGGTGGTGGCACTACAAAAGGCTTGCCCGCCCAGGTACCCATGGCGATGAATTCTAGCAGGTGCTGTGCCAGTCGATCGTCATCAAGTGAGGAAACGGCTATCACTGCACGCGGGTCGTTCTCCATAATCCAGTACAACAGTCGCCAGGCGGCGCCACGCCGGCCCTCTGCCGCATCCTGCGCCAGTATCTGCGGAGGAGTTACCCCAATAGGTGGAGTGACATCGATTTCGCTGTTTTCTAGCGGTGCGGTTTCACCCCTGGTCGTCAAGTCGATTTCAGAAGAATCATATGGTTTCATCACATGTACACTTTCTGGGGGTCAGAGATTACGCCTTTAGAAGCACAGGGTTTAGCCCTTTGGCGTAGTCAGTGACCGTTGGTGTTTGACTAAAATAACAACTACGGGCACGAAATTTTAAATTAATGTGATGCAGGAGTTCTGTTAGAAGTATAGCATATTTACTGTATTATGAGTAGCTAACCCGGTGTACATTGTTTTTCTGAGGCCTCATCGCTGCGCTCTTCGCAATTGTTTATTTTGTGAGGTTGCGGTTTTGGCAGACTGCGTCTGCCAAAACCGCAACCTCACAAGTAATTGAAAACAAAATGTGCGCTTGAAAACAAATGTTTTGAAAACAGATGTTTGAAAACAAATGTCTTATTGCATTGCCTGGAACAATTGCTCCGATGTGATGGGCAGTTGCGTCATACGCACGCCTACGGCGTCAAAGATAGCGTTGGCTATTGCCGCACCAACGGGAACGACGGGCGGTTCACCAACTCCCTTCGCGCCAAAGGGACCTAGCGCAGAGGGAATCTCCACGAGGATGGGCGTGATATTCGGTACATCCCCGATGTGGGGCAGCGCATAATCCATGAGCGTAGTGGTGAGAACCTGGCCGTTCTCATCGAAAACCAGGCTTTCAAAAAGCGCCCAGCCTAAACCCTGCGTAACGCCACCGGTGATCTGTCCTTCCACCTCTGCCGGATTGATGGCAAAACCGACATCTTGCACGGCAACGTAGTCCAGCACACGCACCTCACCCGTAGCGGGATCAACTGCTACCTTCGCGATATGCGCGGTAAACATTGGCGAAGATTGTCTGACTGCAGCACGCCCACGTCCATAGATCGGTTCATATTTGCCTGCAAACCGCATCGTCTCCGAGGCGATTCTGGTTAATTCAACATCCCTGCCCGGCGCCCCGCGCACAACGACCTTATTCCCCTCTATCTCCAGGTCTCCAACCGCTGCTTCAAGCATTTCAGCGGCTACGGTCAGTATCTGATTGCGGGCATCCTGCGCAGCGGCAAGAACAGCAACCCCCATCGAATAGATCGTCTTGCTTCCGCCGGTACCGCCACTGTAGGGCATGGTATCTGTATTGTCATGTACAACGTTCACCGCCGAAGACGACATCCCCAACCCCTCAGCCGCGATCAGTGATAGCGAGGTATCAGAGCCGGTCAGATCAACCGTGCCGACGATGACCGAAACTGAGCCGTCCGACTCCAGGAGGCAAGCAGCCGCTGTAGGCTCAGTACCACCTGGCCAGCCACCAGCAGACAGACCGATGCCAATCTTCCAGCCCTCCAGTTCAGCGGGAATTGCCTTCTGTTGCTGTCGATTCGCCCAGAGCGGATGCTCCCCCGCCTTCTCCAGGCACTCAAGCAGCCCGATACGCGGCCATTTGCGATGGTCTACCGTCGGATCTCCTTCCTTCAAACCATTCTTCAGGCGGAAGGCTACTGGATCCATTTCCAACTTCTGACATAGCTCATCGACCGCCGACTCCAGGGCAAAACAAGCCTGTGGAGCCCCGGGAGCGCGGTAGGCCCCGACGCTGACCTTATTTGTTAAGACTTCATAGCCACGGAAGTCATAGTTGGGACAGCGATAGGAACTGCCAAGCAGGACACCACCCAGGATAACCGCTGAACCAGGGTAAGCGCCCGTGTCAAAGATGACCTTTCCCTCCATCGCCACTAATGTGCCGTCTCGTTTTGTTCCGAGTTTCAAGGTGATAATCGATTGCGGCGCAGGATTACCAGCCAGCAGGTCATCTTCGCGCGTATAGACAAGGCGCACCGGCCTGCCCGCAGCGTAGGCGATAGCAGCAGCTAACGGCTCAATCAAACCAAACTTTCCCCCAAATGCTCCGCCGATTGGCACCGATTCGACCCGTATCTGCCGTTCTGGTAAAGCAAGAGCCTGGGACACACTCGAACGCACTCCTAACATACCCTGTGAACTTGCCCAGATGGTCATTGCCCGTCCACGAGCTCCGGGATCAACAGTAATCGACTGAGGCTCCAGATATGACTGGTGCACAGAGCTGGTTCTGTAAGTGCGCTTTATCACAACCTCGGCCTCACGCCATCCCTCTTCCATATTACCGGCATGCAAATGGGCTTTATCACTGACATTCTGCGAAAATTCTTCTTCCTCTCCCTCTACCTCTTCTGCCTGCGAAACAGCTGCATGTGCTCCTCCACCGGCAATCTCAGAGACCTCGCCTTCTTTACGAGCACGCGCCAACGGGGAAGCGAGTTGCATCGCAGCTACAGGGTCTAATACAGGTGGCAATGGTTCATAATCAACATCAACAGCATCGGCACCATCTTGAGCAGCAGCTTCTGTCTCCGCGAGAATGATAGCGACGGGATGCCCGCACCACAGCGCTTCATGCAGTGCCAGTGGCGCTTGAGAACGGGAGATGCTATCACTATTGGCCATACCAAGCGTTTCGCCAGTATACACAGCCTTGACCCCTGGCACCGCTAACGCCGCCGACGTATCGATATTGACGATGCGTGCGTGAGCATAGGGGCTATGGACCAGCCGGGCGTGCAAAAGACCAATCAGCGGCAGATCTCCCGCATAGCGAGTACGACCCATGACTTTATCTGCGCCATCCTGGCGGCGTATCGCCTTACCAACCGAGTTATGGGGATTTGCCTTGTCAACCGTTTGTGTCATAAAGAATGTAACTCCAATATATGTAGTGAAAACAAAATGATAACCCCTATCGTACACAGAGCCAGCATGTAAGGTTAGAAATGTGAACAAAAATCACTGTCGAAAGTGTAGCACAAATTGCGGTTTCATGTCATTCCCCTAATCCACACCCCCGGTTCACGCCTTACAGGTTCCCAACCGCAATCTTAGCTAGCGTCCGCCAGGCTAAAACACTCACGAATCCTAACAACGTGATACCACCGACTGCGCCTAACAGGAGAGGAACACTGGAGGTTGTTGTAGGTTGAGGAGGTACAGGAACAAGAGCGCGCTCTTCCTGTGTGATAGCGTGACGGCGCGCAAGCTCGAGATTGAGACTCTCTTCTCCCTTTGCCATCGCCCAGCGGTGATTCGCCGAAAAGATGGGCTTCATGATAAAGGAGAAATAGCGCAATAGTGGTTTCTCGGCCAGTATGTTCCAATCGTACGTCACATTCACCAACGGCCCATCCTGCTCAAACGTCCAGATACCACGCCCTTCAAAATCGCCCCATGCCTCAAGTGTAAAACCATCTGCCCGTACCTGGGTGACACGAAACTGCCAGCGCAGTGTATAGGGCAACCAGCCCTTGGTATAGAGACTCGCGACCTTGCCCAATCCTTGCTCGTTGCCGGGTTGTAGTACCTGCACATCCAAATACACCGCTGGCCACCAGCGGACAAGATCAGCAGCATTGTCGAGGATGTCGGCGACTTCCTTTATGGTGCTTTTCACTCGCCAGCGTGTGATGAAATGATATTCGTTGCTACTCATGTATAGCTCCTTCTACTAACGCTGTTTATCTGGCACATACGTAAGAAATAAGTTGCTAGATCACAACCCTGTGAGCCTTACGACCTGCGGTTGCTCCACCGCAAAACGATACTCGATCTGCTGCTCAGCATCGGCTGCCAGCGGAAACTCCCAGGTCAATAGTTCCAGTTTGCTGCGCTCCTTTGGAGCAGGCTGAATGCTCAGTACCCTTACCTTGACTCGCTCGTGTTGAGAGACAGGGAGGTGATCGCGGATCACCACGTTTCTGGATGCAGAAGCATAGTTATGGACGGTGAGACGATACGCGTAGGTGGTGCGGCGCACACCTCCTTGCAAGAGGCTGCCTTTGTCGACGCTCCGCTCAATAAGCTCGCGTTTCACTTTGATGCCGTCGTCAATTCCCAGGAAAATCTTGAATGTTTCTGTAGGCGCGGTGGTCTTGACCCTGGTCGTGCCCACGTATTCGCTGCTCAGGAAGATACTCGTATCTCCACTCAGCAATACACGCTCAGTGGCATTGTGGATGGTCGCTCGCAGGTGGACGTGCTCATCCAGCACGGGCGCGCTCACATAGTCGAACGTACATGGCAGATTGTCGCGCGCTATAGTTGTCTTGTGAGGAGAGTTATCGGAGGGAATATCTACCGAACGTCCCACATGGAAAATCAAGGCAGTCCCCGTCTGTTCGACGGTGGCAGTAGCCACACTGGCGGCCTCTTGCGCCTCCTCTTCCATTTCTTCCGCAGCTTCCCCCAAGGCCATATCAGCCGTCAGAGCTGCCGGCGCTGCCATAGCTCTGACCATTTTTGGGGCGCCTTGCGGACTTGCTGCATAGGGCACTCGCGGCATTGGAGGAGAATATACATTCAAGTACCAGGGTTCCAACTCAGGCAATAACGCAGCCAGGCTGGGCTGGGCAGTGGAGAGCGACAGGCCAACATTCTCCCAGCGCTCGCCGGTAGACTGCTGTACAAGGCCAACATAGGTCAGTTCAACCTCTCCCTTATTCTGGTCAGCTTCCTTCTGTACTCGCACATCATACTGTGGATGCCAGGAAGCTCCTGTCACCAGGTATGACACCTCTAGCGACAACTCTCCTGCCTCCGCCAGCGCAACCGTTATGACTGCAGAAAGGCGGTCAGGATCACCAGTTCCCTGCTTCCGAGCCAGCTCGCGCGCTTTCGCGTCGATCTCCCGTTGAACCTGGTTTAGCTCTATTTCCAGGCTCTGCGCGGCTTCAGCATCTTGCAATGCCTGCTCTGCAGTGAAACGAAAGAAATCGGCGCAATCCTGAGGCTTCATCTGTCCCTGGGCCAGGCCCCTGGCAAAATCTCTGGATTGCTCACCCAACGCTCGCAGCCACTGGCGACGATCATTCAAAGCACCCTGGCGTGCCTCTAACAACTGTTTATTCTGTCGCAACTGTTCCAGTTCATGTTGCAGTATCTGTAGCTCGCTTTCCGGCGGACGGCTATGAAAAGCGGTGGTAATATCGACATTGAGGATACGCGTTCCCTGCGGCCCCTGGCCAGCCGCCCGCAGTGAGTCGCGTAAGAACTGGGGAAGATCATTGATGCGTAGTTCGTGTTCGCCCGCTTCAAGGCTTATACTGCCGCTGCGAGTGACGAGGGCACGGTCAGCATAGACGGTTACTTCTTTTATAGGTGCTGCGAGGTCGACCATTCTTTATTCTCCAATACGCACGCTGCTCACTTTTGCCCACACTATCCACACTATAACGTAAACGGTTGTGTTGCAAAAAATCAGGGAGGAATGCGCTGGGCGTGAAGTCCCTCCTTTTGTTTAGCTTAGGCTGCCATGCCAAACAGGCCGGAGATGAACGCAACATGCCTCATGCAGTACATGCTCTTTACAGACCTGATGCTGCACACCCACCTCGTCAGCTACGGTCTTGAACCCATCGGCATCAGAGCTTCCCAACACCTGCGCTCCCACACTCTTGGCAATTGGCTCAATCCACTCTTTGAGCGTCTTGCTCTCTTCGGCGGAGAGCCGATCGATGGGTAAGGTCAGCCCACTGATCGCATCGACGGTGATGCCCAGGGGTAACCACCATAGGCGCGGACTTAAGCTCCACCAGCCTCTGCTGGTTGGGGACAGCGGCGTTGCACCAAGGCACGTTGTTCCGTCTCACGATGGCCTCGCTTGCGTTTGCGACTGCGCACGTAGCGTTGCAAAGCCGGCTGGCACTCCTGGATACGCCGCTGGGACCAGGCCCCGCGCACCATGGTGCGCACCTGCTCGCAACAAAAGTGCGCGAGCGTCCAACTGCTGAGTATCCATGCTTCCGCCTCCAGCCCCCCTGCACCCTCTGCCGACTCCCTCACGTCTGAGAGGTCGTCTGCCAGCGGCACCAGCGCGCTCGTCAAGATCTCGCGCATCCACTGGGCTTCCTCCTCGTGGCCGCCACCAGCCGATCAGATTCAACTGCACCACGCAACTGACTCGCTCCCACTCCTGGAACCGCAACTGGTGGAGCCGCAAGCACTGTTTGAGCCGCTTGAAGAACAGCGAGAGTTTCCCATCTCGCCCGATACAACGCCACCAGCTCTTTGCCGCTCCACTCGGCTGGGTTGGTCGTGCTCACCAGAATGACCCAGCCCGCCCACCACACCAGCTCCTGATTGTACTTGGGCCCGTGCTTCTTGCGCAGCTTGGCCGCTTTGCGCTCGCGCGCTTTGCTGGCCTGCTCTTTGGGCAAGCGATAGCACAGCACCCGCACCCGCGCGCGTTTGCCACTCTCTGGCAAGCACACAAAGCCCACCACTTCTTTCAGGCTGTTGGCCGCGACGTGCTTTACCCGCTCTTTCAAGTTGATCGCCTGGCCCTGTTCATCTTCCAGGTGCAGTTGCGAGACCGCGGTGCGTTGCAGCAGAAAACTCTGACGCTGCCGAGTCAGTTCCACGGAGCTTCCCACGGGATAGCCCGCATCCGTCACCACCAGATCGCCTGCTCGGAGCTCAAAGTGGGAGAGCGACTCGGCCTGATGCCGATCGGTCACCTGCATCTGCTCCATGCGACCCGCTCGCAGATCATAGCTCTGGTGCAAGCGCACATCATCGCCCGTGCCCGCTGGCACCTTGAAGCGCGTGGCATCGATGAGCAGCACCCGTCCCACGCCTTTGGGCAGCCACCCAGGCGTTTGATGCACGCCTACCAGTTCACCCAGCAACCAGGCAATCCACTGCCGGGATCGGTCCAACCGTTTGCGCCACGCTCGCTCCGAGAGCGAACCGACCCCTTTGAGAACTGCCCACATGCCCAGTTCTCGGAAAGAGTACTGACAGCAGGCGTACACCAATAAGGCGCGTAACAAATCGCTGACGCAGCGCAATCCGCGCTGCCGACTCCAGGCCTTCAACTGACGCGCTTGGGCTTCTAGCGTGGCGGGCAAGCGCGTGCTGACCACTTCGTTCCAACTCGCATCGTTGAGATCCACCTCTTGCAGCGGTGGCATCGGGTCGCTATGATGACTCTTGCGTGACATCGTTCCTCCTGAGAAAGTTGATGGGATTTGTATTATCTCTCTCTACTTTCTCACATCTGGACGATGTCTTGCTTTTTCCCTCCTTTTTCCTTAAGTCCGCGCCTATGAGGGTCACCACTCCCCCTTGCATTTGACGCTGGTCAGATCGCCCCCTAAGGCAGGCGTTTTCACTCCTTCAAACACCTGATCTCGCTTGAGGCCGGGCACGCGCTTGGCTGCCTCTTACACCGTATCATAGACCCGACACTTGCACAGATACACTCCCAGGGCCTCTCACGCTAACGAGACCGCCCCATAGGAGAGTCCCAGTAAATAGAGCATCACGGCCAGCCCTTTCCCTCGGTGGGAGGTCTGCGCACCATTTGTCCCTTCTGGATAGACCCGGAAGGTTCGTTTACATCTCAAACACTGATAGCGATGCACCTGCACTTCCTTGTACACCATATCGCGCAGCGGTTTCGCCACTTCCTGGCGCAAGCGCAACTTCCTGCCTCCACAGTCAGGATAGCTCCATTTGACGGGCACTGGGATCGTTTCTGGGTTGACTTTGGGTAATAAGATCTGCAAGCGCATGGTTCTCTCCTCTTTTTCTTTCTCCTTCTATTTTATCTCATTTTTACCGCTTTCCGAACAGTCACGCTTTTCTGTTCCACTGTTTGTACGTTCGTGGTCATGTTTTCTTTTCCCTTCACATCTCAGGATAAAATAACGATGTTGCTCTTTACTCAACACTAAGCCAACAATAATCGCGCGGCGGGTTCAAGCCCAATATCGAAAAAGGAACCTCGGGGTTCTGTTTTTTCAACAGGTAGTGCAGCACTGACCTGTTACGAGCATAAAAAATTCGAGCGCAGCGCAGTGCACTCTCTAACTTCGTCACACGTTTGAGTTCCGCTAAACCAGCCTCACCCCCCTGTTCAGGTTCAGCTGTAAAGGCGGAACAGGAAAGCGAAAGATCGACGCTGTCATCTTTTAAGGGAACCTGATCGAAACGCCCCCGGCACAAGACGGTGCGACCGTGTGCGTGCTGGCTCACGATCTTTTGCTCCAGGATATGCAGCAATCCCGGGGATGGTTCCACTGCATAGACCAGCCTGGCACCGTATCGTAAGCACTCAAATGTCGCGCGCCCACTCCCGGCCCCAACGTCAAGCACTATTTTCCCTCGTATATCTTGTGCCAATTGTTGAAAAATACCTGGATGCAGTTGTTCACCCTCTGTCAATTCTTCGTAGAGCTCGGGCATTTTCCAGTAGGTCAGTTCCCAGAAAAGCCCGTCGAGAATACGCTGGCGAGCTGCTTTCACCTGCTCAGCAGTTACTGGACGCTGTAACTCTTGCAAGAAGTATGCCTGTCGCCAGGAAGGCAAGTTGCGCTTGAAACGCTTGACAAAAGGGGAAGTTGCATCGTGAAGGCTCCATGACAGGTCCTCTAACGTCAGGCCAAAGCCATCACAACGGAGTATGCGCTGCATGGTAGTGTCATCGAACACCAGCAGGTCTTCAATGGAAAAGGGATTTTCAAACAACGGCATATCGTGAGCAGAGCATGCGCTACCCTTCTCCGCCGGTTCCAGCGGAGGTGGTACCTGTATGGACGCCCTTGTCCCCGTTTCGGCATCGTTTAGAGGAAAGTCTCTCATCAGTAGTGCCCCATCAGAACACGATGTTACAAGAAATCCCCTTGCCCTGCTACCAGCACAAGACGGTATAGAGCCAACAATTCTCATCATACACATTCATGCAGTAAAGAAGCAAGTCAACAATAGAGAAACCAAGCTCATTCTAAAGTTGAGAAGACTGTGCTACTATATCCTATAAAAGAGAAAAGGATGAAACTCATGCTTTCGCCGCTACCACTCACCACCACTGCTCAGGCTCTGCGCACCAATCAGCTTGACCTGGCATCCTTTATCGAGAGCATCTGCCAGCGCATTGATGCGCTTGAGCCACAGATCAATGCCCTTCTTCCTGAACCTGGTCGTCGCGCGCGCCTGCTTGCAGAAGCCAGGAGCTTACAAGAACGTTTCCCCGATCCCGCTAGCCGTCCGGCGTTGTACGGCGTACTTCTCGGCGTCAAAGACGTGTTCAATGTTGACGGCTTCCCAACTCGTGCGGGAGCGCAACTGCCGCCCGCGTTGTTCGCAGGAGCCGAGGCGACCTGCGTGAGCGCATTGCGCTCTGCTGGTGCCATCATCCTGGGCAAAACTGTCTCTACCGAATTTGCCTGGGCCGAGCCCGGGCCGACCCGCAATCCATATAACCTTGCACATACCCCCGGCGGCTCGAGCAGTGGTTCGGCTGCTGCGGTAGCAGCAGGTTTCTGTCCCCTGGCCCTTGGAACACAAACGATTGGTTCTGTCATTCGACCCGCAGCCTTTTGCGGCATCGTAGGTTTCAAACCAAGTTATGGACGTATTTCGACCGACGGTATGGTGTTCTTTTCTCCCTCGCTCGATACCGTCGGGTTCTTTACCCAGGGAGTTGCAGGTATTGCACCCGTGGCTCCCTTCCTTTGCAAAGATTGGAAACAAGCAGAACTGGAAACCCTACCTGTATTAGGAGTACCTGACGGCCCCTATCTGGAGCAGGCTTCGACAGAAGCCCTGGCCGCTTTTGAACAGCAACTATCAGTGCTGGAAAAGGCAGGCTATACCGTTCGGCACGTAAAGGCGATGAGTGACATTGCAGCGATTAACCAGCGCAACAGGCAACTCATGTTTGCAGAAATGGCGCGGGTTCACGCCCCCTGGTTCGCTCAGTATGAATCGCTCTACCGGCCACGCACTGCTGCTGCGATCCACGAAGGCCAGGCAGTGGATGATAAGACGTTAACCACCGCGCGTACGGATCGCGCCCTCGTACGCGCCAAATTTCAGGTCTTAATGTCACAACATGGCATAGACCTCTGGCTTTCTCCCGCCGCCACAGGTCCAGCCCCTGAAGGTATCGAGACGACGGGCAACCCGGTAATGAATTTACCCTGGACGCACGCAGGCTTCCCGGTAATTACCCTGCCCGCTGGAAAGGCCGCCGATGGACTCGATGGACTCAATGGCCTGCCGCTTGGTTTACAGTGCGCCGCTGACTTCATGGCCGATGAAAAGCTTGTCGGCTGGACAGAGGGCATATCAGGGCTACTGGCATAAACCCGAGTGTCAATACATCAACCTTGATCGTTCATATATTAGGGCAGATCACGTTAATACTTGGGAGGATCTTTGATGCGTACCTGTATATATTGTGGGGCAGAGTTACCCGGCCAAGCCGGTTTTTGTGGGAATTGTGGCCAACCAACGCCTCCTGCAGGCAACCCGGTTGAATCACCAACAAACGGTAAAAGTGGTAGCGGCAATCAGCTCCTTCAGATACATTCCCTTGATGCGGCTACGACGATCAGTACACCCCAATGGGGAAATGCTGTGCAAGGTCAACCCGGTCAGGCTTATGACTCTCACAGTTCTCAGTTTGCAGGTGATTTTGGTACGCAGCCATCCGCAGACGATGAGGAAGAGAAAAGGCGCCGCAAAGCCGCAATGCTTGGCTTCGGCCTGCTGGGCCTTGCCGGGGAAGGACAGCCACCAGCCGGAAATGTACCTGCCGTACATGGAACGCCACAAATCGGCGGGGTGCCATTTGTCCAGGGTACTCCACAGAATTTGCCCCAGGGTAGTTACTCATCGGGCTTTTATGCTTCACAAACCCAGCAGGTATCCCACCTACCACAATCGCCAGTTCCTCATACTCCTCATCCGATATACCATCCATCTGGGTCTGCTGGCCCTCATCCCACCAGCCCGCATCACCCGAACCAGCATGGCTGCGCGCCTGCATGGCTTATAATCGTCTTCGCTGCCATACTGATCATCACCAGCATCATCAGTATAGGCCTGACTGTCCTCTCTCCAGGCCTTTCTTTATTGAGCGGGAGTACCAATGTTACCCAGGGAGGATCACTACAACTGCACGGGACAAGTTTTATTCCAGTAAGCAGCGTCACTTTCACCCTTGACGATACCACGCCGCTTTACTTTACCAACCAGGGCTCAAATGGCCAGGCTCTTCACAGCGCCAACTCGTTGCCCGCTTTAGGGATAACTTCCATCCACGTCGGCCAGATCTCTTCTGCCAATAGTTCCATCACCGTCGGCATCGACGGAACCTTCACGGTGACATTTCTTATGGATCAGAGTTGGAAGACGGGCCAGCACACTATTCGAGCATCAGAGAGGTTTATCCCACGCAGTGCCAGCATAACTATCACCGTTCACCAAGCTGGAGAGACACCTACGCCGCCCACATTTTCACCATCGGCGACAGATACACTCACGCCAATCGCTTCACCATCGGTGACACCTTCGCCATCGACGACTCCCTCTGATTTGAGTTGTATCAGCCCTGCGTCGGTAACAATCGGCCCCGTCAGTGAAGGCTACGTCAAGGCAGTCTCAACACAGGTCACTCTCTGCGCCTCTGGTTCAGGGACACTGAACTGGACGGCCACCTGGAATCATAACCAGGCGCCCTGGCTAACTTTGAACAATAGTTCTGGGCAAATCCAGGCACCAGGCCAGCAACAAATCAATGTGAGTGCACTTGCTACTGATCTCAAAGCCGGCAACTACAGCGCAACGGTAACCTTCAGCAGCCCGCAGGGCACCACAACAGAAACATTGAATGTGACATTCGCCGTTCAAACAGGTTGTATTCGCACAAGTCAGCAGGCCTTAAGTTTTTCGGGAGTTGCGGGCACCAGCGACCCACAGCCGCAAAAGGTTGTCGTCACGAACTGCGGTAACGTGGGAATATGGTCAACCAGCGTGTCTACCGGCAAGGGAAGCAATAATGTGAACTGGCTCAACGTAACGCCAACAGGCGGCGGACTCAATGGGGGAGCTTCACAAAACGTCACTGTCTCGGCGTCTATTCTTAAGACACGGCTCGGACCAGGAACGTATAACGGACAGGTACAATACGCCATAGGATCAAATCAGGTGACCGTCTCTGTGACGCTTATCGTGCAGGCCGCGCCCAAAATCATTGTGGTTTCTCCAAATCCACCCAGCTTCTATGCACCGAAGCAATGTACTTTCGGCCAGAAATTCTTAGTCTGGATGTGTTTTGCCTCGATCAGCAACAGTTCGCAAAGTTTGAGTCTGAGCTGGAAATCCTCCAGCAGTGGCGTACCGAACATTACCTTTAAGCCGTCCAACGGTACACTTCCTCCTGGAGGGAGTGAACGAGTGACGATCACAGTACCCGAAAATAATTGCCAGGTGCCTACCACGCTGTCATTTACCGGGCCGGCTAATACGGCAACTATTTCCTGGAGTTGCGCTAGCATTCCTTGACAGCATAAGACAGGATTGCATTCAGGGGAAAACGGAGTAATTGTATGGAACACGATCCATTGATTGGGAGACGTCTGGGAGCCTACTTCATCCAGGAGAAGATAGGCGAAGGCGGTATGGCACAGGTCTACAAAGCCTATCATGAACGGCTGCGTCGAGATGTAGCTATCAAGGTAATCCTACCACAGATTGCCGATCAAGCTGGCTTCCGCGAGCGCTTTGAGCGTGAGGCACAACTGGTCGCTAGCCTGGAGCACCACAATATCGTCGCGATCTACGATTTTGGTGAGATTGGTACCATCACGTACCTGGTGATGCAATACGTCGGCGGTGGAACACTGCGTGACAAGTTACGCAAAGAGGGGCACATAGAACCACACCAGGCCGTACAATATGCAATACAAATGGGGCGCGCTCTTCATCACGCCCACCAGCGCGGGATCGTCCACAGGGATGTGAAACCGCAAAACATGCTCATTTCCTCCAGCGACTCGAATGAACTGCTGCTCTCCGATTTCGGTATCGCCAAAATGGTTGTTAGCAACAGCCACGAGACGCTGCTCTATGCCTCATCCGCACAAGGACCACACAATCCTTCGCTCACCAGTGTTGACCAGCTGGTTGGGACGGCTGAATACATGGCGCCAGAACAGATTAATGGGCAGCCGGTTGATGCCCGCACCGATGTCTACGCGTTGGGCATTGTGCTCTTCCAGATGTTGACGGGGCGGATACCTTTCTCCTCTACAACGGTCGATGGGTTACTCTTCCAGCATGTCTATACCGCTCCAATGTCAGTGCGCGAGATAAATCCGTATGTCCCTGAAGTACTTGAACAGATCATCTTTCGCGCACTGGCAAAAGCTCCTGAACATCGTTTTCAATCGGCAGAAGCCATGGCAGTAGCATTAGAAGCAGTCCAGGCCTCCCCTACACACGAATTTTCAGTTGACAACTACTCCACTTTTGGACATGACCCGGTAACCAATTCATCCCCGAACCGCACGCTCCCGACAGCACGGCCGTACAACGGGCCACCAATGGTGACTGAGGCATTCCAGCCCAACACCCCGGCTATAGGCAACTTGTCACCTGGAAGTGGTAACATAGTCGCTCCCGTTCGACCTCGCGCCAAAAGCAAGGTTCGCTTGAGCTACATCATGTATAGCGTGATTACGGTGCTGCTGATTGGACTTGCCGTAACGAAGGTGCAACCATTGCTCTGCTCGAACTATAGCCTGCTTTGCTTTTCGAATCCATCAACCTCATTACCGGGTGGAAATGCGCCTTTTACCAGCGAAGATTTTCATAATAATAATCACAATTGGACGATTGGGAGCCTGGATTACGGGAATCTACAAGCCGATATCAGCAATCAACAGTACACCCTGACCATTGGAAGTGCACAAAACACCTATTTCCCGCATCCACAGCTAACAGCTTCATTACCACAGAACTTTACGCTGACCGTTAAAATGGCACAGATCAGTGGTGAAAGGCACAAACTCTTTGGGATAACCTTCCGTTTACTGGGAACTGACCAATCTGTCTCTGGCTACGTCTTCGCTATCAATGGGGCAGGTCAATATGTGCTACTGAAATACAATTCAAATGCTGAATCGTCATTGAAAGCAGGAACTACAACAATCAATAACAAC
>WNFY01017466.1_pt1 | contig 19762 bp, 20 predicted proteins | sample 5400091 | NCBI WGS metagenome assembly WNFY01 (sample SAMN13153364, study PRJNA577476) | soil metagenome | isolation source: 60 cm soil or saprolite under grassland replicate 1 | place: USA:California | collected 2016-06-15
CAAACCTCCACAACATGTTGATCGCCGCGCGCGGAAATGCGGCGGGCATAAACGTATGACGTGGAGATGCCTCGTTTGTTAAGGATGAGTTCCCCGAGGCGGCGGGGTTTGGATCGGCGCGCTGGCGGCTGGTATCCACAAAACAGAAGCGAGGAGCGGAGAGCGTTACAGCCTGTTAGCCGGCAGCTGCTCCCAGCTAAAACGCTCTGACGCTGCGCGCTCCCCGCTTCTGTTCTGTGGATGGTTGGCGCGGAGCGCGCGGGCGAGACCTTAACCCGCAGCGGCTTCGGGGACCGCCCCAAATCTCCGCTCACGCGAGTGGAACACTTTTACCGCATTCTCCAGATCGGCGGGGCTGAAGTCGGGCCAGCGCCGATCAGTGAAGTAGAGCTCGGCGTAGGCGCATTCCCAGAGGAGGAAATCGCTGAGTCGCTGCTCGCCACCGGTCCGAATCAGAAGATCGACGTCACGGCATTCGCCGTCCCAGTGGTTGACCCTGCACATCGCCCGTGACAGATCCTCGCGTGTGATTTTGCCGGCATCCTTCAAATGCTCCGCAGCTCTAACCAGCGCGTCACGGGCTGAGTAATCGACGGCGATCCGCAAGTCGAGGCGCGTGCCGTGTTTCGTCGCATCCTCAGCCGCAATAATCGCCCTTAACAGCTCGGTCGGAATGCGGTCGCGACGTCCGATGATGCGCATCCGCACGTCGTTCGTGACGCACCGATCCGTCTCGGCCACCAGGTAGCGTCGAAACAGCCGCATCAGCAGCGCCACTTCACGGGACGGCCGGGCCCAGTTGTCCGCCGAGAACGCGTAAAGAGTGAGCATCCCGATCCCGCAGTCGGGAGCTGCTTCGACAATCTTTCGAACCACGCGCGCGCCAGCAATGTGCCCCGCTGTGCGAGGCCGACCACGCGCATTTGCCCAGCGTCCGTTGCCGTCCATGATGATGGCAACGTGAATTCCGGACTGGGCCGGGGTTGTCTGGGACGGCCGGGGGGCGTGCGTGTGCTTCACTGTGTGATGGGTGTGGGACACTTTGTTAGCGCTCCCGAGTGGCGCGAATCAGCGCCTCCATGTGATCCAGGTAGCGCTCGAGCGCACGTCGGCCCGCGGCGGTGAGCCTGTATTCTGTCTTCGGCATCCGCCCCGCGAATGATTTCGTGCACGTGATGTACTCAGCTTCCTCCAGCTTCCGCGCGTGGACGCTCAGATTGCCATCCGTCGTCTTCATCAGCTTCTTCAGATCGCTGAAGCTGAGCGAGTCGTTGACTGCAAGCGCGCTGACGATTCCGAGGCGGAGCCGTTCGTGGATCAGGCGGTCCAGAGCGTCCGCGCGGGCTGACGCCGTCGGACTGCCGTCCGATTTTCCGCGAAGGGTACGCAAGTCACCCACCGTTGGACGACGGTCGTCACGCGCGGTTACGTGTTTAGCCACCGTGCCTCCACGCGATTGGAATTCCAAAGGCGATGTGAAGACCGCCGAACGCGGCCGCCATGATCCAGTCGTTCCACGCTGGCGGAGTGAAGACGGCGAGAGTTCCCGCGAGCATGAAGCAGATCCCCATCACTGGCACGACTCGCACGGAGAATGCGCCGCCGGCTACGACTGCAGTGCCGTAGAGAAGGAGCCACATGCCGGGAATGGTTTCGACGAGTCCGCCGCGGTACAGCACGATCGTGAGCAGAGCGCCAACGAGCATCGGCGGAGAGAAGCTGAGAAGAAATTTTCGGCCGGGTCCGGAAAGCAGGGGCACGTGCGCTCTCCGAGCTTTCCGCACGATTGCCCAAAGCATCACACATGGCGCCAGAACGGCCGCCGCCACCCAGACGTAAATCGAGTGCAGCACCGAGTGCTGGGCGGATGCGATCGTCGCGGCAATGGTGGCGATGATTCCGACGGCTACCATTCCCCAGCCTGAGACGGCGGTGAACGAGCCAGCGGCCTCCATCGTATTGCGGATGAAGGCGAGGTTGTCCATCGCGCGGACATGGAGCGCGGGCGGTTCGGGCGCCGGAGCGCGATGAAGTGGTGTGACTGATGCCATTTTAGGCGAAGTTAGGTGCCGGGTTGACGGCTGTCAAGTACTTTGCGTTACAAAGCCACGGCTGGGGTTAATGGTACTCCGTTGCCTTTTTACCCCAGAGCGATCGGGCCGGGCAACGGGTCGCTGGCGGGAAAGCTCTGCTCGACCATTTTGTCGAGCCGACGCTCGTCGATGGCGTTGGCGAGCAGTTCCACAAGTCGCGCGCAGAACGCCGGCAAATCGTCCGGTTTGCGACTCGTGAGAAGCTTCTGATCGAGCTGTACCTGCTTGTCGACCCACGCTCCTCCGGCGTTCTTGACGTCCGTCTCCAGACTCGGCCATGACGTGATCGTCCGTCCACGAACCGCGTCGGCTTCGACCAATAGCCAGGGTCCATGACATATCGCCGCGACCGGCTTGTCCAGCTCCATGAACTCGCGGACGAACTTCACCGCATCCTTGTTTGTGCGGAGCTTGTCCGGGTTGGCAACTCCACCAGGCAATACCAGAGCGTCGAAATCCCGGGCCGTCACCTTCGAGACCTCGACGTCCACGTGAAACTTTTCTCCGTTGGCATCGTGGTTCACGGCCTGGATCTCACCCGGCTTGTCGGAGACGAGCACGACGTCAGCCCCCGCCTGTTTTAGCGCGTTCCAGGGCGCGGTCAGTTCCACCTGTTCGACGCCGTCGGTGGCGAGGAACGCAACTTTGCGCCCAATGAGCTGGCTGGACATGGAAATCTCCTTTTCCGATTTGTGTCGCTCGATCGGTAATTTCAGGTCAGAAAATGTGCCAGCGTCCGAACATCGCAGACACCCTGACCGGCGAGCCCCCGATGATCATATTTCGACGTGCCTATCGTCGACCTTTACGGACACGAACAGCTTCGCGAGCGCCTCGGCGAAAGCATTAGCGCTGGTACGCTCCCGGCCAGCCTGCTGCTGCAGGGCCCGCGCGGGGTCGGCAAGCAGCGTCTCGCTCTTTGGCTGGCTCAGCGTCTCCTCTGTACGGGGACGAACCCTCCGTGCGGATTGTGCACGAGTTGTCGCTACGTCGCTGATCTGACGCATCCGGATGTTCACTGGGTTTTTCCACGTCCAAGGCTCAAAGATTCCGACCCGGACCTCGAGCAAGTCCGGGACGACTACGCTGAAGCCACAGCGGAGCGCACAGCGGCGCAGGGGCTCTATGCGCCGCCATCCGGAAGCGAAGGAATTTATGTCGCCACTGTGCGGTCCCTCGTTCAGCGGGCTGCTATCGCACCCGCGATGGGGAATCGAAAAGTGTTCATCATCGGCGACGCCGAACGAATGGTTCCGCAGGAAGGGGCTGACATGGCCGCAAATGCTTTTCTCAAGCTGCTGGAGGAGCCACTGGCGGACACGACAATCATTCTTACATCGAGTGAACCCGGTGCGCTGCTACCCACCATTCGGTCGCGCGTCGCGGTGGTGCGTGTGCCGCTCGTTCAGGACAAGGCCGTTCGAGCCTTCGTCGAGAATCCGACTGTCAAGAAAGCTCTCGACAACAACGCGAAGGCCACCGCGGCGGAGCGCGTCCGGCTCGCAGCAGGCGCGCCGGGACGACTCCTGTCTGGTGAGACCGATGCGAGAGCGACAATCAATGCACGTAGAATAGTGGATGCCGCGACGAGTGCTCGTCCCGCAATGATTCACACCGCCGCCCTCGCCCAGGGATCGATGGGCGCGCGTGGAACGTTTGCAGACACGCTCGACGCGTTGGTGGAGCTTCTGGGTGAACGAGCTCGAGACGCGTTGCACAGGAATGATACCGCTGCCGCCGCCTCTGCTGCGAAGGCTGTGGACGCAGTGTTGCAGGCGCAGACCTATGCCAGTAGTAACGTGAGTCCACAACTCATCGCGTCGAAGCTTATTCGCGATCTTTCTGGACGTGGGAGGAAAATCGGAGACCTCGCGCGTCGCCTACGCGACAGGCTCGATAACCATGACTCTCGAGACCCTGAACGCAATCGAGCACAGTGCGCTGTCGAAAGGTGATGCGATCGCAGCTGCGCGCATCGCCGGCATCATGGCTGCGAAGCGGACATCCGAGCTCATTCCGCTTTGTCACCCGCTCGCTTTGACCGACGTCGGAGTTGATCTGGAGCCGGTTCAATCGCTCCCCGGTATTCGGGTGACTGCGTGGGCGTCGACTTACGGAAGGACGGGAGTAGAGATGGAAGCCCTCACTGCAGTCACCGTCGCTCTCCTTACCATCTACGACATGGCCAAGTCGCTCGATCGGACCATGGAGATTTCCGATGTTCGACTCACCGCGAAGCGGGGCGGCAAGAGCGGCGATTGGAAGCGAGAGTAGCAACGATTCATATCGGCGGCAGACTCAAAACTGCGTTCCCTGACAGTTTCCCGCTCTCCCGATATGGTTCCATGTGAACGAGCACGTTTACTACGTTCGGAATCGCGGCGCGAATCGCGTACTTGACCCTCGCCGCGATCTCGTGCGCATCTTCGAGTGAGATCGCCGGATCGGCCTGCACGTGAAGGTCCATGTAGAGGCCAAGCCCGGATCGGCGCACGTTAAGCGTCTCTACTTTCCGGACGCCATCCACCTCGCAAGCCACGCGCAGCGCACGGTCCCAGACCGCGCGGTCCGGTGCCTCGTCCATCAGTCCAGAAATTGCCGGCCGCAAGGTTCGAATGCCGTTGACCGCCACGAGTATCGCGGCGACGAGGGCCGCCCAGTCGTCAGCGGCCTCCCAGCCGTGACCGCCCCATAACGCGATGCTGATTCCAATGAACGCAGCGAGGGAGCTAGTTGCATCCGCGCGGTGATGCCAGGCATCGGCAGCGATAACAGTGCTGCCAACGTCTCGGCCGACGCGCGACACTCTCTGATAGAGAATTTCCTTGATGATGATTACGCCGGCCGCGACGAAGAGCGTGAATGGCGCTGGAAGGTGATGCGGATTGAGAATCTCGCGAATCGCCATGATCGAGATTCCCACCGCGGCGCCGAGCAGCATCAGCGACACCACGGCGGCGGCGATTGGCTCCGCTTTACCATGACCGTATGGGTGATCCTCGTCGGCAGGTCGGGCAGCGATGCTCAGGCCCATCCACACGATCAGCGAAGAGAAAATATCTGCCGACGATTCAACGGCATCGGCCACCAGCGCGTTCGCGTGTCCGACGATGCCAGCAATGAATTTGACCAGCACGAGTAGCGCATTCACCAGAAGCCCCGCCTGCGCCCAGCGAATGCTTCGGCTCGTCGCGCTATTCACAACGGCGGCTTTCTTTAAAAGTCGGCTTTCTCCAACCGCTCTGCAGCTGCATTGACTCTCGCCGCGTATGCTTCGGGATCCTCACCGGGAATGCGCTGGGGAACGACGAACTCGGGTTTCTCAGGACGGTCCGAGAATGGCGTGTTCACGAAAAGATCTCCTCCCCGAGCCTCGACCGCCGCCTCGAAGCGCTCAATGGCAGTCATTAGATCGTCGAGCTGGCCGCTCGTCTCGCGCCCAGTGAGGAGCACGCCTCTTTGCCGAATGCGTCCGGCGTTCTCGAGCGCAGCGGCGTCCCTCTCTTCACGTCGATGCGGATCGAGATCCTCCTGCTGCTCCTCAAAGGATTCCTGCGTCATCAAGCCTCCATCGTCTCAGGGTTGCTGCCTTAGACTGCAAGTCCCGTGATAGCGGCGTGAAAGCTGCGACATTCGGATGCTTGCGTCGAGGGCGTTGCTACTTGCCTCGCGGTTGGAGCGGCTGCTACATACTACCGCCACTGAACCCACCCGCCTGGAGAACCGATTCGTGAGATCTCGCGCGTATTGCGCTTTGGCCGCGGCAGTACTTACAGCAACATTGCTACTTTCTTCGACCGCCGCTTCGCAGCGTCCGTCACTTCCGCGTCCACCGAGCCCAATTCCCACCGTCCCCGCAATACAGGGGGCCTACGACACCAGCGCGTTCGCCGCGCTTCGTTGGCGAGAGATTGGCCCATTCCGAGGTGGACGGTCAGTCGCCGTCGCGGGGTCGAACAAGCGTCCGAACGAATACTATTTCGGAACGACTGGCGGCGGTGTCTTCAAGTCGATCGACGGCGGAATCAGCTGGGCAGCCGTTACCGACAAATACTTCGGCGGCACGACTGGCGCGATCGGCATCAGCGAGTCGAATCCCGACATTGTTTATGTCGGCACCGGCGAGTATCCGATTCGCGGTAACGTTTCGCATGGCGATGGTGTCTGGCGCACCAGCGACGGCGGCAAAACGTGGAGCTCCGTCGGCCTCACCGACACGAGACAGATCTCGCGCGTACGCGTTCACCCGACGAACCCGGACATCGTTTACGTGGGGGCGCAAGGACATGTCTTCGGTCCGAGCTCCGAGCGCGGTGTGTACAAGACGACGGACGGCGGAAAGACCTGGAGAAAGATTCTTTACCGCAACGACTCCACCGGCATCACTGATCTCGTTCTCGATCCCAATAACCCGGAAATCATTTACGTGGCGTTCTGGCAGGCGTGGCGGACTCCGTGGCAGCTGGTATCAGGCGGAGCGGGAAGCGGAATTTTCAAATCCACGGATGGCGGTGAACACTGGTCCGAGCTGACGCGCAATCCGGGTTTGCCGACGGGCGTCATTGGCAATATCGGCCTCGCGGTCTCACCAACGAACTCCAACAAGGTCTGGGCGATAGTCGAGGCCGATTCTGGAGGAGTGTTCCGGTCGACCGACGGCGGCGCCACGTGGATGCGCACGAACAGCGATCGGAGACTTCGCCAGCGCGCCTGGTACTACACTCGCATATTCGCGGATCCTAAGGATGAGAATTCGATTTACGTGTTGAATACCGGGATGTACCGGTCAACCGACAACGGGAAAACTTTTCGGAGCATACAGGTTCCGCACGGCGATAACCACGATCTCTGGATTGCTCTCAACGACGCGCAGCGCATGATCGAGAGCAACGACGGCGGCGCCAATGTCTCGTTTAATGGTGGACGATCGTGGACGGAGCAGGATCAGGCGACAGCGCAATTCTACCACGTCATCACGACGACTCACTTTCCCTATCGAGTGTGCGGCGCCCAACAGGATAACTCGACACTGTGCGGTCCAAGTCGGAAGAGCGGAGGAATCGACATCAGAGACTGGTACGATGTCGGCGGTGGTGAGAGCGGCTACATCGCGGTGCGACCTGATACCCCCGACATCGTGTTCGCCGGATCGTACGGCGGCTATCTCACCAGGAAAGACATCAAGACCGGCTTCGAGCGCGACGTCAACCCGTGGCCGAACAATCCAATGGGCCACGATGCCGCAGATGCAAAGTATCGATTCCAGTGGACGTTCCCCATCGTGATCTCGCCGCACAATCCGTCGCGAATGTACATTGGCAGCAGCGTGATTTTTCAGACTGACGACGAAGGTCAGACGTTCAAGGCTATCAGTCCCGATCTCACCAGACACGACCCGCGCACACTTGGCTCTTCCGGCGGTCCGATCACCAAAGATCAGACATCTGTCGAGTACTACGGCACTGTTTTCACGATCGCCGAGTCGCCGCGCACTGCAGGAGTTGTTTGGGCTGGCTCGGACGATGGGCTCGTTCATATCACTCGCGACGGCGGCAAGACCTGGAAAAACGTCACACCGGCGGGGCTCCCGGAGTGGGCGCGCATCTCGATGATCGAGCCATCGAATTTCGCGACTGGAACGGCCTATCTCGCTGCCAATCGGTATCAGCTGGACGATATGAAGCCCTATCTGTACAGGACGAACGACTACGGCGCGACATGGACGCTGATCACCACCGGGATTCCTACAAACGAGTTCACTCGCGTTCTCCGCGAGGACCCGGAGCGTGCGGGACTACTCTACGCTGGAACGGAAAGAGGAGTGTGGGTGTCGTTCAACGATGGCGGCAGCTGGCAGTCCCTGCGTCGAAATCTGCCGATCGTCCCCATTCATGATCTTGCAGTGAAAGAAGGCGACCTGATTGCTGCGACGCACGGGCGCTCTTTCTGGATTCTCGACGATCTATCAGCGCTCCGCCAACTCAATCCAAATATCCCAGACGGATCTGCACATCTATTCAGACCGCGCAAGGTTTATCGCGCGGGATTTGGCGGCGGCGGAGGAACCGGCGCCGCGGGCGGACATCCTACTGGCGCCAATCCTCCGTCAGGCGCAGTCCTTTACTACTCCCTGCGTGCTGAAGCGAGAAGCGAAGAGACGACGCCCGGAGAAGAAGGGCCTTTTCGCAGGCCACCTCCGCCGAGGGTCGCCAACAAAGCCGGGCTCAACATGTTCGCGTGGAATCTGCGCTATGCGGACGCATCGGTGTTCGAGAACATGATTTTCTGGGCCGGCAGCGTTTCGGGTCCCGTCGTCCTTCCCGGTACTTACACCGTCCGCCTCAACGTAGGTGGTGAGCATTACACCCAGTCGGTTACAGTCGTCAAAGATCCGCGCAGCAGTGCGACCGACGCCGACCTCAAAGAGCAGTTCGATTTCCTGATGCGTATTCGCGACAAGACAAGCCAGGCAAACGATGCGGTGAAAACGATTCGCAACGTGAAGGCACAGCTTGCCGACCGCGCCAAGAAAATGACTGGCGAGAGGAATGCTGCGTTTTCGCGCGTCGCCGATGATCTTTCGAGCAAGTTGTCCGCGATCGAAGGTGAGATTTATCAGGTAAGGAATCAGTCGAGTCAGGACCCACTCAACTACCCGATCAAATTGAACAACAAGATTGCCGCACTGGCGGGTGTCGTTGGCAGCACTGATGCGAAGCCGACCAGCCAGTCCTACACTGTCTTCAACGAGCTTTCGTCACAGCTGGATCGACAGCTGTCAGCAATGCGCGGCGCGCTGCTTACGTTGCCGGCGATCAACGGCACCCTGAAAGCCGCCGGGCTCCCGCCAATAGTACCGAGCACGGAAGAGATCAAACCCTCTCCGCCACGCGGAACGCCGAGCGGTGGCGAGCAGGGGGAGGGGGACGAGAACTGATTTCCGTGCGTGCCAGGGTTGTGCTACTCGGAATCGGCGCGGTGACTGCGGCGCTGAGCGGAGCCTGTAGTAGTAGAGACGAACGCGCGACTACGCAGATTCGGGTTATCGACTCGACCTACACTCAGTCGTGGGAGCCAATGGAGGACACCGGAACCGTGTATCGGATCGAGGTGGTGTCTCCACTGGGCGCTGATACAATCAGAAATGTCATACCACCCGCCCCGGTCGTAGTAGGCGACACGCTGGTCATCGGCCTGCTTCAGTTGTCGGAGGATTCGTCCACGCCGCAACGACAGTTCTTTCGGCTACGGCTCGGCCAACACCGCATCGAGACGAGCCCAATTCCCGATGATGTCTGGCCGTCGTATCAGGACATTCTCGTCTCACCGGACGGACGCTACATCGCGTACGTCGGCGAGGACACGACGCCAGCGAATCCCGGCACGTATGCCATTGTGCGCGATCTCAAAACCGCACAGATCGCGGTCCGGGGTCCCGGCGGTGGTGGTTGCGATTGCGACGAGGACTACAATCATGCGCGCTGGTTTGCGCCCGACAGCTTCGAGATCGCCGTCGCACACAGCAGTAGCGGCGGCGGCTGGCAGCGGCTCTCCGGCAAGGCGTCCGCGGCCCGGGTGCACGTCGATACTCTGACCGACGAGCCGGACTGGCATTGAAGGATCCCAAGCGCGCTTTTCTTCGCCATGCATTGGCGACTATCGCATATCGTGCCGCCAAGGTCGAGCGGAACGCGCCGCCCGGGTTTGGCAACTTTCAGCTAGGGAAGGCAGCGCGAACCCCGGTGGAGATCATGAGTCACATGGGCGATCTCTTCGACTGGGCCCTTAGCATGGCGAAGGGAAAAACCGAGTGGGTGCAATCCAAGCCGGGATCGTGGAGAAAAGAAGTGGATCGGTTCCATGCTTCTCTTCTTGCCCTCGATCGATACCTCTCGTCGGATGCGCCGCTCGGCACGACCCCAGAGGAGCTGTTTCAGGGACCGATATCCGACGCGCTAACGCATATCGGCCAGATCGCAATCATGCGCCGCCAGGACGACTCACCGGTGCGCTCGGAGGTTTACGCGAGAGCTGATATCGCGCCTGGTCGCGTTGGTGCGGAGCAACCGAAGAGTCCGTTCGAGTTCGACAGCCCGCCTGTCACCGGACCGTCTTAGATTTCGTAGAGATGCCTATGCAGTTACCAGCTCCCAAAGCCGCACCGGTTCCCTCGACTCCGGTTGTCGTCGTTCCTGGGGCTCAGGGCCCTCAAACGATCACGCTTACGATGCCGCGAACCGCGAGGGAGCTCGAGGCGGTCAAGTCGCGCCGCGACGAACTTTCTAGTCAGCTCAAGGCGGTTGACAGCCGGCGGACGAAACTGCTCACCGAACTCAGGCAAACCAACGATCCGACGGCTACCAAGGGACTCGAGGATCGTCTCGCGTTACTCGACTCAAGACAGCTGCAGCTGGAGTCGGATATTCAGCAGACGGGACAACAGCTGTCCAGCGCGGCCGCTGGCTTGATAGCCAGCACCTCGGACGCACCGGTGTTCAGTGGACTCGGGTCGAAGCAGGTCATGGCACTTTCTGTTCTCTCGATAATTTTCATTTTCTTTCCGCTCGCGACCGGAATCGGCCGGGCGATTTTCAAGCGATCGAGTCGGCCCGGCCCACCACCGGCTGTGTTCGCCGAGACCGCTCAGCGGCTGGAGCGCCTCGAAGCGTCGGTCGATGCGATCGCGATTGAGATCGAGCGAGTATCCGAGGGACAGCGCTTTGTTACCAAGCTTCTCTCGGAGCCCCAGCCGACACCCATGCTCGGCGCCGGCCAGCGTACTCCAGAGAAGGTTGGCGGGAGTTAAATCGCGGGAGGTCCTGCTTTCGCGTTGCCCTCGCTCAAAGTTTGCTGCCTGAGCGCGGCCGCGCCCATTAATCCGCCGAGTCCCATCGATTCGACTGCGGTGCTCGGCACCAGCATTAACGCGCCTTTCTCCTTGAGACCTTCGTAGAGGATATTCATCGCGCGCAGATGCAGGGCAGTGGGATTGTTCTGATACGACTTCGCCGCCTCGAAGAACAGGTTGGCGATCTCGACCTCCGCCTGTCCGAGAATGATGCGTGCGGATTTCTCGCGCGATGCCTGCGCTTCGCGGGACATGGCGTCCTGCAGTGAAGCAGGAATCACGATGTCGCGCATTTCCACTGACTGCACCGTGACTCCCCAGGGGTTGGACCTCTGATCGATCAGCGCCTGCAGCTCGGCCTCGATTCTCTCGCGCCCACGCAGGAGCTCGGTGAGAGAGGTGCGTCCGATGATGTCACGAAGGCCCGTCTGCGCTGCCCAACTGACCGCCTGGGTGTAGTCCTGAACTTCCAGTGCAGCCTTCTCGGAATCGTGAACCATCCAGAACAGAACGGCATCGACGTTCACCGGGACGGTGTCCGAAGTAAGTGTCTCTTCGGCTGCGAAGCTCGTAGTTATTACGCGCTGATCAATGTAGATCGAGATCGTCTCGACGAACGGCGTAATCCAGAAGAGGCCAGGGCCGCGCAGCCCAGTGTATTTCCCGAGGCGGAGTACGACGGCTCGCTCCCACTGCTTTGCGATCTTCGGCGACTGGGAGAAGAAGATTCCGGCAATTACCCAGATGATGAGCCAGCCTGGATTCTGGGTGGCCGCGGTCATGAAGAATCCGATGACCATCGAGACGAGCAGGATGAAAACTGCGACGACGTTGGCACGACTCTGCGACCGTGAAGCCCGCGCGGCGCGGCGTGCTGCGAGAACTTCGTCCATGCCTGGCATTTATTTTTTCTCCTCGTGTCTGAGCTGACTGATTAGCTCAGGTAAAGTGAATCCCAACATCGCGGCATCACCAATGAATCGTCGGATCAGCTCGCGCAGCTCACGTTCACGGTGTGCTCGCGCCGCCTGTGGCGACGGAGAATCCCGAACGAAAGTGCCGACGCCGCGCCGAGTTTCCAGAATTCCATCGCGCTCCACGAGCTGCCTGACCGTCGGCAGCTGCGCCCCCTGGTCGAGCTCCCCGGTCGCGATCGCCGCCCGTATCGCTCTGTCGAGCTGGGCATAGATCGGAGTGGGGCTCCTGGAATCCACGACGAACACGGGCATTGTCTGCTTGTACTATCACATTAGGACAATACGGGCGCAAGGGATCAATGGTTTCGAGGCGGGTTAAGGGCTTGAACTACAACTGAACGGGCGGGAGGCGTCAACGCTGGAGGCGCGAGGTTCGAGGTCACGACGTCGGGACGTTTCTGACCGGCGTCTGGCCCAGGCAGTTACTTGTGCTCAGAAGGCCGCTGGTGAAGTCCTGACGTAGTGACCTAACGCCTCGCGCCTCCAGCGCTGACGCCTCCCGCCCGTTCAGTTGCAGTTATCAGTTTATAGACGGGAGTTACCGGCTATGCGTGTACATGAGATCAACTATCTCATCGTACATCTTGTCAGCGTCCTCTCCGCCCGTCCGGATCGCCCCGGTTGCGCAGTGCTTGAGATGATTCCGCATCAACTCCCGCCCGACACCGCGAAGCGCTTCGTGGACCGACGATATCTGGGTCAGAATGTCAGCGCAGTAACGGTCTTCCTCCACCATCTTCTGCAGCCCGCGAACCTGCCCTTCGATCCGGCGAAGTCTCGTAAGGTTCCGCAATTTCACTTCCGGATCGACGGCAATCGCTTTTCTCGAGCCGGGTGACGCATCACGAACGGCGCAGCCGCACTCCGCTCCGTTAGTCGTGGCGACCTTCGACTGCCTGGCCCTTGTTGGCATCTCGTTTCCTCATAGTTATGACAGGCGCACCCTGCGGAGGCGCAGACTATTCGTTACGACGCTCACCGAGCTCAGCTCCATTGCAGCGCTCGCGATGATTGGACTCAGCGTCAAACCGGTCACCGGATAGAGCACTCCCGCGGCGATCGGAATTCCAATCACGTTGTAGACGAAGGCCCAGAACAAGTTCTGCTTCATCGTTGCCATCGTGTGACGCGACAGCGAGATCGCGGTCGGAACTCCGCGCAAGTCACTCCGCATCAGCGCAATGTCGCTGGCCTCGATCGCGATGTCCGTTCCCTTGGGCATCGAAACGCCCACATCCGCCTGAGCGAGGGCGGGCGCGTCGTTGATGCCGTCACCGACCATCGCTACAACTCTGCCGGCGTGCTGCAACTCACGAATCTCCATCACCTTCTCGTGCGGCAGTACCTCCGCAACAACTCGCTTGATTCCTGTAGCCTTCGCCACGGACTCGGCCGTTGATTGCCGGTCGCCGCTCAGCAGCAGCACATCGATTCCGAGATTCTCGAGCTTTTGTACTGCCTCACGGGATGACGGCCTGATCGCATCCTCCACGACAATGATTCCAGCGATAGCGCCCTCAATCGCAACAAACAGCTCGCTCGTCCCGGCTCGCGCGCGTGGCGGGACGGACTTTTCTGCGGTGGCGTCCAGCTCCAATTCGCGCATCAACTGCGCATTGCCCACCGCTACTTCCCGTCCCGCGACGACACCCGTCACTCCGCTGCCAGTACGCGATCGGAAGTCTCTGACGTGCTCGAATCGAACGCCGCGCTCACCAGCCGCGCGCACTATCGCAGTGGCAACCGGATGCTCGGAATGCCGCTCGAGAGACGCCGCGGCCACGAGGACTTCAAGCTCATTCGCCGGCGGAATCGCGATCACCCCTCCCCCGCCCACGGCGGGAACACCCTCGGTGACAGTTCCGGTTTTGTCGAGCACGACTGTGTTAACATCGCCGGCGCGCTGGAGGATCTCACCCCCCTTGATCAGCAGCCCGAGCTCGGCTCCTCGTCCGGTGGCAACCATCACCGCGGTAGGAACCGCAAGGCCCATGGCGCAGGGGCAAGCGATTATGAGCACGGAAACAGCCGCCGCGATCGCGCGTGGCAACGCGGCCCACGAACACGGCGCTCACCTTATCCGCGAGATGTTGTATCGGAGCGCGAGAGCTCTGTGCGTCCCGCATCAATTTCACGATGCGCGCGAGAACGCTATCCTCGCCTACGCTCGTGGCACGGTAACGGAACGCGCCAGTCGTATTGAGCGTTCCGCCAACGACCGTCTCGCCAATCGCCTTGGCAACCGGAAGCGGCTCGCCAGTCAACATCGACTCATCGACCTCGCTTGTCCCATCGATGATCTTCCCGTCCACGGGGATCCGCTCACCCGGGCGAACTACGACCGTGTCTCCCGACACGACCTGTGACAGCGGCCTGTCTATCCAGGCGGCTCCTTCCTCGACGTGCGCGGTTGGGGGCAGCAGGGTAACAAGTTTCCTCAGCGCCTCAGTGGTCTTGCGACGAGCACGCGCCTCGATCGCTCGCCCCGCCAGCACGAGTCCGATGATAAAGATCACCGCTTCGTAGTAGACATCGGGCGCGATCCCATTTCGCGCGAACAGGCTGGGCGCGACCGTAGCAACGAAGGAATAAACGAAGGCGGCTCCGGTCCCGAGCGCGACGAGCGTATTCATGTCGGCCGAGCGGTGGCGCATTGCTTTCCAGGCACGGCGGTAGATGTCGCGGCCGGCCCAGGCGAGAATCACCGTTGTGATTGAAAGGAGCAGGTAATTCACGACAGCGCTGCCGGCGCCGACCATCGAGAGCAGCATCGCTATGACACCCGCCACTACGCTGACCGCGGCCTTGATGGCGAGCGAGCGAGCTTCACGCGCCTCGGTATCCTGTGCAAAGTCGAGCGCCAGCGAGTCGCCAGTCGACGGAAGCTCCGCATCGTAACCCGTCGCCCGCACGGCATCGATAAGACGTTGCGGGCTCACGCTAGAGGGGTCGTAGCGGACCGCAGCGCTCTTCGTCACGAGATTCACGGACGCGTCGACGACGCCGGGCTCCGCAGACAGCGCACGCTGCACGCGAGCCTGGCAGGCGGCGCAGGTCATTCCCGTTACCGGAAACGAAATCGCAGCATCCCGCTTCGCGGTGCTATCCGTTCTGACTTGAGTAGCCACGTTCGTTCCTCCCACGCAGCTAAATCAATATACCCCCCTCCCCTATGTCAAGTCTGGCGCCGCTGTGGGCTTGCTGACTGTAACTACAACTGAACGGGCGGGAGGCGTCAGCGAAGCAGGCGCGAGGCTCGAGGTTACGACGTCGGGACGCTCCTACTCGTTGTACGGCACAGGCAGTTGGTTGTGCTCCGAATGGCGCCCGTGAAGTCCCGACGTAGTGACCTAACGCCTGGTGCCTACACCGCTGACGCCTCCCGCCCGTTCAGTTGCAGTTCTAGTGCAGTTCACTTCCGTCTCCTGCTACTGAATTACCCGATCGAACCGCAACGGATTAGGTACGTCGAAGCTGAAGTGCCACCACTCCTGGTCATAGTTGACGAAGCCTTCCTTCTCCATCGCCGTCTTCAGCATCTGCCGATTCAGTGCTACCTGACCGGAAGCGTTCGCTGTGTGCGCCGCGGTGGAGAACGTGTCGAACGGAGTACCCATGTCCAGCTCGCGCCCAGTGGCAAGATCGATGAGTGTGCAGTCGATCGCCAATCCCAGATTGTGGCGCGAGCGGCTCGCGATGTAACCGTCTTTGAGCAAGTCTGGGCGATTGACGCGCTGCGTCCAATCAACCATTGCCAGTGTCGCCCGCACCGGACGGTACGCATCGAAGACTTTGATGCCGAGCCCTTGCGGTCGGAGGTCGCGCTGCACGCGAGCGAGCGCGGCCGCGGCTTCACGTCTCAGAAACGCGCGGTTGGCGAGATATCCCGGAAGCGGTGCGCCGGTAAAGTTGTTGGCGGTGGCGTAGCGGAGATCGACCACGATACTCTGATCGAGCGTACGAACATCGGTGAGCAGAGTATCAGCAACGAAGTCGGGCGCTATCTCCGTCTCGACGGTGTTGACAGGCGGAACGACCGTCGCCGGACGAGTCGCAGCAGGTGGGGCAGCACATGCGACGAGCGCGCAGGCGATGCCCAGAGCCAGGATCGTTGGAGTCAGAGGTTTTGGCATTTGAAAAGAATAACTCCGGCGTTCGGCGCTAGACGAGGCATTCCTGTAGAATCTCCATTCGCGCATATTGCCGCATGGCAAGCACTGACGCGATCAGTCTTTCGTCACTCGCCAGCGCGGCTCCACGCGGCCATCGCTCTGCCGTCTTCGCCAGCTTCCTCGGCTGGACGCTCGACGCGTTCGACTTCTTTCTTGTCGTCTTCGCGCTGACGGCGATCGCGAAGGATTTTCATAAGACCGACGCTCAGCTCGCGCTGACGATCGCGGTGACGCTCGCGTTCAGGCCCGTCGGCGCTTTCATCTTCGGGCTGATGGCCGACCGTTACGGTCGCAAGCTCCCCTTGATGATCGACCTCGTGTTCTTCTCGATAGTGGAAGTGCTGTCCGGACTGGCTCCCAATTACGCCGCGTTCTTCATCCTGCGCGCTTTATTCGGAATCGGGATGGGCGGTGAATGGGGCGTCGGTGCGTCACTGGCGATGGAAAAAGCGCCGACGCGTCGTCGCGGCGTTTTGTCGGGTCTGCTGCAGGAAGGCTACGCGACCGGGTACCTGCTCGCTGCAGTCTGCTACTTCTTCGTGTTTCCGCGCTGGGGATGGCGTCCGATGTTCTTCATTGGCGGACTGCCGGCGCTGCTTGCGCTCTTTGTACGCTATCGAGTTCAGGAGTCGGAAGTCTGGCAGCGCACCCGCCACAAAGATTGGAGCAGCCTCGGTCGTGGCATCGTATCGCACTGGAAGCTTTTCCTCTACATCACGCTGCTCATGGCCGGAATGAACTTCGTTTCGCACGGAACGCAGGACATGTATCCGACATTCCTCCAGCGGGACTGGGGGTTCTCGCCGCAGAAGCGCGCGGCGCTCACCGCGTTCTCAATGGTCGGAGCGATCATCGGGGGAGTGAGCTTCGGCTACCTGTCCGATAAAATCGGTCGACGGCGCTCGATTGTGCTCGCGCTGGTGCTCGCGATACTCATCATCCCGGTCTGGGCGTTCTCACCCTCACTCACCGGGCTCGTAATCGGGGCGTTCGCCATGCAGTTCATGGTGCAGGGGGCGTGGGGCGTTATCCCAGCCCACATCACCGAGCTTTCGCCCGATTCGGTACGCGGATTCATGCCGGGCTTTGCGTATCAATGCGGGGTGTTGATCGCGAGCTCGGTCGCTTACCTCGAGGCACTTTTCGCGACGCGAATGAGTTACGCCCAGTCGATGGCGATTGTAGCCGTTACCGTGTTCTCCACCGCCGCTGTAATTGCGTGGGCCGGTCGCGAGCAACATGGAGTGGAGTTTGGCCGCGTCGTTGATACCGACTTCGAGCGCGCGCAGCGACTCGCGCGATCAGGATGACTCGATCTCTTTGGCTTTCGCCGCGAGTCCATCGAGCAGGGCACGTACGTGCGCCTCGCCGGTTCGCGGATTCATCATCGTGACGCGAAGGACCGGACGCCCATCGAGAACGGTAGCCGTGATCCAGCCACTCCCTTCTCTGTTGTAGCGTGGACGCAGCTCACGATTGAGATCGTCGATGCGCCGGCGATCTGCTTCGCTTGACCCCCTTGCTTTGCGATTTTTTGCGCGGCCCCCGACACCGAGATAGCGAAAGCAGAGGATGTTCGACTCTGGCTGATGCAGATTCTCGAAATCGTCCCGCTCTTCGATCGCGTCGTGGAGAAGCTGGGCGGTGTTGCAAAGGTGGTCGTACAGCCGTCCCAATCCTTCCGAGCCGAAACGCTGTATGACGAACCACAGCTTGAGAACATCGGCGCGACGCGAGCATTGAAAGCTCCGGATCCCCTGATCGATGATGCGAGTCGACTTGCCTCCGTGAAAGAGATATGGCGCCTGTTGTGCGAAGGCGCGCTCCAGATCACCTTCTTCGCGCGTTAGCACCATTCCGGTGGCCAGCGGCAGCAGCATCATCTTGTGCGGATCCCACGCCAGTGAGCGCGAGTGACGCAGCCCCGAGAGCGCGCGCGGAGGACGCGAAGATAGAAGAGCGCTGGCGCCATGTGCTGCGTCGACGTGCAACCAGATCCCACGTTCGTCACAGATTGATCCGATTGCTTCCAGATCATCGAACGCGCCAGCCGCAGTGGTACCCGCGGTTGCGACAACTGCCATAATGCTCTTGCCTTCTTCGCGCAGGCGATCAAGTGCGCCAACGAGTAGATCGACGTTGATCCGATAGTCACGCGATGGGATGGAGATTCCACGGCGACGGCCGATACCGAGTTGTCCGATTGCTCGCGTGACTGCGTAGTGCGCGTGCTCGCCGTAAACGACCGCCGGCGGATCGGCGCCGAGACCTTCCTCCCACGCGTTCGGCAGGACCGAATTTCTGGCCGCGAGCATTGCTGTGAAGTTCGCTTCGGTTCCTCCGGATGTGAGCGTGCCGCCTGCGCCCGCACCGTAACCCGCGAGCGTCGCCAGCCAGCCCACGATCTGATGCTCGATCATCGTAGCGGTCGGAGACATCTCCCACACCGCGAGCGATTGATTGAGCGCGCCAATCACGCTCTCCATCCAGATGCCAACCGGAAGCGGCGCTGATGTCTGGTGGCCCATGTACATCGGGTGGTAATACTTGTTGGCGTCGGCCAGTACCTCGCGTTCGAGGCGGGCGATTATCTCGGCTACCGGACGCCCCTGGCGAGGAAGCTCTTCACTGAATCGTTGCGCCAGCTGTTCCGGAGTGTGCGGCGTCGAGACCTGTCCGGCGCCGGCTCGAGTGTTTTCGAAGTACCGCGCCGTTACTGCCGCGAATTGTTTTCCGACTTCGAGCGAGGTATCTGCTTCGAGCTCGGCGAGAATGTCATCGATCATGCCCGCAAATTTAGTCGCGCTTGCGAGCCGGGCGCGGCTATCCGTCGAGCAAGTCGTTCAGCCTGACGAAATCCGCGAGCTCGCCTCGCGATCCGACGCTCAGTTTGAGAAAGATGTTGGAGAGATGAGTGCTTACCGTCCGCGCCGAGATCTGCAGCGCGCCTCCGATCTCCTTGTTGGATTTCCTGCTCGCGACCATACGAGCGATCTCGATCTCGCGGCCCGTCAGGCCAGCCGCGCCCGTGGTGATTGTCTTTGGGGGCGGTCTCACTCCGCGCTCCCGCATCTCCTCGCGCGTTCCAGTCAATTCTTCCGCGGCTCCCAGGCGGGCGAGCACATCGTGGGCCCTTCGCAGCTCCCGCATGCCTTCTTCGCGTTCGCCTACCTCCATCAGCGCTCCGGCGAGCCGGCGTCTGATCCGGGCAGCCTGTGGTGGGAATGGAATTGCCTCGAGCTGATTCACCGAAGATCTCAGGAGATCGATAGCGCGCCGGGGATTGCCGTCGCGAAACCAGGCCAGCAATCCGTCGCAGGCATCCGCATACGCAAGTCCGAGTCGATGGTGCAGGCGACCCGCATCCCTCCTCATCCTCGCGGAATGCCGGGCGGCACGATCGAAATCTCGCCCGGTCAGTGCTGCTTCACCGACGACCGGTAGCAGCCACTGAAGCGCCCAAACGACATACCCGGTACGGTCTGCGATTGCGAGACCAGCCTCACCAACACGTACGGCCTCTTCGGGATCTCCGCGTGCGAGATGATACGAGGCCAGACCGAGATGCGCAGGCACAATCGACGGAACATCGAGCGGTTGTTCACCCGCCCCCTTGAGTGGGCCCGCCTGTTCACCACCTGCCAGCTTCCACGCAAGATCGAAGTATTCCTT
>WNFY01004494.1_pt1 | contig 19753 bp, 23 predicted proteins | sample 5400091 | NCBI WGS metagenome assembly WNFY01 (sample SAMN13153364, study PRJNA577476) | soil metagenome | isolation source: 60 cm soil or saprolite under grassland replicate 1 | place: USA:California | collected 2016-06-15
CCCAGCTCGGCTTCACCTGCTGGCGCCGCTACACCATGGCCAGCGCATGATGACGCCTCCGGGCGCGCTGCTGCGGTCGACGCGGACACCGTGATCAGCTACGTCGTGGCTCACGCCTGAGACGCCGGCCTGGCTTCGATGGGGCGAGCGGCCGGTGCCGGGGCGGGGCACGTAGCTCGTTCGGTAATCATGTACGGCGGGCCGGGGTGGGGGCGGTCAGGTTACGGCCGGCCCTGATCCGCGCCTGGCGGTATGCTCCTGCAGTGACCGCGGGAGAGATGCTGCCAGACATTGCGGTCTGTCGTGAGCTGGCCTCGGCGCTGCGCGCCGGTGACGACTCGGCGGCGGCCGGGCTCGCCGCGCGGGCGGGCATCCCCCACTGGCTGCTGACTCACCTCGAACTCGGCCCGCGCGGGCGGCTAGATGTGAGCGATGCCGGGGAGGCGCTCGCGTGCATCTCCGGGCTGGCGGCCGGGCGCGCCGTCACCCTGGTGCCCTGGCCAGCCAAGCCGACGGTGATAGACCTGGTGGCGGAGGCGGTAGAGACTGCAGCGGTACCGGCGACGACGGCCGAGCACCCGTGGGCGCAGGGCATCGCGGCGCTGGAGGGTTCGGGACATCCCGCGCTCCCGATGCTGCTGCGGGCCCGGGCGGAGGAGGGATCGGGCCGGTCCGACCGGGCGCGGCAGCTGATCGAGTCGTGCCTGCGGGTCGACCCGGACCTGCTCCCTGCGGTTCGCGACGCCATGGAGTACGAGCTGTGCGCGGGCAACTGGGCCCGGGCTTGGGAACTGGCCTCGGCGATCGGCTCCGACGACATCGCCGAGCCGTTGCTCCGGCCGCTGGACCGGCTGCGGCAGCCTGCGCGGGGCGCCGAGCGCGCCGCCCGGAACCAGCCGTGCCCGTGCGGGTCAGGCCGCAAGTACAAGGCGTGCTGCCGGGTCAGGGACCTGGAATGCGGCGTACATCCGCTCCCCCACCGCGCCCCGGCGCTGTACGCGATGCTCGCCACCTACGCACGGCGGGGACCGAACCGGATGGTGACCGACCGGATGGCCGCGTGCGCCATTGGCGCGCCGCACGCCGCCATGCTGGCGCTCGACCTCGCGATCTTCGACGGCGGCACCGCCCTGCGGTTCCTCGCCGCCCGGGGGCCCCTGCTGCGCGACGACGAGCGTGGCCTGCTGGGTGAGTGGCTTGCCGAGCCGGTGGACATGTACGAGGTGAGTTCGGTCAGGCCCGGGTCGGAACTGTCCCTGCGCAGCCTGGTCGGCGGGCCACAGCGGGTGCCGCAGCGTGACCGGATGTTCTCGCTGTCGGTCCGGCGGCTGGACATCGTGACCGGCCGGCTGCTGCCGGACGGAGCCCGGCCGGACGGCGGCGGCCGGCACCTGCAGGCGCTCGGCGGGATGGGCATCCTGCCCCGCGATCTCCGCGAGGCCGCCGAGGCGCTGTTCCCGGATGGCCCGGTCGTGCCGGGAAGCGTGCCGCTGTTCCCGGAACGGCTACTGTCGCAGTTCGCCGGGCAGTCCGCGCCGGCCTTCCAGACCGCGGACGGCGACGAGTACCGGTGGTGCGAAACGAGGATCGAGGTCGGCGCCGCCGGGAAGGTCTGGCCGCTGCTGACCCGGCCCTGCCTGGAGCCGCCCAGCCCGCCGATCAGGGACGCGGACGGCTACTACGCCTATCTCAAGTCGCTGCCCGGGCGCTTCTGGACACGCACCACGCCGGACGAAATCGAGTACGCCGGCGACATCCAGCCGGGTCGGCTCACCAACCTCGGGACCATCCGGCGCGGCGTGAAGAGTTTCACGGTGAACGCGAATTCCGTGCGGAGGGCCGCCGACCTGGAGGCGGTCGTGCTGGCGGCGGCTTCGGCCGCGGGGTGCCCGGCCGACGTGACGCGACGCAGCGCTCTGACCGCGGACGAGCTGGTCGGTACGCCACCCGAAGCCGGGGACGGACCGGACAGCCGCGAGGCCACGTGCCGACGGCTCGGCATCGAGGGCGTGTCCTTGCCTGAGCAACGGCGGCTTATCGTGGAGGGGTACTTCCTGCCGGTCGAGCACGGCCTGGACGAGGTCGCGCGCGAGATCAACCGTGAGCTCGGCTACCTCTCGGTGCTGGAATCGCGCGACAGGGCAGGAATGACCCCCGCCGAGGCGGTTGCCGCCGGGGGCGCCGCGCTGGACCGGGTGCTTGCGATGATCGACGACTGCGAGTGGCGACTCCGCCGTGCGGAATCCGAAGGCAAAGACACCGGCATGCTGCCGGACCCCGGAGAGCTTAGCCGTGGGGCCCCCAGCGCTCGCGGAAGTACTGGACGATCCCTTCGGCCTGTTCGTGGCTGACCTCGACGAGTTCGTCAGCGAAGTCGCCGCGCTCCCACTCGGCGATCACCGGTGTGGTCATCCAGCTAAAGTCTTTCCGCAGGGCCTCATCAGATGGACCATCGTCATGCTCCAGCCTTCGGGCGAGGCCGTACGGGTTATCGACCGTCCGATCTTCTCCGATGATCGCGTAGTAGGTGATCTTGTCCGACACCTAGAACCCTTCCTTCTTGAAATCAGGGATATCGGCCGCGCCGTCCGGGACCTGGATCCAGGCCGATAGGTCACGCTGAAACGCATGCAGTTCACGGAGCTCAGGCCTGCTGGTGGTCGTATCGCGGATCCGTTCGTAAGCCTTGTGCGTCAGGACCTCCTTGGCGTGGAAGCTCTCGGGTGTGTGGAACTGCACCTCGAACCGCTGTCCCTGCTGGGTCACCCACCGTGTGTTGATTCCTTTGTACTCAGGATCGGCCCAGTAATTGGTGCTCTGGTACATCTCATGTCCCGCGTCCTCCAGCCGCGCCTTGATGTCGTGATAGCCCCTGACGTAGTTGTCCGGCTCGAAGCAGCACGTGAAGCGCAAAGCATCTGGGATCTTCCGCAGGATTGCGGATGATGACCTGTCCGGCTCGGCTGCCGCCTGTTCGGCCACCTTCTCCTTCAGGCGGTCATCGCCCTTGAGGCCGATGGCCCCGATGGTTTCAGCGTGCCGTTCCGGGTCCAGCTTGAAGCCGCCCCTGCTGCGGTACGTCCCCGCCGGATCGGCCGGACGATCCGGTTCGGCAGCGGGCTGGCGCTCCGGCCAGCGCCTCTCGTGGTCTGCCCACATCTGCGTGAACTTCGGGACTTCGTGCCAGTAACTGCCGTCGGTCGCATCCGCGGAAACGTGCGCCCGCGCTGCCTCGTAGGCCCGGCTGCGCTCGTCCGGGTCGGGCATTTCCCTCATCTGGGGCCGGGCCGCGCCGAAGTCGCGAGCACGCTCGGCCCGGCCGGTTTCGTCTGGCTGGTCCGGCAGGTCCACGGACCCCACGGTCCTCCCATTACGGGACTTACTGTGATCGAGGGATCATCTTAGGTGATATTGGCTGGCCAGCCGTCAGATAGAACGAACGATTTCATTACATCCTCGTCTTGTGCGCGATTTCACAAGCGCTTCCGCGGAAACGCGGAACCTACCGCTTTCAGGGTGACCCTGACCCGCCCTTCACTCTTGGCGCCGGAACGGCGCCTCGTCCCGCACAGTAGGCATGGATCTGCCGGTCCGGCTATCTAGCGGCCCGCTGAACTGGTCGCCAGGAGCTGGCGTCCGGCGGCGACGTGGTCTGCTGCCAGGAGGTGTTCACGTACTGGCAGCTGCGGCTGCTGGTCCGCCGGATGCGCTCGTTCCGGCAGGTGAGCTGGGGGCCCGGACCGTTCGGACCATATGGCGGCCTGGTCACGTTCTCCCGGCGGCCTCGGGGGCGGGGACGAAGCTCGTTCGGTACTCGGATTACGGCGGGACGGGGTGCGGGCGGTCAGATTTCAGCGGAGGCCGGGCCTACCGGGTGATCGCTTCGCGGACGGCGGGGACGATCTCGGTGGCCCAGCGGGCCAGGGCCACGTCGGCGGGGGTGTCGTCGGTGCTGCGGTAGATGAAGCCGGACGCGTGGTGCTCCAGGACCGCGGCGGTGAGCTCGTCGACCCACTGCTGGACGGAGCCGCCGATCCAGCGGCCGTCCTCGCCCCGAGTGGTGGCAAGCGGTTCGGGGGTGATGCGGCCGCCGAAGTTGTAGACGCTGACGATCTCCGCCGGATCCCGGCCCGCCGCGGCCGCGGCGGCGTCGACTCGGGGGCGGGACTCGCGGTAGAGCTGGCTCAGCCAGTCCGAGCCTCCCGGCGGGATCCAGCCGTCGGCCAGCTGCCCGGTGACGGCCAGGGATTTCGGGCCGACCGAGCCGGTGAAGACCCGCGGGGCCGGCGCCGCGGCCGGGTCCAGGCCGGATACGTGGTAGAACTCGCCGTCGAAGGTGACCGGGTCTCCCCCGCCGGACAGCGCGCGGATCAGCGTGATCGCCTCGGCCATGGCGCGCACCGCGGCCCCGCCGTCGAGGCGGGGTACGCCGAGCTTCACGATCATGTCCCAGATCGCGCCGGCCCCGATGCCCAGGATGACCCGCCCGCCGGACAGCGCGGACAGCGCGGTGAGCGTGCGCGCCAGCACGGGCGCCGGACGGCTGGGCAGGTTAGTAACGGTCACCATGCCCGTGATGCGTTCGGTCTGGCCGAGCAGGAACCCGGTCAGCGCGTACGCGTCCAGCTTGTCCCCGAAGTACGGGTGGTCGGCCACAGTGAACAGGTCCAGGCCGTCCCGGTCGGCCTGACTGCCGAGCCGGATGCGTCCGGCCGCGTCGGCGGCATCCGCGCCGTTCCACTGGCCGAGAGAGGCACCGAACAAGACATCGTGATCTGGCACCAGCAATCCTTCCGCCGCAGTTCGCTGGACAATCAGCCTTCACCGGACATCATGCCGCAGGCCGGTCAGTACGGCTCGACGTGACCCCAGCATCCGGTTTGCGTGCCACGCGCCAGCCCGGCCGGCGCGCTGGCCAGCTGCTGCGCCTTTTATCTGGTGGCGCGCCGGAATAGTTTGGTGTCGGTGTGAACGGGATCGTATTCGCGGTGATCGTGCTGGCCGCCAGCGTCGTGCTGGTGGCGGTCCTGGCGTGGGTATCGCGGCGGCTGCTCGGGTTGCCGGTCGGAACCCTGCGGGCGGTGATCGCGGGCCTGGTCGGGTTCGTCGCCGCCCTGATCGTGGGCCAGGCGCTGCGGGCGACCGAGTCCGGGCATCTGGCCGTGTTCTTCAGCGTCGCGCTTGGTGTCCCGCTGATCGTCGCGATGATCTTCATCGTGGCGGCGGAGGCGCTGGTGCCGACCGGGGCCGGGCCGCAGCCGGTGGAGCTCGTCCTGCGCGCACGGCGCTCGCTCGCGCGCTCGCGGCGCTACACGCAGATCAGCCGGATCCTGGTGCGGCACGGGCTGGGCCCCTACCTGCAGGGGCGGCCGCTGCGCGGCTGGGAGACGGCCGAGGGGCGGGCGGCGATCGCGGTGTCGCTGCGGCGTGCGCTGGAAGAGGGCGGGGTCACCTTCGTCAAGTTCGGCCAGCTGCTGTCCACTCGCCGTGACCTGCTCCCCGAGGAGTTCACCGACGAGCTCTCCCGGCTCCAGGATCGGGCCGAACCGGCACCGTGGGAGCAGGTGGAGGAACTGATAAGCCGGTCGCTCAGGGCGCCGGCAAGGGAGGTGTTCGCGGAGCTGCGGCCGGAACCGGCCGCGGCCGCGTCGATCGCCCAGGTGCACAAGGCCTGGCTGCGGTGCGAAGCCGGCCCGGGCGCCACGGTGGCGGTGAAGGTCCAGCGGCCCGAAATCCGCGCCACCGTCGAACAGGACCTGGACATCCTGCTGCGACTGGCGGCCAGGCTCGAGGCGCACGCCCGCTGGGCGCGCGCGGTCGGTGCGGCCCGCGGGTTCGGCGCCGCCATCCGGGAAGAACTCGACTTCCGCGTGGAGGCACGGAACATGGCCGCCATGGCCGCCACCTGGAAAACGCAGCAGCGCGTCGTGGGGCGGCGCGTCCCGGTGGTGATTCCGGCCGTACACGAGGAGCTGTGCACCGAGCATGTGCTCGTCATCGAGTGGCTGGACGGGATCAACCTGCGCGCGGCAGGACCGCTGATCCAGACAAGGGGCTTGACCGGGCCGCGCTGGCCCGGGCGCTGCTGCGCAGCATGGTGTACCAGATCACGGAGGGCGGCGTGTTCCACGCCGACCCGCATCCGGGCAACGTCCTGCTGCTCACTGACGGGCGCCTCGCCCTGCTTGATTTCGGCTCGGTCGGCCGCCTGGACACCCAGCAGCGAGCCGCGCTGCTGAACCTGCTGTCTGCGGTCGGCCGCGGCGACCCGGCGGCGCTCCGCGACGCGCTGCTGGAACTGGTCACGCGCCCGGACGACATCGATGAGCAGCAGCTGGAGCGGGCGCTCGGCCGGTTCATGGCCCGCCACCTCGCGGGCGGGGCCGCCACTGCCGAGATGTTCACCGACCTGTTCCGCCTGGCCTCCCGCTTCGAGCTGTCCATTCCGCCCGAGGTCGCCACCACCCTCAGCCTGCTGACGCCGAAGATCGACATAGCCGGCGAAGCGCGCGCGTACGCGGCGGACCGCATAGCCGCTCAGGTGTCTCCAGGAGCCATGCAGAAGACCGTCACCGACGAGCTGGCCGCGCTGCTCCCCGTGCTGCGCCGGCTGCCCCGCCGGTTCGACCGCGTCACCGGCGCGCTGGAACAAGGCAGGCTCAGCGTCAACGTGCGGCAATTCGCCGACGAACGTGACCGCTGGATGATCACTGGCCTGGTCAATCAGTTCTTGATGGCGTTCCTCGGCGTCGGTTCCGGCATCGTCGCCGCCATGCTGCTCGGCACGTCCGGCGGCCCCAAGATCACCCCCAGCCTCAGCCTCTACCAGTTCATCGGCTACAACCTGCTCATCGTCGCCGCCATCCTCGTACTGCGAGTGCTCTTCACGATCCTCAGGAGCCGGTAAGGCGGTGGCATCTATCGCGCTCATCTGGCGTGGTCAGGGCGCGGATGCTCAGGGTTTGCGGGCGATGGCGCTGTAGCCGACCAGGGCGCCGGTGGTGGCGTCGATGTGACCGGTGAGGGCCCACTGGTTGATGGGGACCAGGCCGGGTGGGAGCAGGTCCAGGCCGGTGAAGAAGCGGGCGACCTGGGAGGCTTCGGGGGCGATGTCGGCCGCGGCGTGAGCGATGACCAGGTAGCTGCCGGAGGGGACGGCGTCCGTCAGGCGGGCCACCACCGCGTAGGGGTCGTCGGCGTCGGGGATGAAATGCAAGACGGCGATCAGCAGGATGGCGACCGGGCGGGTGAAGTCGAGGATGCGGGCGGCGCCCTTGAGGATCGTGTCGGTGTCGCGCAGGTCGGCCTGGATGTAGTCGGTCTGGCCCTCGGGGCTGCTGGTCAGCAGGGCCTGAGCATGAGTGAGCACCACCGGGTCGTAGTCCACGTAGACGATCTTGGACTCGGGGGCGGCGCGCTGGGCGACGTCGTGGGTGTTGTCGGCGGTGGGCAGGCCGGTGCCGATGTCGAGGAACTGGCGGATGCCGTGTTCGGTGGCCAGCTGGTGCACCGCGTCGATCAGGAACAGCCGCGCGGCCCGGGCGATCAGCGGCAGGGAGGGCATCGCCTCGAGGACCCGTTCGGCGGCCTGGCGGTCGGCGGCGAAATTGTCCTTGCCGCCCAGCCAGTAGTTCCACATCCGCGCCGGGTTGGGCACGCTGGGGTCGAAGGGCGGCAGCTTGCCGCCATCGGTCCGGGCCGGTGGCGTGCCCTGCGTCACTTGTCTCCCTTCCTGCCCGCCCGTTCGGTCATCGATCAAAGCTTAACGGGCGGGTACGTGTGACCGGTGTGCATGCGGGGCCCGGCCACTAGTTGGTGAGGACCTTGCGCAAGGTGGCGGCGAAGGCGTCCGGCTCGCCCATGCCGCCGTATTCGCCGCCGAGGAATCCGTCGTGGCCGCCGGGGAAGGTGACGGGCTCCGTTCCGAGCCGTCCGGCCACCGCTACGGCCGCCCGGCCGGCCATGGCCTGGCTGGACTGCGCTCCGACGGCCATGACGATGCGGGTCGATGCGGCCCGGAGTGCATCGAAGTCGAGCCGGTGGCCAGGGCACGAAGGCATGTTCAGGCAGAGGAGCGCGTCGTCGCGGGAGCCGTCGTCCACGGTCGGCAACCCGAAAGTGGCCGGATCGGGACCCGGCTGGTCAGCGAACCCGGCCGGGATCGGGCCCTGGTAACTGACGAGCGCGATGAACCTCGCCATCGCCGGGCCGAAGCCCTCGCGCAGGTAGGTTTCCTTGATGCCCTGGCACGCGGCCAGAACCTGCTCGCGGTCCGGCAGCTCCTGGGCGGCTGGCGGCTCGTGCGCTACCAGGATGCGGACCTGCTCCGGGTGCCTGGCCACCAGGGCGAGCGCGTTGACGGCGCCGCCGCTGCTGGCGAAGATGTCCACCGGCCCGGCGCCCAGCGCATCGATCAGCCGGTGCAGATCGTCGGCCTGCTCCTCGACCGTGGTCTCCGAGGCGCCGTCGGTGCGCTTGCTCCGCCCCGCTCCGCGGGGATCGTAGGTTACGACCGTGCGGTCGGTGAAATGCCCGGCCTGAGTGACGAATCCCTCGGCGCCCATGGGCGAGCCAATGAGAAGCAGGACCGGCTGGGTGCTGGCGTCATTGCTCCGGACGTCGTAGTGCAGCACGGCGCCCGGCGCGTCCAGGGTGTGGGTCTTCGCCTCGGTCATGATCGTCCCCTTCTGAGGGTTCTCGTCTTCACTCATGCTGACTCAGCATGCCGGCGAAACTCATCGAGAGGATCCTGTCGAGGAGATCAGCCCGAGCTGGCGGGCGCTCTTTGACGGGTCAGGCGCTGGCTTCGACGATCTCGAACTTGTTCCCGTCCGGGTCCTTGAACTCGAACATGGGCGGGACACCCGGCCACCGGAGAATGTCCCCGACCTCGATGCCCCGCTGCCGCATGGCGGCGTGCTCGGTTTCGGCGTCGGGAACCAGGAACCGGATGCCGGTATCGGACCCGGTGTCAGGCCTGGCGATCAGCGCGACCGAGGTGGACGCGCCGCGCGCCGCGACCGTGACCCAGCGGAAGCTCTCACCCATTCGCGCGTCGAGCCGCTTCTCGAAGCCGAGCGTGCCGGTGAAGAACTCCACCGCCTTGTCCTGGTCGCTGACCGGGATTCCCACGGTGCCGATGTCGGTGATGGTGGTCTGGGACATGACGATCTCCTCGCGTCGATGGAACGGTTACTGCGGCGGCTGGTACATGAGCGAGCCGGGAGTGGTCAGCGTCTGCCCGGTTTCGAGCCACGTCTTCAGGCCGGACAGGATCATCGGCCACCCGCCGTAGAGCTCGGCCGGCGCGTCCTGCGGCAGCTGATCGTGGATCACCGTCAGGCGGCACGAGTCGCCGACCGGCTCGATCTCCCAGGTCACCCGGGACGTGCCGGCCCGCTCGGCGTCGGGACCCCACAGCGCGCGCATCGTCTGCACGAGCCGGCTCGGCCGTTCGACGACCAGGTTCTCCCCCTCGATCAGCGGCCGTTCCGCGGCCGGATGACCGAGCCGGTAGGGCGAGCCTGCGGTCCAGTCCGACTCGATCGAGGCGCCGAAGTGGTACTTCGCCCTGATCGCCGGGTCGGTGATCGCCTCCCACAGGCGCTCGGGCGTGGTGCGGATGTAGATCTCGAAGACCTTCTCCATCTGATCCTCCAGCTCGTGCTTCAGGCCGACGAGCCCGGCAGCCCACGGCTCGGCGTACTTGCTGACCCACCGGTCGTGGACCAGGCGGATCGGGACCGGGTTGAGGTAGTGCAGCTTCTCGCGGCCCCGCCGCCTGCTCACGACGAGCCCGGCGTCCTCCAGGATCTTCAGGTGCTTCGCCACGGCGATGCGCGTCATGTCGTGCCGCGCCGTGAGGGACACGAGCGTCTGACCGTCGCGGGCGAACAGCTCATCAAGCAGCGCCCGCCGGGTCGGGTCGGCCAGTGCCCGGAACACGAGATCCACGTCACCTACAATAGGAAACCATTTGGTTTCCTGTCAAGTCAGGCTAGGCGCGTTCGTGTTATGGCGGGCACGTTTGACCTTGTCGTGGCGTCAAGGTGTCTCCTGGAGGCATGCGGATCGGAGAACTCGCCGGCCTCGTCGGCATCAGCACCCGGGCCGTCCGGCACTACCATCGCGTCGGCCTGCTGGCCGAGCCCGCGCGCACGGCGAACGGCTACCGCGAGTACTCGCTGCGGGACGCGGTCGAGCTGGCCCGCGAGGGCGAGCTACCGCAGGCTGACGTCACGGCCGCCGCTTGATGACCTTCACACCACCCTTCGAGGGTACGGGCGAGCCGTCAGGGCATGATGAGCGGTGACCCAGAAGGGAGTGCCCGATGATCGGCATGTTGCGCACGGTGGTGCTCGACGCACCCGACGCCCGGCGGCTCGCCGCCTTCTACACCGCCCTCGGCGGGTGGACCGAGCAGTACGCCGACGACGAGTGGGTCACGATGCAGACCGGGGACGGGTGGCGCATCGCCGCCCAGCGCAGCCCCGACCACGTACCGCCGCGGTGGCCCGATCCGGCGTACCCGCAGCAGGCGCACCTCGACCTGCGCGTGCCGGACCTCGACGCCGGCTCGGCGAAGGCGGTCGAGCTGGGCGCCGAGCTGCTGCGCAAGACCGAGAACTGGCACACGCTGGCCGACCCGGCCGGGCACCCGTTCGACCTGTGTCTGTTCCCGGCGAAGCAGGAGACCACGCTCATGGGCGTGATGCTCGACTGCCCGGACGCCGAGGAGCTGAGCACGTTCTACGCGGAACTCCTCGGCAAGCCCGTCACGTACCAGAGCGAGGGCGTGGCGATGATCGGCGAGGACGGGGCGCAGCCGGTGATGTTCCAGCAGATCACCGAGTACCACGCACCGCGGTGGCCCGACCCCGCGTATCCGCAGCAGTTCCATCTCGACGTCACGGTCGATGACGTCGACGCGGCCGAGGCGGCGGTGCTGAAGGTCGGCGCCACCTCGCTGTCCTCCGGCGGGGAGAACTGGCGGGTCTACGCCGATCCGGCCGGCAAGCCGTTCTGCCTCTGCTGGGACTAGTCACGGCGAGCGGCGTTTGCGGAGGACTGTGACGGTGACCGGGGCAGCGGCAGCCATCATGCCGGCCGCCAGCGGGTGAGGTGCGTGTCCGGGGAGCTGGTGACGATCGCGTCGCTCAACACGCGGGGCATCCCGCTGACCGGGTCGCAGCTGGCTGGGCGCTACGCCGCGATCGGCGCCGGGTTCGATGCCGGGGACGCGGACGTGGTCTGCTGCCGGGAGGTGTTCACGTACTGGCACCTGCGGCTGCTGGTCCGCCGGATGCGCTCGTTCCGGCGGGTGAGCTGGCGGCCCGGACCGTTCGGGCCCTATGGCGGCCTGGTCACCTTCTCCCGGCGGCCGGTATCGGGCACGGCGTTCCGGCGGTTCGGCCGGCCGCCCCGGGCGCCCGGCGTCCCCGGGCGTCCCGGGTCCAGGCCAGGCTGAAGGGCGCCCTGGTGACCCGGCTGGCCCGCCCGGAGCTGTGCGTGATCAACACCCATCCGGTGGCCAGCCATGACGGCGACTGGTCCGAGGCCAACCGGTTCTATCCGCATCCTGACCGCAGGCGAGGTCACGGCGGAAAGCGCCGCGCTGGTGTTCGCCGAGAAGGAGCCGCTCGGCTACGTCTCGGACCACATCGGACTACGCGCCCGGCTGTCCCTGACCCCTACAGCTGTGCGCGCGACTCCTCGACCTGGCGCGTGATGCGGTGAGCGCCGCTGGCCTCGGCGATCGCGGCCGCCTCCTTGAGCAGCGCCAGCGCCTCGTCATGGTCGCCGTCCCCGGCGGCAATGTAAGCCAGCCCCACCAGGTTCGCAGCTACGCCAGGCATGAGCCCGATATCCCGGCGCAGCCGCACCGATTCCTCCAACCGCTGACGTGCCGTGTCCAGCCGGCCTGCGCGGTGCTCGGCGATGCCCAGGTGCCGGAGCGCCTCGGACATGGTCCGCTTGTCTCCGACCTGCGACCCGAGCTCGTACGACTGTTCAAGAAGGGGAACCGCGGTGTCGTCGTCCTGCCGAACGACCTGATGGAAGCAGCCGACCCAGAACAGCGACTCACCCTCGCCGCGCACATCGCCGAGCTCGCGGTACAGCTTCGTCGCCCGCTCGAACAACGCCAGTTCGCGCGGGTCCTCGGTCAGCCGCTCCTGTTCCTCGTCTAGCTGCGCGAGAAACCGGGTGTGAATGACCCGGCCACGGGCCAGGGCAAGGTCAGCCTCGACCGTGTCCAGTTCCCGATCGGCGGTCTCCAGTGCGCCGGCATCGCCACCGTAAACGGCGCGTTCGTAGAGCAGCCTGGCGCGCTCGATCCGGTCTTCCGCGCTCATCGCCGTCACCGCCTGCCTAACTGGCGAGTCTAGATCAGAGGGGCAAAGTACCCGTAGCCGCTGTGGCCAGGCGGGCTTACGGTTAGTCAGAGGGATGCCCGCGATGGTCGTGGGGGGAAGGCAGCTGTGGCCGAAGAGACCGAGTTCGCGATGGGGGCCAAGGCGAGTTGCGTGGACGGCCCGGGCGGCAAGGTGATCCGCGTGATCATCGATCCGGGCACGAAAACGGTGACGCATCTGGTCATCGAGCCGAAGCACCGGGTGGGGGCGGGCAGGCTCGTCCCCCTCGACCTGGTCGACAGCGCGGCCGACGGCATCAGGCTCCGCTGCACCGTGGAGGAGTTCGGCAGGCTCGAGGCGGCCGAGGAGATGGAGCTGGTGGATGACGTCATGGGCGGCCTGTACGGGCCGATGGGTGGTACACCTCCGGTGCAGGCCGTGGTCCAGGACGTTGTTCCGCCGGGTGAGACAAACATCGACAGCGGGGAGCCCGTTCATGCCCTCGACGGGGAGATCGGGCGGGTGCACGGCTGCCAGGTCGATCCGGATAACCACCGGGTGACCCATGTGCTGCTCGGGGAAGGGCATCTCTGGGGACGCAAGGAAGTCGCCATCCCGGTCAGCGCGGTGACTAAGGTCGAGAACGGGATCTGGCTCAACCTGACCAAGAAGCAGGTGGAGGACCTGCCGCCAGTCGGCTGAGGGGCACCAGGCGGCGGGGTGACGGCCGGTCCGCCGCCACCCCGCCGCTGGCGGGACCAGGGAGAGCTCGCAGGGTCACAGGTGGAACTGCACCACCGCGCTATCCTCCCAGTTGGTCCAGGGCGAGACGTAGCCGTTGTCCTCGGTGACCTGGAAGCCCACCGAGTGGTACATCTCCTCGTTGTCCTCGCCCTCGGCCCAGGAGTCAGCGTCCGGCATGACCGCCAGGACGGACTTGGTCACCGTGGCGGCGCTGTCGAACCTGAGGTTGTAGATGATCGAGCCCTCGAAGTCATCAAGGCTCAAGTTGTCGTGATCGCGGCGCTCGTCCAGGATCTCGATGGACCGCCCGGCGTCGCAGTACACCTTGGTCTCGTACTTGATCACCTTCTGGCCGCTGCTGTTCGTGTGGTCGAGCACCGGCTTCAGCGGCGTGACGGTGCATCCGGCGGAAGTGGTGGAGGCGCTCGCGGCGCCCGCCACAGCCAGCGGCATCGCCAGGGCGGCGAGACCGGTCAGGGCAAGCACAGCCTTACGGGAGAACGACATGGGAAACTCCATCCATATTCGGGCCGGCGCCTGTCGCCGGCCCTCAACCGCACCTACGCGTCCACCCCGCCGGCCGGTTCTCGGCGCCGTAGCAAGGAGCGCGTGAGTTGCTGACGATTGCGTCACTCAACGCGCGGGCGCCCAGTTCGCTGTGCTTGCTCGCGTCGTGAACGAGGCCGGACCGCGCCCGGCTGTACGTCCTCCCGCGCTTATCAGTCACCGGTCAGCTATGGCTGGCTGGCGCCGCACCGGCTTCCTGCATCCGCGTCACGATCTGGCCGTCTCGTCGAGCAAGCCGAGGAGTTCGGCCGCGGTGGGAGCCAGCTCGTACGGGTGGTAGTGGCAGGCCCAGATCGTGGCCGGAAGCAAGTTTCTCCATCACCTTCTCCCTGATCTCGTTCCTCCCATGGACCGCCAATACACCTTTACTTTCTTCACGGGCCAGAAGATGGGTGCCCAGTGACCGTGCCGCGTTCCTGGACTGGTTCCCCCGCCTGGCGGAAGTAGGGGGACAATGCCGCGACCAGATCCAGGCCGCGATCGACCGGGGCGGCTTCATGGCCACCGGGAGGCAAAGGTTATCGACAATGCCATCATGGGCTTCATGCAGCGCCGGAGCGGACTTACCTGAGGGTGCCGGTGACCTGACTTGTGACAACTTAGTGCGCACCTGAAGTGCCGTGGATCTGGTCGAGGTGTCGTGTGGATCTTCCGGCAGGGGCCCGTTTGACCAGTCGACGGGTCCTGGATCGTCTGCTGCTGTCGGCTGCGGGGTACCGGCGTGATGGCCGAGACTGCTGGGGTGGAGTTCTTCTGCTATCACCGCGACCGGCCCGGCTCCATGGCGCTGCGCGAGGAGCTGCTGGCGGAGCACTGGTCCTACATGGACCGGTACCAGGCGGAGATGATCGCCCGCGGCCCAACCCTGACCAGCAACGGCGGCACGGCCACCGGCAGCGTGCACATCCTCGGCCTGCCCGGTCCCGCCGCTGCCCGCGCGTTCGCCTTCGACGAGCCTAACTACCAGGCCGGCGTGTACCGGGACGTGCTGCTGCGCCGGTGGCGCAACCTGCTGGGGCGCACCATGTGGGACTTCCCCGGTGGCCGGGACGGCGGTAACCGCTACCTGGCGCTCGGCCTCGGCACGGGGCAGGCTGCCGACCTTGCCCCGCCGCCCGGCCGGGACGAGCTGATCGCGTACGGGCCGCTGCTGTCCGATGACGGCACTGCCTGGCTGGGCACGGCGGTGCTGCTGCGGGCGGCGGGCCCGGACGCGGCACGCTCCGTCTTGACCGCGGGCCGGTACGCCGTCATCGAGGTGCACCGCTGGCAATTCGGCGGCCGGGCGTCATGACCGGCGAGCGGCTGCCTCCAGCAGCCCTGCCATTGAAGAGGCTGGCCGCGTCGGCAGCTCGTGCAGGACGGTCCCGGCGAAGGCCGGCAGGGACTGGAGCTGACTGCGCTTGACGACGATCCGGCCCTCCCCTGGTTCCCATACGCCGACGGCTTCCTGGGGAACGGGTCGGCGGCGGTGATGACGTGGTCGATGGTGACCTCCGTCGCGAACTGTACCCCCGTCGGCCACACTGAGACGATGGAGTACATCGGCCGGGTGCCCGCCCCGCCGCTCGACCGGTTCATCGACGACATCTACTGCCTGACCGGGGTGCCGCGCTACCGCCGGATGAACGTCCCGCCGATGCCGTCGGCGCACCTGTTCGTCAACCTGGGCGAACCCGCCCGTCTGTGGGATTCCGACTCTTCGGTGCCGTCGGCGGTGTTTACCGATGGGTGGTTCATGGGTGTATGGACCAGGCGTTTCCTCTACGAGTACCCGGCACGGGTGCGGCTCGTCGGGGTGCACTTCAAGCCCTGGGGGATTTCGCCGTTCGCCGGCATACCGGCGACCGAGCTGCGGGACCGGTGGGTGCCGGCCGACGCCGTCTGGCAACGGTCTGTGGACCGGATCCGCAACCAGGCCGGCGATATCGCATCGGCCACCGGGACACTGCGGGTACTGGAGGAGGAGCTGCGATCGCGACTTGCCGGGGCACTGCCGCGCGGTCTGGACCTGGTCCGGCACGCAGGCGGGCGTCTGGAGGCTTCCCACGGAGCGGCCCCGGTCGGTGCGCTGGCCGCTGCCGCCGGGGTGAGTGGCAATCACCTGGCCACGCAGTTCAAGTCTCATGTCGGGGTCACCCCGAAGCGGGTGGCGCGGATCTACCGCTTTGCGCGGCTGATCCTGTCCGTGGACGCCCGGCGTCCGGCCGACTGGGCCGAGCTCGCTCACACGGCGGGCTACTTCGACCAGGCCCACTTCAGCAGGGAGTTCAAGGACTTCACCGGCCACACCCCGACGCAATACCTGGCCCTGCGGCGCCGGTACCCCGCCGAGCAGGGGTTCCCGCCCGACAGCGGTCCGATGCCTGCTGATTGATTTTTTACAAGCCAGTCACCCCGGAGGGCGGCAAGATCAGGGGCGACCGCGCAAGGAGAACTGGGGAGAACTGTGGGCACAGTGATCATGCACAACGTGGTGTCGGTGGACGGCTTCATCGCCGACGAGAACGACGACGTCGGGCCACTTCACGATTGGTACTTCAGCGGGGACACCCCGATCACCGAGGGCGGCGGGCGGCAGTACGACCATTCCGGAGGTGGAAGCAGCTTCAATGTCTCGCGTGCATCGGCGGACTACGTCCGGCCGATGTGGGAGTCCATCGGCACGATCGTGATGGGCCGCAACCTATTCGACCTGGTGAACGGCTGGGAAGGTCAGCCGCCCGCGGGCGACCACGTGGTGGTGGTGTCCCACCGGCCCAAGCCCGAGGGCTGGCACCCCGAGGCGTCGTACCATTTCGTCGATGGCGTGACGGCTGCGATCGACAAAGCCCGGGAACTCGCCGGGGAGCGAACCGTCGCTGTGAACGCTGGCGACGTGGGCAGCCAGATCTTCGCGGCCGGCCTCGTGGATGAGGTGGCGATGGACGTGGTGCCGGTGGTGTTCGGGTCGGGCAAACGCTACTTCGGCAGCATCGACGGGCAGCATCTACTGGAGGACCCCGACGTGGTCATCCAGGGCGACCGGGTGCTGCACCTGAGATTCAAGGTACGCCGCTGACTTAGTGCGCGGATCCCGCGCCTCATCAGAACAAATCTGCAGGTCAGAAGGCTACGACCCGCCGGCTTCATCGGCCTGCGGCTCTACGAAAGGCTGCTCGGCCGCCGCGGGTCAGGCTCCGGGGAGCAGAAGGTGACCTCCGGGTAGCGCGGCGACGGCTGGTCCAGCAGGGCTTGCGGCCTGCCGCGCAGGTGCTGGTCGAAGAAGGCCCGGACGTAGGCGCGGGTGATGTCCAGGGACCGGGCTCCGGGGAGGGCGGCGCCGATGTCGATGCCGCTCTGATCGGCCAGCAGCGCGAGGTCGGTGAAGGAGGCGTGCGTCGCGCCGGCCACCAGGAGCCACCGCTTCCAGCCGGTCAGGAGTTTCCAGTCACGCTCCCAGGTGGTCACGGCACCCCCGCTTCCCGGGGTGTAGTTGGATTGCTTGCCCAGGAACAGAAACGGCCGGGACAGGCCGTGATCCGGGATCCGGGCGTGGGTGGAGCCGTCCATGTCGAGGCCGGCGCGGACGCGGGAGTCGGCCAGCATGGCGGCGATGGCGGCGGCGCCGCCGGCGGAGTGACCGGCCATCGCTATCCGGGACGGATCGATCAGCCCGGCGCCCGGCCGGGCCGGATGCGCACCGGTCAGCTCGCCGAGCACGAAGGAGACGTCGGCGGCCCGGCCTGTCACTACCTTCTCCCAGAACGCCTTGCCCCGCCGGGGTGCCTCACGGGCGAGGCAGGTGGTGACCCGCCCGTCGGGAAAGGCCGTGGCGAAGCTCTCGTAGGTGTGATCAATTCCGGCTACGACGTAGTAATGGCTGGCCAGGTCCTCGGCCAGCGCGGTGAGTGTGCTGCGGGGGCTGGTGAAGCCGGGTGAGAGCACGACGAGGGGGAGGCTGCGCTGACGCCCGGCCGACGTGGCATCGATGACCGCGTTGGTCCGGACCGTGCTCAGTGCGTCGGGCGGTACGCCGGTGATGCCCCTGCTGGTGAGCTGGAGCCGGGACTCCGCCGGCGTCATGTACGGGGCACGCGGCCCGTCCGACGGCGCCGCCGGGTACCACAGGGAGACCATCAGCTCTCGTGCGTTCATCTCCGCGGCCCAGGGATCGGGGCGGGAGACGTCTGTCAGCCACAAGGCCGTGGTCCCCACCGGGGACGGACCGGTCGGCTCAGGCAGGTCAGGCGTGGGATGCCCGCCTGACCCGCCCCCGCCAGGACGCGATCGCCACCGGCCACACGAGCACGGCGAACAGCAGGCTGGCGAGCGAGAGCACCACGGTAGCCGTCGAAATGCCCTCGAACTCGAAGGGGATGCTGGTGGCATCGACCACGAGCACGGGTGCTACCAGCGCCGCGACCCGCCTGTCCATGGTGTCGCGGACGTACGTGACGACTACAGCGACCGCGATCGTCAGGACGCTGACGTCCGGGAGGCTGACGGTAGAAGCTGCCACCGGCACGGAGGATCTCACGATGAGAACGATCTCAGGTGCCCCGAAGACTCCGGAAAGAGCCGCGATCATGAGGCAGGCTTGCCGCCTCCCCGCGATCGCCAGGCCTCGCCGGGGGCCGACGGAGAAGGCAAGCGAGCAAGCCGCCAGGCTGGCGATGAAGACAGGGCCTTGACCGGCCGTGATCAGGAACATGCGAAGCCCGCCCGACCAGGCACCGTTCTGGATGACCACGGCCAGCAGGTCAAACAGTGCCAGCGCCAGCGCGATGGACGCGATCGCCGCGGCTGCCCGCCGCCGGCCGGTCAGCCCCAGCAGCACCACAGCCAGCCAGCCCATCATCACCGTCGCGGGCCCTCCGAGGAAAGGCACGAGCCAGGCCTGCCAGAACGGACCTGCCGCCGGGTAAGCATGATGCTCTACCACGGCCTCCCGGATCGCCACGGCGAAGCCCAGGGCGGCGATGACGAGCATCAGCACCGGGGTGATCAGGCTCACGACCGCCAGGGCGTCCTGCCAGGTCTCGTCGGCCAGCGAACTGAGGGCCCGGCGGGCCCGGATCGCCAGCCCGCAGGCGACCAGGTTCACCGTCTGCCTCGCGCCGGGTGCGCGCTGCCCGGGCCGAGCGGTGGCCAGCAGCACGCCGAGCATCTCCTCCCGGTGGACCTGGCGATGCCCGGGCGGGTAGCAGCGCAGCAAGCGCCGGTAGCGCCGTTCCAGCGCCGCGGCCCGCTCCGTGTCCTGCGCGCTCATGCGGTGCCTCCGGCGAGCCGAGCGCTGAGCCGCTGCGCCGCGACGGCGGCGGTGGCGCGGCGGCGTTCGGTCTCGGCGGCCAGCAGCGCCGCGCCCTCGTCGGTGAGCCGGTAGTACCGGCGCAGCCGCCCGTCGGCGACCTCCTCCCGGTCCGGCTCGACCAGCCCGGCCGAGTTCAGCCGGTCAAGGGCCATGTACAGGGTCCCGGTCTGCAGCCGGGTCACGCCGCCGGAGGTACGCCCGGCGTCGGTGATGATCGCGTAGCCATGCTGGGGCCCGGCCGCGAGGGCGGTCAGGATCAGGAAGGTGGGTTCCTGCATGCTCCGCTTCATGTCATAGACATATCTCAATCATCTACGTATAGCAAGCGCCCTACGCCGGGTGATAGCGGAGGTAGACGGTGCCGCTGCCGAACGTGTGCTCCTGCGCCGGCGGCCTGCCAGATCCGCGCGAAGTCGAGCGAGGCGGGCGACTGGCCTTCGAGCGACATGATGGCCGAGTAGATCAGCCGGGCCATGCGAGCCTCCTTTAGGCTTAGTGGCCGTGTCGTATACCAAAGACGCCGGTGAGGTCAGCGCGCGGTACCGTCCGGGCGGGGAGGTGCCATCGGTCACGTACCCATCGGGTACGCACGTCGTGTTCACCGCCCCCGGCTCGGCGACCAATGGCCAGTATGGCCTGTTCGAGTGGAACATGACCGGGACGCGCGGGGGCGCCGATCCGCACTTTCACAAGACCTTCTCGGAGTCCTTCTACGTCATGGAGGGCACCGTCCGGCTCTTCAACGGGGAGACCTGGATCGACGCGACCAAGGGCGACTTCCTCTACGTCCCGCAGG
>WNFY01006444.1_pt1 | contig 19752 bp, 23 predicted proteins | sample 5400091 | NCBI WGS metagenome assembly WNFY01 (sample SAMN13153364, study PRJNA577476) | soil metagenome | isolation source: 60 cm soil or saprolite under grassland replicate 1 | place: USA:California | collected 2016-06-15
CTCCTCAGTGTGGAGTTGGCGGTCAAAGCAGGGATCGAGGAATCGCACATCATATTGGATCCGGGTATCGGCTTTGGAAAGACCCGGGAACACAACCTTGAGCTGATCAACCGTCTCGACGAAATCCGCTCGTTGGGCTATCCGGTACTGTTGGGTCCATCCCGAAAGTCGTTTATCGGCTTTACACTTGACCTGCCTCCCGAGCAACGCGTGGAAGGCACAGCCGCAACCGTTGCCATCGGAATCGCCCGCGGCGCAGACATCATCCGCGTGCATGATGTGAAGGAGATGGCACGAGTTGCAAAGATGACAGATGCGATTGTAAGGTAATGCGACATTTATGTCGCTTTGCAATGGTGCGATATAAATATCGCGATACTGGAGAATGTATGTTCAGCGACTACGGTAAAGATCTTCTTAAAACCGGAATCATCGAAGCGAAGACTGGCAATAAGGAAAGCGCGCGCCGTTATTTGGATCGTGCCATTTATATGAGCAACGACCATGATGTACTGGCGGAAGGCTGGTTCTGGATGAGTGAAGTGCTGGACGATAAGGTGGAAAAACGCAAAGCTCTTGAAAATTGCCTGGCGAACGATTTACAACACGCACGAGCACGGCGGTCACTCGCCGTTCTAGTCGCTGGTTTGTAATTATTGTTCCCGCAATCAGAGGTTCACCACACAGCCGGGAACAGCTGAGGAAAAAGACTTCATCATCGCCATGGCAACCGCACGCGGACATGGCAAGCCGCTCAACGAACAGGTCTTTCATTGCGAAGGCTGTGGCTGCGAATTCATCTTGCCTCCCAATCAAATTTCATTCACATGTCTGTATTGCGGCTCGCCGCATGTCGTGGACTGGAAATCAGAAGAAGAATTACTTGCACCAGATGGAATCATTCCACATGCGTTTGATCAGAACCATGCTGAACATCTTTTAAGCGAGTGGTTGCAATCAAATCAAATTAAACCCGACGTAGGAGCGGACTCCTCCCGCCCAGATCTACGCGGCGTTTATCTCCCATTATGGACGTTCGATCTCGGCGGTGAGCTCGATTATGTTGGCGAAGCTGTAGATGACAGCGATATTCAATTCGGGCGCAGACAACCGAAGATGATTCGTGTCAACGATAGTTACCCTGTGCAAGTTAACGACCTGCCAATTCCCGCCTCTCGAAAACTTTCCGCTGTTTTTCTGAAGTTGATTCCGGCCTTTGAATTGCGAGGGGTCAAACCCTACGACCCGCGTTATCTTGTGAGTTTCCCTGCTGAACTTTATGATATTCCTATGGCAGAAGCCTCGCTGGATGCGCGTACCCAGACGTTATCTCACTACAAGAATGACTTACCAAATCTTCTAGTGCCAGTGCGGCTCATCTCCACATCCTCCGCCAAAATGACTGTTGACTCCTTTCGCCTCAACCTGCTCCCCGTTTGGATGACAGAATTTCCTTTTGATGGGCGTCAGCATTTAGTGTTGATCAATGGGCAGAATGGAACGGTCGCAAGTGATTTGCCAGAAAAGAAAAAAGATGTGGCTGGATGGATGGAATGGCTGAAAGATTTGATCGAAGAGTGAATTTGTATATGACACCGAAGCAAATCAGGAGAAAGACAACATGGATGAACAAAATACTTTCTTTTCAGATAAACATAATCAATTGTTGAATATTGCTTATACAGCTAAAAATGTTGCCCGGATTGTACTTGTAGTTTATGTTCTTTATGGAATAGGTACGTATTATATGGAGCAAACAAACCAGCTTGCTTATAATGGACTCCCAAACTATTCCTTATTTTTTATGGACATGTTAGCTAAAAATCCAATGTATGCACTTGGTTTGGTAGTACAGATTATCAGTATTTTAATAAGAGGCATTATCTACTTCCTGATATTGAAAGCAATCTCTCTTGGTCTTAATATGATCGTTGAAACTGATATCAATTATAGAGACGCAAGAAAAGAGGGAGTAGCTCAATGAACAACAATTATCGCCAGCAAATATATAACGAACTTAATCTCAGAGAAACGGACGATTTGTTAGATATCTGGCTGGAGAATAACCGCGTGGAATGGTCCGATGAAGCTTTTTCCGTAATTAGTCAGATTTTGAAGCAGCGTGGCGTTGAGATACCAAAGCAAGACGAGATAGCTCTTCGTGAAAAAGAGAATACCAACATAGAGAATACTTCTGTTGAGAATGATGATTTTAGCGATGATGAACTAAAAATCATTGATGATGATAACCCTCCAGATTTTTATGATCCTTTTGAAGTTCTACAAGTCAGCAAATGGATTGACTTAGCTGTTAAGGCAATGATTGGTTTGATTATTGTCCAAAGTCTTCTGAATATTTCAACATCCTGGCGTATTGCTCAATCTTACTTCATTGGAAGTAAAAATATTTTAGCAACTTACCCTGTTACACTTCTCATTGTTGCCGCCAATATAACATTGGGCATCTTACTGACATACGTTCCTCTAAGGTTCTTATCGCAAATTCTTAAAATCCTCATGGAAATGGAATTTAGAAGCCGAAAAGCAAAATAAATTATTGAACATAAATTTCTAATCGGTGGTTTCGATACGTCCTGCAAAAATCATGCAGGATTACTCAACCACCATTTTTCTTTTCTCCTATTTCCCTGTCTACCTGTTTCCCTGTATACTTACCTCATGCCCTCCACCATTCCCATTCTGCGGGCGCGGCGTGACCGGCGGCTTGCCCGTCAACGTGCGAGAGAAACTCGAACCAGCAATGCCCTTCTCAGTGCGGGGATGATTCTTTCCATCGTCATTGCGGTGCTTATCATCACAACCGCGTTTACTTATGTCAATCTAACGCGCGATCTGCCATCGCCAACAATTCTTCCCATCCTCCTTAATCCTCCCAATGGTTTACTCCTCCAACCCACGCGCATCTACGACCGCGCCGGCAAGAATGTCATTTTTACCTTCGCGCCAATCGATTCGCCGCGCCGTTATATTCCTCTCAGCGAGGCAAATCCACAACATCTTCCCAAATCTTTAGCAGATGCGGTCATTGCAAAAACCGATTCGGGTTTTTGGAAACATCCCGGCTATACCCTCAACACAATTACCAATTACGAATTACATCCTACCCTGGCGCAACGCCTCGTCTTCGATCTTCTCCTCTTCGACGAACATCCATCTCTCCGCCGCGCCTTGCGTGAACGAATCCTTGCCGCACAGATCACTGCTCAATATGGGCGCACACAAATTCTGGAGTGGTATCTCAATTCTGCTAACTTCGGTCGCCATGCCTATGGCGTGGATGCTGCTGCCGAACTTTACTTCGGAAAATCTGCTACACAACTGACAACGGCTGAGTCCGCTATTCTCGCGGCGGTGAGCGACTCGCCGAGTCTGAATCCATATGATGCTCCAGAGACCGCACTGGAACGCGGACACGACACAATTCATTTGATGGCGGCACTCGGATTTCTGTCGGACCAAGCCAAGGATAACGCGCTGGGAGAATCCCCTGTTTTCCAGATTCCGCCTCCTCCTCAGCCGCAAGTGGCTGCTGCGTTTACAAATCTTCTCCTCTCTCAATTAGACTCCCGTTTCCCCCGCGCGCGAATCGAGCGCGGCGACCGATCCGAAAACAGGGCAAATATTAGCGGTTGTCGGTGAAACGTTTCAGGCGCAGGAAACTCCTTTGATCGCGGCGCACAACCCAGGGTCCGTGCTGGATACGTTCACCTATTTAACAGGATTCACGCGTGGCTTAAGCCCTGGCTCATTGATCTGGGATATTCCCGGCAAGACGAATGTCAAAAACTTCGATGGCGAATATCACGGGCCTATGCGTCTGCGCGTCGCCCTAGCAAATGACTATCCCGCTCCTGCAGCGCAAGTGCTTGCTCAAATGGGCGTGGAAAACGTGAATAAGATTTCATCGTCATTCGGTATTTCACGTGACGCAAACGCGGAGTTGTCATTGCTGGATGCCGCTGGCGCATTTGGCGTGTTTGCACGTGAAGGTGTTTATTTTGGTCAGCAGTTCGGCGACGCATTGAAGCCCGCCGCTGTATTACGGGTGGAAGGAAATGATGGGAGTGTGTGGCTGGATTGGTCCACGCCACAAGCGAGACCGGTGGTCACGCCTGGTTTAGCATACCTGGTAAACAACGCGTTGAGTGATGACTCGGCGCGATTGGGCACGTTCCGAAGTTCGAATATTTTGGATGTTGGGATCCCCGCAGCTGTAAAGCTTGGTCAAACAGACGATGCTCTTGATACATGGACAATTGGATACTCGCCTGCGCGCCTGGTAACCGTGTGGGCCGGCGGACGTGGGGAAAGCGATTTAGCACCGCGCGCTCCAGCCGTGCTATGGAATGCCTTGATGCAAATCGCTTCGCAAAATGTGACACCTGAGGATTGGGCACTCCCCGCGGATATATCCGTGATGAATGTGTGTGATCCCTCAGGGATGTTACCGACTGCAAATTGCCAAAATCTGGTGAGTGAAGTTTTCCTAAATGGCAATGAACCTGTTCAGCCTGATAACATGTATCGGAAATTTTCGGTGAACCGCGAGACAGGTTTGCTTGCCACCGTCTTCACGCAACCACAATTGATCGAAGACCGTGTTTATCTTGTCGTCCCAGAAGATGCGCGCTCGTGGGCAGAAGGCGCCGGCTTGCAAATCCCGCCAACCAATTATGATGTCATTCAGCCGCCGCGTTTTGATCAGAATGTGGATATCACATCTCCCCAGTTGTTCTCAGACGTGAATGGTGAGGTGCAAATCACAGGCACCGCGGCTGGTGACGATTTTGTTTCCTATCAAGTTTTAGTGGGGCAAGGACTGAATCCCAAAGATTGGATTCAACTCGCCCAAGGAGATCAACCCGTGACTAATGGTCTACTCGCCACGTGGAACACAAAGGGCTTGAGCGGATTGTATGCGATACAGTTGCAAGTGATAAGAAATGATCAGAAAGTGGATACGGCAATTATTCAGGTGACAGTACAATAGTAATCGACATTTACTCCTATACGAGAGGTTACGGAGATCTTATGAACAATGAATTCTTACTGACCACCGGCATCATTATTTTCGTTCTGTTTATCTTGAACGCTATCTTTCTCACGATTATCTTTTTCATACGCCGAAGGATGGCAACCGTAAGCCAGTGGCCATCTACTATGGGGACTGTGATAATGTCACGCGTTGAGCAAAGGTCCACAAGTGATGGATATACAGATTATCCTGTTGTTCATTACTCGTATCAGGTTAGCGGACAACCTTTGCAGGGAATGAAACTTGCACCGGGACCGGAAGTCGGTGGCTCAGGCGCGGCAAAGGTCGTGTCAAAATATCCCGTTGGCGCGCAAGTGATGGTGTTCTACAATGCACAGAATCCATCGGAAGCAGTCCTGGAGAGAAAAGCACCTGGCTTATGGATCATGTGGTTGCTGTTGGTTGTTTTTGATTGCGTACTTTGTGGAGTGATCCCATTGCTTTGGTGGACAATGAGACAATAATGAATGAGTCTGCTAGCTGTTCTCTTCGTTGTTCTATTAATCTTTGAATTCTCGCGCACTTTTCACACAATCATTGAAATAATTATCGTTCTGGCGCCATGTGGCTTATATTTGTCCCACAATTCGTCTACGATTCCCCTACGTATCCCCAGAATTTAAGGAAAGATTATCTTAGATGACTATAATCGCGGACGATTAAACATTGCAACGGCAATTCCATTTTAGATGGTGCGCCGACAATATCATTATAGAGTGCTCGGGCTTGTTTGAGCACCTTTATCAACATGGAGGCTTCAATGAAGCTCAAAGGTCGAATGAGCCGAACGATCCTGACTGTAAGCTTTCTGGCACTTGATCTTTCACTCTTCTTTTATCTCAGTATTCAGCCAACACCGGGCAATATTGGTGCAAGGCAATCTGTTAACCAATCGTCCGTAAAAGTTACAAAAGTTAACAAGATCGAAGAAAACAGCATCGCGCGCAGCGTTGCTGTCGATGATGCATCGGTCTTTCCTATTGTCCAGCAACCGAAAGGGGAACCCAATTATGTTTCGACAAATAATGGTGAGTTAACTTTATTCTCTTCTGCATCTCGATATGGGAATATCGGCTTGCTGGCGCACAATTATTTATCGGGAAAATCGTTTTCACACCTTTCGGTCGGACAAGAGATTAGCCTAGTATATGAGGATGGGGACATCGAGTATTTTGTCGTGTCCGAAATTTTGCAATATCAGGCTTTAGATCCCGAAAATCCATTTAGTACCTTCCAGAACATGAATAATAAAAATGAAATCCTGACTGCCCAGCAAATGTTTGAACGCGTGTATGAAGGGCATCGACATGTTACGTTCCAGACCTGCATCGCGAAATATGGCGAATCAAGCTGGGGCAGGCTCTTTGTTGTAGCGCTGCCAGAGGCAACATCGCTTAGTTTCATGCACTAAAACGCTCCGATTTATTTTAATTTCTTTTCAACCCTGTAAACCGGTATTGCTTAAATGAAAGGCGAAAACCGGCAATCACTTGCTATAATATTTTCAGATAAAACCGAAAAGGCAAACCCGTCGAAAGGCGGGGGCGCAAAGCCATGGGTCTACTGTCCCACAATTGTGCGACTATGACCGCCAGGCCGCCGCAGGAATAAATTAACGTGTGTTGGCGAGCCTGGAAAACCAGGCTCGTTTTATTTGCACCTTTCAAACTAATTGTTCGATAAAGGCAAACCTGCTGAAAAGCAGGGACGCAAAGCCATGGATCTACCGTCACTCAGTTCCGAGCGACTACGACAGCCAGGCTACCGAAAACAACAATCTCGGTCTGCGTACCTGTTTGGGCGCCTTTGTCAATGAGGAAGAATGACGCTCAACACAACTACAACCCGGACTACACGCAGACTCTCTCTCCTCCTTGCAATCTTTCTTTCGGTTTTTTACAGCCCAATCAAGACGCAAGCGTTAGGCAATGTTACTTCGCTACCTACGTTTGCAGATTTTTCCAAAACAATACAGAATGGAGATGCAAAAGCCTTGCGCGGTGTCTATGTAGCCGACGTGCTCGCCCAACCGATCATACAACAACCAGCCGGTAGCCCCGGATATGTTTCCAGCACCGACGGTGTCGTCACGCAATTCGGCATGGCCTCCCAATATGGAAATATTGGCTTGCTCGCACATAACCATTTATCAGGCAGGTTTTTCTCGCAGCTTACGGTTGGACAGGAAGTTCGCCTTGTTTATGGTGACGGCAGCACAGAGGTCTTCGTCATCAGTGAAATTCTTCAGTACCAGGCATTACAGCCGACCAGCCCCTACAGTTCCTTCCGTAGCTTGAGCAAAGATGAAACACTGAGCGCCGAGCAAATGTTCAAACGCGTTTATTTCGGTGACCGCCATGTCACGTTCCAGACTTGTATCAATGCCCATGGAAACAATAGTTGGGGACGATTATTTGTAATTGCCGTTCCAAAAACACAAGCTAGAATTCCCAGCTTTCTAACTGGAAGAATCCAGCAATAGTTGAAACAGTGAATTTATAAGCCCACCATAAGAATGGTGGGCTTCTTTATTTTCATTGGTTATAATGATTTTTACAGAGTGCCGCATCATTCTCTAAACTAAAGATTTGGATTTCAAGCTGCAAAAGCATTTGAAAAGTTTAGTTACGCATATCCTCCATGCATGTCCCAAGCGGCAAATTTTCGATGGATACTTCTCCCAAACGCTCACTCACAGACAAACTCAGATCGCTTGGTGTCGTAAAACCCGCCCGCGATCTCCCTCCGCCAGAAGTTAAGCAAGGCAATGAGATCGAGATGGTCCTGCCGGGCTCGTTCGTCCCCACCCCGCTCGGGGAAGTCTTCGTGGTAGAACAGAGTTTTCAGTCTGACTATCTTCACGGCTCTGCGCCAATTCTCTCTTCTTTGCCTTTATCTTTGATTTCCCAATGGGCAAATGATCCGCGCATCGCGGAGTTGCCACTTTCCGCATTTGCATTTCTGGATACAGAGACATCCGGGCTTTCGGGCGGCACGGGGACATATGCATTCCTCGTCGGTGTGGGACGTTTCATTGAAGGACAATTTGTACTGAAACAATTCTTCATGCGCGATCCCGCCGAAGAGCCCGCGTTGCTCGAAGGGTTAGCGAATTTCCTTGCGCCGGCAGAAGCGCTGGTCACTTTCAACGGCAAGGCTTTTGACGCTCCGTTGTTGACCACGCGGTATACGATGCATCGAATTCCCGTTCCCTATAAAGATTATGCACACCTTGATTTATTACCTCTTGCTCGCCGGCTTTGGCGCGATCGGTTGGAATCGCGCGCTTTGAAATATCTGGAAGAACATGTGTTAGGTATGACACGTGCCATTGCGGAAGTAGAAGGCTACGAGATCCCCTGGTTGTATATGGATTATCTCCGCGACGGAGATGCGCACCATGTAGAAGGTGTGTTCTATCACAACGCCATGGACATAGTGGCTATGTCAGCCTTACTTACGCATATGAATGAGGTGATCACCAATCCCTACGAGGGATCCGTGGAACATGGCATCGATTTCATCGCCCTTGGAAAGTTATTTGAAGACCTCGGGCTTTGGGGTGAGGCGGCGCGTCTGTTCGAGTATGGACTCAAAATCGGTTTAACGGAATCCGATTTCGGCTGGGCAGTGAAGCGCCTGTCCATCCTCCAAAAACGACGCGGCGACTTCGAGGAAGCGATCCGCCTGTGGGAAAAAGCCGCCGCGGAAGGTCACATTTATGCCCATATCGAGATGGCAAAATATTACGAACATAAGCGCCGCGACGTCAAGTCTGCCCTTCGGTGGACCCGTTCTGCACTGGACCATGTAAAGCAAGGCAACCTGCCCGCTTACGAGCGCAAGTATTGGATGGAAGAAATCACACATCGTCTTGCGCGTCTGGAGCGAAAAGACATATAATACGTTATTCACCCTTGGAGGAGGAGACATGAACATTTCCGTTTCGCAAGCGCAGGTCAAGGTTCCAGTTTCCGTCGTGAAAGTAGACGGTCAGCTGGATGGTCAGAATTATCAGGAGTTGATCACCAAAGCCCAGGAATTATATAACTCGGGCGGGCGTGACTTCATCATTGATCTTTCAGAGCTCACGTACATTAGCAGTGCCGGGCTCGTAGCGCTGCACAGCATCGCGCTCCTAGCAAAAGGTGAGGAGTTGCCCGACACGGAGCATGGCTGGGCTGCGTATCGATCTATGGGACGTACCAGCACCGCCGGTATGCAAACTCATGTCAAGTTGCTCAATCCGCGCGATGAAGTGAAGAATGTGCTGGATATGGTAGGGTTCACAAATGTGTTTCAGATCTTTACCGATCGTGACGAAGCATTGAAGTCATTCTGAGATAAAGAGCGACGTGGCACACTGACGCGTCGCTTTTTGATTTAATGGTTGCATGAATAACCTTGCGAAGATTTTAAGAACCTTCGCAAGGTTCATCGAAAGAGAGAATGCTATGAAACGTTATATTGGTAATTTCGTAATCTTCTTAGCCGTTGTATCGACTATAGCCGTTTGGTTCCTCTTTCCACCAGAGCAGGATGGACGCCCAAATTTCGAGCGACAATACGCAGGCGAGATCATTGGCTCGATCAATATCGTGTTGATGTCCTTTGCTTTATTTTTATCGACGCGCCCGAAATGGGTAGAGCCTTATTTCGGCGGCTTGGATAAAATGTATGTTACCCATCGCCAAATTGCCACTGCTGCGTTCCTGATGATCTTCGTCCATGTGCTTACAGTTCCGATCTCGACGACTGGCTGGAAGCTTGGCAATTATCTTGCCGTGATTGCGTTTACGGGAATTGTTTCGACTGTGTTAATCACCCTTGCGCCGCGAATTGCTTTCCTGAATAAGTTGACCGGTGGCACATACGAAGGTTGGAAGAATATCAAGAAATATATCGGCATCTTTTTCATCATTGCTTTTTTCCATTCGTTGACGATCGGCAACCCGCTGCATGCACTGACCGCGATCACCTGGGTGCAGCTTTTTTTCATCTTCGGCGCGGTTTCCTATCTATATACGGAAGTGTTTGGTCGTTTCTTTAAGAAGTATGTGCCTTATCAAGTTGTTTCGGTGAAACATCCGAATGCATCTACCACCGAAGTAACGATGCAGGCAAAGAAAGCACCGATCAAACGACAACACGCCGGACAATTCCTCTTCGTACGTTTCCCAAGCGACAAGCTCTTGAATGAAGCTCATCCGTTCACGATTTCCAGTGCGCCTCAGGAAGATGTTTTACGCGTCACCATTAAAGCAACCGGAGACTTCACTCGCGATCTCTTCTCGAGACTCAAAGAAGGTACCGAAGCGATCATCGAAGGCGCGTATGGAATGTTCAACTACAAAACGGGCACCCAAAAACAGATTTGGATCGCAGGCGGAATTGGCCTAACGCCGTTTCTTTCGTTCATCCGCGACATGGATGGGAATCTCGCTCACGATATTGATTTTTACTACACCGTTCGGCATCCCGAGGAGGCTTTGTTCATGGATGAAATTACAGTAGCGGCGGAAAAGAATTCGCGTTTGAAGGCACGCATCCGCTGTTCGGCGACGGAAGGATCGCTAACCGTCGAAGAGATCGTCAAAAATACAGGAGGAAATTTAAGTGAACGCGACATTTATCTTTGCGGACCGCTGCCCATGATCCAAGCATTTGAGAAGAAATTTATAGCGCTCGGTGTTCCGCAGAACAATATTCACTACGAAGAATTCAATTTCCGTTAGAATACACAGTGCCGCATAATTATCTAAGCTTATGGCTTGAATTTCAACCTACAGAAGCAAATGAAAAGTTTAGTTGCTGTGCAACAAGCGGAAGATGCCGCGGAGGAATCATGGAAATTGATGTTACCTATCATCAAAGTAAAGAGCAGATCGCAATTATGCAAATAAAAGGAGAGATCAACGCTTCGAATTTTGTGGAAATTTCCGACAAAGCGCAGGAACTGTATATGAATCCTGCCCGCAATCTGATCATCGATTTGAGTGAGGTTCCCAGCATCAGCAGCACAGGCTTGGCAGCCATTCACAATATCGCCCTGTTATACAGCGGCGTTCCACAAAAAGTAAAAGAGAATGCCAATCCTGATTTCACCCATAGCGTCGACGCGCGCAAGCATGTCAAACTTCTCAATCCTCAACCGGAGGTGGAGAAAAATCTTGAAAAGGCCGGATTGAAACTTTTCTTCAAGATCTTCAAGGACTTGGACGTGGCGCTCGCATCATTCTAAACCCCCAAGAGGTTACATGTATCGTAGATATAGAGAACGTCGTTATCATCGCCACCGCAGCAGTAACTATAACGATCCAACCAGGCGTTTGAGATCAACATTGCGCCGCCCCAGCACGCAAATTGGAATATTGCTTGTCGTCGGGTTGATTATCTTCTTAATTTTGCAGTCTGCCAATCAGAAAAATAATAATTCAACTAGCCTGCCAGCGGAGATAAGTGTCAACGAGGCATATACTAAATATCAAAACGGTGCGTTCTTTTTGGATGTGCGTACCCAGGAGGAATGGGATCAATTCCATGCGCCGAATTTCACGTTGATTCCGCTGGATCAACTGCCTTTACGCCTCAATGAAATCCCGAAAGATAGAGAAATTGTTGTAGTTTGTCGCCCGGACAACTGCTCTCAACAGGGACGCGATATCCTGCTCAACGCAGGCTTCACGCAAGTCAGCAGTATGCAGGGCGGATTAACCGATTGGCAAGCGGCTGGCTATCCAACCACACCATAATAGCAACAAAACCTTGCAAAGGCTGCGCTGAAAGCGCGTGAAATCTTCGCAAGGTTGAAGTACTCCTGGAGGAAAAATGAGTTCTCAAATTGATGACCTTGTTCAGATGCGCGACATTGAATCGCTGTATGAACTAATGACAGAAGATGAAGAGTGGCTGACTCAGATGGACGCCGCCGAGGGACTGATCAAACTGGGCGATCGCCGTGGCTATGAATTCGTCATGACCTCGGTGATGAGCGATGACGAGGAAATTCTCGAAACGGCACAAGAGATTATGGACTCGCCCGAGTTCATCCGTATGCGCACCGAGATAGAAAATGAACAGCGACGCAAACGTGCTGACAATGTTCAAACCGCGAAGAAACGCTTGCAGAGCGGTGGTAAGGTGTTCCGCTACAAGATGGTTTATATCCCATCCACCGCGCTCATGGAAGAGGATCCGCTCAGCGAAGGCTTTGATGTCCCCGCGTTGGAAGCCCATGGGCTAACGGGTTGGGAAATCATCAACATCATTCCGAGCCGCGGCGCACGATTGGTCGGTGGTGTGGAAGGTCCATTCACGGGCGCGTACTTTTTGCTTAAGAAGGAATTCCTTCCGAGTGAAACAAACGAATTAGAGAAATAGAAACCTTGCGAGAGCAGCCTTCGCAAGGTTAACTCATATGGAGGTTCACATGTGCGTATTTTGTGCAGCAGTTCCCGTGACCGCAGCCGTGGGTGCAAAACTAAATGCAGATCAACTTCACAAACCTGAGGAACAACGCAAACCTGTCTCAAAGATCACAGGGATTGCTATCCTGTTACTTGGCATAGTCTCTATTGTTTATCACACATTGACCTGGCGAAACTGACATAGCGTCTTGCACTACTGTGACTCGGTTGACAAAGTGGGGGATTTTCATATAATTTAAATGAAAACGATTTTCAATTTCAGGAACAGATATGAGTGAACATCCCTGGCTGGTCCAATTAACCGAACAAGGCTATCGCCTTACCGAGGCGCGCCGTGCCGTTGTGGAGATCATGGTGCGTAGCACACAGGCCCTCACCCCCATTGAGATTTACGACGAAGCACGCGACGCCCATCCTGCACTCGGCTTGGTCACTGTTTATCGTACGCTCGAAGCGCTTGAAGAGCAAGGATTGATCCAGCGTGTCCATCAACCGCAGGGATGCCAGGCATTTATTACCGCGCCTGCCGGTCACCAGCATTTACTGGTGTGCCAGCAATGTGGTGAAACGGCAATCTTTGAAGGAGACGATCTCGAGACTTTGATCAAATCAATTGCTCGCAAAACAGGTTTCCAGGTCACGGAACACTGGCTTCAACTATTCGGTCTTTGTCCCCACTGCAAAAAAGCAGCTGCATGATTGCATTTAAATAATTTTATGTATCCTCACGATCATCACGAACACCAACAACCTATCCTCGATGTGCAGCATATTTCCGTGCGTTACAACGGACAGTTTGCATTGGAGGATATTACCTTCCATCTTCATGAAGGCGAGCGCGTCGCGGTCGTGGGACCCAATGGCGCGGGCAAAAGCACTTTGTTCAAAGTCATCTCCGGCGTGCTGCCGCCAACATCAGGCGAAGCGAATATCTTCGGTTCGCGCCCGCGCGGACATGTTTGCATTGCTTATGTTCCGCAGCGCAGTCAGGTGGACTGGAACTTCCCAGTCAGCGTTGCCGATGTGGTAATGATGGGACGGTCTGCGAAACTGGGTCCGCTGAATTGGCCACATAAAAAAGATTGGGAGCATGTCAACCGCGCCTTGGAAATCGTAGAGCTTTCCAATCTGGCCGATCGCCAGATCAGTCAACTTTCCGGCGGACAACAACAACGCATGTTCATTGCCCGCGCCCTCGCCCAGGAAGCCGAACTCATGCTGATGGACGAACCGCTGACAGGGCTTGATACTCCCTCCCAGGAAGGTCTACTCAATCTACTGGATACGCTAAGAAACCAAAAAGTGACCGTGATGGTTGCGACACATGATCTCGATCAGGCTGCGCGTCATTTTGATCGCATTCTTTTGCTCAATCATCGCATCGTTGCGTTTGGAAATCCCAATGAAGTTTTGCAGACAGAAAATCTGCTAAGTGCAGTGGGAATTGTTTGCGCTGTGGTCGGAACCTATGTCGTCTTGCGCGGTATGGCATTCTTTGGGGACGCGTTGGCGCACACAATCTTGCCTGGTATAGCGCTTGGCTATCTTGTCAACGGTGGGGCGCGCGACCCGCTTTTTTGGTGGGCGCTGGGAACCGCGATCGTCGCCGCGTTGGGAATCGGAGTGATCAGTAAGAATGCGGAGATCAAGGAAGATACTGCGATTGGCATTATCTTTGCTGGAATGTTTGCCCTCGGTATTGCGTTGATCTCTACCGTTCGCAGTTATGCGGTGGATTTGAGTCACTTCCTGTTTGGAGATGTGCTCAGCGTTTCCGTGCAAAGCCTGTGGTTGATCCTGCTCTTTGGCGGACTCGTCCTCATCGTCATCTTTGCTTTCTATAAAGAATTCCTGACCTTGTCCTTTGATCCCATTCTCGCCACAACATTGCGACTCCCGGTGGGCGTCCTCAACAATCTCCTGCTTGTACTCATCGCAATAACCGTCGCGGTTTCGCTGCAAACGGTCGGCGTGGCGCTGATGGTCGCGATGCTTGTCACCCCCGCAGCGAGCGCATACTTGCTGACACATCGTTTGTCCACGATGATGCTGCTGGCTTCGGTCTTCGCATCGTTATCAGGAATTATCGGGTTATATCTTTCGTATTATCTGAGCATTGCTTCCGGCGCGGCGATTGTTCTGACCGCGACGTTTTTCTTTATCCTTGCATTTGCCTGGAAGAAACTAAGATCAGCATAACTTTATTCAGTACGGAGGAGAAAATTTATGTCAGCAAGAAATCTTGCGTTGATAACGGGCGCTTCTTCTGGTTTGGGAGCGGCATTTGCGGAGCGACTTGCCAAAGATGGATATGACCTGATCCTCGTTGCTCGTCGTCGTGAACGGTTGGAAATCCTTGCTCAACAGTTGCAAGCAAGTCATCACGTGGATGTGAATGTGCTGGCAGCGGATTTAAGCAAGTCCGATGATTTGCATACAGCGGAAAAGCAAATTCAAAATTCCGATGTAGATTTACTTGTGAATAACGCAGGGTTCGGCGGTTATAAACCATTTATCGAACTTGATCCCGATCAAGCAGAAGAACTGATCAACCTAAAGGTACTGGCGATCACACGCCTGACACGCGCCGCACTTCCTGGCATGATCCAACGTGGGCATGGTGCGATCATCAACATTTCGTCGAGGCTGGCATATAGCGGGGCGATGGGATCATCGCCGTTACCGAAACGTGCTACCTACGTCGGAGCGAACGCTTATATCAATGCGTTTTCTCAGTTGCTGGCAAGCGAGTTAGAGGGGACAGGCGTCGGGGTGCAGGTACTTTGTCCCGGTGTGGTAAGAACCGAATTCCACGAACGAGTCGGAGCGGACCCCAATCGCTTCCCGCCGGAGATCGTGATGAGTCCCGCAGATGTGGTGTCTGCCTCGCTGGCTGCCTTGAAATCCGGCGAAGTAATTTGCATCCCTGCCCTTGAAGATCCAGGCTTAGTGAAACAAGTCCAGGAGGATGAACGACGGCTCTTTGAACAAACACGCAGCGGCAATCTCGCAAAACGATATGAGGTGCAAACATGAGGCCCAATAGTCCCATGCGGAAGTTCGATCCGCGCAAAGTGGCTCATTATGAGATGGAAAATTATGTCGCCTATTATCAAAGGGATTGGGGGAAGTTACTGCGCGTTTCCGTAGGAATGGTCGGAGAAGCATTCGCTCTCTCGCTCTGGCAGGCGATCTATGGTGCCTACCTTATCGCTCGTGCAGAGATCGCTTTTGCACCGTTCCCTAACAACGATATTCCAAAAACGGAAGCATATGTAAAGAGATTTTATGACTTTATCAAAAGAACTCATCGGGAAGATTTCGATGTAGAACGCGCCGTCAAGCTTGAGGTCAATTGGTGGATCGTGCATCGTAAACTATTTGGCAACGCCGAGAATCAGGAACTTGTCGATGCTCTGGCGAATCTTTATGTAGAAACCTATGGCGAGGACTCTCCAAAAATCCGGGAAGCGGCGCGTGATCGAGCAATGGGAATGTTATATTCCGATCTGTGGGTAAACGCGGGTAGACCAGAGAATAGTCCTTGGTTGAAACAGGAAGAAGAAGCGCTCTATAAATCGTATTTGTTACTGAAAGAAGCAATCCAATCCGGTTAAGACAAGAAAGAGCGATTCATTTTCATGCAGCGCAAGTCAACGTTTAGATCATGGCTGGGAGCTTTGCTCTATCTGACAGGCGTGCTGCTGGGATTGGCGCTTTCTGCCTCGATCGCTTGGGGTGACAGTGAAGCAGGACTATACACATCGAACAACGCAGATACAGGGCTGAGATTGAATTGTCCTTATATGCTTGCCCCAAATGAGCGAGGAATCGTCAGTGCGAAGATTACGAACCTCAGCAATGAAGAGATCCAACCGGTTGTGACCGCCCAAATCAGTCACGCGAATTTTCCACGTGAAGTGGAACAAACAATTCACTTGCGCGCGAAAGAATCCAAAACAGTGGAATGGGCTTTCGATTCATCTGACGCAATTTTCGGACACCTAATTGTGATTAATGTAAATCAAGCACGCTACCGCGATGACCCCTCTCGATTCGGCTCTTGTGGCGTTCTTCTGTTCAATTTGTACGGCTTGGCAGGTGTACAAACCTTCGGGTTGTTATTTGCAATTAGCTTGATCACCATGTTTTTTGGGGGAAGACTTTGGCTGAAGGAACGCCGACAACCATTAAGTGAATTTTCAATAAATCTCGCGCAGATTAGCAAAGCGCTGATGGTGATCGCGACCCTTGCGTTGTTGAGTATGTTCCCGCGCTGGTGGGGATTAACACTCGTTCTCGACGCACTGATCCTGCTTGTGATGGGAGTTATCTTTACCGATTTTCTTCTGCTTTCAAAATATAAAAATTAATTTTTCACAGGTCTTACAAGGAGTCCCTCATGATTGAGCTTCAACTCTCCACTCGTTCGGTTTCCAAGCCTATTGTGGCTTTTGATGGTCATGTGATTGAATTCTTCTATGATGATTTCAGCAATGGAAGCCGGCGAATGCATATCGGTCATATCCAATCCATTGAGATCGTTCCAGCCAGCCACGGCAAGGAGAAATATTCGCTTCAGATCAAAGGCGAATATACGCTCATCGTTACGGACGTCGGCGAGGCAATTTTGCCCAAAGCGCAGGAATTGGTCACAGCAGTTCGGCAGGCAATGACAACGTTTGTATGGTAAGTTGTCTTTAATAAAAAGAGGCGCAGATGGTTTCATCTGCGCCTCTTTTTATTCTCCTGCCGCTATGGGAGGTTCTTCTTCGCCGGGCAATTCGCTTTCTTCCATTTCGATTTCAACGTGTTCGGCTTCATGAGCAGCTTCGGCGGCTTCTGTCGCCATATGTTCAGCTTCTGCTGATTCCCCTTCCACTTCGCTGCTTTCAGGCACTTCTTCTACTTCGGTTTCCAATTCTGTCTCAGCCTCAGATTCGCTTTCAGCCGCTTCGGGTTCTTCAGTCTCGCGCTCTTCCGACTCTGATGCTTCGACTTCTTCTTCTTTTTCTTCCTCTGCCTCGTGTTCCTCTTCCGGCTCTTCGTTCTCTTCCTCTTTCTCCTCTTCTTCTTCCTGTTCGTCCTCACCCTCTTCCTCTTCTTCAGACTCTTTCTCCGGCTCTTCGCCCTCTTCCTTTTCTTCAGCTTCCTCTTTACCCTCTTCTTTTTCCTCTTCCTCTGGTTCTTCTTCAGGCTCCTCGTGTTCTGCCTCTTCACGCTCTTCAACTTCGGGTTCAGTTTCTTCTTTGGATTCTGCGGAATGAGTTTCCTGATGGCTGTCTTTTTCAGGCTGAACTTCGACTTTGCCATCCTCCACGAACTCTCCCGACTCGGATGCTTCTGTCTTATTCTCTGCTTTTGCCTGGGATCCTAAAAATCCTTGTACCGAATTTGCTTTAAAGCTTACAACGCCTCGCTTTGCCCGCCAGGTATCGACAACTTCGTCATGGACCTCAGGCATTTGCTGGTGAAATGCCTCGACGGTTTCCGCATAACGAACATACATGGAAGACGGATGAGCTTTCGGCTTTTCCAGCTCCACATGGACAGCGCTCAGTAAAGCCAGCGCCTCGTCGAAGGTTAATTCTTTTGTATCTAATAAGGATTGGAATAAATCCAGCTTGCCAGGAGTGGCGGCATGAACAAATAAATCGCGATAGGTTCCTGAAGTGGGCATAAGATTTGTTTGTTCCTATAGTAACTTGTCTCTGTTGAAAAGTATAATGCAAATGTGCTTGCGTATTCTACCGCTTGTCTCATGATTAAGTTAACATTTCAATTGTATTTGTACAATTGAAATCCAAATATCAAGTTGAGCCAGTTATGCGGTACTCCGTAATCCCTATCAGGCAAAATTATGAGACTTTACTTCGCGCGTCATGGACAGAGTGAAGCCAACACCCGGCACATTATTTCCAATCGCGAAAGTCCACTTGGGCTGACGTCGTTAGGCAAGGAACAAGCCAAAGCGTTGGCAGAAAATTTGAGGGCAGTGCCGATCAGCGCGATCTTCAGCAGTCCCATTTTTCGTGCCCGGGAAACAGCCGATATTCTCTCTGCTGCTTTTAGCAAGCCTTATCAAGTTACAGAAGCTTTACGCGAATATGATTGTGGAATTCTGGAAGATCAGTCCGATGAGGAGAGTTGGAGATTACATCGGCAATACTTCGAGGATTGGACTCTGCGTCAAAATTACTTAAGCAAGCCCGAAGGCGGTGAATGCTTTGAGGATATTCGCAGTCGCTTTGTCCCTTTTATCGAGGATTTAACCCGTGAGAATTCAAATAGAGATGCGCATGTCTTGTTGATCGGTCATGGCGGACTCTTCCTCTTGATGCTGCCATTAATATTGAACAATATCGATCATTCTTTTGCAATTGCTCAAGGATTGCATAACGCCGAATATGTTGTCGCCGAAAAGAAGGAGAACGAATTGGTCTGCTTACAATGGGGACAGATGATTTTGAATCCAACGAAAGGCGGCACAAGCAAATGACAGAAAAGCTGCGTCGTTATTCAACGGTCCTTTTTGATTGGGGTGACACCGTCATGCGCGATTATCCGGAAAGAACGAATCCCATGGTGGAGTGGGAAACCGTGGAGGTTATTGATGGCATTGCAGATGTGCTTGCCTATCTACATTCCAGTGGACGGCGGATTGTGTTAGCAACCAGCGCCGCAATTTCAGATGAAAATCAAATCCGTGGGGCGCTGAGGCGCGGCGGAGTCGATACTTACTTCTCCCGCATTTATTGTTTCAGGAACACAAATCTACCAAAAGGCGAAGCGTTTTATAGTTATATTTTGAATGATTTAAATATTCCAGCTGCCGACTCGTTGATGGTCGGCGATCATTTTGAGAAGGATATTCAAGTTCCAAATTCATTGGGTATGTTTGCTGTATGGTTTAATCCAAGATCGGATGAAATTCGCAAAGGCAATTTGCACATCACCATTCATTCAATGCAGGAATTACGGGAGTTTTTCGATCTAACGGACTAGAAGACAGGGAGTCTCTGTGCACAGAAAACAATACTCAACTAGGAGTCACAGATCATGAACAAGGCCTGGTGGAAAGAAAGTGTGGTCTATCAGATCTATCCGCGCAGTTTTTATGATAGCAATGAAGATGGGATTGGTGACCTGCGCGGCATCATCCAAAAGCTCGACTATTTGAAGGAGCTAGGAGTCGATGTTGTTTGGCTTTGCCCAGTCTATAAATCGCCCAATGTCGATAACGGCTATGATATCAGCGACTATCAGGGT
>WNFY01005527.1_pt1 | contig 19746 bp, 26 predicted proteins | sample 5400091 | NCBI WGS metagenome assembly WNFY01 (sample SAMN13153364, study PRJNA577476) | soil metagenome | isolation source: 60 cm soil or saprolite under grassland replicate 1 | place: USA:California | collected 2016-06-15
AGGTACGAATACAGGCTCGCATGTGAGCGCGGGAGGTACTGGGTGTATGCGCGCGACGTCGAGATAGAAGATCATACCTTGCGTCATGGTCCATTTACCGACGAGGCAGCGCGAGCATTCATCGACAAACGGGTAACGCGACATGAAGATTTAAAACGGGGGTAGTGTGGCACAGCAAGTCGAAAGGAGTCAACGATGCCACAACGGCGAATGCCACCATCAGGTGATGAACGCGCAAGGCAAGTGCTGATGAGCACCTACATGAGGTGGACGCGAGATGAAGTCACAGTACAGGGGGCTTTCCAGGTGCTCACCGAAGTATGTAGTCCTCAAGAGGCCGCGAGTACCATACACGCGTGGCAAACTGACCAGACCCCCCGGAAGGAACGCAGGGTCTAAAGGCTCACCACGTGATGTCACTCATGGAGCGCGACTCTTTTAGCATGACGGACCCTTCAGGAGGATTTCTCAGAAGAGTCCCCATGAGTCGGGGGCTCACCACTGCCAATGAAAATGGCTATTTTCAGAGGAGTCGCTCATGAACTAGCGTTCGCCACCACCAATGAAAATAGCTATTTTCAGGAGAGGGCGGAACAATAAACTCCTAAAGGGTCCGTCACTACAGACCTTGAAAAGACTCACCCATCTTCTACGAAAGGAGGATTCCACACATGCTTGGAGCCGACGCCCAGCGAAGTGAAGTCGCCCGTCTGCTCTCACAGATCAGCGAAGAGTACGAAGCAGCCCAGCGCGGGCTTTCGGGGCTTTCTTCCGGCACTTCGCGGCACGATTTTATCACCACGCGTATGGAGAACATAGGCCAGTTGCACAACCAGTTACAGTCACTGGTTGGCGACGTGGCGATAGCGATGATCGCAGACCAGCTTCATCAATTGGAGTAAGTTCCCTGTGAGATCACGGGGCGAGGCGTTGCCATGTGTCTGTGCCAAGAGCGACAACGCTTCTCACCCCTATAGGCGAAAGGAAGTGCAATGAGCATATCATCTTCATACGTGCAGGCAGGCGCTGCGCTCCTGGCCGCCGCCCTGCGAGATCCAGCTGATATTGTTGGGGGCGAAACACTTTGGGCGTTTACCCAATTGACCGAAGCGTTCTGTGCTCATCTGAGCGAAACCGAACAGCAAAGTCAGATCTACCAACGCCTCGTTGAAAAGACACAACACATCGCTGAACCAATGCAGGCGGATGTCACGCCGGAAGGCGACCAATTCCGTTTCGGGACACGATTGCTAGAAGCGTTTGCGACTTACGTAGAACAGGCGGGCGTCGTTATCGCCTTTCTCCTGGAGCAGAGGTTGGCTTCACAGTTGGCGTCCCTCCTGAAGCAGTTTGAGCACGTCCTGTCAACGTTGGTGCAAGAAATCGCGGAGGTGCCCGGAGGACCTCCTGTTCAGCTCGCTCTTGTGACCTTTGAAAGGAGCAAACCTCGTGAATGATGGGAACGAGTTCAAGAAAGAACTGCTCCAGTTGCACCTCAGCACATTTGTCCCGTTGACCATTCGGGAGATCCTGGCGAGTGGGGGAGTAACGGACCTGATGTTTGCGCAAGCTCGATCATATGCCACTGATATAGGGGCTCACGGCGACGCCATCCTCTTTTCGGTCAAGCATAAGACCGCTGAAATGATGGGGAAGTTGGTCGAAGTGGTAGCTGTGCTTTCCTTCGTGCCAGGTGGTATTACCCTCTTTGATGTGCATTTTGAGGCCGAGATCTTCAGGAAACAGTGGGGTTTTCCGGAGCCGGAAACAGACGAACGTGAGAGGAGAGAGCACGGTGGGCCTTGATTGTTACTTTCACCCACAACAAGGTGCGCGCTTTCCGGCGAATGGCGGTGCTGGGTGAGTTGAACTCGTTTCGTGGCCGCAAGTATGCACCCTTCCTACTTTACGTAATCAGGTGTGATCTCTACCAGGAGGTCCTTGAGGTCTCCGCAATTCAGCAGATCGCCAGCGCCTTGCGTGTCTACCTCGCGCAGCATCAGGGAGCTGCGCTCGATACTCTGGTCTGGAGAAGTGCAGCAGGGCGGTTCTTCGATATCACATTCTACGATCTCCAGGAGTTGGTTGTTGTCTTTGATTTTGCCGCAACACACCAGTTTACCCTCTTTAGTCACTCGTAGATCCACCCCATCTGACGATCTTAGCGTCACCTTTTTCCTTATCCACGAACGAAACCGGAAGAATGGCAAGCAAGCCATTTTTCCAGAGAGCCGGTTTTCTGGCTTACCAGAATCAGTGTTGACCTGGTGGATGGCGTTCATGAAGAGGGTAGGTATGAAAGTCACAAAGCGGCAGCTGCCTTCCACGGTGAAGGCAGCTGCCGCGATTGTTCATTTGTATCGGGTTTGGAGCGTTCAGGGCCGGGTCCAGATGCGGCGGATCGTGCGACGGAATCCGAACATGGTCAACGCGCTCAGGGGATTGTGGCAGCAGGATCATCAGCGAGCGTCAGGTGCGCCATGTGACGAAGATCCCAGCGGAGTGCTCACTGGCATTGGCTCCTGGCGGTTGCTCCTGGAGCAAGATGGGTCTGGCGTCATTGTCATTGATCATGAAGCATGAGAAGAGAAGGGGTGCAATCCTGAGCGATTGCACCCCTTCTCTGTTTTTCTGGCTTACTGGTTTTCTGGTTCCCTGAAATGGCTTACCAAGAAACTGGCCTCTCGATTTTCCAGCAGGTCACGTTGGGCTGCCAGGATCGCCTCCTCGACAATCTCTTCGCGCAATGCTTTGATGCCATATTGTCGTTTCAGTAACAAACGCATATCTTCGATCGCATCAGTGGCCTCATTGCGAACGCGGTACGTTGCCTTGGTGTAGCCGTCACCGGCGCGATCTGGTTTCTGTTTTTCTAGCTTGCTGCCAGGCTGGCTTGCTGCCGGCGGTGGTTCCTGGTCCATTTGCACGCCAGCAGCTGGTGCTGCTGGCTCGGGTACTGTGGTGCCTGCCACTGAGTTCGCCTCATCTCTCGTAGCTTCAGCTTTCGGCAGAGTGGCACTCCTGGCGGCTTCAACGGCCTTGTTAAAGGCGTCGTTAGGCTGCAGCTCCTCGTCTTCATCCGCAAAGACATTTTGTTTTTTCTTGCCGGTAGCCATTGGCATCCCCTTTCTAGGCAACGATCTTTTCTTGGAGAATCATCTGTTCGACAAACCTATCCCAGAAGGCCCCTTGTTCCGCGTCTTTGGCCCCTACGTCCACACTCTCCTTCACGGCCTTTTTGTAGATCTCTAAGCGCTTGACCGGCTGTGGATAGATCGCGTACTCTGTCCCATAGGTTTCGTTGAGATCGCGTAAGACATCGTTGGCATCACGGCTCACGGTCGAGTAGAGCGTTGGGAGGATACAACGAACCGCCAGCTGGGGATTGGCTCCGTTGCTCGTATCGCTCCTCACGTCCTTAATCGTATTGAGGATTTGTGGCAAGACATCGAATGACATCTCATCGGTTGCGCATGGGATCACCACATTGCGTGCTGCGGCCAGGGCATTCTTGGTGAGTAAGTTGAGCGACGGTGGGCAGTCGATCAAGACGATATCGGCCCGGCTCGCATACGGCTGCAAATAGCGTGCCAGTACCATGTTGGGGCGGTCTTTGGTTGTTGGCAGCATCGTAAAGAGGTTTTGAATGGCCGCCAGATCATTGTGAGCGGGCAAGAGGCTAATCCATTTGCCCAGTTTGATGGGTTCAATGGCTTTGCCTTCTACCAGCAGGTGATAGAGGTGTGCCGTCACCTTATCCTTCAGCAGATATTTAAAGTAAATAGTCAAACTGGCTTGTGGATCCATGTCCACCAGCAAGACGCGCAGTTTTCGCCTGGCTGCCGCAGCTGCGATGCAAATGGTGACAACCGTTTTCCCAACCCCTCCTTTTTGCATCGCTATCGTGAAGGCGTTCACGATAGCTTCGGCCTCCTCCAGGCTTGGAAATACTAATTCTAGCATACGGTTCCGTCCTTTCCCTGTGTTCTCACCTCCCCGATCTCTGAGCATCTTGACCTGTGTCTAGAGGTTGAAGACCGTGAAGTGGTGTTGATGGTAGTATAAGCCCTTCTGAGCCAGAAAGCCAGAAAACCAGCCAACAAGACCTATGGGTATCCTCTTTTCCTTCTTTCTGGCTTTCTGGAAAAACAGAAAGAGGTACGACAAGGATTCTCCTGAAAACGTTCCCCTCTTGCCACACCCCAAGAGCTTTCGATACCGATGATCTCTCGTAGCAGCCTCACACGCCGCTTGATCGTCATAGGTGCGTGCTTGAAGAAATGCCAGGCAAATACTTGGGCAGATGAGTCAATAGTCCCTTCTCTCTCGTTTTCTGCTCGCGACCGCTTTATACTGAGCAAAACAGCAGGAGAGGATACAGGCATGCCCAAGAACAAAAAGACGAAGCACACACACCAGAAACAGACGGCGCAACCGCGCTGGCAACCTATAACGATGCTCCCAACGCTCGCGCCGCACATCGATGGGATGCTCGAGTCAAGCAGCGAGCAATACGAGACGCTCCTCGAAGCGAAGCCGAAGCCCCACGTGCTCGATGACGACACCGTCAACCGGGTGATCACGGCATTCACCACACAGATCGCGGACCTCTGGCTCTTCGATGAGCAACTGCAGCGCTGGCAGGCCGAGCGGCTCACGCCAGAACAGCGCGAAGAAGTCGCGCGCCTGGTGGAGCAAATGCGCCGGTTGCGTGAGGTGGATCACCAGGTGCTCGCGCTGGCCAGGGAACTGAGTAAAGGCACGATCGAGAAAGTGATGAGCAAGAGTGACGCCGAGTTGGGCCTTGAGTTTTTGATGGGCATGTTTCAGGAGAAGCCGTAACGACGATCGGCGAGCATGAGAGCATTGAAGCGATGGAAAGTATCAATCTGAATGGCGTCTCGTTCCGCTGGCATGACGGCCAGCAGCTCCTGATCACGACCGCGCACGGCCAGGATCTGCTGAGCGCCGCCAGCGCTGCGCAGCTGCTCGACTTTCTTCAGTTGCACCAGCAGGAGATCTACGCGGGCGAGCAGAGCGGCGAACTCCCGTCGTGGGCCAGGGATGAGCGGCGGCGGTATGTTGAGGGCCTCGTCGAGCACAGGTGCCGCGTCTGGAAGAACCGTAACGTTACGGTTGCTCAAGTAACAGCAGTTTCCACAGGCGCACAAAGTCCTCATGCTCCTCATCTGAGCAGTGCAGGTATCTCACACGCGCCTCGTAGAGCGAGCGCGGCCCGCGAGCAGGGAAGTTGGGATCGGCAAACATCTTCGAGACGAACGGCGATGAGGGTTGCTTCTTGAGCCAGGACTTGAAGTAGCGCGGCGTGATGTCCAGCGCTCGTTTCTCGATATCCAGGAGACTCCGGAGTCGCGTGATCTCTTGTGATTGTTCTTCAATCGTGTCCGCCTGATCGGCGATCGCCGCCGTTGCCTCCTGGATCTCGCGTTCCTGCACCAGCACCACGGCCCGGATCTCTGCAAGCTCTTTTTCCAACCGCTCAGAGAACGAGCGTTCAGACTCATCACCGCGCGCAAGCCGATAGCGCTTCTGTTTGCAGGCATCGTTACAGTAGCGCCGTCGTGGATGCCCGCCCGGTTTCTGTTCAATCTCTTTTCCGCAACTCTGACAGGTACTCATTGCTCGCTTCCCTTTATTTTGTAGCCATGCGTAACGTTCCTTATCAATCGTAACACGGAATTGTGACGCATGCAAGGCAGACACGGGAAGAAGGCAGGAAGAGGGCGAAAATAATTCCCCGAATATGATTCGGGTCGCTCGCGAGGAATTCTCTGCGACGGTGAACATGGCTGTGCCAGCCAGAGGAGAGGAACGAGAAGGGGAAAAGAGCGGACGACGGCAAGGGGGAAATGGTGCTTTGAACTCGGTTGAAAAAGACGCCACTCCGGAGAGTAGCGCCCGTTGTGAGATTATCTTCATAATTCTAGAGCTTACTGTGGATGATCGACCTTCCAATCTTCCCACGCGCCAGGACTGTCGAAGTGGCTGCGTGTGATAGAACGCTCGTTCTGTTCAGGCTGCAAGTCGCGCGCGATCTCTTCATCTTCATCGAGAACCGCCCGCCTGAAACCCTCTGAAAGTTGAAAGTCTTCTTCTGGACCGTTGACTTGGCTCGCCTCCTCTAGCAGCGCATCGACTTGCGCCTTCATGCCACTGAGACTGGTAGATTGTGCCAAATCCCGAACACTTTTTGTACGAAACCCCGAACACTTGTATAGAACCCCGAACAGCAGAGCTTTTATGCAGAGTAGTACAACCTCAAACACGCTAGAACCCGATAATCCCAAGGCTGTAGTGGCCAAGATTGAGCGGGTGATGAGCGTTCAAGAGACAAATAAGGCGACTGAAAGGGAGCCGGTTGGCACGCCTTTTGCCTGCGAGCGTGTCGAAACCGAGCCGGTAGGATGGCGTAATGCCGGTAAAAAACCATGTTGCTCACTCACTTTTGGTCGCGAATTATCGGGTTTTAGGCGCTTTTATGGAAGAGTAGGCCACGTAAAAGCGCTGCTGTTCAGGATTTCATGCAAATGTTCGACCTTTCGTACAAGGACTGTTCGGGAATTGGTGCAATCTACCAGAGACCCAAGGCCGAGATACGCTAAAAATAGGACATAGGGGAAACGGGTAGAAACAGTAAAAGTGTCTCCCTCTTTCCTGAGCAGGTACAGTATTGGCCTTTGCTTATGGTTGGATACTGTTGCTCAATTCAAAAAGTGGGGAATGACTCATACAAAATGGGTTATTTTTACCTATAAGTGGGGAGAGGCTATCACAAATGTACCAGAAAACGGCACGGCGCGATGAACTATCCCTAGAATTCCGAATTGGGCAACAGTATCATGGTTGGAACAGGATCTTGGAATAAAGATGTAGCCCTGCTGGGCTAGAGAAGCGCAGTTCTTGGAAGCACACGTTGCAACTTGAGTTACTGGATGAAACAGCATTACAACTCATTTAGATCAGGAAGCCAATTGAGTCTGAAGGTGGATTACAAATTATCTACTCAAAAGCATCTTAGCTATTGTTGTCTTATCCGACCAACCGCTGCTCATCTAGCCAGTCCAAGAGGGCCTTGTGAGTAGGAAACTCATCTTTGCGTTGAATCATTTGAAAGATGAGTTGCTTAGCAATGCTTCTCAAGTCTGCCAGCTCTGTTTCTAGGATAGTTTTTTGCCCTCCATGAGAGGTTCCACTTCGCACCCCATACAACTTCTGTATTCGTTTCTTTAGTGCCTTCCGATCCTCTAATTCTATTGCAAGAAGGCGTGCTACTCCTTCTGCAACCTGATTGGCAAGTGAGGGACCAATGAAAGTCGCTCCGGAAGAAGTCAAAAATGTTTCCAAGCAAGTCATCAAGTTCAAGAAGTCGTTTTCTTTCTCAAATTGTGTTTGAGAAGTTGCAAACCAATGAATACCACGCAGAAGTGTCTTCTCGAAATCTGTTGTTTGATCTGGGTGCTTTAGTATCTCTGCGATTTTGAATATCCCAATCTGCTCCATCTTTTGAATGTTCTCTGATGAGAATGTAAATGGTTGCAGAGGGCCTACACAACTGGAGGGAAGCTCATAGCTCTGTTCATCGAGTGCAAGGGTGGGTATGATACGTATAGCAGACACAACCTCTCCTTGTAAGCCGACTGCAATATTGAAATTTCTAGAGTAAAGAACGGATATTGCATATCTCAATGTATCGAGAATATGTCGGACTTCTTCTTCTGCTCTTTCTCTGGCTCTTTGTGGTTCAGCACAGATAGAAAATTCGGCACACACAGTTCCTCGCAGGCTGTCAATTCTTTGCTTTGTCCAAGAAATGCTTGCTTCCTTTGCTCCCACCGGGCTGAGAGTGAGTAAAGTAATGGCTTTTATTCGACCAAATAGATCATTGATGTAAGCATCCGTCATTTTTCGAAAAATGATTTTGCCCATCGGAAAGCTATCTGTCAGCAAACTAATACCTTCCAAAGGTGTATAAATAACATATTCTTTAGAAAAAGTATCAAATTCACTTTTGAGTTGATCAAAGAGACGGCCTGCTAACTCGGCGGTTTGCTCTTCCTTGAGAAGGGTTGCAATGATTCTTTGTATTGCTTTGCCAAGATACTCTACAGAGTATTTTTCCTGCCATCGTTCTTGTTGTAGCAATTGTTCAAGAAGTTTTTCATATGCATTAACAGCGTCATCAGCAAGCAGAAATACAAGATCACCAGTGTTTATCAAACGACGAAGACGAAAAGATGCGCTCATAGCCTGACTAATTTGCTCTTGCTCAGTGATCGCACTATTAGCAAGAGAAATAATTTGCGGTACTACAGATTTCTGATTCATATTTTTTTCTGTTGCAAGATCCTTTTCTCCATCTCGCTACTTTCGCAAACGACAATTATCATATAATAATTGCCCATATGGGTCTGTCAAGCTGTTATGACCTTTCTCTGCTAATCTTACATATCAGATGCCAGCTGAAGAGCTGTGAGTACGAAAAAGAAGGCAAATGTCTGATAATAATTTCGATGGTTAAGATGGCCTATTTGTCCGGTTCTCTATTCCGAGATACTGTTCCAACCATGGGCAAAGACCAAGTAGTACCTGTTAGAAGTTGAGAATTCTTACCTGATCATAGTTTACTCCTAAAATGATGTAAGCGTAATCGGTAATTTGCACGCCAGGAGCTGAAACCGCATAGGTATTAAAAACCTCATCTGCGCTGAATTCTTTCACTTGTTCAATCTCCTGGCTGCTTAACGTCCCATGGCAGTTGTGCATTGTATTCAATAGTCCTCTGTAAGCCTTCACACTCCCCTCTGTAGAATATCCTGCGGAATTAAACCCAAATCCAAAGTATTCATACGCTCCAGGCCTCCCAAAATACTTTGTTTCGTAGTACGCAAACCAATTTGCTCCGAAACAGCCCTGCGCAGAGCACATCCCATCAGGTATATCGCTGTACTTACTTCTTCCTAACGTTACTTGAAAGAGCTGATTCTTAAATGTTGGATTGAATGATTTGTCTCGTATCGTTACCGCAAAATACAGTACTTTCCCTTTAGGATCTGCGATCGCATCGAGATAGAAGTATGCATCAACAAAAACGTACTCAACAAATTTTCTCATTTCATCATTGGGATTTGTAAAGTGTGACTTATGGTTTATAAATGTTGGCTTACCAAATGTATCTACATAGAGAGAAAGATCTACTTCTGGAACTAACTTCTCAACGTTGTCTAAAGCTCTCTGTTTTTGCCTATTGGATTGTGCAACGTGTTCTGGTTCAGGTCGTTGTTGATTCTTCAATAACTCGTTGGCAACCCTGCCGATCCCTTCTGCCACATCTTTCCAAGCAGCGTCGCGGTCGATCCACGCTGTAACAGGCTCTGCATTTTTCGGGAGTGCCTGAAGCTCACCGAGCTGGATATTTCCAGGAGGAACCTTTTCCCAGCCACTCACGGGTCGGAGAAGAATAGGAACAACCCTTGCTTCTCCTCGCTCATGCCGCTCCAAGGCGTGTTGCATCTCTGTACTATAACAGTAATCGGAGTTGATAAAGTCAGCGCTAATGAGCAGTAAGATAATTTGGGCATCGTTCAGATGTTTCTTAATCTCCGGTGCCCATTCTGTTCCTGCGTTAATGTCACCATCATCCCACATATTCACCACGTTTAGCCTCTGAAGCGGACTGAGATGCGATTTTAGCTCATGCAGGAGATCGGCATCCTTATGTGCATAGCAGCAGAAAGTTGCTATCGTGCTACTCTGTTGTTGCTCCATCTTCTCCGATCCTATATCCAAGCAATCGTTTCAACTGCTTGCTGTAAATCGTCTTTCGTTCCCTGCACATACAGCATTGTGGTATCTAGTGAATCATGGCCCATGAGTTGAGCAAGTCGGTGTAATGGGACGGTCCCCGCCATGCGATAGCCGAAGCGGTGGCGCAAGTCATATGGACTGACATCATGGAGTTTTGCTTGCTCGGCATATTTTTTGTCAGCAGGTTGTAGTCGCCCCGGAGTTGACCGGCTGGATCTGGGTACAGTGCCAGCGTCGCGTATCTTTCTCTGAACAACTTGCGCCAGTAGGCCGTTGGCCGCGCGTCTGGCAGGCGCGGCCAGTCGGGTGCGCGTTGCAGGCGTTCCAGCTCGGCCAGGGGAATGACAAAATCTTCTTCGCGCAGATTGGAGCTGGAGCGCTCGCGCATGTGAACCTCTTGCCCCTCGACGCGCTGCGCAATCACTGGCCCCCATCGGGTGTGCAGCTCGCCGTTGTCGCGGATCATCAACTGGATGGTGCGCGGCTCATCCTTGTAGTGCTTAGCCTCCCAGCCGGTGCGCGGGTCGATGCGTCGTGCCATAATCAATTGCATTGTTTTTCTCCTGTGAAGCACTGCTCCCCACACGATCTTCAGGAAAGATATCCAGCGTGTAGTGCCGATGTTTCTCCTGAAAGGTGGGTCGAAGCGATAGTTTTTTTGTTGGCCATACTGGTATTCCTCCGCAGGGACAAGAGAATGCTCAAGGGCTTGTTTGCCGTTCGCGTCGGCGCTCACTTCGTTGCGCTTTGAGTTGCTCCACCTGCTGGACTTTGAGCATAGTCTTGCCGCCCACATAAATCGGTGTCAGTCTGGCATCCTCGATCATGTCGTAGACCGATTGCCTGGAGACGCCAAGCAGCCGATAGGCGTCGGTGGGGCTGATGAGATCCGCAATATTGACCATGCGTGTGTATGCTTCGTTCATGAGTTGCCCCAGCTCACTCCGATGGAAACCTACTGGTGGTTGGCTGCTATCCTGGAATGGATTGCGGAAAATGAGCTTGAGCACGGTACTGATCGACTCCTGGGCATTCTCGGCACTCACATCTTCCTCGTACTCGGCGTAGCGTGCGATACGGGCCAGATGGTAGCCAAGCATCGACTGGCGTAGATTCTCTTTGCTGGTGTCGATCTCAGCGTCATCTTTGGGAACGTATTTAGTCATCATGGCCAGTTCTGTGGTGCGCGAAGAAACCACGCGTAGAACCAGGTCGATGATGCGCTGATGCTCAGTGGTCATGTCTTCCCTCCGGTGCTAATGTGACGGTAGATGGAATAGGCGGCGCAAGAAGGAGCCATACCGCCCGGTCACGAATGTGATCACGATAAGAAGAGTGAGCGCGAACAACACTGCCTTCAAGAACACGTCTCCATGCTCGATGGTGAACAGCACCGCCTGAAGAGTCAGAAGGATGCCATCAAGCGTCTGGAGTGCACAGGTGATCGAAAAGAATGCGATGGATACGACGACCATCACAATGGTAAAGATGCCCAGGATCACCAGGATACGCATGATCCTCAGCAATCTTGGATCGAGGTGGCGAGGGTCAACGCGCGTGCGAGCCCAGAGCGTTTGTAACGGTTGCATGAACTGAGCCTCGTCTGCCTCTGGGATCACGTATGCATCCAGATCTGGCGCGCGGGCCTTCAGCTCATCGGAAATTTCTTCCCACAAAGCACGAACGCCTTCGGCATACTGCTCCATCTCAGGAGCAACCTTGACATGGATCTGCTCTAACAGGGAACGCAGATCGCCGATCTGATCCTGGTAGTTGTCCACCACTTCGCGGCTGATCTGGTTGTAATCACGCTCCAACTCTGCACGCGCTTCCCTGGTTCGAGCGTCGAGATCGTAGTCATAATAGCGCTCAATGTAGCCGCGCAAGATTTGCTGCAACTCACCAGGTCGCAATGCTTCGAGGGCATCCAACTCGACTGCGCCCTCGCCGTGATGAGCCTCAAAGCCTGCACGCCTTCTCTCGGACTCCTTAATAGGCGTTCGAGGGAGTTGGTACTGACGCACCTGGTCGGCAGTCAAGATCACTGGGAAGAGCCGCACATCCACGTCGAGATGATCCGTACGTACGAAGTACTCTAGCTTTCTCGCGACGGCCACCGGCATCGACTGACCAGCCGGGTCAAAATCGGAGATATAGAAAATGCGCGTGGGTTTGCCGCTCTGCTGCATGCGCTCAGCCAGGAGACGGGTAAGTGTGATGGAGAGTTCACCTGCCCCCGTTTGCAGCGTCATCCCATAGCTCTGGCAGAGGGGAATCAGCTCATCATTCATCGAAGTCTTTTCACACCACACTTCTAGATGGTAGCGCTGACTAGCTTGAAAGTTGTCGAGAGTGTAGAATGGCAAGCTTGGAAACCTTGGGACCTCCAGGTCACTGGTATAGAGGTAGTCATCCACTCTCAGCTCTGCCTCATTTCGGCTGCTGTCGTCATAACTGACCGGATCATCATTCTTCCGGTCGTCGAATGAAGTCACATCGACTAGTTTGAGGTAGCGGGCAGCCTTAGAAGCCATAAGCAAGGTATTCCAACACTCTTCAGTGTTTTCATATGGCTTGCCATTCGGGAGCGTAGAACCGAGTGAAAGGATGGTGTAATGAGCACGCCGGATGTGGACGCGTGTACGTTGCCAGTTCTGTCGGTAGTAGATTTCAGCGAACCACTCTGCCAGGCTGCGAGAACCAGGTGTTCCTTGATAAAATGGATCGTTCTGGCTCGCCAGCGCGATCAAATCGGTAACCTTGCGTCCAGTTTCTTTTGCGAGCAGCTTGATCGTTTCGTAGCTGAACTCCATGAAATGTGTCCAGTCCTTTCGGGATAGCGATGAGGCAAGCGGCGAGACCTGCCTCACCAGGGATTACTGCTTCGAGTCCGCATTACGAGAACGAGATCTAGCTCGAGGAGGAACCGTACGAGCAGTGCTTGGCGGTCGCTGGACCTTCTTTTGCTGAGATTCCTTCTGTCGGCGCTGAAGAACCTGCTGTTGGAAGATCGGAGCTCTCCGTAGTGCGACGACATCGATAGTGATCTGACTCTGATGAAACGTTGTGGCCCCCTGCACGAGGGCTTTCGGAGGATTGGGGGCATCGAGCGTACCCAGAGTGATGGCTTGATAATACTCATCAAGGGTCTCGTCATGCCGCTTCTTTCGGTTCACAAAGACAACATAGGTAGGCAATGGTGTCCGGTCCTTTCGTGGTTGCTACTGAGGGCGAGCCCAGTAGAAACAGGTATCACAATAGAAGTATACATGTGTAAAGTTACACTTGTCAACCCTGAGATAGACCGGTTTCGCTGCGAAAAAAGGAGAACGGGAAATAGAAGTATGTTTCTGTTACTTTTGAGAGGTAAAATGAGTCCTACTTTCTGGTTTTCTGGAACGCCAGAAAGCTGTAAAAATGGTTCCGCATGGTATGGTTGTGGATGGCCTTCTAGCTTTTAGGAGGTTTGTCTCCTGGTTTCGTGGTATTCTCGCAGCATAGGACTATCTTGTAGAAGTTCAGTCTGGGGTAACTATCCTGCATCGCGCCCTACGTTCTACCACAGTAGAACGTAGGGATTTTGATAAAGTAACACTGCTGCCTTCCACGAGCAGCGCTCTCCACTGCTTTTGGCCTGAAGGGATGGTGGTGTTCCACTCCTCGGCGATGATCCCCTGGCACTGGGTGACCCGTTTTGCCATGCCTTTGCGTTCTCCTCATTGGCTGGTAAGAGAAACGAATGCCAGTGCCCTGCGTCCCATTTTACGGAGGTCTCATTTGGCCTGCCAGTCCTCTCAAAGAAATAAAGGAGATGATCGATGAATCTGCAAGACGCGCCAGGTTAGCCGTGGCGAGCTGGAGATAGAAATCATCGCCATGCTTCGTGATCTCAAGGTGGCACCCATTACCATCACGCGCCATGAAAATGCCGCTTTTAGTGCAGAGTACCAGTTGTTTTTGATGGTCCAACTGGCCGCCAAACTGGCCGGAAATGATAGTCGAAAAATCCAGCCAGGTCGCACATCTTTGTTAGCCACAGAGAGATGCGTCCTCGATGTTAGCAATGGCATGAGTCGGCTTCTACACGACATTGCTGCATGAGGGGAGATCGATAATTGCCCTCAGAGTGGTAGGATTTTTCGACTATCATTTCCGATGGCATGTTCGTGAGCTGGCAGGATTTGTTACTAACTTGTTGTCGACAATTCGCCTCGCAAAAACACCAGTGGCAGGCTCTCAGCTTGCATGGTGCTCAGTACAACTTTGTGACTGCCCTCGAAGACGCGCTCACTCAGACGATGACGATGCGGATGGCGTGATGGATGAAGGGGTTCCTATGGAGATCCCCGACAGCATTCGCGCGAATCTGTCTGAGGGGATTGTGAGGCTGTATGAGGCACGGCGCGCACGCAAGTTGCAGGAACGCCACGATCTCGGTATCATTGAAGAAGAGTGAGATCCGCACGCACCTGGCCAATGAGCCGTTGCGTCTTGTTTGACAGGTGCATGCTGCTGTGTAAAGAAAGCGTGTGTATGCTTTGGTATACGCCTAGAGAGAAAGAGTATGACTCCAGACCATCAGCAAACCATTGAAACTACGCTCCAGCTTGCCTATGCGCGTGCTCTCGAATGGAACAAGAACCTGGCTATTCCACCCGGCAAGAACCCGCCGCAGTATACGCACGAAATGTTGTGGAATAGCCCGCTGGGCCGTGATCTCGTGACCGTCGCCGGCTATGTGGAAGGATACTCATCCTCAGAGGATATTACCATCGTCCTGACCCGCATTGCCAGGGCGCTCTTTGGGCACACACTCTCGCAAACCGGATTTCGCCTGCCGCATAAATTTCACAAGACGAAGCTGGGCGAGCTGATGTTCGATGCCTTCGCTCGCTACCATCCAGCCAGTGCCTGGATGCGTACCTCAGAGGTGCAGAAGCTATTTGGTGTGCAGCGCCAGACGATCTACGACTGGGCCGAGGAAGAGAGGCTGACGGCCTTTTTTGTCAAGGGAACGCAGATGTTCTTGCGCAGCCAGGTCGAACAGTTCCACGCGATCTGGATGCATCAGAAACAACAAAAAGCTCAACACAATGTCGTGACGCAACTCTAAGCTTGGCGAGGTGCCCGCTGGTCATCAGGTCGCCTACCCCGATTGCTGCTTCGGTCGCTCGTAGTGATATACCAACTTGGTTGGCTCGGCCAGATCGTAGATCCAGAACCTTGACTTGAGCCGCTCTTGTCGGCCTGTCAATGTGTTGAGAGCATCCATGAGTCCATCGTAGATGCCCTTCTTTGGGTCCATATCGACGTAGTACCAGGTGAGGCCATACACCCCCAAATTGTACACAATATCGTTGAGCTTTTCAGGCCGTTTCAAGGAGACCTCGACCTCCACGAAGACCCACCAGTCATCTTTTTGCTCCTTGGTGTTGTGGTAGGTAAAGATGGCATCGGGCATGTGCGGTATCCGGTATTGGTCGGGGATGTAGGTGATCGAATCAGCCTTCTGCTTTGCCTTCCATTCTTTTTTGCTGAGTTCGATCATGCGCTCACTCTCCCAGCTCCCCATCAGTCCTCTATTCCAGTAGTGCCCCTCCAGGTAGAGGCGAATGCGATTGCACTGCTGAATGTGATTGAGATTGATGTCAGCGGGCCGATGTGGCGCAAACGGCAGGCCCGCTCGCTGCAAGGCCCTCTTGGTCGGCCAGACCCACTTCTTGTTCAGCATGGTGTCAGCATACACCATCTTTGCCGGTTCCCAGCGCTCCTCAATGATGTGGCGAACACGGGTTTTCGAGAGGAGTCCCGGTTGCTTTGTTGGGCCTGCTGCCTCACGGCCCAGTAGCTCCCGTAGGTCGTCGGTGCTCGCAGCTCCCTGCTCCCCCATCCATCGGAAAGCCCCGATGTCCCGCTGCCACATCCGAGGTTGATCGGCATCGCTACGGGTCTTGCGCACCCACTCTTCTTCCTCCTCAGCAGCAGGCATGTCCCCCGGATCGTCCTGGATCTCCGTTGCTGGGGCAGGCTGCTTTGATGATCTCTTGCCTGGCATCGTTCACATACCTCCGTCTACCGTTTCACTCCTATCGAAAGCCGGGTGACGCGCCGCCTGCCAAGAAGATGCTGGCAAACAGCAAATAGGGAATGAGTAATAATAATATAAGAGTAATTAGAAAGAAGGTCGGGAAACGTGGGGGCGCTTTCATCGCGCTCAGTGGCATAAGCTACGGTATAAGCTTACACCCGCTCCACGCTCGCAAATGGTTCCAACTGTTCGCGCTCGGCAAACGACCGAAAAATAAAACCAGGCAAGGGGTTGCCGGGGTTTTGCCGGGGTTTTGACCTGGGGATATTTGCACTACCAACGCGTCTGAACCAATGAAATAGCACGGCAATGACAGTGAAAACGGCCCTGAGTGAACACGTCTATCTGCCCACCATTGTAGCACAAAATTGCCCGACTGGCTACGACTGATGAACAGAAGATGCCCGTGCCTGCTCGTCGGCCAAGGTGAAACGGAAAGATGGAGCGCGGGTGTCTTCTTCTCTATAATGCGTTTCCGGCGTATGGCATCGTGCTGGGGGACGTGCTCGGGTTTCTCGGAGGGATCGTCAGCTTTATCGGAGGTGTTTTAGCTACATTGCAGGGAGCATATACACGGTAGGGGGAATCACCTTCCTGCTCTTCCTGGGCGCAGGGGCACTGTTTGGATTGTTGATCGGCACCATGGTCGCTACCCGACACCGATACAGTGATGTGGAGTTCGGGGAGGGGTTTATTGCCTTTCTCGCGACAGTTGTGAACGCTAATCCGAGCGTGAGCCATTCGCTGATCCATATCATAGGTCACTTGCTTATTCCTCCAGTCTGTTGCAGAAGCCGTTCGATGAGTGATGCAAGCGACTTGTGTAATCCGATAGCAAGTGGCTCTACAGAATGAATGAAGTAGGGCACCGACGAGGTTCCTCTCGGACCTTTTCCGTTGCCCCCTTCTCAAACGGTACGGGCCCGTTTCCGAGCATACCGCTTTCCAGAGAACCCATTTCATAGCAGAGAGAATAAGGAAGGACTTATGCATTACGCGGCCTGCCAACTCCATACCTTTGCTGAAATGTTCCCCCTGTCGCCCTTTGCCCTGTGATCGGATCTCCCGATCTCCCTGGTAGGTCGTGACTCCTACGACTCGTATGGCGACTCTGTCACCTTGCCGCTCGCACGGTTTAGGTGATCCCGTGGTACGTCGTCGTAGTACGTACTAGCTTCCCGTAGCGCCCTGACTCATCCCTTGAAAGATCTCGTTGATCTCCGTTCCCGTTCAAGGAGTGTAGCAGCCCACGGTTCATGCCGCTACAGAACTGGTAAATAAGGCCAAGAGTGGTCAAGTTTTGAGGCCACGAGTGATCAATTAGCGCGAAGAGTGATCAACATAATCATTGCCGTTTGAAAAAGCGCTTCCTATCTAGCTTCTGCCATCGGTATCTTGTAAATGAAGAACTAAGGTACGAGCGCAGCACGGCGTTCCAGCTCGCTCAAGTTAGATTTCAGGTGAGGAGGCATGATCTCCTCAGTATGATTTAAGAATTTCATACCCCCTCACTTCCTCTTTATTTTCGATTTGGCTCGTATGTGAGTACCACTACAAACCTCGCCACGCATGGAGGGTCTCCCGAACTTTTGATGAAAGAGGAGCTTGTGGGTTTGCCATGAGAGAGGACTTGTGGGTACACTGAGAGGCACAGAAATGCTGAGCACCCTCAGAGATGGAGTCCACCATGACCCGCCCAACCAGCCCGACGTTATTACCTGATGCCGCCAGCCTGCACCTCGTTCGTCTGGAAGCAGATGAACAGTTCATGCTCGCTGTTGTAGCGACCACTTCACCGGAAGCGCTTTGTCCGCTGTGTCAATGCCGTTCCCAGAGTATACACTCGCGCTATGTTCGCGTCGTGGCTGATTTACCCTGGGCGGGTTGGGCGGTACGACTCGAACTGCATGTGCGACGCTTTTTCTGCCCGAACAAGGAATGTCTGCGCCAGATCTTCACTGAACGCCTGCCTAACGTCGTGGCTCCCTATGCCCGACGTACCACGCGCCTGACGGATCTGTTCACGCTGATCGGTTTTGCCCTCGGCGGGGAAGCAGGCAAGCGCCTGGTTGATGGAATGGGGGTAGAGAGCAATCCTGACACGCTCCTGCGGCTGGTTCGCGAGCAACAAGAGAGTCGGGTGCCCACGCCTCGGGTGCTGGGTGTAGACGATTTTTGCTTTTGCCGGCGCAGCAGCTATGGAGCGATCCTCATCGACCTTGAACAGAGGATTCCCATCGACGTGCTGCCTGATCGAGAAGCCGAGACCTTCAAAAAGTGGTTGCAGGCCCATCCGGGTGTGCAGATCATCAGCCGGGATCGCGGAGGCGCGTTTGCAGATGGAGCCAAGCAAGGAGCGCCTGACGCGCAACAGGTCGCCGATCGCTGGCATCTACTGGCGAACCTCTCAGAGACCATGAAAGGCTTCTTTCTCAACAAGCAAGCGCAGCTCAAAGCCCTGGTTCAAAAGCCTTCCGAAGACCTCTCCGAGGAGGAGGCCAAGCAACTTGCTCCCTGGCAGACCAGCATGAGGAAGCATCTGGAAGCAAAAAGCCTCCAGCTCCATCAGGAGCGCGTCATACGCTACAAGCAGATTGAAACTTGCAGACTATTGTGGCAAAATCCGGCGCATTCTGCTTCACAAACTGCAAATTGCAGGCCAGTCTACCCGTTTTGCACCAATAGCTTGTGATACAAGAGCGTTCACTGCAACGACTTCTTGCACACGTGACGTTCCATTCGGAGTCCGAATCTCCTCCAGATGGGTCTGTGAAGCATCATATGGTTCTTCCGCAGGCTCGCTGCTGTAAAATGTGGTAGACTAAAGAACCAAACAAATGCTTCTAGCAAGACATTTTCTTGATGCAATTCGAGCCTATGACCATTCTTCCCGACCTTTCTGACCTTGTCATTGAGCAGGTCAGTATCACCAATGAGGTGATGGTCACCGTACGCGCTACCTCCCCAACGGCTTCCTGCCCCTGCTGTGGAACGATCTCCAAGCGGGTACAAAGCCGTTATACGCGCACGTTACGGGATCTGCCAGCGAGCGGACGCCCCGTTGCGCTAATTGTTGATGTGCGTCGTTTCTTCTGCCAGGAGCGTACCTGTGTCCGTAAGATCTTTGCCGAACGCTTTCCGTCGTTGACCTTGCCTCGGGTGAAATTCACGCTGCGATTGCAAGAGGCCCTCCGGCAGATGGGCTTTGCATTGGGCGGCGAAGCAGGAGCACGCCTGGGAAGACAGTTGAGCATCCCTGGCAGTTCTGACACCTTGTTGCGTCTGGTCAAACAGACTGAACTGCCTGTGGCCTCATCTCCACAAGTGGTTGGGATTGATGATTGGTCGTGGAAGCGTCGACTGCGTTATGGAACGTTGATCTGCGATCTGGAAAACAATACCCCCATCGATGTGTTGCCTGATCGGGAAGTCGAGACCGTTTCGGCCTGGCTTGAGAACCATCCCACGGTGGAAATCGTGAGCCGAGACCGTTCCTCTGAATATGCAGCAGGAATTTCGAAAGGGGCTCCCCAGGCGTTGCAAGTCGCCGATCTCTGGCATATTGGGAAGAATTTAGCCGAGAGTATCTCGACAGTGTTAGCCCGTTGCCGGGCCGAAATCCGACGTGGCTTACAAATACAAGCGATACCTGAACAAGAGCGAGAAGAGACGGAACCCGTGCTGGAAGAAGAAAGGCGTCCTGCGCGCTCTCGCAGTGTCGAGCGAGCGCGAGAAGGACGGCGTGCTCAAAAGCTGGATCGATACACACAAGTCGTTGAACTTCATCACCAGGGGCTCAGAGCGGCTGAGATCGCTTCTCGCATTGGGATAGG